>OLQA01000078.1_pt1 | contig 81380 bp, 82 predicted proteins | sample 1673151 | NCBI WGS metagenome assembly OLQA01 (sample SAMEA3136760, study PRJEB25190) | human gut metagenome | biome: human gut; feature: human-associated habitat; material: faeces | place: Austria | collected 2013
CTTTGCACAGTTTTTTCACTTCTATTATTTTTGCCATCGCTCTACTCTCCTTTCAGCACTTCCACGATACGATTCTTTTCAAAATGCGTAATGATCACGTAAGCCGCCGCTAATTCCACTATCATCGCCAATGCAGTAAACGCCAATATGTCAAACAATGCGATATGCAGGCGGAAATATCCGTATAAAAGCGGTATTGCATATGCACCTAAATTTAGTTTTATCATATCGCCATGTCGTTCCCAATAACTGCTTCCATTCAGATAACGCACCGCAAACTTTGCCTTGTTCTCAATGAAGTAGATAAATATATTTTCATATAAGAAGGTGCAGATGATTACCAAATAAATAACAAACAAGGATAAAACCGATATCAGATCATCTTTTACTTTCTCTTTGATTATTTGATAGTGCTGCTGCGATGTCGCCAACAGTACCTCATCCTCTAATCCGACTTCATGCAGGTACTGATCCAATTTTTCCTTTTTTTGCTCATCGTCTAAATAGATCGTCATGTACGAATAATTCCATTGACAGTCAGAATCCATTTTAGTTTTCACATAGATGATCGGATCATCTGCACCGAGAAAGCCATTCATAGCGCTAAAAATACTAAGATTATCAATATGATAGCCGTTCTTCAAAACGATGATTTCCCCATCATAGTACCCCTTGTTGTTTTCCATTCCATAGTAACTCAAATCTTGATATTGGTACTTTTCCGGAACTAATAATTGATCTTGTTTTAACTTTGAAAGATCCAGTTTCTTGCCGTCAGTTGTATAAAGATCATAGTTTTCCAGATAATTCTGATTTACGACCACATACGGATATTTTATCTCCGGAATATATTTTCGCCAATCCTGATACCAGCCCCCGTTTTCATTAAAATACTCTCTCATCTTTATGATGATCGGTCCTAAATTGCCGGTATTTTCTTTCAAGCCATAGATGAACAATAAATTGGATAATACATGCCCCTGCTCATTCATATAGAGAGCGGTTTGTGCTTGCCGTATCCCTGTTTTTGTAAAACTGATCAACGGTTCTATGATCAGTATGATCACAACGATTTTTAAGATCATATTGATGATCGGAATCTGCTTTTGCGTATTGCTTCGCTTGATGGAAGAAATCTCTTTCCTATTCCAAATGAACAAGATCATAACGACTGCCAACACCAGTATCATACAGCTGTAAATCGTGAAATAGCGAAGCAGTATGTCAATCAGTCCATGCGTTGCGGCAGTGATCTTGCCGACAGCGAAATAAAAGCAGATGATCTGTACAACGATATAAATAAGGAAAAAAGCAAGCAATTCCCATAAATATTTCCTCATGAAAATGGAAATTGACGACATCCCCTGCATTTTCCTGATCAATATCTCTTTTCGTTCCTGCACGATTTTACATAGAAACAGCAATACCATTGAGATCAATGATACAAACAGCAGCAGTACGATCAGTTGATTGACTGCGGCAGGTTTTTCGGCGGAATGAAAAATGCTCGCTTCATCTCCTTCTCTTATATACTGCTTCAGATTAGAGTGATTGAGCTGATAGATAAATTTCTCCGGATGCGCTGTGATAAACCACGCTGCCAGAAACGGCTGTTCTCCTTTTTCAAAAAAACGATCAAAGTAATGAAACTCAAATTTATTGCCGAATGCTTTCAGATATTCACGATTAACCGTTTCAATATAGCCGGTTGCCTGCTCATCATTCACATTAGTCGTATAGTATGCGTTATGGTCATCAAAACATATCTGCTTGCCGTCGTACAAAAAGAAGGTTCCATCAAATATCCGGCAATCTTTTGTATATACATAATAGCTGGAAACATAGGTAAAATCCGGATTCTGATCTCCTCTTGAAGCGAACACGATCAAATCGTTCTCATCGGCAAAATCCATGATATCCTCCAGCAGATTACCCTTGCCATCATCAGTAAGAACCACCCGATATGGCGTTTGATTTAATACTTTACTGATGCTGCTTGTCGGATTTTCTAAATTGAGCCGTTCAATCTCTCCATACTCTTGGAAACTGATATGAAATACCAAAAAGGAAATAAATACGATGAATACGGAAATAATTTTTTTCATGGTCGATCACCTACACTTTTTATATGAAGATATGGTAGTAATGTTGTTCTAATTTAAGCATATCAAGTGACTTCTTGTAAACACTTTTTCATAAATTGGTTTTTTAAGTATAAAAATGAATAAATACTTTACTTTTGACAAGAGAAAAACCAATTCTCTTATTTCTTTGCCATAGCGTATGTTCACATATCTGATGTCCTATAAAACAGCAGATAATCCGTACATTTCATTGCACATCGGTTTTGAATCATGTAAAATGAGTAAGGATAACAAAGGAAGGGAATTTACATGAAACATGTGGTCATCATCAATCGAATGGCAAAGCAGAAAAATCTAAAAGAATTATTGAAAGAGATGGAAACGACCTTTCGTGCGCGTGCGCTTCCTTATGCGATTCATCTTACCAAGGGCAGTGCGGAGGCAGACGCCATTATCGCTTCTTACCATGATCCATGCCGCTTTTATATATGCGGAGGCGACGGCACTTTGCATGAGGTCATCAACGCATTGCAGGGTTCTTCCCATGAATTAGTGCTGATTCCCTGTGGTACCGGCAATGACTTTTCCAGAATGTTGAAGGATCGAAAAGATATCCTTGCACATTTTCGCCACTCGCTCGCAAAAGAGGCAAAGGCGATCGACGTGCTGAAAGTAAATGATCATTATTGCATCAACGCCGCTTGTTTTGCGCTGGACAGTGATATCGCCAAGCACGTACATGATGAAAACTGGTCGCTCATTCCTCGAAAACTGGCATACCTGACAACGGTCTTGCGCAGAGTGTTTGTCTATCCATGCAATGAAGTGGAACTGATTGCCGATGGCAGGCATGTCTATCAAGGAAAAGCCTTATTTCTTGCCTGCAACAACGCGAAGTTTTACGGCGGCGGTTTCTGCTTTACTCCTGACGCCAAATTAGATGATGGAAAAATGGATGTTTGCTTGATTCGATCTTTTCCCAGATGGCGTATCTTATATAAATGTCCTGCCTTGCTTGGCAATAAGCCGCAGCGATTAAAGGAGTGTTCGATCTTTCAATGCGAGCATCTGCAAGTTCTGTCAAAACAGGGGATGAATTTAGACGGAGAGCCTTACCCCGATGATAGAATCGAGATAACGGTATTACCGAAAGCGATCAGACTAGTGAATGAAATAAAATAAGGATCAGTGTCATAAAACGATGACGCTTATCCTTTTTTCATGTCATTCGATTCCCGCTGTTTTCAAGTATCATAAAGAACAAAAAGCGTGCATGATCATGTTTTCAGCGACTTTCTTTGAAATCAAGCGCGTTTACAAAACAGATGACAGTCCCTGATCAAACTGTTCCATCCTGATGAAAGGGATGCGTTGCATAAGCATATGCGCAATTATTTTCTTTCTTTACTTTCACAACGACATCAAATAGACTGTGATCGACCTGATCATGGCTGATCATGATGATCGTATTTGGCTTTTGCATGAAATACGCATAGTATTCTTGCTTGGCTTCTTCCGACAATTCCGCAAATGGTTCATCTAATAAAATGAAAGCACGATCCATATTGAAAATACGATCCAGCAGCACAAATTTCTGTTCGCCGCCGCTTAATCCTTCTCTGTTTTTATTTCGCCGTATCTTGTCATTGGAAATCAGTTTATTCACCTGTAACGGATAACTGTCAAACAAAGTAACATTATTCTCATAATCAGATAAAAACAAGTGATCGGACTGTCTTAAATAAGCGATCCAATCCGTGCAGTCCACTGCTCTGATATCCATTCCATCGATCTTTACACTGCCCTCATAATCGAGTAATTGGCTGCCTAATAGATTCAATAGAGTGGATTTTCCGGCGCCATTCTCACCGACAATGAGATATTTTTTCCCTTTTTCAAAGATCAGTTCCTCTATTTTCAGCTGATAGGTCCCGATCTGATAATCAATGTGTTCCATCGTGATTTGATTCCCGCTTGTCGCTTTTTGCTTGATAAGCGGTGTTTGATGGTTATTTACAAAGTGTAAGAAGCGGTCTTTGAGCGTACTTGCCGTATGAAGCGCATTGATACAATAAGTGATTTCCGCAAATGGATCAACAAATGTAGCGATATTCATCATAAGTGAACTGGCTACGCCAAAAGACATCCTGCCGTTTTTTAATTCTATACCGACTAAAATGATCGCAACTAAAATAATCATCATATTAGCGCCGGCATTCATTACCAATGCGGCAGATTTGCACTTTCCATAGCGAAAATCTTTTTCTAATTGTTCGTCTATCTGTTTTCGGTTTTCTTTCTGAAAGGCTGCTTTTGTTCTATTATTGATCCAGTTATAGCCTCGTAATAAGTCCTGATTGTATAACTGAAATTTCTTCATTTGTTCGATCGCCTGATCTCTGCGCTTAGCTAAACTTTTTGCGGTAATCTTAGGAATCAACAAACTGACCAGCGCCAAAAACATGACAACAAGCAAGATCCATTCCTGTATATATATTTTTAACACAAAAAAATTGATCAGCAAGGTCATGATACATTTTAGAATAGACAACATTGGCATCAGGTAGTCTGCTTCGATCGCCTTTAGATCCTGTGTATGAAACTCAGTATAATACTGTGCCGGTTTACTGTAAAAATCGGTCGGTTGCTGCTGAATGACCGATGTAAAATAGTCCTCTGATAAAAGCAAACGAAAACGATTCCCATATACCCACTGCAATAGATTACAGAGATAAGCAGTGAGCAGATGGATCCCTATTGCGAAAGCGTATAGAAAAATGATTTTCATAAATTCGCTCTGATAGCCTCGATCAATAAATCTGATCAATAATATGGACATATATGCAGTGGACAAAACACTCACTCCATATAAAATGATATCTAATAATATAAAATATTTGATTTTTCTATAATATCTTTTCATCGTACTGATTCTCTCCCGTTTTTTGATTTTCTTTTCTTGGATGGCGTGAACAAACAAACTTTCGGCTATTTCAAGATGATCGATTCCCATCATGCTGATCTTTATTCCTTCTGACAAGGAAAAGGTTTTCCTGTTATGGGAAAATGATCATGGATGTGTCATCTAAACATCTTAACCATGCTTTTTATACACAACGCAACTTTTTTTCTCACATGAAACGATGCTGCATCGGTATTTGTTTTCATGATCTTGTCTCACATTGTATTAAATATTACCATATCCGCAAAAACGTGAAAATAGTATTACCGCCATTTGAACGCTTGCATGTAAAACATAGTTAGTTTCTTATATTTCCCTGCCAAAAAAACCAATTTTGCGCCATCAAAGGTGCAGGTCATTCTATAATTGATCACCTGATAAAACTGTAAAAAAGAACAGTTCCCTGTTCTTAGATGATCACCCCATCACAATGATCCATTTCATGCTGGATGATCTGCGCGCTTAATCCCTGAAAAGATCGGATACGCCTTTTCCAATGCACATCTTCATACTGCACTTTTATTTTCTCATAGCGCAGCGTTTTTCTCACTCCTGTTAAGGAAAGGCAGCCTTCCTCGCTCTCATATCGCTTCCCGCTTGTTTTTATGATGATCGGATTATACATCAAGACCGGCGTTTTATCATCAAAAAACGCAATGACGCGCTTAGAAGCGCCGATCATATTAGCCGCCAGTCCAAGGCAGCGCGCTTGATTGGCAGTAAGTGTATCTAACAGATCCTGTGCAATGACCTGATCTTCCTTCGTTGCCGCTGTACTGATAACAGCGAGAAACACAGGATCTTTTATGATCGCCCGTTCCATCTCTCCCGCCTCACTGATTGATATATTGCAGGATTTCCTCTGCGTTTTTTGCTTCATCTAATAAACGGAAAAATGCCTGATCATTCAGCAGCTCCATCAATTTCGCCATGGCGCGGATATGATTTTCGTTGTTTACGGCGCTTAAAGAGAAAATGTATTTGACCGGATCATTGGCCTCATTTCCGAACACGACCGGTTCCTTTAATACGGTAATGCCCAAGGCTTCTTTCAAGGCGCCTGCTTCAGGACGAGCATGCGGCAATGCGACATGCTGCGTAATGACGATATAAGGCCCGATCGTTTTTACGCTTCGTATCGTTTCCTCCACATAATTTTGTGTGATATAACCTTCCTTTACCATCGGTGCAAAACCGATCCGCACCGCCTCTTCCCAGTTTCGTGCCGCTGCCTGTAACTGAATGATCTTTGCATTTACCATATCCGATAAGGTCAAAGCGCTTTGGGTCTGCGGCAGTGTATCGACATGCGAGAAATAAGCGATCAGCTCATGATAAAGCCCCTCTTCTTCCTTGATATCCGCATATTTAGAAACAATATTCATCACAACATCGACACTTGGCTGTTTTAAGAATGAACCGCCCATCTGCACATATACTTCCCGGAATACCTGATAGCGTTCCGCAGTAGACATGATCGGACTGACCTTGATCACCGGAATATGCCCGCTGACATCCGCCGCTATATAATTGGTGGAAAAAATGATATCCACCTGTCCAATATAGGCATGTACCTGTAATGACTCTGTCGGCGGCAGAAAGTGAAATTCCGGAAACATCGCTTTTAACTCATTGTAGAGGATCGCTGAGCTTCCAATGCCATGTGAACAAACGACGAGCGCTACTTTCTGCGGCGCGCCCTTATGGTCTTGCTTCCCGGAATAGATCATGGAAAAGTGCATTGCCAAATAAGCGATCTCATCATCCGGCAGCGCTTCGCCGAACATAACCTGAAACGGCTTCATCGTTTCCGCCACCAAGCGATACAGTTCCGGATATTCCTCTTTTACTTTTTCCCGCAGTGGGTTAAAGATCGGCAGCTTAAAGATCAACCGGTAGTAGGCCGGACGAAAATGCGAATATAACTGTATAAAGATCTCTTCTGTATTTTTATAATGCGTACCGCTTAAATATTCAAAACGTGTCATGATTTTCCCGATCAGATCGGATATGACGATACAGTCTTTCGTATCTTCGTTGATATCACCGAAAGAGATTCCCAAGATCCAAGCGGCGATATAGTTCACATCGCTTTCCTTGATGCCGTCCGCATTCTTATAGTTTTTCAACAACGCTCTTGTAAATTCATATTCCTTCATGGACGTCATGATTTGCAGATCCATTATCTGTTCGATTTCCGCAGAGGCGTCTTTGCCGCGCTGCATTCTCGCCTTTAAGAAGATGAAAATATAAATGAATTCCGCAAGGCGATCTTCCACAAAGCGAATATGATAGGTCTGTGCCAATTCACTGATCACCAAACGGGAATAGTCGAAAATATCCAACTGCTGCTTGTCGATAAAAACATCAAACACCTTGCCGCTGCCCTCTGCCAGCGTATAGATGACATCGCGCATCATATAGCGGCGGATCTCCATTTCCGAACCGACCAGATAATAGCCCTTTACCCGATTATTTTTGATCTTGATATGATGTTCTTCCAAAATCTGCGTCAATTCTTTTAGATCCATCAGTACCGTAGAACGGCTGACCTGCATCGCATCGATAAAGTCCGGCAGGGACACATATTCCAAATCTAAAAACAATAACAGATAAATATAGATCAGACGTTCCTTCTTACTGAAATAATAGCCTTCATTCACATTGGCAGAGGTCAAAAGCGCTTCGATCGCCGCCCCGGTTTCTTTTGACAGCTTCATCGGTTTCCGTGCCGAAGTAGAATAGCTGAGCTGCGGCACTTGCGCGCTTTGTAACAGATCATTCAGTTTGTCCAGACGATAAGACGCCTGTCTGGTCGTAATGTTAAAGTAAAGCTCAATATCTTTCAGCGTTACATATGTTTTCTTTGATAAAAAACGCAGCAGCGTCATGAGTTCATTATCCATATTTCTCCTCCTGCCTGCCATGTGTCATAGGCTACCCTCATTTTTTACCTATGTCTTTTTAACGTAAAAACAGGCGCATATTACTACGCCTGTATTTTAACATACATTTTTTAACATTCCTAGATACTGTCAGGGACGTTTTTATGATACTCGCTTTTTCTGTTTTTCTGTCTTGCTTATTTTAACATGATGCTTGTTGAATAAAGCAAGGAGCGTCTGTTCGATTTCATCCAGTTCTCCACGCTTAAAATAATAGACAATGCCGACATACCACCAGCCGGAGGGGTGATCGACTTGGTCAGCGGCAAAAAACAGTTTTACTGATTTCCAATCGCGCAGCAGGCGCACTTCTTTGATTTCCTGATAACGAAGTTTCTTTTCGTCGTTGGTCCATGAGTGAAACAGAACATATTGTTCTTTGCATACACAGACAGGTTGTTTTCTGATGTATCTGCTTCCATAGCGGCACATGTATTTCACACTGAACCACAGCGCCGTCATCGCAAAGAAAGCGAGCAGGAAGTACTGATTGCCGAACAGATAAAGGATCGCAAATAATAAGAGTAGAGTTAGAGTGAAGTTTAATAATGTATAACATGCCAGCTTTATCTGATCGTCTTTCACAATATATTGTTTCATCATCATGCTCCTTTTTCCAGTCTGTACCTAGAAGTAATAGTGCAGCATTTCTTTGATCTTTTCATCATCTTCTGCACTTAATTCTCGCACCGGTCTTCGCGCCGGTCCCACTTCTGCGATCCCCGCTAATTCCACTGCCCGTTTCATTACGCTCGGTACCGTGCCAAGCGGAAGCACCCCTCTTAATACATCAATATCATTTTGCAGTTTCTTTGCTTTTTCTTCATTTCCTTCTTTTAATGCCTTATCTAATCCGACCAGCGTATCCACGATGACATTGCTTGTCCCTGCTACTGCTCCTTTTGCCCCTAATCCATATCCATAAGATATCTTCGAATCAGAGCCGATCAATAATTGCAGGTCTTTTTCTTTTGCGATCTGCGCATATGCCTGTAAGCGTTCCGCTTCTCCGCTGCTGTCTTTGATCCCTTTGATGTTTTCAATATCTGCCAAGCGATCTACTAACTGAGGACTGAGCGGACAGCCGGTTGCTTTTGGAATATTATACAGCATGATGGGAATGGATACACTTTCCGCCACTGCTTTGTAATGTGCATACAGATCTTCATCGCTTGGTTTTAAGAAGTAAGGGGTAATGACAGACAATGCGTCTGCACCCAATGCTTCCATCTTTTTAGATAAACGTATCGTTTCTTTCGTAGAGCAGCATCCTGTTCCCACATATACCGGCACTCGATGATCGACGATGTCGATGACCGCTTTGGCATAAGCGACCTTTTCTTCCTCCGACAAGACATGAAATTCACCGTTGCTGCCTAAGATAAAGATTCCCTTGACCCCATGATCGATCAGATGATCGATGAGATGTTTTGTCGCTTCATAGTTGATGCTCTCTTCTGCATCACGATGAAACGGCGTTACGATCGGTGTTATGATCCCTTCCATTTTCATATCACTTGCCTCCTTTGATGCTGGCGCCTAATGCACCGCCCGGATGCCACTTCACATATTGCTGCGGGTTCAAGTCTTTCGCATTCTGTAACAGGATGCTCAAACTTTGTAACAGCAAGATCTCTGCCAAGATCGATGCCCGCGGCGGCTTGTTCATCGCATCGCCTTCCTGCTTCACTCCCGCAAATAACGCCACATCTCCCTGCTTCGCTAACCATGATCGTGTATTCCCGCTTACCGCAATGATCTTCGCTCCATTGCTTTTCAGCGTTTCCACCGTCGCTTTTAATTCACTTGTTTCCCCGCTGTTGGATATCGCGATCACGACATCGCCTGCCAGCACCTGCCCGCTGCTTCCATGCACCGCCTCTGTCGCATGCAGTTCATAAGCCGGAGTCCCTGTACTGGAAAGCAGAGATGCGATATAGCCTGCCACATGCCCCGGCTTTCCAACGCCGGTTACATGAACGCGATGATGCGCTGTTTCCGCTTCTAAGATCAATGCTTTTGCCTGTTCCAACGCTGCCATATCCATATTTCGGGTAAAGCTTTGCAGCTCCTGCATCGCAATATCTGTAAATTTTATTACTTCATCTCTTGTTCCCATGTTGTTCCTTCTTTCTGTTTCAGTGCTTTCACATCGTCACAGGCCTGCTTGAGTCCTGCTCTGATGAGATTGGTGTCGATTGCCGAGATGATCAAATCGACCCTTCGATTCAGTTTTTTTATCAGTTCCATGCTGCCGATCACACCGAATGCCTTATGGTGTGCTTTGCAGGCATCCGCAACTTTGCGAATGGCTTGCAATTCTTCTTCGCAAAGAAGATCATCGGGATGTCCCATGGAAATGGCAAGATCACATGGCCCGACAATGGCACCGTCAATTCCCTCTACACTTAAAATATCATCAATATGTTCGATACCGGCAGCACTTTCGATCTGCACGATACTCATCGTTTGCTCATTTAAGGCAGACATATGATAAGCATGATGGCCGCCTGCCGCATAATGGGTATTGGCGCCTCCGGAATAACTGCGTTTACCGAGGGGCGGATATTTGCTGAAGTCCACAAGCTGCTGTGCCTGCTCTTTGTTTTCGATCATCGGCACCATTACGCCGCCTGCACCGAGATCAAGCGTTCTCGCAATATCGCTTTTGGCTAACTGTGCTGTACGCACCAGTGTATAAATGCCTGCCATTTTCGCACAGACCAACAAATCATGCAGCATATTTGAAGAAAGCGCGCCGTGTTCACAATCATAAAATACAAAATCTAAGCCGACATCCTTTGCCATCAGAAGCATCGCCGGATTATCCACGATCTTAACCAGCACACCGACTGCCGTTTCATTTTTAATGCTTGTCTTTAAGTCCATGTCGATCCTCGCTTTCTAAGAAAACAGGACAAGGATCGTTTGTTCCCTGTCCCGTTGTGCATTAACCGAAGATACCCAAGATCCAATGCAGGATTGCCCCGATGATGTTGTAATCGACATTCGGGAATGATGCGCCGACAATATTCAGCTGCGCAAATGCAGGATATAGGATCAGCGGCAGTCCGGTAAGCGCTAAGCCTACGACAAAGGAACCAACCAAAGCGCCCTTCCATCCGCCATAAGCATTACCGAAGATACCGGCCGTACCACCGGAGAAGAAGCAGATACCTGCTGCCGGAATCATGATGACACTGCTGTTGAATGCCACCATCAGCGCCATTGCCGCCAAACCGCCAAGGAATGCACCGACAAAGCCGATCAATACCGCAGTAGGCGCAAATGGGAAGATTGCCGGACAGTCAACTGCCGGTTTTGAGTTCGGAATGTATTTTTCCGAAATTGCCACGAACGCCGCAGTGATTTCCGCGATGAACTGACGAACACCGTAAATCAAGACACTCATACCTGCCGCAAACTGCAAGCCTTGCAAGAATGGATAAATGAACCAAATATCGTTTCCTGCTTTCTCTAATACGAAGTCCATCTGACCGTTTGCCACACAAGCGATTACCGCTACATAGAACAATACGACCATGAATAATGCCACAGAGAAGATGAAATCTCTGAACAGTTCAAAGAATTTCGGCATATTGACGCTGCTTGCATCCTTTGCTTCGCCGCCTTTATTGAACTTACCTAAGAATTTTCCGATATAGCCGGAAAGTGCATAACCGATACAGTTGAAATGTCCCATTGCCAGATTATCTGCGCCGGTGATCTTATTCATGAACGGCTGACAGAAAGAAGGCAGCGCCGCACCGCAGAAACCTAACAAGATACCGCCAACTACAACTGTTACTACCATCGGCAGATCATTTGCGATGAAGATAAGCGCAATGACACATGCAAAATACAAGAAATGCTGACCTGTCAAGAAAATCGCTTTGAAACGGGTAAATTTCGCTACGATCAGGTTGATCACAAATCCAAGCAGCATGACCATGGCAACCTCTGTACCATATTCATTTAATGCCAAGCCGGTCGCAACCTCTACCTGTGTGGTAACCCCCTCAATTCCGAATGCGGTATTGAACAGATCGGTAAAAGTCTGTACGACCGCTGACATCGCATTGGAACCGATATTGAATACCATAAATCCAATGACTGTTTTCATCGTTCCGCTGATCACATCTGTCGCTGACTTCTTTTGCAGCAATAGACCGATCAAAGCGATGAGCCCCATAATCAATGCCGTGTTACGGGACTGTGCTAGAATCATATCTAACATATTCAAATCCTCCTCTTTCTTTTATTTTCCCTTTCGCTATTCGCCTGTCTTTATTCCTTTGATTTCAGAAATGCTTCGATCTTTTCTTTCATTTCCGCTTTATCGACAATGTTGCGAATACCCAAAGCGTAAGGAACCTGATTTTTCAATTCATCGGCTAAGTCTTCCATCGTGATGACTAAATCACCGCTGAATCCTACCAAAGAATCTAAGTTCCCATGTTCCGTCTGGATCGGGAAGTTATTTTCTTTGATCACTTGATCTGCTTTGATCTTTAACAACATGCTTGAGCCCATTCCGGCCCGGCAACATACCAATGCTTTATACATCTTGTTTTCCTCCTTTATTTGCTGATGTATGCAATAATTTCTTGCGGATCATCTGTACGATCCAACAGTTCAAAGAACGCCTGATCTTCAAATAGTTCTGCCAGTTGCGCAAGTGCCTGTAAATGTTCCATATCATCTTTTGCACTTAGGCAAAACAGATATTTGACCGGATCATTTGCTTCATTGCCGAATACGACCGGTTCTTTTAAGGTCGCAACTCCGATCGCACTTTCCAGCGCCCCTGCCTCCGGCCTTGCGTGCGGCAATGCAATGTGTTTCGCTAATACGATATAAGGTCCGACTTCTTTGATACCTGCGATCATGTCGTCTATATAGGACTGTTTGATCTTGTGTTCATCAAGCAGCGGCTGTGCGGCTTTTCTGATCGCATCTTCCCAGTCTTTTGCCTCAATGCCAAGCCTGATCAGCTTTTCATTTGTCAAGTCCTTTAACATTCACATTCACCTCCTGTTCATGAAACTGTATTGCTTGTTTGCATTTGTATCATAAAAGAGTTCGTAAGCCTTTTCAATGTTTTTTCAGTTCAATATTTGTGCTTGAAAAAGACAATTCCTAAACTAAAAAAGAACGGTAAAAGAAGCATGTTTTCAGCTGTTTGTAAAGTACAAAAAATGTTTCCTGCCCTGCTATTTTTTGGATAAAAGTGGTAAATACGCAGATAAACAGTGAAGATTTTGCCGCTTTCAGCGGAAAGAAAAAATGAATGTTTGTTATTTTTTTCTGTATATTTTATTACTTTTTTGAACAGCGCAAGGGCAAGATTCACGTATGGAAGCAGATAAAGAAAAAGTGAGTATCTCACGCATAAAAAAAGTGATCTCAAGTGGCAAGATCCTTCGTTTTATCGAAGTATCTTTGCTTAAGATCACGATTGATTTGATATTACTGTAAAGACCGCAAAGTAATCATCTTTCGTTAAACACGATATAACTAACGGTTAATTTCCGCTCTTCATCATAATTGTGATAAATTGCTTCTTCCTCCTGCTGCCACCCTCCAGCATCATTGTCAAGCCCCATTGTAAAGAATCGATCAAATACTTGATCTTTTACGATTTAATCTTATCTTAATTTTCCATTATTTTCAAGTCATTCGTCAAACAATGTAAGTTGTGCCGTAAAATCATCCCATGTATTTTCTTGCGCTTTGAAACCGTTAAACTGAATCAGCATTTTTGTCGGTTTGCTTCCTTTTCTCACTTCGTTCAAAAGCGATACACTTTCGCTTATTTGCGCAGCATCGTGATATTGCAGTTCCACATATTCCACACATGGGTAATCATCAGGAATCACACCTGTTTCTTCCTCTTCGATCACATTTTCACGACCATAATCTAAAGTAACCGGGAAAGACAGATCTTTTGCTCGCCGCTCTATCGTCTGTGCATCTTTTTGATAAAGCGTTTCGATCGTCGCTTCGTTTAATATCGTAGGCCCTCCCGTACGCAGCTGCCCATATGCTTCTTCCTGATTCGGACTGCGGTTATCAAATACGACTTTGCCGTTCTCTATCTTCGCATCTGTTTGAATTTGTACTTCTACATAACGCAAAATATCCCCTTGCTGCTCAGTTGACTGTGAAAACACCATAGCCGATACACTGAGGGTATGCTGATCCTGCATCAAGGTAATCGTAGAAGCGGAAACAGGTATATTTTTTAACTGTGCTTTTACATAGGATTCATCACAGTTCTCAACATCGAGAAATTGCTGCACATAGATGCCGTCTTCCTTCCAGTAAAGGCCAACCAAATCGAATTGTTTTGTTTCATCAGGTAAAATGCCTTCTGTGATCTGCATCCCCTCTAAATCCTGTAAGTCTTTTAAGCTTACATCCGCCACATAAAATACATGATCATAAAGCTGCGGCGGCAGATCATTCCAGTTCTCTGTTACATAAGTATCGGAAAGTATGATCCATTCATCATCAGCCAAAGTCTTTAATTCTTCTGTACTCTGAATCGGTTTTATTTCAAGATGTGTCTTCTTTTCCACTGTCTTTGAACAGCCTGCCAACAACAGTATGCTCATCAAAAGGATTATTCTCTTTTTCATTATGTGCACCTCGCTTTCCTTATGAACTTGCAGTGGTTATTTTCTATGATGATTGTTATTTCCATGTGTTATCATTTGTTATTTTCTTTCTTTACAACTTTATATTAACATAAATATTAAAAAAGAAAAGATATTTAGAGATGCATGCAGTTTTTTCTATGTTCCTTGCATGCAAAAAATATATCTGCGCAAATAAAGCGATCTTTGAATCGTGACCACTGACTGTTCCTGTATTAAAGTGAAGCGTTTTTCCACATCAAGCATCATCTATAAAATAGAAAATAAGACTATTTCAGCCGCTGAAAAACGAAAGCAACACTTTTATATCTCTATCTAACAACACATAAAAAATATCATGAAGCATTATAAAAAAAGCTCTAATCAAAAATATTAGAGCAATCACTATCAACTATGGTGGAGACAGACCAACCAAATCCGAACCCAGAAAATCCTCGACTTCCTTTAGTGTAATCGTCTGTGTGCCATGTTGATAGTTATAGGTCAGCACCAGCTTATCGTCATACACAAATATCGCGTTGACAAAGGTGTCGATCAGTCGCTTTTGAAATTCCCGATCATTGGGATCGCCGTACCGGAACTGAGAAAACCAATGCTCCATATACTCCCGTGTCAACTTCGGCTTTTGCAGCTCTGCCGTCGTCATGCTGAGAGACAGTTCTTCTTTCTGTTTCTCCAACTCTTCAAGCCGCTGTTTTGTTGATGCAGTAAAGATACCCTGCTGGATGGCGTTGAGCATATTTTCAATGCCCTTTTCCGTCTCGGCAAGCTGTCGGCGCAAAGCAGGAATTGTCACATCCTCGCGTTCCTGCATGGCAAGCAGTGCGTCAATGATCCGATTGATCTTTTCCTCATTCAGCACTCGTTCCATTGTCAAGCGAACAATGGCGCGCTCGATCCAATCCTTCTTGACTGCCTTTTTATTACAACCCTTTTTGCGTTTTGCATTACCGCACTTATAGTAGTAATGCATCGCTCCGGTGTGGCTCTTGCCGCTTTCACCAACCATCATACGCTCACACTTGCCGCAGAACAGCTTTGTGGTCAGCAGGAACTCGCTTTCTTTGGCTTTGGTGTGCGCCGGTGCGCGTTTGTTTTTCTCCATGCGCTGCTGAACGCGGTAGAACAAATCCTCCGGCACGATAGCAGGAACGCCGCCGGGAATGACCACATCCTGATAGCTGTACTCACCAATGTATTTTCGATTTTTCAATAGCGCGTTGAAGCTGTTGATGTTAAACGGCTTGCCGCGCTTGGTTGTCAGTCCGCGTGAATTGAAATCTTCGATGATGGAGCGTACCGTTGCACCTTCGGAATATCGTTCAAAGATTTCCACTACCAACGGTGCGGTTTCAGGATCCACCACCAGCTTTTGCGTCTGCTTGTCCAGCAGATAACCCAGCGGTATACCGCCGCCGTTATTCTTGCCCTTGAGGGCATTTTCTTTTTGTCCGCGATGGATTTTCTCAGACAACTCAGCGGAGTAAAACTCGGCATAGCCTTCCAGCATGGATTCCAGAATGATGCCCTCCGGTCCGTCGGAGATATGCTCTTTGGCGGAAACGACTTTCACGCCGTTCTTTTTCAAAATGTGCTTGTAATGTGCGCTGTCGTAGCGGTCACGGGAGAAACGGTCGAGTTTCCAGACAAGCACGATCTCAAAAAGACCCTTTGCGCTGTCCTTGATCATACGCTGAAACTCCGGACGGTCAGCGGTTTTCGCAGACAATGCGCGGTCAATGTAGCTGCCGACAATAGTCATTCCATTGTGTTCGGCATACTCCCGGCACTCACGGAGCTGACCTTCGATGGATTCCTCACGTTGATTGTCCGACGAATAGCGTGCATAAATGACCGCATTCATTCTTCATCATCCTCGTCACGTTCACCGCTTTCCAGCGCAAGTTCGGTCAATTCACGCAGTTTGTTTTGCAGGAGTGTCTTATCCGGCAGACAAAGTCTGTAATCAGCTACGAGCGTAGGTGACATACTGCGGCTCAATGCGTATTCCACAACCGCGTCATCCTTGCTGGCGCAAAGAATAACGCCTACACTTGGATTTTCATTCGGCTTTTTTACGTCGCGGTCAAGAGCTTCCAGATAGAAATTGATCTGACCGATATGCTCCGGTTTGAATTTTCCGATCTTCAATTCAATCGGCACAAGGCAGGACAGCGCACGGTTGTAGAACAGAAGATCAATGTAAAAGTCCTGTCCGCCCACCTGAACGCGGTATTCCTCACCGATAAACGTGAAGTCCTTTCCAAATTCAAGAATGAATCGCTTCAAATTGCCTGTGATCGCCTTGCGAAGGTTACGCTCGGAATACTGCTCCGGCAAATCAAGAAATTCAAGCACATAGGTATCAAGGATGCTGCCTCGCACATCCTGCGGTACAGATTCGGGTATCAGCTTCTTGGAGGAAAGCATATAACGCTCATAGTAAGCACTGTCCATCTGGCGTTCCAGTTCACGCTTGGAATAATGTTCCTTTGCGCACAGTGTCATGTAGAAATGCCGTTCTTCCGCAGACTTTGATCCGGACATAATGAGCAAGTGATTCGTCCAGCTGATTTGTGTCACCAGTGGTGTCACAAATTCATCGTCCTTGTAAGTCTCATAAAACTGCTTCATACGGTAAAGTCCGCGACGGTTAAAGCCTTTGACGCCGGGATTGGCTTCGGCAATGTATGCCGCAACTTCATCAATAACCTTATCTCCAAATCCGGAATTAGCGCACAGCGAAGAAAGGTATTCGCCAACATTCCAGTACATCTGAATCAATTCCGCATTGACCGCTTTCAACGCGCGGGTGCGGGCATTGTCGATGATGGAGATGATTTCATCGAACTGTCCCGTTTTCGGGGTTAATTCCTTGCTCATGTTTTCGCCTCCCCAAGCATTTGTATCAGGGTTTTCTTTAGCTTATCGTTCATCGGAGAAGACGGATCAAAGCACATCTCCACAAATTGCGCAAGCTCAGGATTGCCCTCGCCAACCGGGGGCTTCGCCTGATACAGCTTGCCCTGCGGCTCGTCGCAGCGGGCAAAGATGTAATCCATTGAAACGTCAAAATAGTCCGCATATTTACGCAAAAGCTCCACCGTAGGCGTAGCTTGGCCGTTTTCATATCGGTTAATACTGGACTGCGTAGAGCCGATCACATCGGCAAACTTCGCCTGAGAGATACCAATACTCTCGCGAAGAGCACGCAGCCTGCTACCCAGTTGTTTCATTGAAGCTAACCTCCTTTTCGGGTTGATAATAGTATAATCAAAATCCGAGCCAAAGTCAACCCGGATTTTGAAACTTTTGTGTGAATTTTTTCTTATCCATAAAATTTAAATCAGCAAACTACACGCCGCCCCATTTCTATTGTGGTAAGATTGTCAATCTTATAATGGTAGATTGATGCAATAATTACTTGATTCTCTGAAAAATCACGATTTATGATATCCATTAGTTTTTGGATATTATATTGATCAAGTTCTTTTCCGGATGGAGAGTCAAGTATTAATGGGAGCTTTATGTTAAGCACCCTATCTACGGCTCGAATATATGACATCTTAAATGCAAAAACCATTTTCATCAATGTCGCACCGGTCAATTCCTTTAGATTTCGTGTGAAAACGAATCCAATGCCGGAAGACATATATTGTGTCAAACCAAGCTCAACGCCATACGATAATATGTCAGAATACATTTGCTCAAGAATGTCGTTATTATTTTTTGCCAGTTCAGTCAACTGTCGTCGAACTTCGGTTTGGCGTTCAATCAACTCGTTGAGAATGCTGGTAACAGCTTTCGCATCAATTGCAATTTGAGACAAATTTTTATCAAAAGATTCTATCAGCGTTTCTGTAGTGGGTTGTTGAGATTGATAATAAATCATGCTTCTTAGGTTTTCAATTTTCTGTTCCAACTTAGCAATCTGCGAAGTAAGAAGATGTTTTCTGGAAATCAGAAAATCATTATTGTCGTCCAGCCCGATTATTGTATCTTCGTTGACAGGAATCTTTGTACCATCTGGAGCCTTTACCCACAAGCTCATTTTTTCGATGAATTTTCTTATAGATGTATTGTCTGCTATCGTATCTGTGATTTGTTTTAATTCTTTTCGAAGAGCCTCCACATCAAACATATATACAGATAAATCACGTTGGAGTGTTTCATCATAGGTATCGTGGACAATATCACCTTTCTCCTCATAAATTTCGCGCTGATACTGGGCAATATCTCGCATTTGCTGATATTTTTTAACTTCTCGTTCTAATAGCTGTAATTCGGATTGCAATTTTTGATAATCACGCTCTGATAAACCGAGAATGAGCTTCTCTATGCTAAAACTTATACTTCCAATCACTTTACCTCGATTTAGTAAAGTCCAGCCCTTTTCTTGATCCATGTAAAAAGTTCCAAGAAGATTGTTTAGTACATCATTGTTATCTGTTCCGAAGACAACGGCATGAAATTGATTCAGCTCAGTTGGAAGAATATAGTATTCCGTGGATGTTTCATCGTCAACTAACAAATATTCGTTTTCGCGCTTAATATGAAACGTTTTTCCATTTGATGTTAGCACCACTTGCGTTATGCATTTCTCAAACTTCATATTCTTGGTATTCGGAATTTGATATCCCAGTGCATACAGCATTAATCGAAGCAAAGTTGTTTTGCCAACTGTGTTGTCATCACTATGGACAAGGTTGGCGTGTGGTGAAAACTTGTATGTCTTTGTTTTTTTTCCTTCCGTGATTGTAAGTGATTGGATAATCATATCAGATTCGCCCTCTTCTTCACTTCATTAATCAAGTATCTCTGCCGTAACAACTGGAAAAGAATAATTTTGATCAGCGTATTCTGCACTTCCTCGTTAGCGTTATCCGGAGAAAACTCGTCTAAATATGTATTCCAACAGTTATCCACGAAATCCACAATCTTTTCATTTCCGACTTTGGTTGACGTATAATTTTGATAATCTGATAAAACACGAGTTGAAAAAGAAAATTTTTGGCATTTGCAAGAAATGAAACTCTTGTATCGGGAAGACACTTCATCATATAAACCGTCATCAATATCTTCAGAAAAGGGATTTGTTCGAAAACCGTCATCACACATAATAACAATCAGCGGCCACATAATGTCTTTTTTTGTCAGCACTATTGCTGTGTCATGGAGAGTAGCATTTTCAAATAGTTGCTGCTGCCAAACATCCAGGACATTTTGCGCTGACCCTGACAAATTTGATTTTATCGAAGCAATGAAGTCTTTAACCTTTTCAATTACCACTTTGTAGCGATCATTTAAGTCATTTTCAAATGGAAGTGTGTAAATAAACAGTTTTGACTTATCGATATCAGTATAATTCTCTTTGACAAGAATATTGTCGATTACTTTTTTTGCACTGTCCGTTAGTGAAACATATGGTTTTCGTGACTGTCCGTAAAAACTTGGCATTGACTTTTTGTCAGCTAAAGGATCATATGCATTAGTAATGTATATCAGTTTGCGCACTCCGGATTGCTTTGCGGCTTGATTGAGAGTTCCGAGACCATCAGAAAGCTTTTTCCTGACATTCTTTGTGCTGGAGGGATCGAATAGCGCTTTGGCTTGTGAAAAAACAAATTCCCCATCGGCCATAGTTATCTCGATATCTTCTGTCTGACCTTCAACTCTAACTTTTTGAACATTCTCAATATCCTCAAGCATCAAAATGATTGCCGCATTGATTTGAAAGTCCCAACCGAATATAGAATCGCTTGCGTTAGTACCTGCCATTTCGATCCCTCCAATTCTTTTTAGTGATCAGCGTTGGCGAGTTCGTTGAAAATATTATCAAGTTCCTCATTGCTATTTATAGCCATGACTTTTCGCTGGATTGTTATATTTGTAAGATCCAACCGATAGAAATGGCTTGCGCCGTCCGCGCCTATCAATTTGCGAATGAGTTGTATTCTGCCATAGGCATTTGCATGTTTTTGCGCGAATTCAGCCAATCCTTTTGCCTTAGGATAGTTATCTGCTCTACTAGAATCATGCGGTTCAAGAATATCAAAGATATAACCATGGGTATCCTGTCGAACAACCATCATATCTGGATACATTGGTTTATTCACACCAGCAGCTTTATACGGAATTTCAATCGACCAGTTTTTACGATCTAAGTTTCTCAACCATGCAACAAAATCCGGTCGAGATAGTTCTTCCTGAATAACTCCATCTTCCCAAGAATTCAACAATGTTCTACATTTTCCCGAATCATCAACATAAAGATGGTTTTCATATTCAGAAGAGGCAGCCGTACAATTAAACGAAATACTGAACGGTGCCCTCCATTGCAACGGCGTTGCACTACTACCGGACGAAACCAATCTTTCATATTTATCACGCTCGGAGGAGCCTAATGTTTGAATGGCTCGGCGATTGTCGTTGTAGGTTTCGTCAAACAGCACGCCCGCATATTGCTCTAAATTATCCATAGCGGTAACGTCAGATGCTAATACAATAAGTTCAACTTTAACTTCCATATCATCGCGACGGCTATTCTCGACACGATATTGCATAGCTATGTAATCACCGATCGTTTTCTCTGCTTTTTTGTAGAGTGCTTCCGTATCGGGTTGAGCGACAGAAATATTCTGCACACCATCAGCAACAACTTGATTGGTTGCAAGCTCGACCTCTAACGTTTTCATGCTCATTCCCGTAATCGAAGCTACCACTGCTTCAAGATCCTGAGAACTTTGAATTCGAGAAAGTTCGTCTTTAAGCTTTTGACTCATCTTACGACGGATATCGCGATCAACTGCTCGGTTAATCCCATCGACCGTAATATACGCTCTGAGTTTATCTAACCTCCGGAGATTACTTTCTTTTCTTATCCCCTCTACACGGTATGTTACAAGGTCGTTCATGTGCTCGAAAACTTCTTCATACAAAGGATTGCGAACATAAGTAACCATTTCAGAAGCCAGACCAGCTTCGGTAGGCGCAGCATTTTCATCTTCCTTAAATGCACGAACAACATCGCTGACCGTATTTTGATCAAAGAACGGCAAAAATAGATGCACAGCATTCAAGGTGTCATTCATTTCGATGCGATGAGCTAAAGGTGTTCGTACCATTCGCCCCAACAACTGCGCAATATACGTATGGTCTTGTGCAGAACGGAATGACATCATTACTTCGGCACGGGGACAATCCCAGCCAGTTGATAGATTCATTTTGAAGAATACCAGCAGGACTTTTTCTTCTTCCTCAATTTTGGACGGATCGATTTTCACAATTGGAATCGAAAAGCCATTGAGGGTTCCTTCATCATTGAAGGTATGAACAACTTCACCTATTTCCAAAGGACGTCCAAGTTCTTCCTCAAGCGTATCAAGACAAGTGTTGATATCTGTCGTAGTGGCAACACTGTCAGTTCTATCATTTACTTGAACAACAAGAATAGGCTTTACAAGCCGCTCCTGCTCTGCTTCACAATAGTTCTTCCACTCGCTCCCCATTCTTTTCCATGCGGTTACTGCTTCTTGAAACATGGTCATTTCCGCATTGATAGCAATTTCAGGGCAATGGATAATTACGCGATCTTTTAATAAGCCAGAAGCAACAACATCGTCCGGACTAACAACTACACTATGCTTGGTGGCAGTTGTTTCTGCAATCATCCTCTGGAAACGTTGAGGTGTCGCTGTGATACCAATGATCAGAGGCATGGCACACAAACCGTCTGCTTCGCTACCGACAATGAATTTCTGCATAATAGAGTTTGCAGCATTTTCTGCACGTGAGCTGATATTCATGCCACGATGCGCTTCATCTATTACAACGTACAACTGATTCGGATACTGTGTTGCAGCGTTTGTTAAAGCTTCCCATATGGTAAATTGACGCTGATCTGATCTGTGAGTAAGAAGTTTGTCACTTCCAAGCTTTTGAGTGTTCAGAAAGTACACATTACCTGGTTCTAAGCTTTCTGCCTGAAAGCTAGAATCAATAGTAATAAGTTGATTTGTGCGAAGCATATCAGATTTGGACGCTATTTTCTGCTTGGATTGTTCATTTAAATCTGGCATATCAGAGAGCCAAACGAAAATCGAATCCGGTTGCGCTTCAATATCAGCAGTGCCAAACAAAACATCCTCAAACAGAGAGGTCATAATTATTGTTTTTCCCGCTCCGGTAGGAGCAGAGAATGTTATGATTTGCTGTCCTTGATTCATAGTTTGAAGAGCACGCGAGGCTTTTATTTTCTCAATCAATTTTGCTTTCGCGTCTTCCTGAAAATCAAACAAAGAGATTCTCATATGTTGTTCCTCCTTGCATTGATCGTGAAATTATCAATGTAATCACGGTATAATTGTTTTACTGCGGGAACAGTTAGCTGAGAGGCCATTTCACGGAATGCTATATGTGAATTCGTAACGATATAGACGTGTGTGATATTCGGATTGGTTTTGAGAGCCTGCTTAAAATTCGAAAACGCATACTCTTCCAAAAGAACGGCAAAAGATCCGTTTTCCGGGATAAATATCTCTGGCAACTCTTCATCAGACAGTTCCGGACACTTGCCTACCGCCCCTGATTGGAGCCACAGCATGGGAATTATTGATTTGAAGCTTGCGCCGAGTTCAACGCTGCTCTTGTCCAAAAATCCGAGTTTAAAATACTCTGCGTTGGCGGCAAACCCATCTGCCATTTTGATTTTTGATAGTGTTGGGTAAATTGCTTCTTTTGCCTTTTTATAGAATGTTCCACGGAGCTTTTTGCCAGTATCCGGATCTGTAATTTCACCGTCAACTTCAACCATTTTCTCGATCTCACACCCATAGTTTCCTTTTAACGAATCACCGTTAATGTCAACGCCTTTTATGCTGCAAACTGTTCGAGGCCAGGTGACATATCGGGCGATACCGAGTTTTTCCCATTCCTCGTCTCCTGGTTGATAGCCCTGCTTCTTTAAGGTTTTTGCCTCATCGTCGGAAACTTCGTTATTTGTAACCAAGATGCAGCGGCGATTGCCGCCGTCCTCTGCGTTGAGTAGATTGACTGCGTGGAGCGTTGTGCCGCTGCCTGCGAAAAAGTCAACGATGAGTGCATTAGGCTTGTCCGCAACGAAAAACCGCAGAGTGTCACGAACAGCATATAGTGACTTCGGGAATGGAAAACGCTTTTCACCGATTACAGAGGTCAATAAGGTTGTCCCATTTTCTGACGCATTATGACTTGCAATTTTCCATTGTGTTGGTGGCATACGCAACTCGTCAACACCGAGTTCCTTTTTATATGCAATCATTGAGCCATCGTCAGCATAGCCTTGAATCGCGTACTCACCTTTAACAACTTTTGCATATTCGCCATCGGGCAAATAGTTTATTACAAAACCGTATGCTGTCGGTCTGCCCAAGCGGACACGCCCTTGCTGAATACGATTTTTTAATTCAACATTGCCAACTTGCCATCTGCCTTGTGTGCCATTTCGTCGCAAGGGTAAAACTTGAATCAAGCCGGGGATTTCTTCTGCGCGATCCTGTCCCATCGGGATGGAAGTTCCAATTTCCTTTATAGTCCTTGTGGCTGGATCAACATAAATTGGGTAATATAGATTCGGGCTGTCTGTCCGCATGGAATCTGTACCTCGCCTCATCATAGATGTCCACCCCGGCTCAACACTCTTTTCCGCCTCATCATCGTCTGTTTTTTCCTGTGCAGATACAATCGCAGATGATGACCATTCATTGGAAAGAGGCAATCTCGCAGGAGTGCATTCTCCAAACATTACAAAGAAAATGTATTCATCAGAACGGCTAAAACCATCACGCGCACTGCCCTTTGGATTGATAACACTGCTTACCATTTGAATATGGGCTTCGGGGAACATATCTTCTAAAAGACAGCCTAAGTGCAAGTATTCTTTTTCATCAATCGTTACAATCAGAACAGAGTTCTGAGGATTAAGAATCCGTTTAGCAATTTTCAGCCTGCGCTGCATCATAGACAGCCACTTGCTATGTCGGTAACTGTCTGTGGGATCAACATAATCGTTATTATATTTCCAATCTTTTGCTCTACTGTTATACGGCGGGTCTATGTAAATACAATCCACTTGTTTCGGGTAGAGGTATTCAAGAAGCTGCAACGCATGGAAATTGTCAGCTTCGATCAGCGTATGCCACAAGTTGCTATCGGGTGTATTTTCTACGCTGTCTATCGGGATAAGGGACGGAAAAATAGGCTCGCCAAATTGCGCCACAGCAACGAGCATATCAAGCGGACGCTCGCTCTTTTCGCCTGTGGCTTTATTGACAATTGCTGCCCTTCCATCAGAGATCGCGGACACAAAATATACATCGCGTATGTCCTCTCCCTTAACCGCAACAAGCGATCCCTTGCGGACAGCTACGCCATACAGCGGCGTACATTCGGGAATATGATCCTCAAACACAAGCCCGAACTTTTTTTGTTTGCTCAAACGCGCCACTTCCTGCTGTAAGCGGTCGCGCAAATATTTATCCTCAATCTGTCGAATGAGATCGTTTATCGCTGCCATACTGATTTCCTCCATGCGTCGTACAATAAAAAACTATCGTCATCAATGACCTTTCCCGTATCGGAAGGACTAAATTTGCCCGCTGATCCTGCTGCGTCAATTCGCACCCGCGAGGTGGAATGCGCGCTGCTATTTCGAGTTAGAGTCGCTATTGTCTGCGGCTCATTTTTAATTTTTAGTGGGCTTCTTAACGTACTTTCCGCTTTTGATTCTCGCGTCTGCGGGCTTCGGCTCATCATCTGGGATTGCCCATCTGTTGCCGATTTTCACCGCACCCGGTATGCGTTCCTCGTTGCATAATATCTGTATGCGCCGTGACGAGATACCCCATCTCTCGGCGGTCTGCGGGACAGAAAGATACTTCATGGTTGCAGCCCTCCCGGTCTGTCCTCTCGGCTTGTTTGCCTGATCGTAGTTATAATAAATCATTTTACATTATAATCCGATTAGCGAATAAAATCAATAGGTTTCCCGCAAAGTTCAGAAAGAATTTCCAATTCAGAAATCAAGGGTTTGGGACTTTCCCAAAAGAGGAAATGAGCGTATCGGCTGCAAGGCTGAAACGCTCATTTTTCCGGTGTGTACGGACACCGGATGTGCTTGCTATTCTCTAAAATCTTATACACGTATCTCCAATGCGCTCTCGTTTCCAGAAAAACCGAGAGCGCGTTTTTTATTGAAATCTTCGCATATCGGTGGACAAACGCTGAAAAAATGTCCGTTGTATGGTGAAAGGAAAAACAAAAAAATCTGTGGGGATTCCCCCCCAATGGGCTGAATAATGTCCGTTGTAAATTGAAGGGAGTGTTTTTTATGGCAGACCGAACAAGACCAATACGCATTGAGTTCTGCGTCACCGAACAGGAAAAGAAACTCATACAACACAAGATGGCGCAGCTCGGCACCCATAACATGGGAGCCTATCTACGCAAGATGGCGATCGACGGCTATATCATCAAGGTGGATTACACCGAGCAAAAGAAACTGGCTGCTGCCGTCAGCCGCGTTGCAGGAAACATCAACCAGATCTGTCGCCGTATCAATCAGACAGGGCATTTCTATGAGGATGATATCGTCGAGTTGAAAGTGAAACAGTGTGAAATTTGGAAACTACTCAAGCAGTCGCAAAGGGCGGAACTATGACCACAACGGGATTATCCATGTATGGATTTCCCGTCACCGGATTTTCAGATGGTGGATAACCAGACGCTCCGGAACGTACCGATATTGGATTTCCGGACGTCGGATTTCCGAACATTCACAGAGGATGAAATTCATACCCAAATCAATAAGAAATAAACTAACGCTCAATAGAGTCATCCATCAATCCAATCAATACCGTTTTTTGATGGATAGGATGGGATAGGAGGTCACAATGACACAGAATTTTTTACGATTTACTACAGAGAGCCTTTCGGCATCGTACATACCCTTCCCACGGTTTCTTATGGAGGACAGCCTTGCGGATCTATCCAACGATGCAAAGGTGCTGTATGCGCTTATGCTGGACAGAGCCAGCATTTCAAAGGTTAACGGATTCATAGAGGCAGACGGCACAATCCGCCTCTACTTCACCGTAGAACAGGCACAGAAGAAGCTGCACCGAAGTCGGCAGTGTGTCACGCGCATATTCCGAGAATTGGAATATAGCGGATTGATCTGCCGCAAGAAACAGGGCCTTGGAAAGCCAGCGCTGATCACGCTCAATTACCCGTCAAATGCAAAGCTGATCCGCCCGAAGGAGGTAGGCGAAAATCTGTCAGGATAAAGGTCGAAAATCGGATATTATATGCTCCACAAGAGACGCAAACGCTGAGGGGCATATCTTTACTCATCCGCGCCATAAAAACGCACCTGTGCGCCGTGAAGGGAGGAATAGAATGAAGAAAAAGAACTGCTATGATGTGAATGATGTTAACTCCGCTGAGATTCCAGAGTTTGTATATGAGTCTCTGGCAAGGAGTCTACTGCCGGTGATTCAGAAGTATTATGAAAGCGATGAGGGCAAGCGGGCATTTGCCGAATGGAAAGAGAAAAAAGAAGCTGCGACGAAAGCCTCTACATAAACGAACCGGGAGGATTGCCATGATCGGCAGTCCTCCCGGTTTCTTTATTACCAGTCTTCAACTTCTTCTATAAAAACAATAAACCCGAACCCATGACCAATCGGTACAAGGTTCGGATTATATTGCATTGGTGGAGGTGAGGAGAGTCGAACTCCTGTCCAAAAACAGTCCCACGTATGAACATCTACAAGCTTAGTCTGTACTTTTGATCCGGCAGACAGCGACAGACAGGCATATGCCGGGTTTCCCGCTTTGTTTTCGTCATGCGATACGCAGGAGAGATCGCACGCTTATTCTTTCTGTTCTGACATCAGAAGAAGGCGAAAGACACTCCTTCAACTAACGGCTGCGAGCCAGTTATTAGGCGATTAGGCAGCGAAAGCTACTGCCTGGTTTCCACCAAACAGGTTAGCTAATTTAGTTTTTGCGTTTAAGTTTAGTCGGTTATTACGTAACCACTCGACTTGCCGTTCATACCAAACTTGTCCTTGTCGAAACCATGACACCCCCAAGTAAGGACCTGCTCATGCAGGTATTCTTATTATACTTCAAATTTTGAGAAATACAACACTAATAGCGCTTCATCGCCTTTGCAATTTCACGCTTTGCATCTCTTTCTTTTTCACTTTGCCGCTTGTCATGCAGCTCCTTTCCTTTCGCAAGTGCGATTTCCAATTTGGCTAACCCCTTTTCTAAATACAGTGAAGTCGGAACGATCGTATAGCCTTTTAATTTTACTTTCTGCTGTAACTTGCGGATTTCTTCACGATGTAATAACAGTTTTCTGATCCTGGTTTCATCATGATTAAAACGGTTGCCGAAATCATAAGGCGCAATGTGCATTTCTTTGATAAAAGCCTCTTGATTGACAAAACTGATATAAGAATCCTTTAACTGCACCTTGCCTTTACGAATCGACTTGATCTCGGTACCGGTCAGCACCAGCCCCGCTTCATAGCGATCCTCCAAAAAGTAATCATGCGCGGCTTTGCGGTTATATGCAATGACTTTTCGATTTGCCATATCAGCGGACAATTTCGATGTCCTTCACCTCCCCATATACCTGATCACACAGGTCATTCAAATATGCTACGGTCGTATTGGCAACGGCATGAGTCGATGCCAGCGTGTCGTTATAGTCGCGCAGCAGATAAATTTGGAAGTTATGCCAAGAGCCGCCATATGCCTCATAGTAATTGACCGTCGGATATACCTTTGCCTGTTCGATCGTAACTTCGTTGCTGCTTCCGTCAATTACGATTTCACAAGTCATGAGCGCACCCAGCATCGTGTAATTTTCATCTTGCGCGCTTAGAATATTTCCCAGGGAATAGTTTACAAGTGTTTGATTTCCGTTCTTTCCGGTAAGAAAGGTCGTTTCCTGAACAACATGCGGATGCGCGCCAATGATGACATTTACGCCAAGATCCGCCAAAAACTGCGCCAATTCACGCTGTTCTTCATTTGAAGAAAACTGGTATTCCTGCCCCCAGTGCATACTGGCAAGAACAACGATACAGCCCGCTTCTTTCAGCTGTTCATAATCCTTTTTGATCTTCGCTTTATCAATTTCATTGCAATAAAAATCTTCCGGCTCTACATATCCGTTAAAGCCATAACTGTAATTCAACAGACCGACCTTGACCCCTTTTACTTCCATGATGCGCGGACGTGCGGCTTCTTCTTCACTGCGGTTGATGCCGGTCGTAACTACATCCGGATAACGATCCCAGAAATCCATTGCCGAAATGATTCCGGCAGCGCCGGCATCCAATGAATGATTGCTTGCCTGTGAGACCCAGTTAAATCCGGCATCGGCAATCGCATCACCGATCTCCTGAGGAGAGTTGAAGCTTGGGTAATGGCTTAATCCCAGCTGTGTACCGCCCAATACCGTTTCCTGATTGATATTGGCAATATCATAATCAACAAGAAAAGACTTTAGCTGCGCATAGATCGAAGTGAAATCATAGCCGCCGTTTACCTGATAATCCGAAGATAAGTAGATTGCGCCATGAATCAGATTATCACCGACTGCCGCCAGCGAAATCTTAGTATCTTCTTTTTCTGTTGTTTCGCTTTGCTTCGGTGGTTCTTTCCCTTCTTCTTTTTCGCTTTGTTCCCCGTTTGCGCATCCGCTCATGAAAAGCGCCGTGATGAGCGTTAAAAACAGCACCCTTGTTCTTCTTTTCATTTCCTTCCTCCTCCAGCAAAATAAAATCAACCTGCTGCTTATAGCGGGAAGCGTCGATGACCTTGATCGTAACCCGCTGTCCCATGCGATATGTCTTTTTGGTATGCGTGCCATAAAAAGATCGTCCCGCTTCATCGAAAATATAGTAATCATCGTTCATGCTCGTGATATGAACCAAGCCTTCCACAGTATTATCCAATTCCACAAACATACCGAATTTCATAATAGAACGGATATGACCGGTATAGATCGCCCCGATATGTGATTCCATATACTGTGCTTTTTTGAAATCATCCACTTCTCGTTCCGCTTCGATCGCATTGCGTTCCTTTTTCGAACACTGAAGCGCACATGCTTCGATCCATGCCTCCTCATTCTGCATTTCCTGCACCTGATAGTTTTCCGCAAAGAAATATTTACGCAGATTGCGGTGTACGATCAAATCAGGATAACGCCTGATCGGTGAAGTAAAATGCGTATAATCCGTTAATGCCAAACCGAAATGCCCCTTACATTCTACATCATAACGCGCTTTTTGCATACTGCGAAGCAATAGTGCCGCAATGACATCATAGTCCTCTTTCCCTTTCAAAGTATCTAAGTAAGTTTGTAAACGCATCGGGTGCAAATCCGCTAAATTGCCTTTTAGCTTATGTCCCATGATCGTCGCTGTCTGCTGAAAGGCACGCATTTTTTTAAGTTCCGGAGGTTCATGCACACGATACATGCTAGGCAGATCCAGCCAACGGTTATGCGCCGCAACACAGCTATTTGCCTGAATCATAAAATCTTCAATGATACGCTCTGCTTCTCCTCTTTCCCTTACGATGACATCGTAAGGATCACCCTGATCATCCACCAGTACCTTGCCTTCCTTTACATCAAAATCAATCGCTCCCTGCTTCACTCTTGCTTTGCGAATGATCTGCGCCAAACGATATATATCCTTTAACATGCCCAGCAGCCATTCATAGCGTTTCTGCATTTTTTGATCGCCTGCCAAAATCGCATTGACCTTGCGATAGGTCATCTGTGCAGCGCTGCGAATTACAGAAGGATAAAGCTGATATTCACAAATCGTTCCTTCCTCATCGATCAGCATTTCACAAGTCAGCGTCAATCGATCACTTTGCGGAAGCAGAGAACAAATGCCATTTGATAAAGCCTGCGGCAGCATCGGTACGACCCGATCCGTTACATACACGCTCGTCCCTCTTTGATAAGCCTCTTCATCGATCGCACTGTGCGCTTTGACATAATGTGAAACATCGGCAATATGTACCCCGAGCCGATAACCGCCCGTTTCTTTTTTTACACTGATCGCATCGTCCAGATCTCTGGCATCATCACCGTCGATCGTGATGATCAGTTCGTTTCGCAGATCGCGGCGGCCAAGCAAATCCTGCGCCTCTACCTGCTTAGGAATCTGTTGGACTTCTTTCATGACCGCATCAGGGAAACGCGGTTCAATATCATGCGTCAAAAGAATCGAGAGTATGTCGATGCCGGGATCGTATTTATATCCAAGGATCTGTAAGATATTCGCTTCCAGTACCTCATTGAAATGCACGATTTCCACTAACAGCTTATGATCATGCACCAGATGAAAGGCATCTTCATTTAACAGCCTGATCTTGCGTCCATGTAAATTAGTATCTGCTAAAAAATAACCTGCTCCCTTTTTCTTTTTATAAGTACCGACCAGCTTCTGCACCGCTCTTTTCATAATGCGGATGACTTCCCCTTCTTTGCTTCCATCCGGATAAGTCCATATTCTGATCAGCACTTCATCTTTTGCCATGGCCTGATGCAGATGGTTTTGATGAATATAAATGCTTTCTCCTCCATCATCTATATCCACAAAGCCAAAGCCTCGCTCATGCAGCCGCAGTGTGCCGATCCGATAAGGACTGTTTTCCAGCAGATGATAGAGATGTTCCTCATCTTCTATGATGATCCCTTCTTCCATCAAAGCATGGATCGCCTTCATGATCTCCGTTAAAGAAGCATTCGGTATTGCCGCAGTAATCTGATGTACTTCCAGTCCTTTTCCTTTTGCCAATAAATCGATCAGTTTTTCTTTCATGTTCTCACCCCTTTCTTTCTTCCTCAGTATTTCCTTGCGATATGGTTTCATACATATAAAAAAGACCGAATCGGTCTTTTCTCTACAAACTTACAATAATGACAAGGGCAAAGAAAGTAATGCCCGCTACCAGTGTCAGATTCGATATGACCTTTTCCGGTCCACGCTCTTTCACATTCGCAAACAAGTTCAATCCTTCGCCGCCGGTAAAGGCGCCGTTGATTCCATCGCTTTTCCCGCTTTGTAATAAGGAGAGTATAATCAGAAAGACCGATACTACCATCAGTAGAATTTCTAATACATTCATAATGATCCTCCTTTCGATACGTTGTCTATTATAACAGACATGATGCGTAATTACAAACAAAATTTCACTTACTGCACCGTATGTTCGAATACATAACGATATGGCTTGCCTTCGACCGTGATCGTTACTGTATAATTTTTCGTTTCTGTCGGCTTTACCACTTCACCGAAAAACAGCACCGCTCTGCTTTCTCCTGCCGGAATCTGCGTTGCTTCACTGAAATCAGTGCCGTCTGCATTCAGAATATCATACCATGCGTAGATGTAAGTTCCCTCATCATCCAGCGATACACAGATCTCTTGATCAAGCTCCATGTCTTTCTTACCGGTATTCGTTATTTCCAAATAAACGCCGGCACAGGCATTTGTTTCATCCTCAACGATGTAATAAGTGCTGTCATCCGTTGGATGAAGCGGCGGTATGACACTGCCTACGGAAGCTGACAATACTTCAAAAGACATCTCATCCAGCTCGATCGTTTCCGCTTTGGCAAGCTCTGTTACCTGAGCGGCATATGGCTTGGCAGAAAGGGTATAGTGTGCATCCTGCAAAGTAATTTCGGCTTGCAGATCATCACTGATCGATTTTTCTTTTACATAGAAGATCTGATGCAGGATCGTTTTGTCCTTGGCTGCTAACTTAGTCTCATTTTCGATCTTCGTATAGTTTTCTATTTCCGTACACAGATCTTTGCTTTGCTCCTGTTCTTTGATCTTTAATTCCGCTTCAAAGTAATCTTTCAGATCAATTTCCTCATCACTTAGATTCTCCACATAAAACTGGAAATCCAGCAAGGTTTCCCCTTCTTCTTCCGTGTACCAGTATTGGTATTCATCATTCAGATTCGTCGGCTCAATGGAAGTTTGCTGCACAACTGCCTTCAGCGTGATCGCAACCTCATCATTGATTTGATACGTTTCTTTTTTATCCCATGGTTCACTTTTCGCAGAACATGCGGTAAACAGCAACATACAGCTGAACGTCAAAATCCACTTGGTTATCTTTTTCATGATCATTTCTCTCCTCTTTGTTACTTCATTATAGCACACCCATGAAAAAAAGCACACTTTGCCAAACGACAAAATGTGCTGTTTTCTTTCCTTGTGAGCGATTATTTATTTAATGCTTCAGAAATCGCTACTGCCACTGCAACAGATGCGCCAACCATCGGGTTGTTGCCCATTCCGATCAAGCCCATCATTTCTACATGTGCAGGAACGGAAGAAGAACCGGCGAACTGTGCATCGGAGTGCATACGTCCCATCGTATCTGTCATACCATAGGAAGCAGGTCCCGCTGCCATGTTATCCGGGTGCAGCGTACGTCCCGTACCACCGCCTGATGCAACAGAGAAATATTTTTTACCCTGTTCGATGCATTCTTTCTTATAAGTTCCGGCAACCGGATGCTGGAAACGAGTCGGGTTCGTAGAGTTACCGGTAATAGATACATCTACTCCCTCGTGGTGCATGATCGCAACCCCTTCACGAACATCGTCTGCGCCATAGCAGTTTACTTTTGCGCGTTCTCCGTCAGAATAAGGCGTAGTAGACAATACTTTCAGTTCTCCGGTAAAATAATCGAACTGTGTTTCTACATAAGTAAATCCATTGATACGGGAAATGATCTTAGCCGCATCTTTTCCCAAACCGTTCAGAATGACTTTTAACGGTTCTTTACGTGCTTTGTTCGCATTACGGGCAATACCGATTGCTCCTTCTGCCGCCGCAAAGCTTTCATGACCTGCCAAGAAAGCGAAGCATTTGGTTTCATCGCTCAGCAGCATGGCAGCCAGGTTACCATGACCCAAACCTACTTTACGATCATCGGCAACAGAACCCGGAATACAGAATGCCTGTAATCCTTCACCGATTGATTTTGCCACATCATATGCGGTCTTATCACCTTTCTTGATGGCGATTGCCGCACCGGTAATATATGCCCAGCAAGCATTTTCAAAACAGATCGGCTGGATTCCTTTCACGATGTTATAAACATCTACACCTAAGTCATCCACTAATTTCTTTGCTTCTTCAATGGAAGAAATGCCGTATGAGTTTAATACTCGATTGATGGTATCAATACGTCTTTCGTAACTTTCAAACAATGCCATGATTTCTTCCTCCTATTCGTGTCTTGGGTCGATGTATTTCACCGCGTCTGCGTAACGACCGTATGTGCCCTTTGCACCATTCATTGCTTCAACAGGATCAACGCCTTTCTTGATCGCATCCATGAATTTTCCCATGTTTACGTATTCGTAACCGATGATCTCATCATTTGCATCTAAGCCCATCTGCATGATGTAGCCTTCTGCTAATTCCAAGTAGCGCGGTCCTTTTACTTTCGTAGAATAGCAAGTTCCTACCTGAGAACGCGTACCTTTTCCCAAGTCTTCCAAGCCGGCACCGATCGGCAAACCGCCTTCGGAGAATGCGGACTGGGTACGTCCGTAAACGATCTGTAAGAACAGTTCGCGCATTGCCGTATTGATCGCATCGCAAACTAAGTCCGTATTCAGCGCTTCTAACAGTGTTTTGCCTACCAGCGCTTCTGATGCCATTGCGGCTGAATGCGTCATTCCGGAGCAGCCAAGTGTTTCAATCAAAGCTTCTTCGATGATTCCTTCTTTTACATTCAGCGTCAGCTTACATGCACCCTGCTGCGGCGCACACCAGCCGATTCCGTGTGTTAAACCGGAAATATCGCTGATCTGTCTGGAATTGACCCATTTTCCTTCTTCAGGAATCGGCGCACAGCCATGGCTTGCACCAACACGCACTGTGCACATGTTTTCTACTTCTTTTGAGTAAATCATGATTTAATCTCCTTTCATCTATCCTTCTTACTCGAAATGTATGCTACTTTATAAAAAAGTTGTAGCCTTTTTGTTCAGTAATCTTAACTACGCGTTTATAAATCAAGGATAGACGTGAATAGAAGGTAGTAGCGATTACTGAAGGCAAGAATGTGTGATTCCTTTCTTACCTATTATATGATAAACATTTCACGAATTGATGTCAATATCCGATCTGTTGCGAAAGCCTTTACATTTACAGTTCAAAGCAGACTAATTCGGCATTTGGGGCAATATGCGAAGTAGGGCTGCCATCGTATTGCTTCCCCTGTGCATAATAATATATGGCGATGCTGACGGCGCCATGCGCAACTAACAGCACGCTCTGTCCTGCCATCTTCTTTTTTAATTCATCCAGACACGTATAAATGCGTTCATAAAAATCCCTGATATTCTCGCAGCTTTCATAATGCCGGTCCTGCTCGTAATCGAAGGCGGCATCGAAGTCCATTTCTGATTTCAAAACACCTTCAAACTCACCGAAGTCACGTTCCTTTAAGCCTTCTTCTTCCAGTATCGGCACCTGCAAGGTTTCATTTAGGAGCGCTGCCGTCTGCTTTGTACGCTGCAGAGGGGAAGTGATGATACAGTCGATCGCAAGCGTTTTTAACTGTGCCGCAAGCGCTTTTGCCTGTGCGATCCCTTGCTGATTCAAAGGAATATCAGACTGCCCCTGAATACGTGACTGCACATTCCAGTCCGTTTGACCATGCCGTACAAAATATACCTTCATTCCACCCCTCCTCGTTTTTTATATTTTAACATGAAAAAAGCGAAAACTCCATGCGTGAAGCAGGAAATTACGCTTTTTTACGGTTATGAACGCAGTGATTTTTTACGACGGTGGCGAGAAGGATGATACAGCTGAAAATTCATCAGGTAAAAGCCGCCTGCCGCTAATGCGAGCGGCCAGTAACGGTCACATAAAAACTGAAAATAATAAATGATCTGTTCTACATCAAAGTTAGGCTGAAAGTACAGCAGCAGCCCGGCAATCGTCATCGCCATGCCGATCTTTTTACGCATAGGGGTTCCTCCTAGCTAAACTTTATCAAAGCAGACGTGTTTTTCCTGTCGATTCGTGAAAGTGCGTTCTCTCATTTTCTTATTTTTTGTATGTCGCATAGGATCGTCAGATGCAAAAAACGATCGTGTAAAGAGATGTTTTCAAAACCGGTAGTTTTGCTTTTTTGAAATGAGTAGGGTCATGAAGGGGAAGATGTGCATCAAACTGTGATGATTTACTTATTTCATTCATCCGGCACGACCGGCATTTTCCCAATCTTCCCGTTTATACAAATCGACCTGTTTTTTATTGCAGATGGCACAAACACCTCTCCTTGATTCACACAGGCGTACACCGACCTTGGACTCTCATAGGTCATCTGCCAGAACGGATATTTGATGATCCTCGAAGTGTTTTGTTTATTGCACGCCGTTTCTATTCCTGTAATAGCCAGTCAACAATATCACAAATTTCAATTCCTTCATAACTGTATTTAGGGTGCCGTGTCCGTGCAATAATTTTCTTGGGATAAGCATCACGGATTTGCAGTAATGGCTGGCATTCCCTTTCAAGAGTTTTGGAATCCGAAATATTATCACTGACCTGAATATATATTTTTTCATCTCCCTTTTGTGCTACAAAGTCAATTCCCTTTTGGTACAGTTTCCCAACATATACCGTGTACTCCCGGCGAAGCAGTTCCATGCAGACTATATTCTCGTATCCTCTTCCATAATCCATGTTTCTACTTCCCAGAATCGCATAGCGGATACCTGTATCACACAGATAAAATTTCTCAGAGCTTTCAAGGTATTTCTTTTACGCGAATATCATAGCGTTTTATATCATAAAAAACAAAAGCACTGCACAAATATTTAATATATCTGCCGACAGTTACATGGTTGGTAGTTGTCTTATTTGCAGTTAGAAGCCGGCTGACTTTATTTGGCGAAGTCAGATTGCTGATATTGTCCATAAGAAACTCACTCAGCCGCTGTAAAACCAGAGTATCCGTCAAAGAATATTTCTGTACAAGATCTCTTGTAACAATCGTTTCATAAACTTCCTTAACATAGCGGATTCTGTCTGCCTCTGTTTTATAAACATAAGAACCAGCCAATCCTCCCTTTATCATATACTCATCAAATAATTTCTCTTTATCGTCAATCTCATCATAGAACTGGCAATATTCTCGGAAACTAAAAGGAAACACATGAATCCCGATATAGCGCCCGGTAAATAAAGTTGCAAAATCCGCCCCCAGCAAAAAAGCATTGGAACCTGTAATATAAATATCATATTTTCTTTTCGAATAGAGACTGTTGATTGCCAGTTCAAATTTATGACACATCTGAACCTCGTCCACAAAAACATAGTTCGTTTTTTTCGCCTGATAATGCGCTTCCACATATGCGTGAAGCGCGTGGTATTCTTTAAGCCCTTCATATTCTATATCCATAAAATCAATAAAGATAATATTGATATTTTCAAAATGGCTCTTCAGATATGAAATATATGCCCGCATCAATTCTGACTTCCCTGTACGGCGAATTCCTGTAATAATTTTAATATCCGGAGTCTGATTTAGTTCAATGATTCGCTCCAGATACTTTGATACGCCCTCCCGGTTTCAAAAAATAAATATTTTTACGTTTTTGAAACTGTTCTGGCAACGAAAAAGAACATATACCCGACTACTGCCACTGATCTATACTGCTTCCCCAGCGCAGTCAGCACTTCCCCAATCTCCCATTCATACAAATCGACCTGTTTTTTATTGCAGATGGCACAAACACCTCTCCTTGATTCACACAGACGTACACCGCCCTTGGTCTCATAGGTCATCTGTCAGAACGGATATTTGATGATTCCCTGCGTGTTTTCTTTATTGTGCACCAGAGATTAGAATGGACACAAGGAATGTTTTATTTTCCCTTGCATAACTTCTTCAAAATGAATATACTATAAGTAGGAAAATAAGAAATTCTAACTTCTTGTCCACATAAAAAAGGAGATGATATTATGTTAGCGGAACTGCGTCAGAAATCACAAATTACCATACCCAAGGAGATTATCGTCAAGCTTGGTCTCTCAGAAGGCGACAAACTGGAAATTTTTGAGAAAAACGGCACCATTTGCATCATGCCGGTAGTTGTTTATCCCAAAAGCTACCTATCCGAACTCCGGGAAGAAATTAACGATGTCAAAGCAAAGATCGAAGCCGGTGAACAGCCTGTCTTTGATAGTGTGGATGCTCTATTTAACAAATTGGAGGCGGATTGATGGCATATGAATTTACCTTTACACCTCGTTTCCAAAAACATTTTAAGGATTTGACCATTCAAGAAAAGAAACAACTTAAAAACAAGCTGGAACTGTTGTCTCAGAATCCTTCCCATCCGTCATTGCGGACAAAACGGATTCAAGGGACAACAGATCTCTTTGAGTGCAGTGTCAACATGGACATTCGCATTATCTGGTATTATGAGGGAGACAAAATAATTATTCTTTTGGACGTCGGACATCATGACATCTTAAAACAATTTTAACAGTAATGAGGATATGTCCCGAATTTTATATATTATTCGGGACATGTTTTAATGTTTTCAAGTTTATCTCTTTTTCCAGGTTCTCCAATACCTCCCCAATACCCCTGTCAATACCGATGGAATGTTCCCTTATCTCCTATGGCACAAACACCTCTCCTTGATTCACACAGGCGTACGCCGTACTTGGACTCTCATAGGTCATCTGCCAAAACGGATATTTGATGATCCCCGGGATGTTTTGTTTATTGCGCATCATTTTCCGGTGCTCTACATTTTTTAATTAGAACTGCAATATCAGGTCATTCCATCCATCAATCTTCCTCTGCAAGAGAATATAGTATGCGAACCGCTTTCATCACGATATTCCACTCCAGATCAGCCGCATAAGAAAACTTCTTCCGGTACGCTGTCCAAAGCTGCTGCATTACCGGACTGTCCTCCACCTCGGCAAAGACTTCCTTTGCCTCAGCCAGATGGCCTTCCGTTTCCCGTTTTCGGGCGGTTGCCAACAGCGCATCATGGAGGATCTGTGTGTTTAGTGTATTCCCATGGAGCTGTTCCAGAATATAAATGTCGTAGAAATCCCTCATACGGGTATTGATCGTTGCTCTGGTAATGATCGTCTCCAGTTTCTCAGCCAGCACAGTTTCCAGATTATACGCCCAAATGTCAATGGAGCGGTCCTCCAGCATCAGCTTGAAACTGTAGCGGACTTCCCTCGGTGTAATGGCATCCCCAGTAGAAATATCAATCTTCAAGGGCGTTACCACTCCATCGAAAACCGTAGTCATGCTTACACGAATCCCCGGATATTCCGCTTCATCCATAATTTTTGAAATTTTATTGACCCGAAAGGTCACGCCGTCATCAATCGGGACTGAAACGATCCCTGCAATCAAATCAGCCACACCATCTAAATTCAAATCGATTCCTTTGACCGTTGCATCCAGGTCCATGGTGGAACGGGCATCCAGACCGACCATCGCTGCTACCAGCATCCCGCCCTTCAAAATAAACTTGTCCCGGTACTTTGAGAGGGAAATGCGCTCTAGAAATCGCTCCATCATATAGTTCCGCATCAAAATCTGTGCGTCTGCAGAATTCTTCTTTGAGAGATTGCGAATCAGGTCTTTCAACTGTGTTGCTGTCCTTATCATAATAGCACCTCCAAATACTGCCGCAAAAGTTTCTCTACCCGGAACAGCTTTGCGTAGCGCATCAACGTCCGTAGATTCTTGTCCTTTCTTCTGGCATACATTTTGAGTGCTCCCTGGAAAGTTTGCATCTCCATACTATTCCGGCTTCGCAGCAGGTCACAGATTGTCCGCTCCATGTCATAAACCGGTACCGTATGCCCAAAAGGGGTCTGTGCCGTTGTCAATCCCACATCATGCAGCTCTGCCTTGATAGTAAAGACCTGAACCCCTTCTGCCTTCATTCTGGTAGGGTTGTAGCCAGTCTTTACCGTAACCGTATATTTCGTTGGCTCACGGTCTGTCAAATCGTGAAAAAACAGGGCTGTCTCATGAGAAAAAACCGCCTGTTCAAACCGCAGATGAATCAGGTACATCGCATCTACCCAAGAATCCCTGGAGAGATAAATGCCGTGCGCCACCCGTTCCAGTTCCCGATCCCGCACATAATGATAAAAAACCGGTTTGGAAATCCCGGCAGATACCACCTGAGCAGTTTGCAGCATCCCATCCTGAGCCACCAGCATCCTGTCCAGCTGTTCATATTGTCTCATGGTTCCACTTCCTTTCATACTAATATTATATGTAATATTAGTATAAAAGTAAAGTGCACTCGACCGAAAATTCTATAAGCATTCCAGCACTTCCCCAATATCCCCATCAATGCAAATCGACCGCTCTTCAATCTCTTTCGGTGCAAACGTCTCCTTCAGATTCACACAGGCATATACCGCCTTCGGATTCTGATAGGTCATCCGCCAAAACGGATATTTGATGATCCCAGGGGTGTTCCCGCCAACACCAAGTTCTAAAAATAAAACATGCTTATTTTTATGCTTACTGATAAAATCTGTATAACGATTTGCGGCGGCATGCCAGCCTTCATCCTCCACAAAGAAGCTATCACATCTTAAATTCATCGTCATAGGCGCCCCGCAAACAGGACATTTCGGTATCAAATCTGTTGGAATCTTCATATCCTTTTGCTCTGCAACCATTTTCCGCACAGTTTCCTCATTATCATAGGTCTTATCGTGACACGCTTTTGAACACTGCCATAAACCATAATCGCCCTGCGTGTAAAACAGTCGTTTTTTATCAAAGCCCGCAAGCTGAAATTGATGGTCTACATTACTCGTTAATACAAAATAGTCCTTATTCTGTACGATTTTTAGTAGTGTAGAATATGGCTCTCCGACAGACACATCATAACGATTTACATAGATATGCCGTGACCACCACGCCCAATATTCTTCGAGGGTTTCATATGGATAAAAACCGCCTGCATACATATCAGAAATTCCATACTTTTTATAAAAATCGGAAAAATACTTCTCAAAGCGTTCTCCATCATAGGTAAATCCTGCCGAGGTGGACATTCCTGCGCCTGCGCCGATTATAATCGCATCGGCCTTTTCTATTTCTTTTTTCAATTTGTCAATCTGCTCAAAGCAGCTCACGGTAGATGTTGTAATCAAGTTCCTTAAAAACATTGAATATCACCTCTATTTCGCTGTGTGTTTGTTTCTTATATCTTTTTATAGTTTCAACCGCTATCTGTGCTGCTTTATCATTTGGGAAATGAAATTCTCCCGTAGAAATGCAACAGAATGCAATACTTTTTAGCCCGTTTTTTTCTGCCAGTTCCAAACAAGATCGGTAACAGGAAGCAAGCAGCTCTTTATCTTTTTCAGTAAGATCACCGTGAACAATCGGACCGACCGTGTGCAGCACATAACGGCTCGGCAAATTATAGGCAAGGGTGATCTTAGCTTTCCCCGTTTCTTCCTGATGCCCTTGCTTTCTCATCAACTCCGCACAAGCCAAACGAAGCTGTACCCCTGCAAAGGTGTGGATGGCATTGTCAATGCAGCCGTGATTCGGACAGAAACAGCCGAGCATTTGACTGTTGGCGGCATTTACAATCCCGTCGCATTGCAGCGTGGTAATATCTCCACGCCAAAGATATATCCCTTTTTGAATCGGTGTTAAGTCCGATAAAGCCGTAATTCCTTTCCTGCGGATTTCTTCCTGCAAATAAGCATCCTGAACCGCCGCGAATTCATCTGTTACAGGCAAGGGCATGCGTTTATTAAAAAGCGAACGAAGCAAGGATTTTTGTTCCTGCTCACGCGATGGAATTTCGATTTTAGCATACTGCGGCTGTTCTTTTAGAAGTGCCGCTATTAAATATCTTCGTCTTTCGGTTTGTGTCATTTTCTTATCCTCTCCGTATCACTGCTTTTTGCGGACAAACATGGAAACAGTTGCCGCAATGCAGGCAGTTTCCCTGCCTGATTACAGCAGGCACGATCGAAAAATCGATGCAATCTTGCGGGCAGACAGTTTGACAAGTCCGGCAGCCGTTACATTTTTGCGTAATTTCATAGCCCTGTTTTTCTTCCTGTTTGCTGCCGATCGTGAAAGAAGCACGCTCAATCGGCTTTTTTGAAAGGTCAAACCATTCACCGCTGCCCTCATAAAGATGAAAGACAGTAAGCGCCTGTCGAGACTCTTCACTCGGATAAATCTCATTCATATATGGATTTTTTTCAAACAGCCTTAGCAAAGGCGTTTTCCCGATTTCTTGTACTTTTCCCCGTACCGAAACAGCTGCACGGGAAAGCGTATCGCCTGCATGCATTCCTGTTAATGCAACATATTCGTTTCTCTTTAAGCGGTGATAAAAACCTTTTCCTTTCGCCGTTAAAAATACAATCCTTTTTCATCACTATCCATTATGTCAATCGCACAGGTAACGGGCAGACCGTTGTCATCGACAGTTGCCGCGATCACAGAATGAATTTCTTTTTCTAAGTAATGTAAATAGTTCATTTGCCACACCCTTTCCCAAACAAGATATTGCGTAAAGTCCTGCATTGCAAATATAGATGCAGGACTTTGTTTTATTTAGAATTTACCGTTTTGATTTTGCCAAGTAGATTTGTCAGCAATGGTTTCCATTACATCCCAATGCTCGGCAATCTTACCGTCCTCAACACGCCACAGATCATAGTAAGAGGTCGGCATACCGCCGAAAGTACCTTCACTGACCGCAAGCACAAAATTTCCTTGTGCAAGCACCTGATGAACGGTTGTATAAATCATCTGTATATTTTGTTCAGCAAGTGCCGCCAGTGCAGCGCCTAAACCAGACAATCCATCGGCAATGCCGGTGTTATTCTGGATGTAGGTATCACCATCAAAATAATCCGGTGTCTTTTCAGGACGGTTGCCCTGCATAACATCGTAAAGGAAATGCTTGACTACTTCACGGTTTGCATCCGTCTTATCGAGATCTTTCAGTTCCATCGTGCCATCAATCTGTGTTCTGCCGGAGGGATTTGGATCTGCCTTTGCTGCGAGATTATCCCAATGCTCGGCAATCTTGCCGTTTTCGTCAAAACGGAAAATGTCAAAAGCGACTTGCTCGCCCGCACCTGCAAAGTTGTAAATTGTCTGTAAGAAAACCTTATCGCCGTCCTCAAATGCACGGATATTGTTTACAGTCGTTTTAACAGGAGCAGAAGCAAGCGCGGCAACCGAGCTGATAAAGGCATCACGTCCTGTTCCATAGGCAAGGTTATGTTGGATATATCCTTCCGCAAGCAGATTTTTCGCTTTTTCAACATCACCGCTTGCAAAAGTATGGATGAGTGCAACTGCATTTTCTATATTTGTCATGATTGTTTCCTCCTTTTTATTTCGTTACTTGTTATCAAATACTTTCACACATATACATCTTAGCTTTATTCTTTTTATTCACTTTGAGCTTCCTAAACGGCCGTTCTTTGTAGCTCTGTGCATATTATAGGACCATTGGTTTCCAATGTAAAGTAAGCACTTTTTTGTACTGTAGTTACCAAAAAGATACTATTAAAAGATTCTCCATTTCTAACTTTTACATAAACATGCATCTCTTCAACCGTATTATCATTTATACTGACTTATGATAAGCCATCGGTCCTCTTGATTGCATTGAGGCTGTATGGTAAAATTGTAAACAAAGTTACCGATAGAAACTATTAAGAGGAGATGATACGATGACTGAACAAAAATCAGTGAAAGCACTACCGGCTTGTCCTGTGGAAACAACCTTGACTTTGATCGGTGATAAGTGGAAAGTGCTGATCTTGCGTGATTTGCTTACCGGCACAAAACGTTTTGGTGAATTAAAAAAATCAATCGGCTCCGTATCGCAAAAGGTATTGACCACGCAGCTTCGAGCAATGGAGGAAAACGGTTTACTGACGCGTACCGTTTATGCGGAAGTACCGCCGCGCGTAGAATACACCTTGACGGCATTAGGCAAAAGCCTGCATCCGATCCTAGACGCTATGCGAGACTTCGGTGAGACTTATCAAAATTCTCAACATTAAATGAAACAGCGTGTATCCATAAAGTGATACACGCCTTTTTATTGTCCTTTGTTTTTCATGCGCCTAAGCGATTCATCTTCAAACAAAAGCAAGGAACAAACGAATGATCCGCTTAAAAAAAGACCTCCATCTTTCGATGAAAGTCCGCTCTTATAAATCTACTTTTTCCAGTTCGCCGTAACCGATCTCTGTCGGTGTTTCCCGTCCGAATAAGATCAACAATACCACTGCTTCCTGTGCGTCATCGTGCAGTTCTTCCACTGTTCCTTCTGAACCTGCAAACGGACCGTTCAGGATCTTAACACGATCACCTACCGCAAAATCGACATTTACCTTGCGATCAGACATGCCAAGACGGCGCAGGATCGCCTCAATTTCATCTTCCGCTACCGGGAAAGGCTTTGCCCCGCCCCCGCTGGATCCGATAAATCCGGTAACCCCCGGCGTATTGCGCACCGTGTACCATGCCTCATCGGTCATGTTCATTTCCACAAACAGATAGCCGGGAAACAGATTCTGTACTTTTTCGACCTGCTTGCCGTTTTTATATTCGATTTCCGTCTCTTCTGCCACGACGACACGGAACAGGAAATCCTGTAACCCCATCGTTTCAATACGGCGTTCCAGATTTTCTTTTACCCTGTTTTCATGCCCGGCATAGGTATTCACGACATACCATTCTTTGTTTCCTTCACTCACAACGCATTCCTCCTAAAGTCCGATGAAGTGCAAATACGTTTTTGCGATCCATTCGCACAAAGTAAAAAACAGCGCAAATGCAGCGGTAAAGAAAATAACCGAACCGCTGTTCGCAATCAGATCCTTCATCTTAGGCCAACGGATTCGGTGCACCTCTGCCCGAATTCCGGCAATACTAAACCATTTCATTTCATTCACTCCTTATTTCGTTTCCTTGTGAATCGTATGCTCTCCGCATTTTTTACAATACTTTTTCAGCTCCAGACGCTGCGTATTGGTCTTCTTATTTCTATGTGTCGTATAGTTACGAGAAAGGCAGCGCGTGCATGTCAAAATTACTTTTTCACTCATGTTTACACCTCTTTCTATGCTTATTAACTGTAACATAAAGTGCCGTGCTAGTCAATGAAATCAAAGTTTCTTGCGAATCTTTTGTATCGTATTATCGACTTTTTTCTTAGTCGTATGTAGGATCGCCGCAATTTCATCATACCGATAGCCATAGCGATGATAGCGAAAGATCTTTTGTTCCAGTTCGCTGCATGTACGCAAGATCGCCTCTTCCTGCTTTTGCGCTTCTTTCCAGCGTAATTTCAAAACACCTTCAAACTCCCACTGATCATTGCGTATCTGATCGATCCAATAACAGCTCTCTTTTTCATTGATGCTGACATCAAGTGAATAAGCATGCACCATCGCTTTGCGCTTTAACGCCTGACGGCGGCGCACATAAGAAACAATGACATTCTCCAGCCGCTTAGAAACATAAGTGTAAAATGATGCGCCCTGATCCTCGCGGTATTCATACAAGGCAAGTGAAAGAGAATGAAAACACTCCTGTTTCAGTTCTTTTCGCTCTTCCTCAGTGAAATAAGCGTTCCAGCGATACAAAGCGATCTCAATAAGCGATTGATAGGAACAATGCAATAAATTCCATGCGCTTTCCTGATTTTGTAACCCATAATACAACAATTCATAGTCGTTGGGGCGCACAGCGCTCCCTGTTTTCTTCTTCCCCATTGATTCCTCCCAAAACGTATTTTTACGTTTCCCAAATAATTATTCTATCTAGCGATGATCGCGCTGATTAAATACTTCGTAAAGCAGGATGCCGCAGGCGACCGAAGCGTTTAAGGAAGTGATCGTGCCGACCATCGGCAATCGTACGCAGTAATCGCAGTTTTTGCGTACCAGCGGACGAATGCCAAAGCCTTCCGAGCCGACGACCAGCACCAGCGGAACGGTAAAATCTGCTTCCCGATAATCGATCGATTGCTCCAGATCAGCTCCTACTGCCCAAAATCCCTTTTCTTTCAAACGCACCAGCGTCTGTGATAAATTGTTTACCACAGCGACTTTTACGGTATCGATCGCACCGGTCGATACCTTTGCGACCGTCGGGTTCAAAGAAACGCTGCGATTTTTCGCCAAGATCACACCATCTGCACCAACCGCATCACAAGTACGCAGGATCGCCCCCAGATTATGTGGATCTTCTAAGTTATCCAGCATGATCAAAAACGGCGTCTTTCCTTCCGGTATCGTTTCCAATAGTTCCTCCAGCGAATAAGTCTTGTAATCATCGATACAAGCCGCAATTCCCTGATGATGCTCTGTCTTTAACAGCCGATCCATTTGTTTGCGCGGCATACTGCGAATCGTAAGATGCCGCTGCTTCAGCGCTTTGATCAATTCCCGATCCTTCAGCCCCTCGCTTACGATCACCTCATAGATGCGTTTTTGTTCTTTCAATAGCTGGTGGACGACATTCTTCCCATATACATATTGCGTCATCGCTTCACTTCTCCTATCTTTTTTACCGCTTCCCACAATTCTTCCAATCGCGCCTGCTCTTGATTCAGATACAGATATCCCCAAAGCGCCTCAAAACCGGTAGACATGCGATATGTCATTACATCGGCGTTTTTGGCTTTCGTAACCGTATGCGCATTGCGGCCGCGACGTATGATTTCCAACTCTGCTTCCCGAAAAAATGACTGCTCCATCAAGATCTTCACATAATGCGCCTGTGCTTTGGCACTCACATAATAAGTGCTCTTCACTTGCAGATCGTTTGGCTTTTGATAGCCTTGCGACAATAAATACTCCCGTACATAAAGCGACATCAGTGCATCCCCGATATAAGCAAGCGAGGTCGCATTCATCGCGTCAGCCCGCATTACAACAAACCTCTTTCAATCAAGATCATGCGGTAACGGTCTGCTTCCTCAAACTGCTTTTCCGCTTTCGCCGCATTCCATTTTGCGAAAATCGCTTTATCTTCTTCACCCAGCACTGTCTTCGGAATTTCAATTCCCAGCACATAAAGCATCTGTTCCAGCGCCTTCATCAGGCTGCCGATCCATGCAAAGTCCACCTCTTTTTGACGCAGCGCCTGGTTGAGCTGCTTATTGGCTTCAAAAACGCATGCCACTGCATTTGGCGTATTGAGATCATCCTGCATTGCTTCCAGGAATCGATCCCAGATTTCTGCCGCATCTCCTTGTAATTCTACGCCGGCCAAGCCTGCTTTCACATAAGCCTGCGTCATGGATTTACTGATACGCTCCAATTCTTTGCTCGCCGTGGCAATCGCTTCTTCATTGATATTTAGCGGCCCGCGATAATGTGCCGACAGCATCACCCAGCGCAGTACATTCGCACCGATTTTAGCGATCATATCCTTTGCCCAGATCACATTGCCTAATGATTTTGACATCTTTTCTCCGTCAATATTTACCATGCCGTTATGGATCCAATAATTGGCGATCGGATTGCCGAAAGCCGCACGAGACTGGGCGATCTCATTTTCATGGTGTGGAAATTTCAAGTCCATGCCGCCGCCGTGAATATCGATCAGTTCACCATCGAATTCCTTATTGATCATGACCACGCATTCCGTATGCCAGCCCGGGCGTCCAAGCGACCATGGCGATTCCCATCGGATTCCTTCCTCCGTCGCTTTCCACAAAGTAAAATCAAGCGGATTTTCCTTTTTACTGTTTTCATCAATGCGCGCACCGACCACCAGATCATCGACCTGCTGATGTGATAAGCCGCCATACTGGTTTACCTCACCGACTCTGAAATACACATCTCCATCTACCACATATGCATAGCCTTTTTTTACCAGAATATCGATAAACGCAATGATGCGGTCCATCGTTTCCGTTACCTTTGGCGCCGCATCCGGCATTTTCGCATGCAGCTGCAAACGCACGTCGTTATAAGCCTTGATAAATTCCTCGGTTACTTCTTTTTCGCTGATGTGGCGCTCGATCGCCGCTTTGATGATCTTATCATCGACATCGGTATAATTGGATACCATTTTTACCTGGTAGCCCAGCATCTCAAATGTCTTGCGCAGCGTATCAAACACCACGATCGGTCTGGCATTGCCGATATGTGCATGATTATAGACCGTCGGTCCGCACACATACATGTTTACCTGGTTTTCATGGATTGGCTGAAATTCCTCCACTTCCCTGCTCATACTGTTAAATAATTTCATATCGTTCCTCCTGATTCATAAAAAAAACGTCAATATAGAGGTGCAGTTCGCACGGTCCCACTCTACTTGAACGCTTTGATTCCACTTATTTATCGAGTAACGCCGATCTACGTTTTTTTCTACATTATCGAAAAAACCCTAAAAGGTGCATTCCTCACAAGTCCGCGAAATCTTTTCACCGGCCAGATCCTCTCTATGCGCTTATCCTGTGGCTACTCGTCCCTTATCTTTGGTTTCTTATAGTATAGCATGACGCGATTGCCCTTTCAACTAAAAAACAATGAGGATCACGCTTTCTTCTGTCATCTGCGCAAGGTGAAATCATATTGCAGATGGTGCAGTCTTTCTTCGATCTGATAAGTCTGACAAACCGTTTCATCATAAAAAATACGGATTTCCTGATGAGGCAGATCCACATTTACCGAGATGACGCCGCGCAGTTCTTTCAGACCGCTGATCAGCGTTTTCTCATCATGCAGCACATCGATCATTTCTACTTGATAGTTGATTTCTTTCATAGCTGGTCTCCTTTTTATATGACGGGAAACACCCTTCCCTTTATGGATGAGTATGCCCGAATCTTTTCGCTTTATTAGGAAAAGATACTTTATCCTATGCAGTTGATCAAAAGACGTTATAAAGAAAGCAACTGTTTTCATCGGCAAGCCGCTTTCCCCTATACGGCAAACAAACCGGCATGTCATCATGAAAGCAGCGTTTCGTATGAAATACGAAAGGAATACATAAAATGAAAAAAACGGTATGAGATTTCCCATACCGTCTGCTCATCAAAGCATGTAATTATGCTAATTCAGAGAAGTATTTGATCGTACGAACCATCTGGCTTGTGTAAGAGTTTTCGTTATCATACCAAGATACGACCTGTACCTGTGTATTTCCGTCTTCCATTTCGATTGCCATTGTCTGTGTAGCATCGAATAAAGAACCGTAACGCATACCGATGATGTCGCTGGATACCAATTCTTCTTCCGTGTAACCGAATGATTCATTTGATGCTGCTTTCATAGCCGCATTGATTTCATCAACTGTTACTTTTCCTTTTACAACTGCAACTAACAGTGTTGTAGATCCTGTAGGAGTCGGCACACGCTGTGCAGAACCGATCAGTTTACCGTTTAATTCCGGAATAACCAAACCGATTGCTTTTGCTGCTCCCGTTGAGTTAGGAACGATGTTCACTGCTGCTGCACGAGAACGACGCAGATCGCCTTTGCGCTGCGGACCGTCTAATGTCATCTGATCACCGGTGTAAGCATGAACCGTTGTCATGATACCGCTTTGGATCGGTGCCAGTTTGTTTAGTGCGTCAGCCATTGGCGCCAAGCAGTTTGTCGTACAAGATGCTGCGGAAATTACAGTATCTTCTGCTGTCAGTTTTTCGTGGTTTACGTTATATACGATAGTCGGTAAGTCGTTTCCTGCCGGTGCAGAGATAACAACTTTACGAGCGCCTGCTTCGATGTGTGCGCTTGCTTTTGCTTTAGAAGTATAGAAACCTGTACATTCCAAAACAACATCTACGCCTAATTTGCCCCAAGGCAGGTTTTTCGCATCTGCTTCTGCATAGATGGTAATTTCTTTTCCGTCTACTGTGATTGAGTTTTCACCGGCAGTTACTTTGTCAGCCAGTGCATAACGTCCTTGTGATGAGTCGTATTTTAACAGGTGTGCCAGCATTTTAGGGCTAGTTAAGTCATTGATTGCAACAACTTCGTATCCTTCTGCTCCAAACATCTGTCTGAACGCCAAACGACCGATGCGTCCAAATCCATTAATCGCAACTTTTACTGTCATTTCAAAAGTCCTCCTTCTAACAACGATATTATACTGAGTTTGCATATAAATGTCAATTGTGAGAAGATTCACTTTCAGCAATTTTACGTGAATTTTCACTTCTTTTTTTCACTGCTTTGTGAAATGGGACGCTTCTGCATATTTTTGCCGGTTCCAGACATACTTTATATAGAATGAAGCATGAAAAGAGGGTGATAAAATGTGGATCGTACCAACGGTGATCGAAAGAGAAGGCGCGCATGAACGGGTCTATGATCTGTACTCCTGTCTTTTGAAGGAGCGTATCGTGCTGTTGAGCGGGGAGATCGATGATCAGCTTTCCAGCAGCATTTGCGCACAGCTGCTTTATCTTTCCGGTTTAAGCAGCGAGGCGATCATTTTATATATCAATTCAGCGGGCGGCAGCGTCAGTGCCGGATTGGCTATTTATGACATTATGCAGTACATTCCCAATGAGATCATTACCATTGATATGGGGATGTGCGCCAGCATGGCAGCCGTGCTGTTAGCGGCGGGAACAAGAGGCAAGCGCTTTTTATTACCGAACAGTGAAGTGATGATCCATCAGCCGTTAGGACAGATTGGCGGACAGGCGAAGGACATGGAAATCGCAGCGGCGCATATCGCTTCGATGAAAAAACGGTTATATCGGATCTTGGCGGATGCCTGTAACAAAGAAGTAGAAGTGATCGAACAGGACTGTGATCGTGATCATTATATGGATGCAAAAACGGCGGTTTCCTATGGCATTGCCGACCGCATCATCACTTCGATGCAGGAGCAATAACGCTCATACTGATTTCCAATGAAAGAAAGCATACAGGCTGGTGCCAAACCACGCGCATGAAGGCGACTTGCATCTATCATAAAACGACATCTTTTTTGATATATGTATTGGTCATTGTCGTAAAGCACATTCCTAAAAACCTACTGATATCATTTTGTATGATAAAAGGCAGAAGGACCCACTTTTTTGTAAAGTGATCTTTCTGCCTTTCTCGTTCTATCCTGTGTTTCATAAAAAATAAGAGTCCAATAAAAGCATCTTGACAAAGGTTTCTATCGTTCTATTTATGATACGGTTCATGATTCATGATCTTAAACGCACGATAGATCTGTTCTAAGATCAATACTCGGCAAAGCTGATGGGGAAACGTCATCGTCGATAGCTGTAAACGCAGATCGGCGCGTTTGATCACAGCATCGCTCAAGCCTAATGAACCACCGATTACAAACGTGATCTGGCTTGTCTGATAGGTAAATATCTGATCGATCTTAGCCGCTAACTGCTCGCTGCTCATTGCATTTCCATGCAGATCCAACAAGATCACATATTCTCCATCCTTTATCTTAGCCAAAAGACGTTCGCCTTCTTTTTTCATGACCTGCTCATTTTGAGCGGCGGAATTGCTTTCCGGAGCAATCTCATCCGCTACTTCAATGATTTCCAGTTTGGTATAGGCGCTGAGCCGTTTCGCATATTCATCAAGCAGGCTGCGCATGCTTTTTTCTTTCACTTTTCCAACCGCAACCAGCTTCATCGTTTTCCTCCCAGATAGATTTCAAACTGTCCTGCCGCATGCAGCTTGAAGCGGCTGCTGTCGATCCCATGTGCCTGCAAACAAGCCTGCAGGGTTTCTAATGCCAATGCACGCGTGTTGCCTTCCTGCGAAATATGCGCCAAGACGATTTCTTTCGTTTTATCACCGATGATCTGCGCCAAGATCGTGGCGCTTTCATCATTGCATAAATGACCGCAGTCATTGATGATGCGCTGTTTGACATAGACCGGACGATTCGTCTGCATCAGCAATTCAATATCGTGATTGCTTTCAAAAATATAATAATCCGCATTTTCGATATACGGCTTCACTTCGGCTTTGATATAGCCGGTATCGGTAATATATACCAGTTTTTCATCACCGGCATGCAGTACATAGCCAACGCAGGATACATCGTGCGACATCGGCAGTACCTGCACATGGATACTGCCGACATCAAATTCCTCATAAGGTGATACGATCTGTATTTCCTGCTCCTCGATCGCTTCCGGACCATATTTCTTATGATCTTGAAACAGCTTGATCTGTGAAATATGATCACTGTGATTATGTGTTACTAACAGCGCATCTGCTTGATGATAGTCATATTGCAGCTTCGCAAAGCAGCTATGTAAATATTTACGAGTCGTTCCGCAGTCGATCAAGATCTGGGCATCCTGATGTTTGATGATGCAGCAGTTTCCTCTTGAACCGCTGGCAAGCAAAGCGAATTTCATCAGTTCAGATATAAGGCAGGATTGACCTGCTGCCCATTCAGCCTGATCTCAAAGTGGACATGCGGCCCAGTCGCAAGTCCGGTCATGCCGATATTGCCGATCACTTCACCTTTGGCAACCGTAGCGCCGACCGGGAAGAAACCTGGACCGGACATATGTCCATAGTAAGTCTGATAACCATTGTTATGATCGATGATCATGTAATAGCCGTTGATCGAACGGTAGGAATTTTCAATCACGACGCCGCGATCGCTGGCAAGCACTTTATCATAACGGTTATATGCATTCTGCACATCGAGCGCCTGATGCCCGCCATAACAGTACCAGCCGCAGCTGACCATCGGATTGTAGACCGGCCAGCCAAATACACCGCTGCCGATCTTCGGTTCTACCTTCGTTCCGACACGTACGACTTCCTGCACCGGATTTTTCGTGATCTTTTCACTGCGCTTGGCAGAGGATTGCCATACGCCGTTGATATAAGTAACCTCATACGTTACATCTTTGCTGCCGTTTTCTCCGACCGTTACCACTTCGCTGATGCCTTCCCGCAGCGTATCATCATAAATATACTGGGTTTCCGGAGCATAGATCACTTCCTCTGTCAGCACTTCCTTTGTCGTCTTCACTTGGATCGGTGAATCCGGCTTGGCGACATTTAACTGCGTGCCGATCGCCAGCAGCTGGTTTTCACTTTTCAATACCGAAGAGTTGATCGCCAGCAGACTGGAAACATCCATGCTGTTTAGCCATGCCACACCTTGCACCGTATCATATTCCTGCGTCGTGTAATACTCTTCTTCATATTCCATGCCATATGCGAAATAGATCGCCGCATCCTCTTTTGTCAAAATAATATCCGATACCGGCGCGAAACCTTTTGTATAATTGGCATTTTCGATAATTTCATAACCGGTAAACCGCTCACCGTATGTCTGTAAGGAAGGTGTTTCTTTTCCATCCTTCAAGGTTTGATACGATTCTTCATCTAAAAAAGAAGCCACATAGTTTTCTTTCGCCTGTTCAAACAGCTCCAGATCTTTTACATAAACATGTTCACCATTGGAAAAGATGACTTGATTGACTTCGACCGAAAACAGATCGTTCTTTTTCAAATAGTTTAAGATTTCATCATCCTTATCTTCATAGACAAGTGAAGTGAGCGTAGATTCAACATGCACATCTTTCCCAAGCGCCAGCTGTGAATCCGGAAAATCATCGCGATACTGTTCTTCATATACGCTTTTTAACAGTGCATCTAATTTTTCCTCCTGCTTCAGTACGCCGATCACCTGCTCGTTTTCATAAAGCATCTTGACCTCATACGGTTTAGATGCGGCAGAAATCACATTCTGCTCGATCAGCGGGATCGTTTCATCATTCAGCTGCTTCGCAGTTGCTTTCGATAAAACAGGTGAATCGAACATCATTTGTATGAACGTAAGCAAAAGCGCTGCCATGACGCATCCACCCAAAACGAGGTAATTTCGCTTCATCTGTTTTCCCTCCTAATCTTCATTCCCTATTTTTACGCCGCAATGTTATAGAATGCGGAAATCGCCTTGTTGAAGGCGAGCATGACGCTGCCGGTTGCACCGTTACGGTGTTTGGCGAAAATGATCTCCGTATTGTCTAAGGTCTGTTCGTTTGCCTCATCCGGCTTTGCATAGTAGGCATCGCGGTACAAGAATAATACGATATCGGCATCCTGCTCGATCGCCCCGGATTCGCGCAGATCGGAAAGCATCGGCCGTTTGTCGTCTTTTCGTGCTTCCACGCTGCGGGAAAGCTGGGATAAAGCAATGACCGGGACATTTAATTCTTTTGCCATGATCTTTAAGGATCGGGAAATCTCCGATACTTCCTGCTGGCGATTGTCGCCGTTGCCTTTGCCGCTGCCGCTGATCAGCTGCAAATAATCGATCACGACCAGATCCAGTCCCTGCTCTGCTTTCAGCTTTCGGCATTTCGCGTGGATCTCTGCCATTTTGATCGCTGCCGAATCGTCGATATACAGTTTTGTATGCATCAATTCATTGGCGCTTTCATTTAAGGCGCTGAACTCATCATCACGCAGATAACCGGAACGCAGTTTACTGGATTCCACCTGGCTTTTACAGGACAAAATACGCTTCATCAGCTGATCCGCACCCATTTCTAGAGAAAAGATCGCGGTAGCCTGACTGTTTAACTGTGCAACATTCAGGGCCAGATTCAGTGCGAAAGCGGTTTTCCCCATCGCCGGACGCGCTGCTAAGATAATGAGATCGCCGCGCTGAAAGCCGTTGGTTTTCTTATCTAATTCGGTATAGCCGGTTTTGATTCCGGTTACGCGGTCATCACTGGCGCGCAGCTTCATAATTTCATGGATGACTTCATTTACGACTTCGCGGCTTGTTTTGAATTCACTGCCACGGCGATCTCTTGTTACCTGCAAGATCCGTTTTTCTGCTTCATCCATGACCGCATCCACTTCATCGCCTGCCGCAAAGCCATCAGCGGCGATTTTCTCCGCTGTATCGATCAGCCGTCTTAGATGGGCGCGATTCTGGATCAGTTCAATATAGTAATTGCTATTGGCAGCCGATACTGCGGTATCCGAAAGCTTGATGATATAATCGGCGCCTCCGACCAGATTTAACTGATCGCTGTCGCTCAGCCTTGTGATAAGCCCGGTTACATCGACCGGTTTGCCATGATCCACCAGATACATCATTTCCTGAAAAATGCGCTGATGAATATCTAAATAAAAATCCTCTTTATGCAAGCCCTGATCATAGATCGTACGGGTTACGCTTGGATATACCAGCATGGAGCCGAGGATCGCCTGCTCCGCTTCCGTACTGTGCGGTAATTCTTTGCTCATATGCTTCACCTATTGCTTAGGCGCGACATGCACATGGATCGTACCGATCACCTTATTGTGATACAAGTCGATCTTGACATCGCTGTCGCCCAGCGCATCGACGCTGCTGATTCCCAAGATCTTGCGTTTGTCGATCGCAATGCCATGCTGCTTCATCATGCCTTCCGCCAGCTGTTTCGTGGAAATAGAACCGAAGATGCGGCCGTCCTGTCCCTGCTTCAAAGTAAAATGTACCTTGATCATATCCAGTTTCTTTTTCAGCTCCTCCGCCTGCGCTTCTAACTCCTTTTCATGCAGCTGTTCCTGTAATTTTTGTTCATCGCGTATTTCCAAAGAGCGTTTGGTCGCTTCTACCGCCAATCGCTGGCGAATCAAAAAGTTGCGTGCATAGCCGTCTGCCACTTCGACCAGTTCCCCTTTTTTTCCTACTTTCTTCACATCACTTAACAGAATTACTTTCATTTTCTTCATCCTTTCTGGTTAAATATGCTTCTATCGTCGCTTCCAGTTCCGCATTTACCGACGCAATATCATCGCTTTCCCGCTGCAGCGCCGCCGCCGAGAAATGGCCGCCGCCCTGCATCGCTTCCATAATGATCTGCACATTGATACTGCCGCTGCTGCGTGCGGAAATTGCCACATTTTTCTCATCGGTGCGGGCCAGTACAAAACTTGCATCCACCCCTTTGATATTCAGTAAATTATCCGCGACCTTGGAAAGCATCGTACGATTCAAGATCCGGTTATCGCTGACACAGGCAATCACGATATGTTCGTGGAAGCGTTTTGCATATTTCATGATCTGTGCCCGCTCTTCAAATTCTTCAAAGTTTTCCTTCAGCAGATTTTCCGCTTTGATCGAATCTACCCCCAGCTTTTTCAATTGTGCCACCGCTTCAAATGTACGCGATCCGGTTCTCGCTTTGAACCGATTGGTATCAATTAAGATACCGAGGTACATGATCGTCGCTTCTTCTTCGCTCAAATGCACTTTATTGGTTTGGTACGGCAACAGCTCGGTAATCAATTCACTTACGCTGCTGGCACCGGTTTCCACATAGACAAGCAATGGATCATCAATGAAGTTTTCACTGCGTCGATGATGATCGATCACGATCTTACGCTTTTGTTGCCGCAGGATGTCCGGCGCCCCGCACTGATCCGGATTATGGTGATCGACCGCAATCACCAGATCCTGTGCATCAGCCATCTTGCAGGCTTCCATATCGCTGATAAACTGATGCCTTGCCCCCAGCGCTTCGTTGAAGGTGTGCAGCGCATCATTTAACTGTTCTTCGATCCCACCGCTTTTAGAAACGATGTAGCACTTGCGTCCATAGGCCTGTACGATGCGCGACATGCCCAGCGCACTGCCCATACAGTCGAAATCCATCAGCCGATGTCCGACGATAAAAACACGTTCACTGTCCTCGATCGTTTCCCGGATCGCCTGTGCCATGACCCGCACCCGCACTCTGCTTCGCTTTTCTTTGGCTTCGGAATTGCCGCCGAAATAACGCACATTTTCACCATAACGCTTTACCGCCACCTGATCGCCGCCGCGAGAAAGCGCCAGTTCTAACAAGTCGTTTACCATCGTATCCAGTTCCTGATAATCGCTGGTGCCTCCCGCAAACGACATACTGAGCGTAATCGCAACATCTATTTCATCGGCATTGTTTCTGATCTTGTTTAAGATCGAAAACTTATCCTCTAAGATCTTTTCATAGATCGCCTTATCCAATACGACCAAAAAGCGATCGCTGCGCAGACGGCGGATCAACATGCCATATCCCTTCGCCCATTCCACGACTGCCTGCCGCAGATTGGTGTTGATCAGCGCCATCTTGGTTTCATCCTCATATTGAGAAATATCCATGTAATTATCCAGATGGATCAGCCCGATCACGACTTCCTCATCTTTCTGCAGCTTGCGCAGCGCAGTGATTTCGGTAATATCACGCACATACAGCACATGTCCGTTTTCCTTATGCGTTACTTCATATGTCTGATCTTCATAAGCGCCGACAATGCTGTCGCTTTCTCCGTTTAACAGCACATGCAGATCCGGGATCCAAGACGTTACTTTTTTTCCTACCAATTTTAATTCCCGCTGCATCATAAATTCATTGACCCAGGTTACGACAAAATTATCATCATAAGTGATGATCCCGATCTGGCCAAACACAAACGCGTCTTTCGCATCTTTTCCTAAAATACGGGAAATGTCAATATCACGGTTCTCTTTCTCTTTTTGCAGAGAATATAAGATCCAGATGACCACAACGATGTTGAATACCATAAACAGTGCCAACGGCTTCACCGTTTCCTGAAAGCCTACCAGATACATCACCAGCAGCATGACGATTTCCGCAATGACGATCACGGCAATCTGTAATTTAAGGTTTTCTAATCGTTCCATTTTGCACCGCCTCCTTCAAGATCTGTTTTCCGCCGATGAGCATGTCATAAATGCCGAAAAACAAGATGATATACTGAATGATCGGGGTAATCGCCATAAGCGGCAGAATAAACACCCATTTTTTTCTTCCTGCAAGCAATAAGATACACATTAAGTACATGCAGCCATTCGCTAAAGCGATCACACTGACAGCCAGCATCGCAAGACTTAAGAGTGCCGCAGCTTCACTATTTAATTCTAACATATTTCTGCCTAGAAATAGAAGTATAACAATAATGGAAATCACACCGAACCATTTGGGAAATTGCAGATCAATGACCGTTTTTGTCCGAATTTCTGCTATTTTCAAGCGTTTTAATAATAGGATCGCAAGCAGATGGATACAAAGCGCTTCTAATACGCTCATGACCAATGCCAAAAATACAGACACCCACAAAGCGATCTTGGCAATCTGTGCCGGTACGCTGATCTCCAATAACTGAAACAGCTCGATCAGCATTTCCACATCATCGCTGCCATAGCCGAATACCTGTGCAAGCAATACCGTCGTTACCAGATAAGAAAGAAAGGTAAAGAAGATCGTAGCGCCCAACAGTACACGATTCTCTAATTGTTTTTTGACACCGCAGCCGTAAAACAGTCCGACGATCAAGGCGGATACCAAATAAAAAACGGTCGTCGGTACAGAAAGGATAAGGCTCAGGACCAGCATGCTGAAAGCGGGAATGAGCGCTGCTTTTAACCCATATTTGGCAGTATAGATCAAAATCGGAAAACTGAGCAGCCAGTAAAACAGATACTCAAACATACCGGCTGTCTGACGGTTGAAAAACAGCACCAAGCCGACCATTGCCACCATCATCGCTCCTTCGCTGATGCGGCGCACGCTTTGATTCATAAGCATTCTCCTTTCTGTATCGAAATGATTTTCCTGCTGATAAGACAGGTTTTGGATAGGATCATAATGTGCAAAAACCGCCACCAGATCGATGACGGTTTCCCTTCTTTTTCTTATTCTGCTACGTAAGGTAACAGAGCCATCTGACGAGCGCGTTTGATCGCAGTCGCCAGCATGCGCTGATATTTTGCGCGCGTTCCGGTTACGCGTCTAGGAATGATCTTCCCGTTAGCGGAAATAAAACGCTTTAACAATTCAACGTCTTTATAGTCGATATATTCGATATGGTTTTTCGTAAAGTAACATACTTTTTTACGTCCCATACGCTGTTTTCTATATGCCATAGTAATCTCCTTTCTTAAAACGGCAGGTCATCACTGGAAATATCCAGCGTGTCGCTGCTTGCATAATCCTGTGAGAAGTCATTTGCATTCTGGAATGCCGGCTGCTGTGCAAATTCATTCTGCGCAAACTGATTGTTATTGTAGTTCTGCGCGCCGTATGCGTTTTGATTCGGCACATAGTTCGATGCGCCTTCACTTCTTGCGCCTTTCGGCTCTAAAAACTGCACATTGTCTGCCAAGACTTCTGTCACATAAACACGTCTGCCTGTTTGATCATCATAGCTTCTCGTCTGGATTCTTCCCTCCAAGCCGATCAGCGATCCTTTATGCAGATATTGCGCCATCAGCTCCGCAACTTTATTCCATGCCACGCAGTTGATATAATCCGCTGACTGCTCCTGTGTCTGCACACGGCGATTGCAGGCAACGGTGAAGGATACGACTGATGCACCTGACGGTGTCTTGCGTAATACTGGATCTTTGGTTAATCTTCCTACCAATACGACACGGTTAATCATTTACATCATCCCTTCTTATTCTTCGCCCTGCATTTTGATGATCATATGGCGCACTACATTGTTGTTGATACGTGTCAAACGATCAAATTCCGCGATACCTTCATTGGTAGCAGATGCGTTGATCACAACATAGTAGCCTTTTTTCATGTGGTCGATCTCGTAAGCAAATTCTTTCATGCCCCACTCATCAACATTATCAATGCTGCCGCCGTGGTTTTCGATGATGCCGTGCAGTGACGCGATTACTTCATTACGTGCTGCTTCATCCAGATCCTGCTTGATGATATACATGATTTCATACTTCTTCATAGCTACACCTCCTTATGGTCTATATGGCCCTTATCTAAATAAGAGCAAGGAGTAGAGATTTCTACTCGTTCTAAGATTATAGCATTGAATGTAGTGTAAGTAAAGAGATTTTCTGTTATTTCTTTGATTTATCCACAGCTTTTTAAGCGCCAATTTTATCGTTTTTTCCTAACGATGATCCCTTTCATCACTTTGCTTCAAAAAAGCGCTTTTATCGCTTCCAAGCATTTCGACTCCTTTTTCCTTAACAGGACAAAAGCAGATGATCGCCATAAATCTTCCTGCTTTCATCTGCTTCCTCTTTTCCTTTATTCATCTATCTTTTATGCTTTCTTCACCGAAACGCCACATCTGCGAAAAAGAGATGAATTTGATACGATCACACAGTTCCTTCGCCGCCTGCCGCTGCTTTTTCAGATTGTCCTCATGCACATGGTGCAGAACATGCTTATCCATCATATACTGCACATAACAAAATTTCTTCAGCAGGAACCACTTTGCGATCAGCTCATAAATCGTTTTTTCCTTATTACCGGATGCCAATCGGTCTGCGGCTTCTGCCTGCAGCGTTTCTCCCATCTCCTTGGCCAGATCATACATTTCCTGATAATTGGAAAACAGCTTGCGATCCAGCATTCGCTGAACAAAGCCCGCCTTTTCACCTTTTTCAAAGAAGCGCGACGCACATTCTACGCTCAGTTCCATATTTTCCCTATTCACACATAAAGCGATCATCTCATTGCGGGAGCCTTCAAACTGATTGTCCGGTTCACTGATGACATAATAAAATGCCTTTGCATAAATATACTGCTCGCGTCCTCCTTCACATAAAATCATCGCATACTGACGTTCGTTTTTATATCCATATATGATATAAGGACAAACGATCGCATCCGCATGTAATTTGAATGCGTCTTTATAGCGAATGATCTGATTTGCGATTGCTTTCTGATTGATCGACAACTGTAATCCCACACATATTTTCAAACTTTCATCTAATTTTGAGATCTGTTCCAGGATTTCACGAATGGTTTGATTGCCTTCCTGTTGTTCCAGAAGTGTCAAATAATCTTCTAGGTAGCCGTTAAAGTGACATTGTGCCGTTTCTTTTTCATGGGAGATCGTGCACAATACATCATAAATTGCCATAACATCACCCTTTTCTATCCGGTTTTATCTTCGCTGATAGGATTACTGTGTATGTATATTATTGCATTGTTTCTATAAATTTTCAATACCAAAATGTAAGCGATTTCATTAAACCGGTTTACAATTTATTTTTTTTGTAACATCTCATTCTTCGTGCAGACGGCGCCCATCACATTGCTTCTTTTTTCGCTCATTAACTCTTTCCTATATGTGAAAAATTCTATTTTTTATATTTCTTTCATTAGAAGAGAACGTCGTGCAGATCGATTCCGTATGTTATTTTCAATAGCCGCAACTCTTTCACGATTTATATTTTCTTTCCTTCTAAAATGGTATAGAATATACATAAATATAATTGGAAGAGCAGGTGAAAGAATGGAACGGAATGTATTATTATCACTGTTAGAAAAAAACGCACGCATGGATACAAAGGATCTGGCTGATATTTTATTGGCAGATGAAGCAAGTGTCATCCATGAGATGAGCGAACTGGAAAAGGAAAAGATCATTTGCGGTTATCACACGGTCGTGAATTGGGATAAAGCCAATCAAGAGCGGGTCATGGCAATGATCGAGGTCGGCGTTACACCGGAACGGGAATTCGGCTACGATCGGGTCGCAAAGAATATTTATCGTTATCCGGAAGTGGATACGATGTATTTGATGAGCGGGCGCAGTGAATTTATCGTGATCATCTACGGCAAGACGATGCAGGAGATTTCTAATTTTGTCGGGGCAAAGCTTGCCTGCATCGAGCAGGTAAAATCAACGGTTACCTTGTTTGTCTTGAAAGAGTACAAGGTAAACGGAATCGCTTTGGAGGATGATGATAAACCAAGTGAAAGGCTGGTCGTTACACCATGATGGAACAATATCTTTCTGATAAAGTAAAAGCGATCAAACCCAGCGGCATCCGCAAGTTTTTCGATTTGGCTTCCGCAATGGATGATGTGATCTCGTTAGGCGTCGGGGAACCTGATTTTGATACGCCATGGCACATTCGTGAAGCCGCCATTTATTCGATTGAGAGCGGCAAAACGTTTTATACTGCCAATCAGGGGCTGAAGGAGCTGCGTGTGGAGATCTGCCGTTATATGAAGCGGCGCTTTCAGTTAGACTATCAGCCTGATGCCAATGTGGTCGTAACGGTCGGCGGCAGCGAAGGCATCGACATTGCACTGCGGGCGATCGTAAATCCGGGCGATGAAGTCATTTTGATGCAGCCAAACTATGTCGCTTATGAGCCGGGCGTGCAGCTTGCAGGCGGAAAGCCGGTTTTCGTGGAATTAAAGGAAGAAGATCAGTTCAAGCTAACGCCGGAAGCGCTGCGTTCTGCAATTACCCCAAAGACAAAAGCCGTATTGTTGAATTTCCCAAGCAATCCTACCGGCGGGGTCATGACTTACGAGGATTATGAAAAACTGGTGCCGATCATTGAAGCGCATCATCTGATCGTGATCAGTGATGAGATCTATGCGGAATTGTCTTACGATACAAAGCATGCCTCGCTCGCCAACTTTCCTTCTATCAAGGATCAGGTCATTTTGATCAGCGGGTTCTCAAAAGCGTTTGCCATGACGGGATGGCGGCTTGGCTATGTCATTGCCAACGAAACCTTTACCAAAGCGATGAATAAGATCCATCAGTTCATTATCATGTCGGCGCCGACCGCAGCACAGTACGGTGCAATCGAAGCGCTGCGCCATGGTGAAGAACATGTAGAGGAAATGCGGGCATCTTATCAAAACCGCCGCAATTTCATCGTAAAAGGCTTTGAGCGGATCGGTTTGCCGACACATATGCCGCAAGGTGCATTTTACATTTTTCCTTGTATCAAAAGCACCGGTTTGACAAGTGAAGAGTTTTGCGAAAGACTATTGACGGAACAAAAGGTCGCGGTCGTACCGGGCACTGCATTCGGAGAAGCGGGAGAAGGCTATATTCGTGTTTCTTATGCCGCAAGCTTAGAACAGATCAAAACCGCATTAGAACGAATTGCCGTATTTATACAGCAGTTTCGCTGATTGCTTCACATGAGATATAAACAGAAAAAACGGTTCGCCCGGAAAGTCATCACTTCCGATCGACCGTTTTTTTTACAGCCGCTGATCTTTGTTCCAATAAGATCAGAGTATTTTTTTCACATAGGGCAGTTTTACAAATGAACTGATTTCATTCGCATGCTGGGTAAAACACTTAGCGAAAACTCTTTCCACAAAATCAGTATCATTCATCTTGTTTTCCACATATTCATGGAACTTCGCTTTGTCGATCTGTTCCTCTGTCAATATTTCAAAATAGCTTGGGTATGCGTCCTCTACGACTGCTCGATTTGTTTGATAAGATCCTCCGCTGAAATGGAAGGTAATGGATTCGAGATTATCGATCAGCAGAAAGAGCGATACCGCATTGTAAAGCAGCGCTTTATCGACATATTGATTTTCATTGGCATACCAGTCAGTCGTATGATAGTCTACGATCAAACCATGATCAACATCATCTATTTCAAAGACATAGCCGAATTCCGATAAAGGCAAACAAGAAAGCAGGTTGCCGATGTTGGTGTTATCACCGATGTATGGAGCTTGATAGCGGATGATGTGTGCAATGCCGCTTTTCTCCATCTGAAAAGGCATGATCGGAAGCGGTGAGGAACGATAGGTTTTCCCTGTATCTACGATATAGTATTCATTTGGCGTATCCGCATTGATTCGATATACATCATAAAAGAAGCTGTGATAAGTGATGATCTTGGCATCACTTTGCCAGTTGGTGCTTGTCATATAGCGATAGATCGGCGGGCGATGAAAGGAAGTAACACTGATATAATCAACAACATAGAATAGGGAAAGGATCAGGAAAAAGGCCAAAACGGAAATTCCCAGTTTCTTCCCTTTGTTTTTTATTTTCAGTGCGTGATAAAGACCGCTCACAAAGATCATTGTGCCAATCAGAGAATACATACTGCTCCAACTGCTTTCTGCTTCAAAAACGATAAAGGCACTCATGCAGAACAGGATGCCGATGATCATAACGACATAGGATCGTTTCCATTTTTCATCCTCGATCTGCTTCTGTGAATAATCGATCGTATTGATGATATTTTTTTCTAATTCATTTTGATACTCTTCGGTTTTTATCTTTTCACCGCTCAACAATTCATTGATCGTAATGCCAAGCTGCTCACACAGCGGTTCAAACAAAGACAGGTCCGGCATACATCTGCCCGTTTCCCATTTTGATACGGAACGATCGCTTACCCCAAGCTTTTCTGCCAGTTCGGCCTGGGTCATCTTTTGTTTTTTTCTGTTTTCCGCTATGAATTGTCCGATTTTTTTCTGATTCATCAAAACACCTCTTTCTTTACACTGCTATGGTATCTTGAAAAAGAATATATGCACAGGAACCAAAGGTAGAATTTACAGGTTTTTCGTGTTCCTGCACGCAAAAGATCATTTTGTGATCGAAGAAACATCTTGTATATGCGCACGTTCAGTTTATAAATTGCGGCCACTTCTTTTAACGGTGCATAAGCGGGCGTTAATGAAGATCGCGCGGCGCATCATCGTTCATTTTTGCTTTTCTGTGCATATTCGACTCGTATCTTTTTCTTTTTGATCGTGGTGTTTTGTAAGGCATGGTAGGCTTCTGTGCCTTTACCGTTTAATATTTCCACATAACTGCCGTGCTGCCGTACTTCAATCACGCCGATATCTTCCGCCTGCAGCGCTGCTTTTTGACAGAGAACACCGACAATATCGCCAATGCGGATCTTTTTATCCTTTCCGCCGTGCAGATATAACGTAACGACATCATTTCGCACCAATTCACTTTTTTTCTGTTTCTTCGTATCCGGTGCGGATAGTGCCGCACCATTGATTTCCCGCAAATAATGAGCGGCAGATAAAAGACGGGGCTGTTTTGTAAGGGTCGGCAAGATCGCTTCCCAAATGTTTTGCTGCTGATCGCTTAACAGCACCAAGCTCTCTCCCGCCTGATCTAAACGGGCGCTTCTGCCGATACGGTGAACGAATTTACGCAGATCGTCTGACAGTTCATACTGCACCACCAACTGCACATCGGCAATATCCAGTCCTCTGCCTGCCACATCACTGGCAATCAAAAAGCGGTAATGTCCTTTGCGAAACGCCTCTATCGCTTCATAGCGTTCTTTTTGCAATAAACCGCCATGCACGCGGACCGCACTGATCTGATGCGCACACATTTTCCGATACAACTGTTCTACACTCTCTCTGCGATTACAAAAAACAATGATGCTTTCCGCCTGCTTTTCGATCGCATAATTACACAGCACGGTGAATTTATCGCTTTCTTTTAGCGGACAGACAAACTGTTTTAACTGCATTTCTCTCATTTCATTAGAAAGCATGCGAGGATCGTGTAAATAAGTATGGATCAGTTCTTCTAACGATTCATCAATGGTCGCTGAGCAAAGCGCGATCGTACAGCTTTCGGGTACTTTTTCCATGATCTGCTGAATGAGCGCCAAAAAACCCATATCCAGCAATACGTCTGCTTCATCTAATACCAGATAGCGTAAAGCGCTGAGATCCAGCGTTCCTCTTTCGATATGATCCCGAATACGTCCCGGCGAACCGATGGCAAGATGCGCTCGTTTTAGGCGCTGGATCTGCGGTTCGTATTTGGCTTTTCCATTTAGCAGTACGCTGCGGATACGGCGATAAAGACCAATGGCATCTGCTTCTTCTATCAGCTGTAAGCTCAACTCTCTTGTCGGGGCGATCACCAAAGTCTGTACTTTGCCTAAATCCCAGTCGATCGTTTGAATCGCTGGGATCAAAAAAGCAGCGCTTTTTCCACTTCCTGTTTGAGAGCGGATCACGACATCCTCTTTGGCAAGCAAATGTGGAATCGTCATCTCCTGGATCGGCAATGGCTTTTGATAATGCAGCTTGGTTAATGCTCTGATCACTTCTTCACTGATACCTAGATCTTGAAATCTCATTGTAATTTCCACTTCCTATGTCATGTAATCGACTGCACTGACATCCGTTACATGAATTCCTTTCTTTTTCTTATTGTATCATAGATCATTCGGCAAAGAAAAAGGGGATTTTTCAATCCCGCTCTTATCGCATGATGATATAGGCTGTATAGATGAGGTATACCAGTACACAAATCAATCCTTCTTTTTTTGAAAACTGCTTGCGCGTGGCCGCAAAGAACAGTAGCATCAATGTAACTGCGATCAATACGAGTGTATCGTAAATGGATTCTTGTGATACCGGGATCGGCGACAGCGCTGCAGACATTCCTAAAATGAATAAAATATTGAAGATGTTGGAACCGATGGCATTGCCCAGTGCTAAACCATGTTCACCTTTTCGCGATGCGACGATCGATGTAACCAGCTCCGGCAAAGAGGTGCCGATCGCTACGATCGTGAGAGCGATCAGATTTTGGCTGACTCCGAATACCTGCGCGATCTCACTGGCATTGGTAACGACTAAATTGCCGCCGCCGATGATCATGACCAAACCGACCGCAATGAACAGCAGCGACTGCCCGATTGAACGGGTATGTTCCTGTGCTGTTTCCTTATGACGATTTGAAAGTGCGTCCATGATCGTCCAAATGAGATAACCGCCCATCATCACGATCAGGATCAGTCCTTCTAATCTGCTTAACTGCAAGTCGATCATACAAAACAAAAGAAAGAGCGCCGCACCTAATGACACCGGAATATCACGTATCAAGAGCTTACGATCAACCGCAAACGCCGCAAGCATCGCACATACGCCAACTACTACCATACCGTTAAAAATATTGGAACCGACGATATTGCCGATCGCAATATCATTGTTTCCCGCCAGACCGGCAGTAATACTGACAGAGGCTTCCGGCGCACTTGTTCCCATCGCCACGATCGTTAAGCCGATGATCAGCGAAGGCACTTTCCAAATACGTGCCAATGATGCGCTCCCTTCTACAAATAAATCAGCCCCTTTGATCAAAAGCAAAAAACCGACAACCAATAATAAATAAACCATAATTCCCTCCTGACCCGCGATCGGAAATCAAAAAAGACTTCCATCACGAAAAAGTGATAAAAGTCTTGTTTCTTATGAAATAAACCGGTTTTACAACGTGATGACGATTTATATCACATTCACGGATGAATGCAAACTACTCCCTTTTATACGAAAGTATTATATTGTTTTTTACAAAAGAAGGCAAGTAAAATTTTAATTAACGCTCCATCGGGCATCATTTGCATTCTTAGGATAAAGCAAGCAGGATGCTGTGACACCCTGCCTGTTTCCTATCTTAATATACGACATAGTATTCCGGTCTTAAACGGCATACCGGTGCTTTATATTCACACTGGCTGCTTGCATTGTAGTAAACCCCGAAGTTATAGCCTCTGCTCTGTAAGATCTGCAGGCCGCCGTTGATGCCGACCGTTCCCAGATCATACACTTCGATATGGGTATGCGGACCGGTGGAATTGCCGGAACTGCCGCGATAACCGATCGTTTGTCCCTGTGAAACGATCTGACCCGGTGTAACCGCAATTCCATTTAACATCAGATGGCCGACCAAAACGCCGTAGGTCCTGCCGTTTACTTCACCGACCATGACGATCATATTCGCATAACCGGCTGCATTTCCTAAATGTCCATATGTCGGATAGCCGTCGCGTGTATAGCCGATGACGCCGTTGATCGGTGCCGTAATCGGACTGCCGACAGCGCCGGCAATATCCAGTCCGGGATGGAAGCCGCCATCATCATATGCCCAAGTACCGGCACTGCGATAACCGCTGACCACTCTGCCCCAACCATTTGAAGAAGGCGGCAGTGTACCGTCATCAATCGTGATCTTCGGAATGCTGGCGATGATTTTGTTCATCTCTTCCTCATTCTGCAAGATCTGGTTGTAAAGATCTGCTTCTTTGCGATGTCCTTCTTCGATCAGTTTATCCTGATAACGCTTTTTCGCAGCGATTTCTTCTCTTTTTACTTCAATATCCGCTTTTTGCAGATCGACCAGCTCCTGCTGACGCTCTACTTCTTTTTTATCGTTATCCAGTTTTTTGATATCTTCATTCAGCGATTCGATCTGCTCATTTTCATAGGTCGTAATTTGATCCATGATGCTGATGCGCTCTAACAGATCCGTAAAATCAGTTGCACCCATAATAAAGTCAATATAACCGTTGGTATTGACAAATGACTGTGAATTGACCATACGGGCTTTGATATCATCATCTTTTTTCTTGATGGCTTCCGTATTTTCCTGAATTTGTGTTTCCAGTGCGGAAACCTGTGCTTCCAGTGCGGCAATATCGCTTTCTAATGATGCGATTTCCGCATCAAGACCATCTAATTCTTCCTGTAGACTGAGCGCTTCCTGCTCGATCACGCTCAAGTCGCTTTGCAGCGCTGCGATCTTATTGTCGATCTCTTTATTTAAGCTGTTCAAACTGCTGCTTTTTTGTGAGAGGTAGCTTTGAAACTCATAGCATTCCTGTGCATCTGCTGCGGAAGAAAAGGTCTGCGAACAATAATTGCGCCAATAGTCTTCATTGCCTTCAAACTTGCTGTTTCCCTGTACGATCTCAACTGCCCCCGGCACCAACAGCAAAAGCGCAGATGCCACAGCCAATGTGCCTGCTTTTTTAACGAAATGTGTTTTGCCTTTCCATCTTGCCTGTATTTTCATCGTTTCCACCTCAAATACTTTGTAACCGCAAGGAAGCTGCCTACCAAGCCGACCACGATACCCGCTAATAACAGCAATCCGCAAACCTGAAGCACAAACGGATAGATCGGCTGCAGCGTAAACATGGCACTGCTCAGCACTTTACCACCGGTAACACCATATAAATAGCGATAACCGAAGAAAGTGATCAGCATCGGAATGATTGCGCCGATCAGTCCGATGATCATGCCTTCGATCATAAACGGCATTTTAATAAAGCCGTTTGTCGCACCGACATTGCGCATGATCGCAATTTCATGACTGCGGCTGTAAATCGTCGTTTTGATCGTATTGGAAATCAAGAAGATCGCCAGACAGCTTAACACCAAGGTAAGCGCCCCTCCGGCAATGCGGACCGTGGACAATCCATCTACCAGATCAGAAGTCGTCGTACCGCCAAAATCAGCCTTTACGATCCTGCCGTCCATTTTCTCAAGTGCTTTCTGCACCGTTTCTAAGTTTTTTCCATCATCCACCGATACATCGAAAGCCGCATGCAGCGGATTTCCTTCTCCGCGATAAGCTTCATACAGCGATTGTGCCGATTTGTCCTGATTGCTGATAAAGCGGTCTAACTGTTCGTCTTTACTGGAAAAGGACACGGCTTCTACATGCGGCAGTGCTTCGATTTCCTGCTGCAGCGCATCTAAATCTGCCTGCTCGCTCACACTGTCATCAATTTCTGCTAATATGCCCAGTCCTTCTTCAATATTTTTGGTAAATGCGCCGATGTTGCCGGCAATTAACAAAAACAAAGACATCAGTAATAAGGTAACCATGACTGCCGAGGAGCTGGAAATTGTCAAAGCAAGATGACGGATAACGCTCTTGCCTGCTGATTTCACATGAAACGGGATGCTTTTGATCAGTTTAATCATGCTGCAAATAGCCTCCCTTCATGATATCCGCAACGATATAGCCTTCCTCTAAAGCAATGGTGCGTTTTTTTAACTTATTTACGATGGTGCTGTCATGCGTTACCATCAGGATCGTCGTATGTTCTTCCTCGTTGATGCGCTCCAGCAGTTCCATGATCTCAATGGATTTTTCCGGATCGAGATTGCCGGTCGGTTCATCGGCGATCAAAACCTTAGGGCGATTGGCGATGGCTCTGCCGATCGTCGCACGCTGCTGCTGACCGCCTGAAAGTTCGCTCGGAAAGGCTTTGGCTTTATCAGAAAGGGAAACAAGTTCCAGCACTTCTCTTACCCGCTTGCGAATATTCACTTTGCTTTCGCCGACACACTCCATCGCAAAAGCGATGTTTTCAAACACCGTCATGCTCGGCAACAAACGGAAATCCTGAAACACGACACCGATATTGCGCCGATAAATCGGCACTTTTGCATGCTTTAACTTCCCGACATCGACATCATCGACCAATACTCTTCCAGAAGATGGGATCTCTTCCCCATCCAGCAGTTTGATCAAAGTGGATTTTCCCGATCCGGTAGGACCGATCACATATACAAATTCTGCGTCTTCGATCGTTAAATTCACATTGCGAAGCGCATGAACACCGTTTTTATATTCTTTGGAAACGTTCTCCAATACAATCATAACGTCCCTCCTATTCATTCCATCTTTTGTATTATAACATAAAGCATTTCTTTTTTTTACCCCTTCCCATATTTTCACATAGGAAATTCTTTACATATCAAACAATTCTGTCTGATTTATGGTTTGATTGCTATTTGATTTCGTTATTTATTCCGTGAAATACTTGCTTTGTGTGATTCATTTCATCAGGCTCGAATTTGTCTGGGTGATTTTCGCAAATCTTCTAAACTTACCTGTTTATCCGCTGAAAATCCCCTGACATCTTATGGCGACATCTTTCTTGAAACACCGTTTCCGAAGGTTTCTTCCTATTGACGATAAAAGCTGCTTTGCCTGTTCGGGCTGAATAAGAGTCATCACGCCCGTTCATAGCCCTTGCTTCTCCTTTAGTTGCATTTGTTCGCAGGTCATTTTCTTTGGAATGCTTTGCAAATACAGCCTGCTTTATCTGAACATATCCAGAAGTCATCCAGTTGTAAATATAATCGTAACAAGTATAAAAGAAATTCCCTTTTGTATCTTAGACACAAGAAAAGAAGGAAGTCCGTTTCTGGATTTCCTTCTCGATCGTGCTGCTATAAATGTAACTATGCTTCCGTTGTTAATGCGTAATGCAAACTGAGTTTTATTTAATCGTTGTGCCTATCTTCATTTTTCTACGCCATTCCGGCGCCGCTCCATCATCAGACCAATATTCATCCATCTCTGCAATCAAATGATCTTTGATACGAATAAAACTTACTACATGAAACGATGCACTGTTATCAACAGGAAATACTCTACAAACCAGAATCACTGTATCATTGAATTTTTCAATACGTTCTATTTCCCCATTCCAATCATTTGGGTACTCACAATTTGCTTTTATATATTCCTCTACATGAAATCGTTCGTTGGTACAATGCCATTTAATGCATGCATTTTTATGAAAATACTTTTTCAATTCTTCCTCATTTTGTGATATGACAGCATCAAAGAATTTTTCGATATCCATACAGCTCACCTCCGCAAATTCACATTTGTTAATCCTATTATATCGTATTTCACCTGTTTTTTTATACCTATTCGACCGGGACGATCCGTTTTCATCTGTCAATCCTCATCCATGTTCATACATGATCTTTCCACATCACTCTAAATTCATTGCCGCTATTGTTATGATAGGATAAAAGAAAACAAGCGTCGTCATGTGTTTCCCATCTTTCCAAACACTTTTCGCGCTTGTTTTTCTTTTTGTTTAATTGACCTGTTTTTTCAAATAAGCATAGATAAAATCATCGATCTCGCCGTCCATGACTCCCTGCACATTGGTCGTTTCATAACCGGTGCGCACATCTTTGACAAGCGAATAAGGATGAAATACATAGGAGCGAATCTGCGAACCCCATTCGATTGCTTTCTGTTCGCCCTTGATTTCTGCCAGCTTTGCCTCCTGTTCCTCGATCATTTTCTGATAAAGGCGGCTCTTCAACATATTCATTGCCGCTTCTCGGTTTTCATGCTGCGAACGTCCGCTTTGACAAGTCGCAACCAGTCCGGTCGGCTTATGCACGATCCGCACGGCAGAATCCGTTTTATTGATATGCTGTCCGCCGGCACCGCTGGCCCGATGCGTATCGACTTCAATATCCTCCGGACGGATTTCGATCTCGATCTCATTGTTGAACTGCGGCATAACATCCAGCGAAGTAAATGAAGTATGTCTTCTGCCTCCGGAATCAAACGGTGAAATTCTGACAAGTCGATGCACGCCTTTTTCCGATTTCAGATAGCCATATGCCAGATCGCCTTCGATCAGCATCGTAACCGATTTGATTCCGGCAACCTCACCTGCCAAATAATCCAGTACGCTTACTTTATAGCCATGCGATGCGGCCCATCGGGAATACATGCGGTAAAGCATCTCCGCCCAATCCATCGACTCGGTTCCGCCTGCTCCCGGATGAATTTCCACGATCGCATTAGAATGATCGTATTCATGAGAAAGCAGCACCGTAATCTCAAAATGTTCAAACTGCTTCAGCATTTCCTGATAATCCTGTTCACTGATCGCCATGATTTCTTCGTCATATTCTTCTTTCAGTAAAACATAGGCATCTCGCAAATCCTGCAATGCTTTTTCTAAATCATCATATGTCTGCACGACTTGATTTAAGCCGTTTAACTGCTGGAGCGTATGCTGCGCTTTCGCTGGATCTTCCCAGAAATGCGCTGCCATCGTTGCCGCAGTCAATTCTTCGATTTTATGTCTTTTCGCAGCTAAGTCAAAGTGACTCACCTAACTGAGATAACTTAGTTAGGTGAGTTTCCACTCCTTGCTTTAATTCATAAAGTTCCATTATGCTTCCTTCCTTTCGATCTGGATCTTTAAGGTAAAGAACACGACTTCTCTGGCGATCCGCTGCATCATTTCCTCAAACATTTCATAGCCCTCATTGACATAGGCCTGAAGCGGATTGTCTTGTGCATAGGAACGCAGATGAATGCCATCGCGCAGCTTTGACATCATGTCAATATGCTCGATCCAGTTGCGGTCCATGTTCCGCAATACGATATTTTTTTCAAACGGTAAAAACTGCTCTTTAATATCCGCGATCTTCTCATTGTACTGATTCCATGCTTTTTCGCTTAAACAAGCCGCCGCTTCCTCTGCTTCCTTGCCGTTTAACTCATCGGCACTGATCAGATGCGCGTCAAAGCCCAATACTTCAAGCCCCTGCATCAAAGAATCAGTCTGCACTTGGGTGCTGTGATTGCTTTGCAGCGTATTCGCCTGTACGACATTCTGTAAGACACGATCCATCATATCATGTACGATGCCATGCACATCATCATTTTCCAGTACGAAATTACGCTGATCATACATGATTTCACGCTGTTGCCGCAGCACGTCATCATATTCCAAAAGCTGTTTACGCACATCAAAGTTATAGCCTTCTACACGGCGCTGTGCCTGTGTGATCGATTTGGTTACTAATTTTGATTCAATCTGTTGATCGCCCAGCGTCTTAAAAAGCGTTTCCAGCTTATCGCCGCCAAAGCGCACCATCAGCTGATCGCGCACCGATACATAGAAACGGGAATAGCCCGGATCTCCCTGACGGCCGCTTCGTCCACGCAGCTGATTGTCGATACGCCGTGATTCATGACGTTCACTGCCTAATACCGCCAAACCGCCAAGCGCTCGTGATTCCTCGGACAATTTAATATCCGTACCGCGCCCCGCCATATTGGTTGCGATCGTAACCGCTTTGACCTGTCCGGCCTTCGCAATGATCTCCGCTTCACGCGCATGGTTTTTCGCATTTAATACCTCGTGCTTGATACGCCGCTTCTGTAACATCGACGACACCAGTTCACTGACTTCTACCGAAATCGTACCGACCAGCACCGGCTGTCCGCGATCATACAGCTTCGCCACTTCTTCTACCAATGCATTGAATTTTAACTGCGGTGTCGCATAGATCGCATCCGGATAGTCGATTCGGGCAATCGGACGATTGGTCGGAATCTCAATGACCCGCATGTTGTAAATCGATAAAAATTCCTCTTCTTCCGTTTTGGCCGTACCGGTCATACCGCACAGTTTTTCATACAAACGGAAAAAATTCTGATAGGTGATCGTTGCCAGCGTACTGGTTTCTTCTTTGATCCGCACGCCCTCTTTGGCTTCGATTGCCTGATGCAGACCATCGCTGTACGCACGTCCTTTCATCAGACGTCCGGTAAACTGATCGACGATGACGATCTCATCATCGGCAACAACATATTCCACATCTTTCATCATAATATAGTTTGCTTTCATCGCCTGTGAAATATGATGCACCAACTGGGTATGTTCCACATCATATAAATTCTTCACCTTGAAATAGCGTTCAGCTGTACGTACGCCATCCTCGCTCAGCATGACCTGCCGCGTTTTTTCATCGATCTCATAATCTGATTTCTTTAAGCGTTTCGCAAACTGATCCGCCTGGATGTATAAATTAGCGGTCTTTTTCGCTCCGCCGGAAATAATCAACGGGGTACGCGACTCATCGATCAAAATGGAATCGACTTCATCGACGATCGCTACATGCAGACCGCGCATCACGCGATCCTTTACATCTGTTACCATATTGTCGCGCAGATAGTCGAAGCCGAGTTCTGAATTGGTCGTATATGTAATATCGCACGCATAGGCTTCCCGTTTCTGCCGCGCACTAAATTCACGTTTATTAAAGCCGACACTCAATCCTAAAAACGAATAGATCTGGCCCATCCATGTCGCATCACGTTCTGCCAAATATTCATTGACGGTAACAACATGCACGCCTTTCTGCGTCAAAGCATTCAAATAAACGCACATTACCGATGTCAGCGTTTTTCCTTCACCGGTCTTCATTTCCGCGATATCACCGCCATGCATAGCAACTGCACCCATGATCTGTACCAGATATGGATATTCACCGATCACACGGCGACTGGCTTCACGGGCAACCGCATAGGCTTCCACCAATAAATCATCTAATGTTTCGCCTTCTTGATAACGGCGCTTAAACTCATCTGTCTTTTCTTTCAGCGCCGCATCGCTCAGCGCTTCCATTTGCGATGCCAGCGCATTGATTTCATTTGCTTTCTTTTCTAACTGCTTCAGCCTTTTTTTATCACCACTGAATAAAGCATTCATAATTCCCATGGTCAGTCCTCCATTTCACTTAACGATCAAGTGATTTTTTCCTATATTAACGCATGTTAAATTATACCATAAACCCTTTGCGATGAAAACAAAAAAGCGGGTTTGTATCAAAGAAATGCGGATCCACCTATTCCCAGTGTCCTTTCATTTTGAAAGCTTACGGAATTTCCCTTTTTCTAAAAAACAGATGGCGCGCACCATTCATGTGTTCCCATCTGTCATTTTGCTATTTACAGTTTAACGATATTGTTTGCCTGTAAGCCACGTTCCGTTTCAACGATTTCAAATTCAACCGCCGTATCCGGTTCAATCGTTTTATATCCTTCCATCAATAACTGTGAATAGTGGAAAAATACTTCCTTTCCATCTTCACTGATGATAAAACCATAGCCTTTTGCCGGCTGAAACATTTTTACTTTTCCTTGCATAATATTAAAAATCCTTTCTTTTCTACATTATAGTAAATTTCATTTTACCATGCAATCACGATGCTTTGCATGCTTCCTTTGCTTATGGAACTACCTGCTTGTCCTATCGCGTCATACGACCACTGCTCCTATGCGCCTCCCTATGAGCGGATCATTCTTTTTTCGGCTCTGTTTTCACGATCAGACTGCTTTTATTTGTCTTTCATCTCGTTTCTCCTTTCCGGCTTGCCCCTATTTCTAGTATAGCCGCAACCCTTTGACGATACAATCAAAACTGACCGCAATTTTCGACATACAGCGGATGTACGCTGAGCACCAGCACTTCGATCGGATACGGGTGCTGCTTCAGCAATTCACACGCCGCCCGCAATGTAGAGCCGCTGGTACACACATCATCAAACAAAAGCAGTGCTGTGTCCGGCAAAGCAAGATTCGGATCCAGTTCGATATAAGCGGCGATTTCCAAACGGCGCTTTTTTCCCTGCTTTGCCTGTTTGATCGGCGCTGTTTTGCGCAGACAGGGACAAATCGGCAAACGGATCTCTTTCAACATTTCCTCTAAATGATGAAAGCCGCGCTCTTTGATCTTTGCTTCTGAGGAGGGCATCGTTACGATCGTATGGGCCGCATATCGTCTTTCTATCTTATGTCTGAAATCATGTAAAAAGACCGGTGCAAGCGCAATATCTCTTTGTTCTTTATAGCGGTAAATCAGACTTTCCAAGGCATCGTCATATGTATAAAGCACCCACATCGGATACTTTGAAAGTGTCAGCTTTTGATAAATACAGTGGAAATAAGTTTCTTTACAGACATGACAGATCACTTCTTTTGAAAACAAATAGGAGCAAAGCGGCTGTGCTCGATCAAGCTCGCCGATGCAAATGCGACAAAACGGAATCGGCCTGCGTTTTCCGATCTGCCTGATCCAAAGCCAAAATGCGGTCAAATAGGAAGTTTGATCCTGCTCCAATTTTCCTATTTTAAGTGTTAATTTACGCATATATCCCCTTCCTCATTCATTTTGCGCAGCGCCCTTGCACAGCGTTTGATCGCAGTTGTTTTACGGGTACAAAGAAATAATCCTTCTCCGCTTGGCATCGTTATGCTTCTTCCCACCCTGCCGATCATTTGGATCAAGCTTGCTTCATGAAAAACAGGATGATCGCTTTTCCATATCACCACATCAACACCGTGAATCGTAATGCCACGCTCCAATACGGTCGTGCAGATCAAAAACTCTAATTCATATGCGCGCAGTTCCGCCACCAGTCTTTCTTTTTCTATTGTCTTGGAGGTAAAAGCGCGGCAGCGACCAAAAAGCGACAGGATCTTTTCAAAATACGCTGCGCATGTGATCGTCGGCACAAATAACAAAAACGGCTTATGTTGTTTCTGATGCCTTCTGATAAAGGAAAGCAGAAAACACGCTTGCACTGCCGGCGGTGCGGAAATGATGCGCGGTTCGACCAATGGATAGCCATGCGGACGCCGAAACAGCTCTACCATTTTCAATTCTCCTGCTTCCACTCTTTTCAGATCCCTTTCATCCGGTGTCGCACTCAAATAGATTCGCTGCCCGACACAGGCGCTTTCCGCAATTTTTTCCAGCATCTCATTATCGCGAAAAGGAAACGCATCCACTTCATCCATGATCAACAGGTCAAATCCCCGATAATAGCGATACAGCTGATGCATTGTACAAACGATCAGATCGCCATCGGTTTGATCTGTATAGCCCTCACAAACCGCGACCACCCTGATTTGCGGAAATGCTTTGCGCATCCGTTCGCAAATCTCAAGCACGACCTGTCTTCGCGATATGGCAAACCCCACCCGTTTGCCTTCCTTGAGATATCGTGCTATGCTCTCCATCACGATTTCCGTCTTGCCCGCACCGCACGCCGCATATACAAACACATCATGTCCTTCTCGCAAATCGTCATTTAGTTGTCTGATCACTGCCTGCTGATACTTCGTCAAAGGGAAATCCAACTGCACATCACAGACACATTTACGTGGTTTGGAGGCATAGGGAACAAGCGGCTCACCAAGATCGACCCTTCCAAAGTTCACACATTTACGACAATAGATCTGCTTGCCGTCTTTCCAAAAATAGCGTGGATCCCGATTTCCACATCGGCTGCATTGCAATCTTTCATCCCTCCTCATCATACGTTATAGAAAAAAACAGACAGACTCCTAAACAAACCTATAAAAAAAAGCAAGAAAAGACGCCGCACTTGCTCTTATAAGCATTTCACTTCTTCCCTGCTCTTTTTCTATTTTACGATCTGCTTTATGATTTCGTCATCAACCGATCACGATCCACGATAGATCGGATCCAGCTGCTTCAATTCATTAAACGTATCGATTTCAATGATATCAGATGAATCGATTTCTCTTAGCAATACATCATAATGTTCTTTACAATACGTCAGCGCCACTTCATCCCAATATTTCTCACGTCCTCCCGGCATCGTAAAAACTTTTTCTACATCATTTGCCATCTTCTGTGCATCTTCCTTCGACCAGTAAGAAATGCCTACCATTTGATAACAATTCTGTCCGCCGACCGACACCTTCTTGATCATCCCGTTTTTCGTCTGGAAGCACCAGTCATCACTGCGCTCTACCGCAAAGCCGCAGTAATTGGTCCGATATTCATATTTACGGATGATATGCGGATGATACAGCAACAAATCGCTTTCCAACACATAAGCATTCTCCATTTGATCTTTGATCAGCATTGCACTGGAAATATTATTAGATTCATTATAGATCGGATTATCGATAAAACGAATCATCGGATATTTCTTCAACAACAGATCAAACTGTTCGCCTAAATAGCCGCGTACGATCGTTATATCCGTAATTCCTGCTGCCAGCACTGCATCCAGCAGCGTTTCAATGATCCGCTTCCCATGCACCATGATCAGCGGTTTTGGCGTATTCAAGGTAATCGGCACCAAGCGGCTGCCAAAGCCGGCTGCCAAAAAAATCGCTTTTTTGACCCGATACGGTTCCAGCCACGCATACCCTTTCAGCGTTACCTCAAAATGCCCCTGCTCATTTGCGCACAATAATTCTTTTTCCTGCAATTCACTCAGCAGCTTATTGATCATGCCAACCGAAAGCCCCAATGCTTTTGCCAGTGCCCGCTGTGCATGTTTTTCTTCCTGTCTTGCCTCTAAATAAACAAGCAAGTCAAACTGATTGATCGTCAAATTCATGGATATTCTCCTTTTCTTGTTCAACACGAATGATTATATCATGTTTTTTGAACAAATAAAGGAGTTTCAACATGAAATTTATGATGAAACTCCTTCTTTCTTTTTACTTATGAACGAAACGCCAAGAATCCTCACACATTTCTTCCAGTTCTTTTTCCGCTTTCCAGCCCAGCACTTCATAAGCTTTTTTCGTATCGGCATAGCAGGCAGCGATATCGCCAGGTCTTCGTGGTGCGATCACATATGGTACATCCACCTGATTGGCTTTGATAAACGCATGCACGACTTCTAATACACTGTATCCATGGCCGGTTCCCAGATTAAACGCATCGATGCCGTTTTTCTTTTCCACCCATTCCAAAGCCTTCACATGCCCTTTTGCCAAGTCAACAACGTGAATATAATCGCGTACACCGGTTCCATCCACAGTATCATAGTCATTGCCGAATACGCTTAGATGATCTAATTCCCGATTGGCTACTTTTACGATATACGGCATGAGATTATTCGGAATATCATTCGGACTTTCTCCGATCAAACCGCTCTTATGCGCACCAATCGGATTAAAGTAGCGCAATAACGCAATATTCCACTCATTATCCGCAAAATGGACATCCTGCAAGATCTGTTCGATCATCAGTTTGGTCGTTCCATAAGGATTGGTTGTCGGTCCAAGCGGGAAATCCTCGCAAATCGGCACACTTGCCGGATTGCCGTACACAGTAGCGCTGGAACTGAATACCAGATTTTTACAGCCGTACTTCAACATCGTTTCACACAGTACGATCGTGCTGTATAGGTTATTGTCATAATACATCAGCGGTTTTGCGACCGATTCGCCGACAGCCTTGTACCCCGCAAAATGAATAACCGCATCGATCTGCTGTTCATGAAAGATCCGCTCTAATAAAGAACGATCACAAACATCTCCCTCATATAGACATACCTTTTTCCCACTGATCTGCTGGATCTTATCGATCACATCTAATTGCGCATTGTAAAAATTATCAATGATCACGACATCATGATCTGCTTCCAATAATGCGACACAAGTATGACTGCCGATAAAACCAGCGCCGCCGGTTACCAATACTTTCATAATTGACCTCCTCGATAGTATGCGCTATCTTATTTTCTTCTCCATTATAAACAGGAATTTTGAAAAATACAATTCTTTCCGCAATGTCTTTTTGCATGCAAAAAAGATGGCAGTACAGAGAAATGATCGCTTCCACCATCTTTTTATTTGCCAGTATCGTTATTTTCGCTTCTTTATTGTTCTTTCATGACTGCTTCGATTTTCGCAACCGCCGCTGCCACACTTTCTTCATCCGGCACCATCATATAAGAATTCGTACCGTTTTGATAAGAGTACAGGCTCGCTCCGGTTCCATCTACGCTTTGACTTTCAATCGTCCAGCCGCTCATATCATTCAGCTGCATACGCACAAGACTGGTGATCTCGCTGTCAGACATATTGGTTTCAAAGCTGCCGCCTACAACATTCATGATACCAGTGTAGTTGGTAATAATGGAATAAGAAAGGGCTTTGTTGATGATCGCCGTCATGACGCGCATCTGGTTTTCTCCGCGTCCGCGATCGCCGCCTTCCTGATGATAGCGGTCCCGGGCAAATGCCAACGCCATTTTGCCATCCATATGCTGCGTACCGGCATTAAATTGATAGCCGTCTGCACTGAATGAGTTTGCCACTTCGACATCTACCCCATCCAATACATCGACGATCTCGATCAAAGAAGTGAAATTAACCCGCACATAGTAGTTGATGTCGATGCCGAGTTTTTGTTCCACTGCCTCAACGCTGCACTGTACGCCGCCATTGCCGGCATGAGTCAATTTATCATACTCGTTTTCATAGCAAGGAATACGAACATAGTAATCACGCGGAATACTGGTCATCAGTACCTTTTTGGTTACCGGATTGATCGTCATGATGATATTGACATCGGAACGGGAACCGGTATTGATAGAACCGTAGCGATCATTGCCTGAAACATAAATATTGAACGCATGTTCCGTTACATCGACATTTTTGCTGAAATCTTTTGCCTTGCTTACGCGTTTGTAGGTTTTAAGCACTTTTGTTTCATCAGAGAACTTTTCATGCGTTTCTTCGATCATGCTTCGATAAGATTCATTCAATACGATGGCACGTACTTCCCCTTGATAAAGGGCATCGGATAATTCGGCTATATTCTGATAACCGGTGGAACTGATTTCACCGTCTAAATCTTCATTGATCTTTTCCACAGCATAAGTGGTATTTTCCTGATCCATTACGCTCAATACGCCAAATGAATCGTTTTTTAGATCAGTGATCGTTTCGGCTTGATCTTCTTTCATTACGACAACGGATATTTCCGTTACCAAATCAGATTGACCGGTAATAGCGCCTAATGTATTGCCGCCGATAAAGACATAGACATTGGCGAAAATCAACAGTCCGCTCAGCAGCACGATCATGATCTTACCTAGTGTGCGGTTGAGCTTATTGATCCCTTTACCGTATTGCAGCGCCCACATCAGCAGCAATAGTACCAGCAGTACGGCGATGAGAGCGATAAAGTATTTCATCGGAAGTATGTGAATTAAAAATAATTGGATCAGCAGCGCAGCAGAAAGGATCGTCTGCACTAAAACGAAATATAAGCGGCTGTCTTTCCAAATGTTTTTGCGGTTGTTTTTCTTTTTCATAGCATAACCTCGCTTTTTTCAAATGTTACGCAATTAGAATACCACAAATTATGAATATTGCAAGATTTGCGGCAGTTCTTACGATTGGCAGTGTGGAGGTATTTATGAATGATATTGGTGTATGCCTTCTTTATTTTACATCGTATGAAGCATGATATCAGATTCTGATGATAAAGGGATTCTGTGCTGAGAAGAAAAAATGCTTTCAGTATTCTTATTCGGCTTCATGGAGCCTCTTATCCCCCATTCGCATCATTTGAAGGTCTGTTGCATTGGTGAAATTCATAATATATTTCATACTTTAAGTGTTATTATGCAGAAAAGGATAATCGCATATTATCCATAGGTAAGGAAGCAGTTGAGAGATCAGCT
>OLQA01000083.1_pt1 | contig 80235 bp, 75 predicted proteins | sample 1673151 | NCBI WGS metagenome assembly OLQA01 (sample SAMEA3136760, study PRJEB25190) | human gut metagenome | biome: human gut; feature: human-associated habitat; material: faeces | place: Austria | collected 2013
CTCTATCGCAGAGTTGATCCAGAGCGATAAAAAATCCACAGGAACAGTTTTATATTTATGAAAACCGGATTCCGGCAATTGTGTCAGAAGAACTGTGGAAGGCTGCCAATGAAGAAATCGACAAAAGAAAGAAACCTGTCGGAAACCAGGAGAGAACGGCCAGGTGCTTTGGAGTAAATCCGGGAAAGCATGTGTTTAGCGGAAAATTGGTCTGTGGTTTGTGCGGGGCCCCTTTTTACCGGACAACAAGAAAGGGAAAAAAACATAAAATTCATGAATGGAAATGCAAAATTTATCTGGAACAGGGGAGAAAAAAGGAGGAAAAGCCAGGCGGCTGTGCCAATATCCATCTGGAAGAGGAAAAGTTGTTTCTTCTTCTGGAAAGGTCCGGAGGAAAAGAAATCCTGCCAGATCAGGAATGGGAGATTACGGATTTTTTTATGCAGCTTTTGAAGGAAAGTCTGGAAGAAAACCAAAAGAAGGATTTGGAAAAGTACGAACAGCTGGAAAAAAAGATTAAATACCAGCAACAGCTTTTGCTGGACAAATATCTGGAAGGCCTGGTGGAAGAATCTCTTTACCAGATCAAGGAAAGGGAACTGCAAAATAAATTAAAGAACAACACCGGCAGCAGAACGTGCAGGCAGAAGAACAGGGATTTTCTGGCAGAGGAACAGGAAGAAGTGGAAAAAAGGCTTCGAGAGACAGAGAAGTTTTTAAAAGAACATCATGTGATTCTAAAGGCCCACGTATTATGTGAGTTAAAAATGGTGGAGAAAATCCTGATTTATCCGGATCATCTGAAAGTGGTAAAGAAACAGGGAAAATGCATTATTGCGGCAGAGACCTTTGATATGCTATACTGAAAAAATCGTAACTGCCCGTCATGTCTGCAGTTACAGACATTACTTAGAGCCTGTTTGAAAAATCATTCTCGCAATCTGCACGCCTTGCTGTGCGGTATATTTTGTCCGAACAGGTAGAAAGGAACAGTATTATGAATATCAGAAAATCTACACTTCAGGATCTGCCACAGATACTGAACTTATATAAAATTGCCCGGGAATTTATGAAAAACAACGGTAATCCAAACCAGTGGGAGGACCGCTACCCGGAAGTTTCAACGGTAGAAAATGATATAAAAACAGGAATTTCCTATGTATGCGTGGAAAATGGGGGAATTGTGGGAACATTTGTATTTTTTACAGGAGAGGATCCTACTTACCGTGTGATCGAAAATGGTGAATGGCACAGCGACAGGGAGCCCTACGGCGTGATTCACAGAGTCGCTTCCAATGGAGTAACAAAGGGTGTGACCAGGGCTGCTTTTTCTTATGGATTGGAGAGAAGCGGATATGTGCGCATTGATACCCATGAGGATAACAAGCCCATGCAGGGCGCTTTGAAGAAATTTGGTTTCAGGGAATGCGGTGTGATCCATCTGGAAAGAGGAGCGGAGAGGATTGCCTTTGACTGTCGGAAAGAGTGGCTTTGAAAAATAAAATTAAATTTCTTTTTTGAAGAAATACGGGACTGCACTTCGTTATAGAAAATTGGAAAGAGAAGAGGACAGCATTTTGGGGAAACTGTCAGAATGCGTACTCACTGGAATGTCTGACTTCCATATATGATCAGGTAGCCAAGCCCCTGTCTTGCACCGATGAATTCGCCTATGATCACCCCTACCAGGCAAAGACCAATATTCACTTTCATATTTGCAAGAATAAGGGGCACAGAGGAGGGTAAAACAATTTTTAAAAGCTCTTCCTTTTTACCGCCGCCAAGTGTGCGGATCAGCTTCAGCTTTTCCTGGCTGATCTCCCCGAAGCCTGTATACAGGTTCAGAATTGATCCAAAGATTGCCACAGACATACCTGCAACAATGATGGTCCGCTGACGGGTACCCAGCCATACAATGAGAAGGGGTGCCAGGGCAGACTTTGGAAGGCTGTTCAGCACTACCAGATAAGGCTCCAGTACTTTTGCAAGTCTGGGGTATACCCACAGCAGAATGGAAATGCCAAGACCCAGGACTACTACGAAGAGGAAACTAAGAAGAGTTTCCTTCAGGGTGGCTCCAATGTGGATGAACAGCGAGTGGTTTTTGGCCATCTCTACAAAGGTTTTGAAGATCATGGAAGGGCTGCTGAAGATAAAAGAGTCAATCCAGCCAGCCCTTGCCAGGATTTCCCATTGTGCCAGAAAAATAAGAAAGACCAGAAGCCTTGCGCTTACAACAAGGCGACGGTCCCTTTTCTGGCGGGCAAGATATGCTTTTTGAGTGGGGGAAGGTTCATGCATTCTGATTCAACTCCTTCCAGATCAGATTAAAGTAGGATTTGAAAGCAGGGGCATTTCTCGAAGAAAGGGGCGTGCGGTCTTTCATATCCAGATCAATGGGAACGATCTTTATTACAGTGGCAGGACGCTTTGAAAGAATCAGTACCCGGTCAGCCATGCTGATGGCTTCGGAAATATCGTGAGTGACAAGAATAGCCGGCTTTCGTTGTATTTTCAGGATTTTTCCAATGTCATCACTTACGTTCAGCCGTGTCTGGTAATCAAGTGCGGAGAATGGTTCGTCGAGAAGCAGAAGATCCGGTTTTAATACAAGAGTGCGGATCAGTGCCGCCCGCTGCCGCATGCCGCCGGAGAGCTGGCTTGGACGACTGTTACGGAATTTGTCCAGCTCATAAAGCTTTAACAGTTCATCTACATAGGAAAGATTGTCTTTTGTGAGTTCACCTTTTATTTCCAGTCCAAGGAGAACATTGCGGTAGATGCTGCGCCATTCCAGAAGGTGGTCTTTTTGAAGCATATAGCCAATACGGGCGCTGTCCTTGTTCAGTGGCTTTCCATTCATAAGAATGGTTCCGCTTTCCGCATGTAAAAGCCCGCAGATCAGATTCAGCAAAGTGGACTTTCCACAACCGGAAGGACCAAGTAAAGTCACAAATTCATTTTCATAGATGTCCAAAGTAATACCCTTCAGAACAACCTGGTTGCCAAATGCTTTTACAACATTTTTGATTTCAATCAGCTTTTTCATTTGCTATCCCCTTTATGTAATACTCAAAAAATAGGTGGTGTACTTATCCACAGCACTGCAGCCTTAGTATTGGAACGATTCTCAATAAAATGTGTCTCATCACCCTTCAAATAAAAAGTATCCCCTTTATGCAAAACGATACCCTTAGGTGTTGAGTCTTTTACCAGAACCACTCTTCCACTTAGAATGTACCCCATTTCCTGTCCATCATGCGGATCAAGAACCATGGATTTCTGATGTGGCTCCAGTTCAAGAAGAATTGGCTCCATATCATTTTTCTGCGCATTGGGAATGATCCATTCGATCGTGTACGCATCCTTTTCCGCTACGAAAAAGTCCTGTTGTGAAAATACGATCTTTTCCTCTTTTTCCGATTTGAAAAACTCAGCCAGATTGGTTCCCAGCGCTTCTAAAAGATCTTCCAGCGTTGAAATGCTGGGACTTGTCAGATCACGTTCGACCTGTGATAAAAAGCCCTTTGTCAGCTCACTTCGCGCAGCCAGTTCTTCCAATGTCAAACCATTGCGAAGCCGCAGCTCTTTCAGCTTTTCGCCGATGTTCATCCGATCACCTCCGTGTTTCTTGATACTAAACTTTTATTTTCATAAATTGAACAAGACCCATTATACATGATTTTGATGAAAACACAACCCGTTTTTTAATATTTTTAATAAAAAGTTTAATATAGTAAACTCATCATTCTCTTTTTGATCGAACATAGATCACCACACCCTTCCCTTATCAGCAAAAAAACAGGATGTGCTTTCGCTTGCGTGAAAAGCATACATCCTGTTTCCGATTTTTCCTAATACCTCTTTTTGTCTAACTGATCAATGATAAAGACGCTGTCTTGCCCCTTTCATGCAAGTGTGAAGCAGTACACACCATGTTTATGATACGATCTTTGCCAGTGCTTCTAAGAAAGCATCTTTGCCTACCTCTGCTTTTGCCGTTACGATCTTAAAAGAACCGCCTCCGGTTACATCAAACGATGCCTTGATCGCTTCTAAAATCGTGCGTGCTTCATTTTTTCCGGATACGATCGCAAAATGAATCGCATCACCGCTTGCCATATAAATCACTTTATTGCCTTCAACCTGGTTCATCATTGCCTGTGCCGCTGTTCTGATGTCGTTAGCATCCTCACCGTCATAAGCGATCACTGCCGCTTCCTTCTGCAACAATTCCTGCACCTTTACAGCGATCAGCTGCTTTTTGACCTCAGCCAGTTCTTTCTTCATCTGCTTTGTGCTTTTGCTTAACTCTTCAATCCGTGCGCACAGTTCTTCTTTCTTTACACCGGCTGCTTTGGCAGCTTCTTTTACCAAACGGTAATATTCCTTTAATTTCTGGTTAGTCGCATGATAAACGCTGAAATAGACCTTTGTACCTTTTGCCGTCTTTTCATGATCTAAGATCACAAAGCTTTCCAGCTGTCCCGTATGATTGACATGCAGCGTACCGCATGGCTGGGTATTGATATCGCCAAACGAAACCACCCGCAGTTCTTCAAATTTTTGATAAAACGGATCCGGATAGTCTTTACCGTTCATATAGGTGATCGTCATATTGATATCTTGGCGAATGACCTCATTGATAAAAGCTTCTGTCTGTTTCAGATCTTCTTCGCTGATCGTCTTGCTGTTGACCTCATACCACTGGTTATCCGGCTGTACACCGACCGATGGAATAGAAAGGCCCTGCTTTTCATAATATCCATCTAATAGATGCAAAACACTTTGCACCGTTGTATTGATGCGTCTTGTTTCCTCATCGACACACATTTCGATCGGATCGCACAAAGTACCTGCCACTTTATGATAAAGTTCTTCCCCTTCCCACTTCAGATCAATGACCGGCAGCTGATTGATCGTCCCCTGATCTGCAAGCATGCCGCCTTTTTCCCCATAAAAGATCGTATCTTCAAAGGCGTAATAACCATCCTTTTCTTCTTTGATCTTTGTGGTACAGGTACATACTTCATAATCATCATAATAATTGTTCATATGCCTTTCTCCTTTTTTCGTTTCTTTTCTTTTATTATAGCACCGATATCTGTTTTTCTAAATAGGTTCGATCATTAACGACGATTTCTTTTATCAGCAGCACCACACGCAAAAAACACCCTTTTTGTGCGATAGCATGAAGGGTGTTTCTTCCTATTCTGATTTTCTCTTTTTGCGTTTCTGATTTTCCAGATAGACAGAGAGCACTGCAATATCAGCCGGATTTACACCGGAAATGCGAGATGCCTGTCCCATCGTAACCGGCTGGATCTGCGCTAATTTCTGTCTGGCTTCCAATGACAAATGCTCGATCGCTCCATAATCAATACCTGCCGGTATTTTTACGGCTTCCATCTGTTTTAAGTGTCTGGCATCACGTCTGGCCTTTTGAATATAGCCTTCATATTTTAATTCAATGGCGACCTGCTGCATCACTTCCTCATCTGCTTCTACCTGCATATAGGATAAGATCTTGCGAATATCCAGATGCGGACGCTTTAACAGCACCTTGGCACTGATCCCTTCGCTCAGCGCTTCATATCCCTGCTCTGCCAGATAAGCATTGATCTCTGATTTCGGGGTAAAGCGCGCGTTTTCCAATAACTCCAGCAGCTGCTTGATCGCTTCCTGCTTTTGACAAAAACGGGCATAGCGTTCTTCACTGATCAAGCCGATCGCATGGCCATATGCGCTTAACCGGGCATCGGCATTATCATGCCTTAACAGCAGGCGATACTCCGCACGTGAAGTCAATAAACGGTAAGGTTCTTTGGTGCCTTTGGTTACCAGATCATCGATCAAAACACCGAGATACGCTTCATCTCTGCTTAAGATCAGCGGTTCTTTCCCATCCAGCTTCAAACAGGCATTGATGCCCGCAAGCAGTCCCTGACCGGCCGCTTCCTCATAGCCGCTGGTACCATTGATCTGTCCCGCCGTAAATAAGTTTTCGACGACCTTGCTTTCTAAAGAAGGCTTCATCTGCAATGGGTCGATCGCATCATATTCGATCGCATACGCATATTTTTTGATCCGGCAATGCTCCAATCCCGCCAAAGAATGCAGCATCGCTTCCTGCACATCATGCGGCATCGAAGTAGAAAAGCCCTGTACGTAAGTCGTATCCAGCTCCAGCGATTCCGGTTCTAAAAACAGCTGATGCCGTTCTTTATCGGCAAAACGTACCAGTTTGTCTTCAATCGACGGGCAATAACGCGGACCGACACCTTCCACCAATCCGGAATACATCGCACTCTTTTCCAGATTATCACGAATGATCTGATGCGTTTTCGCATTGGTATAGGTCAAATAACAAACCTTCTGTTTTGCGAAAGGGAGAATATTTTTGGTTTCATAAGAAAATGATACGAAAGCATCTGTTCCCGGCTGCACTTCGGTCTTGGAAAAATCAATGCTGTCGGTATAGACGCGAGCCGGTGTTCCGGTCTTTAAGCGGAATGTGGAAATGCCCGCATCACGCAGCGACTGCGATAAATGCGGCGTTGTCGGTTCATCGTCCGGGCCGCTTTCCTTAACCGTATGTCCGACCATGACCTTCGCACTCATAAAAGTACCGCTGGTCATGATCAGCGCTTGACATGGCTCCATGCTGCCATCAGCCAAAACGACTCCTTTGATCACACCGTTTTCGACCACAATGCGCTCTACGATCATTTCTCTTACTTCCAGATGCTCCTGGTTCAGGACCTGTTTTTGCATATAGCGCGCATAGGCCAGTTTATCAGACTGTACCCGCAGACACTGTACGCCCGGTCCTTTGGTCGTATTCAGCATCTTAAACTGAAGCGCCGTCGCATCTGCGGCTTTTCCCATTTCTCCGCCAAGCGCATCGATCTCTCTTACGACGATTCCCTTAGCCGGACCGCCAATGCTTGGATTACACGGCATAGACGCAATCATATCAATGTGCATCGTATAGAGAATCGTATCTTTTTTTAATCTCGCACAGGCAAGCGCCGCTTCTACACCGGCATGTCCGCCGCCGATCACAATGATATCCGCCATTGCCGCATCCTCCTTTCTACTTTCGCTCCTTCAAACAGTTTGGGCAATATCGATCGTTTGCTTTCATCATGCTTCCGCAATACGCGCACACCTCATCATATACTTCACCGTTGATCTTAGAAAGATCCACCTTGTGTGTGCTGCGTTTACGCCAAACGATCCAAACCGTGATTCCGATCAATAATAAAATCAATATTACAGCAGCGATCATCTTAATTTCGTGCCGCAGTGATTGCAGAACACATCGTGCATGCCGACACGGTTGCCGCATTTCGGACAGTTATGACTGCCTTTTCGTTTCAGATCGTTATAAAGCTCTGCCTGCATTTCCTTTTGAATACGCGCGATCCGCAGATTTCTGACCAGCAGAAATAAAGTGATCACCAGCAAGACGACTGTCAGGATCGTCGCAATCAACGGCAGCGTACCATGATCCCGACAATAAACGAGGACCACGCTCGCAACCATCGCACAAAGAATGGCAGATACGATACAGACACCCCAATAAGGACGTCTTAACCATGAACTTGTTTTTCTTGACATCACAATTCCCCCTTCAAAGGTTCAGTAAGAGAATCAGTCGATCGTTTTCTCTTAGGCTCTTATTATAAAATAATAATCTGTAAATGAAAACAGAAATTTGTAGAATTCTTTTGAAAAGCAGGATCACATCACTTCCACTTAAAAGAAAGAAATATGCTTGCCAAGTCTTGGCGACACTGCCACTAAGATTATAGCCGCACTTGTTAAGCAAGCCAAAAAGCAGCTGTACTACTGAAGCCGTGCTCTTTGAAGCAACAAGCATTCGCCTCAATCAAATACACTTCTGTTTTGATCTTTATGCGGTGCCCTTGGCAAAATCACCTTTGTTTATACATGATGCTTTTTCTGAGCTGCACGATCAATACCACCAGTAAAGCAAACAGATCAACAAGTGCCAACTGTGAGATGCTTAACGGCTTGATCAGAAACATGCCCTGTAAAAACGGCACAAACAAAACAAGATGAAGCAGAGCTGCGCCGATCAAAAACGCGGCCACACTGAAACGATTGGAAAAAACACCAGCCTGATACAGCGGACTTTCACTTCGGCAGTTAAAGCCGTGCAGCAAGCGCGCCAAGCAGATGGTCGCAAAAGCCATTGTCGAAGCACGTGCAGGATCACTTTGTAAACCATACAGATAAGCGCCCATCGTACAAAGGGCAATGATCATTCCTTCAAAGCCGATCTGAAAAAGGGTACTGCGATTTAACAATGATTCGTCTGTTTTACGAGGTTTTTCCCGCAAAACATCACGATGGCTTTTCTCCATACCGATCGCAATCGCAGGTAATGAATCGGTAATTAAGTTCATGAACAGCAGATGCACCGGATAAAACGGAGTCGGCAACAAAAACAAAGAAGAAACAAACACACATACGATCCCCGCGAAATTTCCCGATAATAAATAATTGATCGCATTTTTGATATTACGGTAAACATTTCTGCCGGTAATAATCGCTTTGACGATCGTGGAAAAATTATCATCAGTCAAGATCATGCTTGCGGCGTCTTTTGACACTTCTGTCCCGGTGATCCCCATTGCAACACCGATATCGCTCTGTTTTAAGGCCGGTGCGTCATTCACACCATCACCGGTCATCGCCACGATATCACCGCGTTTTTGCCATGCTTCTACGATTCGTATCTTATGCTCCGGTGCAACACGTGCATAGACGCTGATGTGCGGCAGTTTGTCTGCCAATTCTGCCTCGCTCATCGCTTCCAGTTCTCGTCCTTCCACAGATAGATCTCCATCCTCATAAATCCCGATCTGCTTGGCGATGGCTCTTGCGGTAATGACATGATCGCCGGTAATCATGATTGGTCGAATACCTGCTGATTTACACTGCTTTACCGCTTCCGCGCTTTCTATTCTAGGTGGATCCATCAAAGATACCAGTCCGACAAAGGTCAAATGGTATTCCTCTTCAAATGTCAATGTTTCTTTTTGAAAGGAGCGATACGCAAAGCCCAGCACGCGCAGGCCATTTTCCGCACAGCGCTTGTTTTCTTGTTTGATCGTTTCGATCTGTTTGCTTGTCAGCGCTTCTTTTTTACCGTTTACCAAGATCGTATCGCAGCGTTCTACTATCACATCCGGCGCGCCTTTTGTATAAATATGATGCAAAGAGGCGACGCTCATGAGCTTACGCTCCGAATCAAAAGGCAGCTCTTGTCTGCGCACCGCAGTATTTTGAAAGCGAAAATCATGTTCGGTATGCGTCTGTACCAGATCGATCAGCGCCAGTTCTGTCGGATCTCCGATTCGCTGTTCTTCATTTACGACCGCATTGTTGCAAAGCAGACAGCACTTCAATAAAACACTATGATCATGATTTTGTGAATCCAAGTCCTCTATCTGCATGCGGTTATCATAAAAGTAAATCGTCTGCGGCGTCATTTTATTTTGAGTCAGCGTTCCCGTTTTATCGCTGCATATGACCGACACGCAGCCTAAGCTTTCCACAGCATTCAGATTTTTTAGGATCGCATGTTCTTTTACCATCTTTTGCGTGCTCACAGATAAAACGATCGTTACGATCGAACTAAGCGCTTCCGGGATTGCCGCTACCGCAAGCGCCACTGCGATCATCAGCGCATCTAATAAAGACTGTTTCGCTAAAAAGAGATTGAGTCCTAACACGACAAGTGAAATCAGTATGATCACAAGCGACAGTTTTCCACTGAATTCATCTAAGCTTTTCTGTAACGGAGTTTTGCGTTCTTTTGCCTGATTCAGCATAGACGCGATCTTGCCGATTTCGGTATGCATGCCAATAGCGGTTACCACATATCGACCGGTTCCATTCGTAACCAGACTGCCGGAGAACACCATGTTTTTCTGATCACCGACAATTAACTCTTTATTTAAGGCATCCACCGTTTTATGCACGCTCTCTACTTCACCGGTCAATGCGCTCTCATTGACTTGAAGGGCAGCGCATTGAATGATGCGCCCATCGCCGCTTACTACATCGCCTGCTTCAATCTGCACGATATCGCCGACGGTCAGTGCAGAAGAAGCAATTTCCTGAAGCGTGCCTTCACGCACGACCTTTGCTTTGGGAATTGACAGTTTCTTTAAGCTGTCCAGTGATTTTTCTGCTTTTAACGTCTGCACCGTACCGAGAATGGCATTGATGACAATAACGGTTACGATAACGACCGTACTTTCCCACTGTCCGCTCAGTCCCGAAATCATCGCTGCGATGATCAAGATGATGACGAGCAGATCTTGAAACTGCTTGATAAAAATCTTGCATGCCCCATCTTTCTTTGTCAGAGCCAGTTGATTGCTTCCATATGCTTCCTGATTTTGTTTCACTTGTTCTAAAGTAAGTCCTTCTTTAGAAGAATTGAATTCTTTGATGACTTCCTCTGCCGGTTTTCGATAATACATCGTTTCCTCCTTCTTCTTTAGCGAAACAAACAAAAAAGACAAGTTCGCTAAAGATCCTATCTTTTAACGAGTCTTGTCTTTAAGATGCCCCAGAATAGAGTTCTATTCGCGTATGTTGGCAACATCACACATTTCGTGAGACTACTCCCTCATTGCCATTTATTCTAACAGATTCTCTTCTTTCCGTAAACACATGCCAAGTTAAAAGTATGTAAAATCTAACGGGATCATTTATTACGAAAAGGATTCCCCGTTCAAATAAAATCATACAAAAAAGATCGCTTTCACATTGCTTCACGATCCTTTTCCATTCTTTTCTCTATTTGATGCCGAAATACACAAACAGCATGCGATCCTTTCCGCTCATATCCTTTAAGACTTCTGCCTTTGCATCAGGCAAGTATTCTTTTACCAGTGCAAGCATCGCTTCTTTTTGATTCCAGCCCATTTCAAATGCCATGAAAGAACGCTCCTTCATCACTTCTTTCGCCTTTGCGAAAATTTCACGATAAAACTTCAAGCCATCTTCACCGCCAAATAAAGCGAGATGCGGCTCATAATCCTTGACGCTTTCTTCCAAAACCTCATCTTGCGGAATATAAGGCGGATTGGATACGAGAATATCAAACTTCATATTGCGTTCTATGAGCGGCTCCAGCATATCGCCGATCACAAACTGCACATTGGCTTCTAAGCGCATCGCATTATCATATGCGACATCTACCGCTTCTTTACTGATATCGGTAGCCAAAACATGAAAGCGCGGTTCCTCTTTCTGCAAGGCAATCGCGATCGCACCACTGCCGGTCCCCACATCCGCCACAAAGATCTCATCGCTTTGATCGGCAAAATACGTATCATATTCCGCCAGTACATTGGCAACCAATTCCTCTGTTTCCGGACGGGGAATCAGCACATCGCCGCTTACCTTGAACTGATAACCGTAAAACCATTCATGTCCGATGATATGACCCAACGGTTCATTTTGCTTTAATCGCCCGATCCCTTCCTGAAAGCGCTGATACAATGAATCAGGCATTTCTTCTTCATATTCCATATATAAATTATGCGCTTCCATTTCCGAAAGCTCAAGCATCAGCATGAGCGCCGCCTGTTCGCCGCATTGTGCCTGTTCCAATTCCGCTTCCGCCGCTCTTAAACAGGCGCGATAAGTCGTCATTATTTTTCACCTGCCAGTTTGGCCTGCTGATCGGCACTGATCAATGCGTCCAAAAGATCCTGCATACGGCCTTCCATGATACGGTCGAGCTGATTGACCGTATAGCCGATGCGATGATCGGTTACACGATTTTGCGGATAATTGTATGTACGGATCTTTTCCGAACGATCACCGGTTCCGATCTTGCTTCTTCGCTCCGCACCGGCCGCTTCTTCCAGCTTACGCTGATGTTCTTCATAAACACGGGAACGAATCGTCATGAGCGCTGTTGCCCGGTTTTCATGCTGCGAACGTCCATCCTGACATTTCACGACAATGCCCGTCGGCTTATGGATGATACGCACCGCCGAATCCGTTTTATTGATGTGCTGTCCACCGGCGCCGCTCGCCCGCATCGTCTCGATTTCCAGATCATTCATATCAATATCAAAGTCTTCCGCTTCGATCTCCGGCGATACCAAAACCGTTGCCGTAGACGTATGAATACGCCCCTGTGATTCGGTCTTCGGCACACGCTGTACGCGATGACTGCCGGATTCAAACTTCAATCTGCCGTATGCGCCATCGCCATGCACCATAAACGATACCAGCGCAAAGCCGCCGGCCTCCGATTCATCCATTTCAATGATCTCGATGCGCCAACCTAAAGATTCCGCATATTTCGCATACATGCGGTACAGATCACCGGCAAAGATATTGCCCTCATCACCACCAGCAGCGCCGCGGATCTCAACGATCGCATTATGCGAATCATTAGGATCTTTCGGAATCAGCAGAATTTCCAACTTGCTTAAATATTCCTCGGTCTTCGGTTCCAGCTCTTCGATCTCCATCTTCGCCATTTCCCGCAGTTCTTTATCCTCTTCACTTTTTAATAATGCTTTTGCTTCTTCCAGCTGCTGCACGCACTTTTTATACTCTTCATAAGTTTCCACCACATTCGTAAGATCCGCCTGTTCCCTTCCCAGTTTCTGCAGCATCTTAGGATCAGACACGATCTTTGGCGACATCATCATCTCATTGATTTCATGATAGCGATTGACCATGCCTTCCAAACGTTCGATCATGACACTCATGCTTTTCCCTCCTTTATCGGCCGACAATATTTTTCCGACGGCTTTCCTGCCACCTCATGGCAATGCCGGCATCTTGCTTCATAAGATTCACTTGCTCCTACCTGTACGATCGGATCATCATAATGACTTGGCTGTCCATTCACAAGCCGCTGCGTTCTGGTCGCAGGCGCCCCGCACTTCATACAGACAGCCGTTAATTTCGTTACAAATTCCGCTATTGTGATCAGTCTTGGCATAATGCTGAACGGTTCTCCACGAAAATCCATATCCAATCCCGCTACCATGACTCGTTTTCCCTGATCCGCCAAGTAATCGCATATATCGACAACCTCGTCATCAAAAAACTGTACTTCATCGATCGCTATGACTTCCACATCTTCTTCCAAATAATCAAAGATTTCCCGCGCCTTGCTGATCGCATAGCTTTTCACACTTTTCCCGGCATGAGAAACGACATCATTTTCATCATAACGATCATCGATCTTCGGCTTGAACACCACGATCTTTTTCTTTGCATATTCCAATACATTGATCCTTCTGATCAATTCCTCCGTCTTTCCGGCAAACATACAGCCGGTAATGACTTCGATCCAACCTTCACGATATTGCTGATACATACGCTTCACCTCTAACGACAGTATTATATCAAAACTGTCCTCTGAAAGAAAACCATTCCGTTCAAAAACATGATATCTTTTCCACTCTCAGAAATAAATTCCCCATTTTGCACTGCCGGTTTCCTTTCCATAAAAAAACTGCAGTCTTTCATGCAGTTCTTTCTCTTGTTTCCTACTTGTTGTTAAGTCCGTATTTTTTGTTGAATTTTTCAATTCTACCCTGTGCCGCCGCAAAACGCTGTCTTCCTGTATAGAATGGGTGGCAGTTTGAACAAGTATCCACACGCAGTTCTTTGCTTGTTGAACCAGTTTCAAATTCCGCACCACAAGAAGTACATTTGCAGATGACTTTATGGTATTCCGGATGAATTCCTTTTTTCATACAATATACTCTCCTTCCGCCTTAGATCTTATATCTTACTTCCTATACTGCTGATCTAAAGTAAGTGCTATCCTATTTTAACAAACCTCGTCTAAATAATCAATAGCAATCTCGCAAAATTATACTTCTTCCGGATAATCGTCGATATAGGTAACATCACAGCCCAGTTTTTCATAAATATCCTTCAGATAATGCGTTTCCATTTCAAAGCTCTCTGTCGGTGTCCCTGCTGAACAAATGTACTTTTCAAATCCGAAGATGCGATTATCCACAATATATTTCATCGTATCAGGATAAGCAAACGGCGACGCGCAGCCTACCGCATAACCGCTTACTTCCATCAGTTCTTCACCACTGCACACGGAAGTCTTTTCGCCTAGTAAGTTTTTCATGTATTTACGGTCCATACGCACGCCCTCATACGTAACAAACAGTACGAATTGACCTGATTTTGTCTTCATCATCAGACACTTGCTTTCTTTTCCGGTCAAATGATACTGTTCATCTACTCTGGCTGCCGCTTCATAATTCAAGACCGGTTCATGTCCCTCAATATAGTTACAGGGAATCGCCAGTTCTTCTAAGATTTCTTTACATTTTGTACTCATTTTTCTATCTTCCTTTCTCTTATCCATACTGCTTTTTTAATGAAAAACAGGGAAGTTCCCCATTTTTTCGTATGATCAAAGTTTAATGAATTTCTCTACGTCAATTACGAAGATCGTTGCCCCGCCGACCTGCACTTCCACAGGGAACGACGCATAACGCCCGATATCATAGGACGCAGTGCTCGGCACAACTTCCGTACGACGACGGCTGTATTCGCCGATCACTTCGATTGCTTTATCTACTTTCTCATCATCGGTCCCGACGATCAATGTCGTATTTCCCGCACGCAGGAATCCTCCTGTTGTCGCCAGACGCGTTACCTGATAATTCTCTTTCGTTAAAGCGCTGGATACTGCCGGACTATCATCATTAGACATAATGGCTAAAATCAGTTTCATGATATATCCTCCTTTCAAGAAAACCAATTCCTTTGTTTTCTATATCATACCACTTTTAGATTATGAAGAAAAGTGCTTTTCCTTTCTTTATCATTTTAGCCGAAGGTGGTATTTGGCGTAATTTGTATGATTTCACATTCCAGCCAAATGCCGCTTTTCGCATAAACCGCTGTCTGTACTAGCTTGATCAATGTTAGAAAATCATAGGCGCTCGCTTCATGCAGATTGATCAAGAAACCGGCGTGTTTTGTGGAAACGCAGGCATCTCCGACATGCTTTCCCTGCAAACCTGCCTGTGCGATCAGCAGTGACGCATAACTGTTTGGCGGACGCTTGAAAACAGATCCGGCGCTGTAATGGGCAAGCGGTTGTTTATATCTCCTTCTTTCATTCAGCTCCTCCATTTTCGCTTTGATTTCCTGTTGCTTTCCTTTATGCAGCTGAAATTCCACTTCCAGGATGATTCCTTCCTGATGAGAAAAGCAGCTGTGCCGATAGGCAAAATCCAGCGCTTCCCGCTCCTTGATCTGTATTTCCCCCTGAGGATCGAGATACCATACGCGAGTGACGACATCTTTCATCTCTCCTCCATAGGCGCCCGCATTCATGACGACCCCGCCGCCGACACTTCCCGGTATGCCGCATGCGAATTCCAACCCGCTCAATTCATGGTCCAAACACCAATCACATAGCGCTTTTAAGGTCATCCCACTTTGTACCCGTACCCGCTCTTCTTCTCTTTGTACGATACGGTTATAGTTGCGCAAGAGGATCATACATCCCGCATACCCTTCCTCATCGATCAGTACATTGCTTCCATTTCCCAATATGTAATAAGGAAGCGCACATTGCTTTGCGATCGAAATACTGTCTTTTATCTGTTTCAGCGTATACGCTTCGATGAGCAGCGCCGCTTTCCCGCCGATATGAAGTGATGTATAAGGCTTCAAAGAGCAGTTACAGGAAAAAGGCACTTTTGCATCACGCAACAACCGCTTTGCTTGTTTGATCGTTTTCATAAACCATTCCTCTCTGCTTTTATTATATGTGTTTCTCGGCATTTCCCCAGTCATTTGCTTCTTTCTTTTTTGATGCTCTGTTTTTTGTGATATAATGGGCAATAAAAGGAGTGGTGTTATGAATCGACTGGGATTGGTATTAGAAGGAGGCGGCATGCGGGGTGTTTACACCGCCGGCGTCTTGGATTATTTTTTGGAAAAGAACATTGCGGTGGATGGCGTGATCGGTGTATCGGCCGGTTCCTGTCATGGTGTTTCTTTTTTATCTAAGCAGTACCAGCGCAATCTGCGGGTCAATCTGAACTATTTAGATGATCCTGACTATTTAAGCATGCGTAATTTTTTGAAGACCGGGTCGATCTTCGGCATGGATATGTTATTCAACCGGATCCCCAATGAACTGGATCCTTTTGATTATGATGCCTTTGATCGGCGCAAAGCAGAATTTGTCATCGTATCGACAGATATCAAAAGCGGTAAGCCGCATTATCATGTCGCTAAAGACATGCATGCAGATATCAAATATGTGCAGGCGTCTTCCTCTTTGCCGTTACTAGCAAGACCGGTGGAAGCAGATGGCACTTTGTTAATGGATGGCGGATGCAGCGACTCGATTCCGATCACCTATTTCAAAGAAAGAGGCTATACGCATAACATTGTCATTCTTACCCAGCATCATTCTTATCGCAAAGGCAAAAATAATCTGTTGCCGTTGATCAAATGTGTTTACCGTGATTATCCTAAGTTATATGAGGCCTTAAAGACTCGCCATATCCGTTATAATCAAACTTTAGATGAACTGGAAACGCTGAAACGGCAGGGAAGTGTATTTGTCATTCAGCCGTCGGTTCCGGTCAATATTTCCCGTTTGGAGAAAAACAAACAGAAATTACAGGATCTTTATCAGTTGGGTTATGAAGATGCGAAAAAAGCATATCCGAAATTGGTACAATTCCTTGAAAAGAATGGATTTTCTTGTGAATCTTGACTTCCTTTCGGGAATTGTTTGACTTCTTTATCGGATTATCGTATCATTGGTACTATAAAAAAACGAATCAAATAGAGGCGCGAGCAAGATCAGTAGAGCAACAGTGGCTGACTGCCGATACTGTTTTTTGAAAGGGTTGTTCGCCGAAGTGTATGACTTCTCGTCAAAGCATATGCTGGGCTGCAGGTGAATAAGCTGCAGACTCTCACAGAAACTGTGATGGTGCTATTGAGATCGATCTGAAATCATGCGATAGCATCGGCTATCGTTTTTTTATTTGGAGGAGGTGGCCTTATGGAAGGCAGTATTTATTCTTTGATTCCCCCGGTTTTGGTCATAATCTGTGTGCTGTTGTCAAAAAAGGTTATTTTATCAATTACGTTGGGGATCGTTTCTTCCGCGCTGATCATTCATGACATGAATGTCATACAGGCGGCACAGGCGGTTTTAGAGTCGTTTTTACACCTGTTTTATGTCGATGGGGCGTGGAATGTATCTAATTTGTACCTAATGGCATTTTTGCTGTTATTAGGGGTATTGACCGCGTTCATTGCCAGAATGGGCGGTACGAGCGCTTTTGCACAATGGGCAAGCAAGCATGTGAAAAGCGGCGCCGGTGCGCAGCTGTTAGCTTTTATACTGGGGGTCATCATATTCATTGATGATTATTTCAATGCTTTGACTGTCGGAGAAATCGCTCGTCCTCTTACGGACCGCTATCGTGTATCACGGGAAAAGCTGGCTTATATCATTGATTCTACCAGTGCGCCGGTATGTGTGATTTCACCGATTTCAAGCTGGGGCGCTTATATCATCGGGCTGCTCGGTGTAATCTATGCGACGCATGAGATCGATACGGCGCCGTTCATCGGGTTCCTGTCGATCATTCCTTATAACTTTTATGCCATATTCTCTTTGTTATTTGTGCTCGTAACGATTTTCTGGAACATCGATCCCGGTAAGATGAAATATCGGGAAGTTGCCGAAATAGAGGAAGAAGTCCAAACGGAAACGGGAAAAGCATCGGATTTGCTTGTACCGATCGGCGTTTTGATCATTGTTACTTTGTCGATGATGTTTTTGACCGGATGGCAGGCAGCCGGAGCGCTTGATTTTATGGCGATCTTAGAAAATACGGATACATATCTGTCCCTGTTGGTTGGTGCGATCATTGCAATCGCGTTTGCCCTGTTCCGCTATCATCGGGCCGGACATCGTGTTTATGTCAAACCATTCTGGGAAGGCATCCGTTCCATGACCGGCGCTTGTTTGATCTTATGCTTCGCATGGGCACTGATCGAGCTCATCTCCGCGGTAGGCACCGGCACTTATTTATCGGGCCTGTTTGCCTCAATGGATTTTAACAGCGCTTATCTGCCGGCCGTGCTGTTCGTCATTTCCTGCTTTATGGCGCTGGCAACCGGTACCAGCTGGGGTACTTTCGGTGTGATGCTGCCGATCGGTGCACAGATGGCCATGACACTTGATCCACAGATCTTTACCATCTGCCTAGGCGCTGTTTTGGCCGGTTCGGTTTATGGCGACCACTGCTCGCCGATCTCAGATACGACGATCTTATCCTCAGCAGGGGCAAAATGTCATCATATCGATCATGTCATGACCCAACTGCCGCTCGCCTGCTTTGTGGCAGTGATCTCCTGTGCTGGCTATTTGATTGCGGGCATAACCGAAAGCATGCTCTTATCGCTCATTTTAACGGCTGTGATCTTCTTTGCAAGCTCTTTCGCTTTGAAGGTACTGCTCGCAAAAAAAGGATAAGTGTCATTCACGCTTTATCATTGAAAACGATGTCTTTCCCAGTGGCTGACATCGTTTTTCTTTATGTTTTCGCTGTTTGCTTATCATCTGTCGATACGCAAAAAATGCCCTGTTTTCACAAGACATCTTTTTTCTGCTATTAGACATTGAAGCGGAAATGCAGCACATCGCCATCCTGCACGATGTAGTCTTTTCCCTCTAATCGAAGCCGTCCCGCTTCCTTGATCGCATGTTCATTTTCTAATTCGTCAATATCTTCAAAACGATAGGTTTCCGCCCGGATAAAGCCCTTTTGAAAATCGGTGTGGATCACACCGGCACACTGCGGCGCGCTCATGCCTTTGCGAAACGTCCATGCCCGGCATTCATCTTCACCGGCAGTTAAGAACGTACACAGATCCAAAATGCGATAAGCTGTTTTGATGACCTGATCCAGACCGCTTTCCCCCATTTCCATTTCTTGCATAAACGCATCTTTTTCTTCTTTTGACAAACTGCTTAATTCTTCTTCCACTTTTGCGCAGATCGGCACCACTTCACTGTTATGCGCAGCCGCGTATTCCTTTACCAGCTTAAAGTAAGCATTGTCCTGCGGTGCAGCGATTTCTTCCTCGGACATATTGGCAATATAGATCATCGGCTTCATCGTAAGCAGATTATAGTTTTTCATCTGCAGCCGTTCTTCCTTATCCATTTCCACGCTTTGTGCCGGTTTCTCTCCTTCCAGCGCTTCCTTGACACGCCTTAACAGTTCCACTTCTGCCATTGCTTCTTTGTCTTTATTGGTCATCGCCTTGCGTTCGATCTTGCCCAAACGATTTTCCACGGTCTGTAAGTCTGCCATGATCAGTTCCAGATTGATGATCTCAATATCACGGATCGGATCGACACTGCCCTCGACATGGGTAATATCACTGTCATCAAAGCATCTGACCACATGGCAAATGGCATCGGTCAAACGAATATTGCTTAAAAACTGGTTGCCTAAGCCTTCTCCCTTGCTTGCGCCTTTTACCAACCCGGCAATATCGGTAAATTCAAACGTCGCATGAATGGTTTTCTTAGGATGAAATAATGCGCTTAAACGATCTAATCGCGCATCCGGCACCTCTACGACTCCCACATTCGGAGAAATGGTCGCAAACGGATAATTTGCGGCTTCTACTTGTGATTTTGTAATTGCATTAAATAAAGTTGATTTTCCGACATTCGGCAAACCTACGATTCCTGCTGTCAATGCCATCTTTATTCCTTCCCTTCTGTATGTTCTGCTTTTTCCACAATGCGTTTTAATTTCTTCTCAAATTCATAGCGCGGAAATAACACGGATGTGCCACATCCCAAACATTTGATGCGAATATCCGCACCCATACGAATGATCTTCCAGTATTTGGATTTCTTGCAAGGGTGCTGCTTTTTCATTTCCACAATATCATTCAAGTCATAATCGCCCATACATCTTCTCCCTTTCTTCATATGCTTCCAGCGTATTTTCCAAAAGCATCACACTGGTCATCGGTCCTACGCCTTTTGGAACCGGCGTCAGATACGAAGCAAGCGGCTCCACGGAAGCAAAATCAACATCTCCGCATAATTTCCCGTTTTCATCACGATTTACTCCTACATCGATTACCACGGCGCCCGCTTTTACATAAGACGCATCGATCATACGCGCTCTTCCGATGGCTACGACCAACAAATCAGCCTGTTTCGTAAACTTCTTTAGATCCGCTGTTTTAGAGTGACAGATCGTTACGGTCGCATGCTGTTTAAGCAGCAGCTGAGCAACCGGTTTCCCGACAATATTGCTTCTGCCAATGACCACCGCATGCTTGCCGCTTAGATCTTCCATTCCGATTTCTTTTAGGATCCGCATCACACTTTTTGCCGTGCATGGCTGAAAACTTTTCTGCTGTAATAGCAGTTTCCCGAGGTTGACCGGCTGAAAACCGTCTACATCTTTGCTCGGATCAATGCACGCTAGTACTTTTTCTTCATGTATCTGCTTTGGCAAAGGCAGCTGTACCAAAATCCCATCTACGCTGTCATCGGCATTTAATTGCTTGATCGCATCGATCAGGGCAGCTTCTTCCACATCCTGCGGCAGTGTGATCAGACCATTTAAGATGCCTACTTCCTCACACGCCTTTTCTTTGCTTTTTATATAAGAAAGAGCAGAAGGATCTTCTCCGGCAATGATGACGCTTAACTTCGGCAAACGGCGCTGTTGTTGCTTCATTTGATCGATTCTCTTTTTAATATCTGCCTTGATCTGTACCGCTAATTCATTTCCATATACGATATTTGCCATAAGATCCCTCCTTTTTCTTTTCAAATACTATCATAAACCCTACTTTCACGCAATGAAAACCGACTGTCCTGATGTTTTTTCTTTTGCTTTTTCTGAAATGAGAAAAAGCGACCCTTTCCCCTTATGGATCGCTTCTGTTTCATTAAATGGTAAACCACTTCAGCTCACAAGCATCTAAATGCAGTGCAAAACTGCTGCCATCGCCTTTATATACGATCGTATCCTGCGGCTCATAAGTATTATTCACTACGCAATAACTGTTCGTAGAAGGATAAACATTGACTTCTACATTGTAGTTTTCACTGTACCATTTTTTCATTTCTGCTTCTTTCCCTGCCGCATAGAAGATACTGCGGTAAAGCAGACGCGCATTTTCAAAGCTGAATGGCAGACCGTTCATATAAACGCTTCGGCCTTTTCCATAAGCATTGACCGCAAGGTTGATATTCTGCTCTTTTTCACAAACGACGATCGTGCCGTCTAACGCATAAATATTGCGGACCTCTTCACCGAAATTCTCATGCGTTAATTGCTCGCTGATAAAATGCGGATGCGTTTCCCAGTTATATTTATCATGGCTAAGGGTAAAGCCCAGTTCCTGATCGACACCTAAAACATCGTAAAGGGCAAAGCATTTTCCGCCTTTCGCATTGGCGGTCGGTTCACCGATTCCGATAAAACCTTTTCCCTCATCCACGTACCGGCGCAAGATCGCAACGATTTCCGGATCAAATTCCTCACCGCCGCTGAATGCGGTATAAGCATCGCCTACATTGATCAGCACATCAACATCGTTTAAGATCGAAGCGTCTTTGCGCAGATCATCAAAACTGATGAATTTCACATCAAACGGCATTCCGCTTAAAGCTTCCAGCACTCCGCTGTAAGAATAAATCTGCTTATACCATAAAGCATGTGCCACCATATGGGTACCCCATCTGCGCAGTTCTCCCCAGCAGTTTAAGACTCCTACCGTCAAAAGGTTATGCGGTGTCTGCTGATTAACGTGTTCATATAATTCTCTGAATTCATCACAAACATGTTCAATATAGTCAATAAATTCCGGGAACTGCAGGGCCAGCTTCAGATAACCGCCATAACCGATTCGATCCACCGGTTTGCGCAAGATCGCCCGTCTCGCCGTTACCCAGTTTTCTTTGGCTTCTTTCAGCGGATCGCCGCCTTCATAAAACGTGTCCGGGAAGAAATACGGCAAGAAACGACCTTCCGTATAATTGACTCCTTCAATATCGGAAATCAAGCGCAGCGTCGTACCGTTTCCCACACTTCCGACTACCGCATCTAATCCGATTTCTTTGAAGTATTTGCCAAACGGTTCCGTTCCGATCCAATGATCGCCTAAAAACATCATCGCTTCTTTTCCCGCTTCATGGCAGATATCCACTAACTCTTTTGCCAGTGCGCATACCTCACGCTGCTGGAAATCCAGAAAATCCTTAAACTCTTTGGTAGGTACACAGAAAGTGGAATTATGAAAGCCTTTGTTGATGATGTATTCCGGACGGAACGGATAGCCGACTTCCTTTTCGAACTTCTCTAATATATAAGGGGAGACTGAACCACTATATCCGAACCAGTCCACAAATTTTTCCTTTGCATATTCATTGAACTGCAAAGTAAACTGATGGAAGAAAGTCGTAAACCGCACGACATTGACATCTTCTCTTTCCTGTACGAATTTACGCAATTTTTCTTTTACATATGCCTGTGTTTTAGGCTGACGCACATCATAGGTCATCTGATGCTCTTCGTCTTTCCAATCATTTGTCAAAGCGTTATACATATGAACCGGATCCCAGATCACAAATGCCAAAAAGCTTACCGTATAGGCATGATAGGGAATCGCATGATGAATGATGACTTCTCTTTTTTCTTCATCATATTCCCAGTCTTGTATCGGTTCATCAGTTGTACGGTCAATGACTTCCCACCATCTGTGAATATCATCGATCGTATTCGGCTTTAACTGTTGATCATAGTAGTGCTTCATGATCGAAATGCGCAGTTCTTCGCCTTTGGCTGTGATATAATCGCTCATCAAGTACATCTGCTGGATTTCTTCCGGATGCGCTTTTGCCCATGCGTTATCTTTTCTTGTCGTATAATAAGTCGCATATTGTTTGATATTCATTTTTCGCAATGCGTCCGGCATATCGGTTCCGTCGCAGTCACGAATCGCATCTGCCTTCCAGCGGTTGATGATCTTGATCGTATCGTCGATTACATCAACATCAGTCGGCACGGTAACTCTACCAGTTTTCATGTTCGTCCTCCTGTATTCGTCGTCGTATTTTGCAATACCTGCTCCATAAAGCGATCACATGCTTCTTCTCCCGCATGATCTAGCTTGAATACACCGCAGTGTGCCAATCCTTCCGCAAACACTTCTGCGATTTCCTGTTTTAAGATCTCTGCCGCATTTGCTTGCGTAAAGGTATGCTTTCCCATCAGCGCCTTTAACCAATCTATGTGCGAACCAATCTCACCCTGTGTCGGCTGTCCCAACACATAACGCTCCATATCCGCTAATTCACGAATTAGGCGAGCCGGCAATACCGCCAAGCCCATCACTTCGATCAAGCCGATATTTTCTTTTTTAATATGGTGGATCTCTTCATGCGGATGAAAGATCCCTAATGGATGCGCTTCGCTCGTACGGTTGTTGCGCAGTACCAGATCCAGTTCATAAATACCGTTTCGCTGTCTTGCGATCGGTGTGATCGTATTATGCAAAGCATCACTTTTTGCTATGACACCAACACTTTCATCACTGTAACTGCGCCATGTCCGCAATATAACCTCAGCCGCATCACACAGCGCTTCGATCTGTTTTCCCTTTAAGCGCAGTGTCGTAAGCGGCCAGTATAGACGTTCTGTTTCGATTCCCTGTTCGATAAAACAGTCATACTGCTTCATGATCTTCGCCTCGCTCATTGCGAATGTGTAACGACCGCCCTGATAGTGATCATGACTTAATATAGAACCGCCTACGATCGGCAGATCGGCATTTGAACCGAGGAAATAATGCGGAAACTGTTTTACGAAAGATAACAGATTCATAAAGGTCTGTTTCGTGATCTTCATCGGGGTATGCGCTTCATTCAACACAATGCAGTGTTCATTATAGTAGACATAAGGAGAATACTGTAAATACCAGCGATGATGATCTAATTCTAGCGGTATGATGCGGTGATTGCTTCTGCCATCACAATTCACATTGCCATAATAACCCTCACACTCCCGACAGATCACACATTTTGGATAAGTGCTGCTTGCGGCATGCAAAGCCGCGGCAATATCCTTTGGATCTTTCTCCGGCTTTGACAAATTGATCGTAATATCCAATGTTCCAAAACGTGTATCGGCTCGATAACAGATATTTTTCGCAATACGGTCCATTCGGATATAATGACTTGCGATAGACTGTTCATAAAACCAGTCGGTTGCCTGTTTCGCATCTTTTGCATATAACGCCTCAAAATGTGCAATGATCGAGGAAGGGCGCGCCATCATCGCATTCATCAAGGCGCTGTCAAAGGCATCACGTTGCCGCTGCGTATCTTCTAAGCGCTTATTTTCAACTGCCGCATCACAAAGCTTTTCCAAGATCGTTTCAATCGGCATCGCCAGCGGCTTTGCTTCTTCATAGGATTCCTTTCCCAATAGGTGCAGCAGCTGATTGGTTACATACACCGTATCTGCTTCCTCATATAACTGATGCTTTTTGCCATACGCGAGCAGCGAAGCAATCAAGCTGTCCATAACATCACGCTCCGTTTAATCAATGCGGTTTTCCGTTTCCGGATCAAAGAAATGCACCTTGCTCATATCCATCGTAAGTGCGATCGTCGTATGGGATTCCACATTTTGACGAGCGGAAATCTTTGCCTGCAATTTCTGTCCTTCCGCTTTGCCATGTAAAATGATCTCATGTCCCAGCAATTCATGCACTTCAATGTCATAATCCAGTTTCGCGCTCGGATAAGTTTCCGCAACGATTCCTTCTTCATAGAGATCTTCCGGACGAATGCCCAGGTACAGTTCTTTACCTTCGTAGTCTTTCAATACATCATGGAACATTTCCGGCAGTTCGATCGTCTTGCTGCCGATTTCAAATGTTTTGCCATGACATACGCCTTTTAAGAAATTGGTAGCCGGCGCACCGATGAATCCCGCTACAAACATATTGGCAGGATTGCGGTAAATCTCTCTCGGTGTTCCGATCTGCTGGATATAGCCGCCTCTCATAACGACGATACGTGTTGCCATCGTCATGGCTTCGGTCTGGTCATGTGTTACATAAATCGTCGTTGCTTTCAAACGCTCATGCAGACGAATGATCTCAGAACGCATCTGCACACGCAGCTTCGCATCCAAATTGGAAAGCGGTTCATCCATCAAAAACACTTTCGCATTTCTGACGATCGCACGTCCAAGCGCAACACGCTGTCTTTGTCCGCCGGACAGCGCTTTCGGTTTACGATCCAGATACTGTTCGATCTCCAGCGCTTTCGCAGCTTCCTTTACACGCTGATCGATTTCTTCTTTCGGCGTCTTTTTGATCTTTAAGCCAAATGCCATATTATCATAGACGCTCATATGCGGATAAAGCGCATAAGACTGGAAAACCATGGCAATATCGCGATCCTTCGGCGCGATATCATTCATCAGTTTGCCGTCAATATAAAATTCACCGCTCGTAATGTCCTCTAATCCTGCGATCATGCGCAGCGTCGTAGATTTTCCACATCCGCTGGGACCTACGAATACGATAAATTCTCCGTCGGTAATATCTAAATTAAAATCAAATACTGCCTGTACGTTGTTATCGTAAATTTTATTGATATTTTTTAATGATAATGTCGCCATTCTACACCCTCCTATTTGTATTGGCGGTTATAGCAGTACACAACAAATAAAATACCGCATAACCCGACGATTTCCATTGCCAAATAGCCATAGCCTACTGTCTGCTGGCCATAGATCACCAATCCCATGCTGATGACAAAGAGCAGCGCTAATAAAATCACTTTTCCTTTTTCCATAGCCTCTGCCTCCTAGTCCTTCAATCCGCCAAGGGTCATGCCCTGCGTCAATTTTTTCTGCACTAAGATATACAAGATCAGCGTCGGCAGCATAACGATGACAAGTCCCGCGTATTGCGGACCATAGTTGGTAGCCGCTTTCTGTGCTGCCATCAAATTCTGCAAGCCGACCGGCAGTGTCTTATTCGGTCCCGGAATCAAGGTCAAGGCAATGATATATTCGTTCCAGAATGCCAGGAAGTTAAACAAGATCACCGTAATGATGCTTGGCTTCGCCATTGGAATCATGATCTTAAACATCGTCTTAAAATAACCGCAGCCATCGATCAACGCCGCTTCTTCATATGCCTTCGGCAAAGAACGGAAATAACTGCTCAGCAGATATACGGTAAACGGAATTGCCGTAGCCGCATAAACGACGGAAAGCATGATCGGATTATCCAAAAAGAATTTTAAGTTAAACTGCCGCAGGAAACGATCCCCGTCATTCAACATCAGGAAGATCGGTACAACGATATAGTTTACATTGATAAACAGACCTGCCATCATCAGCGTATTCCAGAATTTCTTGCCCTTGAATTGGAAGCGTGCCAGTACATAAGCCGCCGGCAGCGACACCACCAGCAAGATGATAAGCGAGAGTGCCGTTACAAGCACAGAGTTTAACATAAAGGTTCCCATATTCGCTTCCGTAAACGCTTCTACAAAGTTTTCAAAATGGAATCCTGCCGGCAGCGCCCATGGATTACGGTAAAATTCCGCATTTTCTTTCACGGATGCCATAAATACCCAAAGCACCGGTACAAGAATGCTGATCGCCAGCGTCAATAAGGCGACATAGATGAAAATTTTATAGAGAGAGAGTTGTTTTTTCTGTTTTTTCTTTTCCATAATGCGCCCTCCTAAATTTCAATATTATCACGTTCGGTTACCCGGTTGATCGCAAAAGAAAGACCAAATGATAAAATGAATACCACGGTACCGATCGCCATTGCATAACCGAAGCTCGCATTGGAATAAGCTTGGCTATACATATAACTCAATACTGTTTCACTTGCTCCGTTAGGTCCGCCGTTCGTCATGACATTTACGAACAGGAACGATAAATTGATCGTTGAAATCACGAAGAATGTCAGCGTCGTACGAATGTTGTCCCAAATCATCGGCAGCGTGATCGAGAAGAACTGACGCACCTTGCCCGCTCCTTCCAAAGCAGCCGCTTCATACAGGTGTTCCGGAATCGTACTCATGCTCGCCATATACATGACCATATAGTAACCGATCGCCTGCCAGATCATCGCCCCTACGATCGCATATAAGACGATCTTAGAATCCCCTAAGAATTTGATCGTTTCCCAGCCCTCGCCATTCAACATCGACAAGACACTGTTGATCATTCCCTGTTCGGAAGGATCATAGATTGCTGAGAAAATAGATGAAATTACGACAACTGACAAAATATTAGGAATATAGAATACCACTCTGAAGAAATTTTGCCCCTTGATCTTTTCCCGCACGAGAATCGATGCGAACAAAATCGCAATCGCCATTGTAATGACCGTAACGATCGCAATGATGAAAATCGTATTCTGCAATGCACGAATAAAATTCATATCCTGCATCAGTGTCTGAAAATTATGCAGTCCCACAAATACTTTGTTGGAAGAAAGCCCGCCCCATCTGAATGTAGACATGGCAAAGATACTAATTGTCGGATATAGCATGAATATCGCAAATAGGATCATTGCCGGAGAAAGACAGGCAATCACAAACCATTTTTTCGCTTTTTTCTTGTTCATTGATTATCCCTCTTTTCAGAAATAGCGTTGGAATATTTTCCAACGCTATATTCTTTATTGTTTCACTGATTTAATTCTTATTTGTTTGCTTCTTCAATCTTTTCAACGGCTGCGACTACTTCATTGTACCATTCATCAACAGTCTTTTCACCGTTTACTACAGAGTTTACTGTCGCATACAGGATACCTTTGTTTGCATCTGATACGTTTACACCTTCCGGCATGTTATCCATAACCATGAAGCCTACGCCGTTAGCGCTTGCGCCTGATTCATAAACACCGTTGTAAACACGGTTTTCATCATCTTCACCCATAACGTCCGTGATACCTTTGACCGGCATCAGCGCACCGCCGTTTTCATAGAATGCTTTAACCGCTTTTTCAGAATACATGAATGCTAAGAATTTCTTTGCCAGATCTGCATTCTTTGCATCTTTCGGGATATAGATCTGTTCTGTGAAGGTCGTTGCATAAGCAGTTCCGTCTTCACCGACTTTTGGCAATGCAGTTACGCCCCATTTGAAGCCGTCTGCACGAGGTGCTTCTGCCATTTCGCCCGGTAACCAGTTTCCGTTAGGAATGAACAGCGCTTTGTTGTCAAGGATCAACTGCTGATTTTTCTTGAAGTTATCACCATTTGCGTTTGCAACTGTCGTCGGTTCTGTATACTGAGCCAGTTTTCCAACGATTTCAAATGCTTCTTTAACGGAAGCTTCTTTCCATGCTGCACTGTCGTAAGCCATCAGTTTAGAGTAAACATCAGGTCCTGCAGTTTCATTTAACAATGCAGAGAAGAATGCGTCAAAGTAACCGGTAGTAGGATAAGTGAACAGATAGATTCCTTCTGCTTTGGCTTTGTCGCCCAGTTCCCACATTTCATCCCATGTAGTCGGTACTGACCAGCCTTTTTCTTCAAACAGACCGGCATTGTAATACAGACCGCAAGGTCCATAGTTGATCGGCATCAAATACAGATTGCCATCACCATAAGGCATCGTATTTAAGTTTTCTTCGATTCCGTCGATCAGCTTGTCGCCAACTGTTACATCTTCTCCCGGAACTTCCAGATCCAGTACATCATTGATTTCCAGTACGTTCTTTTCTTTGATCATCGTATCGGTCAAACCTTCTGTAGATCCAACTGACAAGTAAATCAAATCAGGAATATTGCCTGCCTGGATTTCCGGACGCAGTTCTTTTTCGATTGTCTTAGAAAGGGTCAATTCCACTTTCACATCGTATTCTTTTTCGAATTCAGCTACAACTGCCTCCCAGCCTTCTTTACCATAACCGCCTTCCAATCCGGCGATCGTTAGGGTATTGTTATCAGATTCTGTTTCAGTCGAACAGCCTGCCAACACACCGACAGCCATCAGTGCGCACATACCCATCATGACTAATTTTTTCATAAAATTCCTCCTTGTGTCATGGTAGAACTCCTAGTATCAATATACATGATGTAAGCGCTTAAAAATAGATTTTTATTGCTACAAACTTTATATATATTGCTTTCATATTAAAACGATAACGCAAAAATATTAAATTTTTTTACTGTATCCGTCATAAAAGACATGTTTCTTGCTTGTACCTATTCCGCAGTTCTCGTATAATAAAGAAAAAAGAGGTATTGCTATGAACAAAGAAGTCAATGAAACATCCTTTGCGGACATCCTGCCCGGCACAAAACTGCTTTATGTCAAACATTCCAGTTATGATGCCAACTGGCTGTCTATCCCGCACACGCACCCTTTTACCGAATTATTTTATGTGCTGAGCGGAAAAGGCAAATTCATCGTCAAAGAGGCCTGCTATGATATTTCGGCAGACGATCTGATCCTGGTAAATCCACATGTGCCGCATACGGAACAAAGCACCCGCGGCAGTAATCTGGAATATATCGTCTTAGGCATTGAACACCTGAATTTCTTTGCGAAAAGCAAGTTCGGCGATAATGACTTCGTCCTGCATAATTACTATGACTATAAGCACGAGGTCTTATTTTACTTGAAAACACTGCTGTTAGAAGCAAGCAATAAAGATGAGCTCTCCTCTTTGATCAAGCATGATCTGCTTGAGATCTTGATCTTAAACGTCATTCGTCGCACTTCCGCACGTGTTGAATTGACCTCCGCCAAACAGATTCCACAGGAATGTCTGTTCTTGAAGAAGTATATCGAAGATCATTTCAAAGAGGAGATTACCCTTGATCAGTTAAGCGAAGCCGCCTTCTTAAATAAATATTATCTGGTGCATGCCTTCAAGAAACACTTTGGTGTTTCACCGATCAATTACCAGCTGGAACTGCGGATCGAAGAAGCAAAGATGCTGTTGCAAAATACCAATCACCGCATCATGGATATTGCCAATATCGTCGGTTTTTCCTCACAGTCTTATTTTACCCAGGCATTTCGCCGTTCCACCCATTTATCGCCTAATGCCTATCGCAAGCTGCAAAGACAAGCGGAAGAAAGCTGATACGACTTTTACAAAGACGCTTATAGAAGCAGAAAGAAAAAGACGATCCATCTCTGAAAGGATATGCCTTAGCATTTCCTCCCTCTCAAATCGACGGATATCGTCTTTTTTATTTGGCTTTCTTATCCTTCGCCGCCAAGCCTGCTCATAGATAATATCACAGCGCTAATGACCAGATACCAAGACTTATTTTCCCCACGATCTTTTTTCATTCTTCTTATCGTATGCTCCTGTTGCTTATCTGTCATCAAGCGAATCTGTTTCTTCCTCCACATCATCCTGCATCGTCTTTTTCAACAATACCATTTTCCCCGCCGCAACGGCAATGCAGAACAGTCCGATCACGACAAAGGCGATAGGCGTATCACTCAACCGATCGGCCTTCACGATCATAAACACGCCCAGCACCGCCAGCATGCCATGCAGGATCATATATCTTTTATAAGCAGACATCAGTCAACACTGGTTCCGCCGGCAAAGTCTTTGGTAATCGTCAACAGATCCAGATCCTCATCATCACCAACCGTTGCACACAGCAACATGCCGTTTGACTCCATGCCTCTGAATTTAGCCGGTTTCAGATTGGTTACGACGATCACCCGTTTGCCGATCACTTCGCTTGGTTCATAAAACTTCGCTATGCTGGAAACGATCTGCCGCGGCTTTTCTTCACCCAGATCTACTTGGAATACCAGCAGGCGATCCGCATTTGGATGCTTTTCACACGCTTTGATCACACCTACTTTCAGTTCGATCTTTTCAAAGTCCGCAAAATTGATCTGTTCCTTTGCGGCTGCTTCTTTCTTTTCTACAGCTTTTGCCTCTTTCTTTGCTTCTTTGGCTTTTTCTTTCTGCGCCTGTTTCTGCTCTTCTTCGATCTTTGCCATCATTTCCTTAGCGTCGATACGCGCAAATAAGATTTCCGGTTTTTCACATACATGGATGCCGGTTTCCAACAAACTAAATGTCATATCGCTTGTTTCTTTGGTCTGTAACTGCTTCAAGATCTTTTCCGCAGTTTCCGGCATGAAGCTTGATAACAAGATCGCAGAGATACGAATACACTCTAACAGATGATACAGCACCGTCGCCAGACGATCCTGTTGATCTGCTTCTTTGCCTAATACCCAAGGCGTAGTTTCATCAATATATTTATTGCATCTTCTCAACAGTGCAAAGATCTCATCAATGGCATCACAAACACGCAGCTCGTCCATTTTTGTTTCCACCTTTTTCGGTGTGGCCTTTGCAAGTTCGATCAACTCCTCATCGACTGCTTCTTTGACACCGGGATTGGTAATCAGACCTTTGAAGTATTTATTCGACATCGAAATGGTGCGGTTTACCAGATTTCCCAGCACATTGGCAAGATCGCTGTTTACGCGTTCGATCATCAGTTCCCAAGTAATCGTACCGTCTTGCGCAAACGGCATTTCATGCAGACAGAAATAACGTACCTCATCAACACCGAAATGGCGCACCAGATCTTCCGCATAGATCGCATTGCCCTTTGATTTTGACATCTTGCCATCGCCCACCAGCAGCCAAGGATGTCCAAACACCTGCTTTGGCAACGGTTCTCCCAGCGCCATCAGCATGATCGGCCAGTAGATCGTATGGAAGCGCAGAATGTCTTTTCCGATGATATGCACATCTGCCGGCCAATACTTTTTATATAATGCCCCATGATGGCCATCGGCATCATATCCAAGCGTCGTAATATAATTGCTTAATGCGTCGATCCACACATACACGACATGCTTATCATCAAAATCAACCGGCACGCCCCATTTGAAAGAAGTACGGGATACACAAAGATCCTGTAGTCCCGGGCGCAAAAAGTTATTCAACATTTCATTTTTACGGCTTTCCGGCTGGATGAATTCCGGATGTGTTTCGATATGCTTGATCAGGCGATCCGCATATTTATTCATTTTGAAGAAATACGCTTCTTCCTCTGATTTCTGCACTTCTCTGCCGCAGTCCGGACATTTCCCGTCTACCAACTGACTTTCTGTCCAAAACGATTCACACGGCGTACAATACAGCCCCTCATATTTCCCTTTGTAAATATCGCCCTGCTCATATAATTTCTTAAAAATTTTCTGTACCTGCTTTACATGAGCCTCATCAGTCGTGCGCACAAAATAATCATAGGACGTATTCATCATATCCCAGTTCTTTTTAATTTCCGCCGCGACACCGTCCACAAACTCCTGCGGTGTTACATTCGCTTCTTTGGCTTTCTCCTCGATCTTTTGTCCATGCTCATCTGTCCCCGTCTGGAAGAATACATCATATCCTTGTAAACGGCGGTAGCGGGCAATCGCATCGCTTAAAATAATTTCATAGGTGTTGCCGATGTGCGGTTTACCTGATGTATAGGCAATCGCTGTCGTCAAATAATATGGCTTTCCGCATTTTTCACACATACTTTCTCCTCCATTTCTCATGAAAATAAAAAGCTCTCGCCAAAGGACGAAAGCTTCGTGGTACCACCTTTATTCATGTCTGTATAGACACCTCTTGCCTTTAACGCCGGCACCGCGTTTTTTTCTACCTATCGAAAAAACAGCTCCGAGGCCATTTTCCATTCCCGATTGCCACAGATTTTCACCATCCATCTGCTCTCTACGCGCTTTCTGAAATGTACTCTTCTCTTCATCGCTTTTACTTCTCTATTATATAGAAAGATCCAGCCTTTGACAAGGACTTTATCGAAATCACATCTGACAGGTACTTTATCGAAATCACATCTGACAGGACTTTATCGAAATCACATCTGATGACTGTTTTCATGAAATGCCGTCATCTTCATGGAAAGCGCCTGCCTGCACATCTTTGAAAAACTGTTCTGCGGCTTGTTCAAAAGTATCGTATATCGCAATCTGATTCGCTTTTAACGCACCGACGACATAAGAGTTGAAGCCAACCGTACTTTCTAATCCAAAGGCGCCGTTACGCTTCAAACGCTGATCGCTGAATACCGGATATAGATGGATCTTCGGGTTTTGCCTTTTTTTCTCCAGCATGACACCAAGTGCAGTATGGCTGCCGGTATCACTGTTAGAAAGATCAAAAAATACGACATTTGCCTTGCATTGATGCCGATAGTCTGCCTGATAGATAGCGATTGAATCAGCAGCGCCGTCATTGACCGGCAGTTCGATCGGATTGACGATCTGATAAGGTGTGTCGATCAGATCCAACTCTTTTTTCAAATATGTCCCCTCATAGATACGCTGCTTCGCCTCTGCCTGATTAAATAAGGGGCCTACGATATAAATATAGATCATGTTTTTCCCTGTATATTGCATGTGATCGCTTCATTTGCTTGCATATGCATAACGATGCAATATACTTTTCCTTTCTATCAACCTTTTGCCGGTGATGTGCTTTTGATGATCTTCATTGCCGTTAAGCAAGAATATTGTTAATTTAGGATCAATCACTGAAATAGGCTCATGAGAAGCAAGTTTATCGCTGTCGCGATCCTATCCGTCCTATTTCCCGGGAAATAACAATATCTTTGATCCCGGTTGTTTTATTTCTGCTCTATTGTTTTCTAAGTCTCTTGATCTTTGCTTCCTCATTTCCTGCTTGATTCCTTTTCATTTTCCCGATAGACGATCTTCCCGGATAATATCGTCATTTTTACTTTCCCCTGCATCGTTTGGCCAAGGAAAGGAGAATTTGCGGATTTTGAGACAAAGCTTTGTATTTGATAGTCGGCCTTGGGTTCCAGCAGCACGATATCCGCAGCTGCGCCGACTTGCAATGTACCTGCCGGCAAGTGCAAAAGCGAAGCAGGCTTTGTGCTCATTTTTTCAATCAACTGTTCTAAACTAAGTGCTCCGCTGTTTACCAGATATTCCATGCCGAGCGAAAAGGCTGTTTCAAGTCCGATGATTCCGCTTGGCGCTTTTTGGAATGGTTGTTTTTTTTCTTCCGAGCTGTGAGGAGCATGATCGGTGGCGATCACGTCGATCGTTCCATCCCGCAGTCCTTCAATAATTGCCAAACGATCGCTTTCTTCTCTTAAAGGCGGATTCATTTTCGCCATCGTTCCATACTCCATGATGGCATCTTCTCGCAAAGAAAAGTGATGCGGTGTCGCTTCAGCCGTAACCTTCACTTTTTCCTGTTTTCCTTTTCGCACCAACGCTACGCCTTCTTTCGTTGAAATGTGCTGAATATGAATATGCGCGCCGCTTTCCTTCGCAAGCTTTAGATCTCGTTTTATTATTTCCCATTCCGCTTCCCGCATTGCCCCTCGCAGCCCCATTTTTTCGGCAGTCTTGCCGGCATGGATCCCCGCTTCTTTTACATACTGCGGCAGTTCCTCATGCAGTGAAATCGGCAGCTTTGTTTTCACGATCTGTTCCATTGCCTGCTTCAAAAAAAGCGGATCGGCAAGCGGCTTGCCATCATCACTGAAACAGATCGCACCGGCTGCTTTCAGCGCCTGATAATCGCATAGCTGTTTACCGCCGAGTCCTTTTGATACGCTTGCCGCAAAATAAATATGGGCATCGCACCGCTTCGCTTTTTCATAGAGCTTTGTTAATTGGTTTGGATCGTCAATGACCGGATCTGTATTCGCCATACAGACAACTGAGGTAAAACCACCCTTCGCCGCTGCTTTTGCCCCGCTATCTAAATCTTCTTTATAAGTAAAACCAGGATCACGAAAATGCACATGGATATCCACAAATCCCGGCGCTATCACACAGCCTGCCGCGTCGATCACTTCCTGTTCTTTCTCTGCTTCCAGCTTGCCGATCTTTTTGATCTTGCCATCTTCAATCAGCAGATTGGCATAAGCGCTGATTTGCTGAGAAGGATCGATCACATAGCCGTTTTTAATTAACATGCGCATCCCTCTTTTCTTCTAACTGCTTTCTTTTTTTCTATACGATAACATTTTATCATATTTGACTGAAAATCGTACGCATCATCCATCCGCGTTTTCTATTATTTTGTTTCTAGTTCTTTTATCTGACTCTAACAAACGCACTTATCCGCCAACTTCCGGAAATCCTCCCCCCTAAATACACCAACTCACGATGCATCTATCACTTTTACAGCCGCATGAGCATAACAAAAGGTGCGATATCTTGCATCGCACCTTCTTCGATTGCATTAGTATTGGTCTTTAATTTCCAGCTTCTCTTCTTGATATTCATGATCTACTTTCATTTCATAATGAATCAAAAGAGACAAAATCGCCCGTAATAAAATAATCGCTCCCAGCACGATGATTTCATCCATCGTACGAATGATCACCGTTTTTAATATTTCCGCCCCCATCTTAAACTCCAACCCCAATGCCAAAGCATTGGCTAATTCTAACTTGATCGGATAGCGCCTTGATGTAAAGGAAGAAATGATGTAATGATAAAACGACTTGAACAGTCCGACGCCGATAATGAGAATGCCGGCTATTTCAATCAGCGATATGATTTCGGGGAGCCATATTTCCATGTAATGATGCAACATACTTACATGAATTTTGCGATAGCTTCACTGACCGGGCTGTTGGTTTCCATCTGTCTGATGACTTCACCCAGCATACCGCCTACATGTAATACGGTCATGATCGGCAGTTGTGCTTCTTTGGCACTTTGATCGATCGTATTCGTACAGACAAATTCATTTAATTTGCTGTTGTTTAAGCGTTCGATCGCCGGTCCGCTCAATACCCCGTGCACGCAGCTCGCATACACTGCTTTTGCCCCGTTTTCATAAAGCATATCAATGCCGGAAACCAGCGTTCCCGCCGTATCGACAATATCATCAATGATGATCGCATGTTTTCCATTTACATCGCCGATCAAATTCATCGCTTCTGCCACATTCGGTTTTGGACGTCGCTTATCGATAATTGCCAATGGTGCATGCAGGATCTCCGCTAATTTACGAGCACGCGTTACTCCGCCATGATCCGGTGATACGACGACCACATCATCCAGATTCTTTTCTTTGAAGTAATGTCCGATAATACCGATGGCGGTAATATCATCGACCGGAATATCGAAGAACCCCTGAATCTGCGACGCATGCAGTTCCATCGTCATGATACGATCTGCCCCCGCAACCTCTAATAGATCGCTGACCAGTTTTGCGGTGATCGGCTGACGCGGTTTGGCTTTGCGATCTTGTCGCGCATAACCGAAGTACGGCATGACACAGGTAATGCTGTTGGCGCTTGCACGCTTACAGGCATCGATGCAGATCAGCACCTCCATCAGATTAGAAGAAACCGGATTGCAGGTAGACTGTACGATAAACACATCTTTTCCTCGTACCGACTGGTCCAGTTCTACCATGATCTCTCCGTCTGCGAAGTGCCGTACTTCACATTGACCAAGCGGCAATCCTAACTGGCTGACTATTTCATTCGCCAATGAAACACTGGATGTTAATGCTAATACAATCGTTTTGTTTTTCATGATCTTTTCCCTTTCTCCTATTTGTTTTTATATTTGGTTCCAAAGCCTTCCTTATTGGTCTGTCGGGCTCTGGCAATACCCATATCTCCATCCTCTACACTGTCAGTGATGGTCGAACCTGCTGCCAGCAGAGCGTTTTCCCCTATGGTAACCGGTGCGATCAGATTACAGTTGCTGCCGATGAATGCGCCGTCTTTTACCGTTGTTCTGAATTTATGCTTGCCATCATAATTCACCGTTACCACGCCGCAGCCGACATTGATCTTCTTGCCGAAATCACTGTCGCCGATATAAGTTAAATGCGCACATTTACTGCCATCACCGAAGTGTGAATTCTTAAATTCCACAAAATTACCGATTCGTACATTCTCGCAAATTTCCGTATTGTTACGCAAATGGCTCATCGGTCCGATCGTTGTGCCTTTGCCAACCGTGCTTTCTACGATTTTCGATGAATCGATCACGCAGTTGTCTTCGATGCGGACATTGCGCAAAAACGAATTAGGCAATATTTCCACCTTGCTGCCGATCTTAGATACGCCTTGAATGTGCACATTTGGATAGATTACGCTATCTTGACCGATCTCCACATCCACGTCGATATAAGTATGCTCCGGATCAATGATCGTTACTCCGTTTAACATGTGCTTTTCGTTGGTTTTCCGCTGTAGCCACTTATTGGCCTTTGCCAGATCGATGCGGTCATTACAGCCCATCGTTTCATCGCCATCTTTTACCACCATTGCATTTACACGATACTGTTTACGGTTAAAGATTTCCACTAGATCTGTCAAGTAATATTCTTTTTGTGCATTATCGTTTTTGATTTCTTTTAAGTTTTCAAACAGCAGTTGATTTTTGAAGCAGAAGATTCCGGTATTGATCTCGCGGATCTTCAGCTCTTCTTCGCTGCAGTCTTTCGCTTCTACGATCTTTTCCACCATAGACGCCGCATTGCGTACGATCCTGCCATATCTGGCTCCATCAGGAAGAATTGATGTCAGCACAGTCATTTCATAATCTTTATTTGCTTCAAAAGCAGCTTCGATCGTTTCTTTTTGGATACATGGACCATCACCGTTTAATATGATCGTATCGCCATTCAAAGAAGCAAGCGTCTGTGCCTGCATGACCGCATGGCCGGTTCCCAGCTGTGGTTCCTGCAAAGCATAGGTAACACGATCTTTCAAATATTCTTTTACGCTTTCTGCGCCATGTCCTACCACTACCACGATATGATCTACATGACATTGTTCCAGATTGGTTACGATATGTCCGATCATCGGTTTATTTAAGACTGGATGCATGACTTTATTTAATTCTGATTTCATGCGTGTGCCTTTACCGGCAGCTAGTATAATTGCTGATCTCATAATAAAATATACCTCCAATCTATATTTTATCAAAATCGGTCATAAAATAAAGTCTTATTGCGTTTTTTTAAGAAATCGACGGAGATTTACCAAACAGATATGTTAAAATATCCTTTGAAAGTGAGGTATGTATGGAAAAACGTGTAATTTTCTTTGACGTAGACGGCACTTTAGTAGATGGAGCCACCGGAATCGTTGCAGAATCAACAAAGCAGGCGCTGCAGGCATTAAGAAAAGCCGGTCATATTTTATGCTTGGCGACCGGCAGAGGCATGCGCTCTTTACAGCTGGGTGGCTTTGACAAGCTAATTGACTGGGATGGTTATGTATGCAACACCGGACAAATGCTTTATGATCATGAAAAGAACTTGATTTTTGAAAAATATATTGATGCGAATGCGGTTTATGAGGCACTTGCATTAGCAAAGAAAAATAAGCAGGTCATGCTGTTGGAAGGAAAGGATCATTCGATATTGACCGATGAAGCGGATGATTATGTGATCCAGACGCATGAATTTATCCATGAGGAACTGGAGCCGGTTGCAGAATATGACGGCTTCCCGGTCATTATGATGATGGTGTTTGCGCCAATGGGATATGATTACCAAACATTTGATCAGATCAGCGGCATCCGGGCAATTCCCGGCATGAGCGCTTTTGCGGATATTGTGCTTGATGGTTTTTCTAAGGTTTCGGGAATAGAAGAAATGATGCGCGCTTTGGGGGAACAGGGCTATATTTGCTTCGGGGATTCTTTGAATGATATTGAAATGGCGAAACATGCGGATTATGCGATCTGCATGGGGAACGGGCATGATGCGTTAAAGGCGGTCAGTGATCATGTTACCGGTGGGGTGGATGAAGACGGCATTTGGGATGCCTGTAAAGAATTATGTTTGATATAAAAGCAAAAGAGGTACTATATGGGCCAGAATGTATTATTCCAAAAAGCACAGTATAATTACATAAATGAAAATACCAAATTGCTCACGATCGAAGAAATAAAAGAAGCATTACAACCACTCTGCAAAAAATACCATATTCAGTCTGTAATATTGTTTGGTTCTTATTCTAAAGGAAACGCCACAGGAGAAAGCGATATTGATTTAGTCGTGGAATATGATTCGGATACAAAAGCATTCGTACGAATGGAGTTTATGGATAAAGAGCTGGAAATCATTAATTCGTGTCTAATATGGTGACAACCGCTACTTTTCAAGGAACAGACGTTGACTGGTACATCAAAGCAGATGATATTGTTTTGAAGAACAAGAACGGTCAACCAGCAGGAAATCCACAGAACCATAACCAGCAAGGGAAGAAATAAGATTAGCAAATCTGAAAAGCATTGCCTTTATGATAATATTCTGATAAAATTAGGATAGAATAAATGATATGAAAGGAGTGCTTGAACATGATACAAATTCGCCCTGTTTCTGACCTTAGAAATAAATTCCCAGAGATTGAATCCATTGTCAACAACGGAAGTCCCGTATATCTTACAAAAAATGGATATGGTGCAATGGTCGTACTAAGTCTGGAAGAATATGCCAGTCTGACAGACAGCGTTGAAATGAAACTTGACGAGGCTGACAGACAGGCGGCAGCAACAAATGCAAGACTTTCCCATGAAACAGTTTTCAGTCGTGCAAGGAATGCGGTACATGGAAAATAAATCCTATCAGCTTAGGTATTTGCCGCTTTTTGAACAGGATTTGATCAGTACAGCAAATTATATTACCAATGTTTTGAAAAATGAGGACGCAGCTTTACGTCTGATTGACGATGTGGAAGCTGCTATTTTGGAAAGATTGCACAATCCTATTGCCTTTGAACCGTATCACTCTGCAAAAAAGCATAATTATCCCTACTATCGAATTTATGTAAAAAACTATGTGATTTATTATGTAGTCATTGATGATGTGATGGAAGTACGCCGCTTGATGTACGGTGCAAGGGATACGGACAGACATTTATAACTGAATAGAGCGATCAGAAGCAGTAAATCTTTAAGGTTTGCTGTTTTTTTCATAGAAAAGAGATTTTTATATGCAATACTTTCAAAAGCGTGAAAACCTTATCAGAGCGAACGATCAATCACTAGCCTTTCGTTTCTCGGCTGGTTCGCCGCTCCTACTGTTCTGCATTGCGAATATTCCAACAATCCGTTTTGTTTAAGTCTAGCAAAATCCATATGGCAACAAAACCTATTCATTAAAAGAATAACACGAAACCGCTTCCAATTAAACCCTGCACTTACTATAAAACAACTTATATCATCCCATTCATTTCTTATACAGGATCCATAACAACAGACAAATGCTCCCTCCCAATAAACATTCCATCCAATATAACTTCACAAAGACAAAAATTCCCGCAAGGATAGCAATATAGAACAAAATGATACAGATCCACCCAATCCAAACTGACACATCATATGATTCGTGATCATTCTTTTTCATTGTCCTGCGCCCTCCTTCTCATAGACTGCTTTTCTCCTGTTCTAACTTTTTACAGTCCTTTCGTGATAACTGCATGACCTTTTCCAACTTCGCATCTACCTTAAATCGCTTCTCGCTAAAAAAATCAATATAATAGCGCCCCTGCTTACAAGCCACGATCCGCGCAGCACCATGCAATGGCTTTTCCAACAGTAATTCATGTGCCAAAAAATAACGCTTTTTGACCTGATAAATATAAAAAAGCCTTTTTTCACTTTGTACGATCGAACCGATCCCCAATTCCTCCGGTAAAGACAGTATTTCCTCCCTCTTTGTCATTGCGAGCATCTGAAGATAATCTTCCTCCTTCAAATGATAATAATAACTTCGCATCTTCCCATAAGGAATCTCTATTTTCTTATCGATCATCACATATGAAGATTTTCTCATCCCATATTGCTTCTTGTCAATAAAGTAAAACCTCTTTAAGTTCTTATCCCCGGAAGTACACGCATATCCATAAAATCCACCTTTACATTTATCTACGATCACAAAAGGACGAACCCGATGCCCCGGCGGCACCAGTAACAACTGCTGTTTTGAAATCGGCATCTCACACCAGTATACATCGCCCGCTTCCACCGTAAAAGCAAATCCGCTCTCCTTCGCATACAGTCGTACCAGTATCTCTTCACAGCACCTCATCAGCCACTCTCTGATAAACGCCATATCATTCCCCAACCAGCACCTGTGCAATAATGCTTTCTCTTGTAATAAATAAAATTTTAGCATGTGTCGTCTGTTTGAACAGATCATAAATTCTGCCGGCACTCTTTGTTCCTCTTGCTACTGTATAAATGCTGTTTGCCACATATCCATAGGTAACACCTGCATCGCTGCACACTCTGATCGCTTCATCATCATTCTCATTATCACGTTCCTTTTCCAGCACTACGATCTGATCTACACGAAATACTTCCTTCCCAAAATAATACTGCATGCCGGTAATGGTTATAAACGTTCCATTCATAATGCACTTCTCCTTTCTTTACTTTAATTATATGTCAAAGGCTGTACAAAATTTTGAACACTCACAACATAAAAATATGATACAATGAAAGCGGTGATCACTATGGAAAAAAGTCGTGTCTTATTATTTTATATCTATTCTGTTTTGAAGCAGTACAGCGATGAAACCCATCCGCTTAATTCCACCCAGATCCTGCGTCATCTGGAAATGCAGTATCAAATCCAGATAAATCGCGGTACCCTTTACCATCATATACAAGCGTTGCAGGACTATGGCATTGACATCAAAAATGCGAAATGTATCAACGACGGAAAATATCTTGTCGATCGTCAGCTTGAAAAAAGCGAAGTGTTTCTACTGATCAACGCCATCCACAGCGCCCATTTTATTCCCGCCTCACAGTCAAAACAGCTCATCGAAAAGCTAATGGAAACGCAAAGCATTTATTTCCAAAAAGAGTATCGGTACTTACAGGTCATTCATAATCGAAAAAAAACGCCTAATAAAGCCTTCTTTTTGAATATTGAAGTCATCTTGGATGCGATTGATAAAAAATGTGCCGTAACCTTTTACTATATGCACTATACCGTAGATAAGAAAATGAAATGTGAAGATCAAAAGCTTCATATCGTATATCCGATTCATATCGTAACGGAAAACGGAAATACTTATCTGATTGGTTCTCATAAGCGGCATAAAGATTCCATCATTCATTATCGTGTCGATAAAATTACTCGGATTCAATTACTGGAGCATGATGTCGATGCCACGATCAAACGTGATTTTGACCCCTATACCTATACCAGTACAAAACCGTTTATGTTTGGCGGTGCCATCCAAAAAGTCATCCTGCGTTGTCATCTTTCTATTTTAGACGATGTGATCGATTTATTCGGCAATGAGATCATGATCATTCCTTACCGCAATCAGCCTTATTTCGACGTAAGCGTATCTGCGTCCCGACAAGGTATCATTTACTTTGCCTTACAATACCTGAAATATTGTGAACTTTTAGAACCGACTGATATTAGGGAAGAAATAAAAGAGATCCTTGCATCAAATATGAAAAAGTATCAGGTTTCTTAAAGACGAATACCTGTTGCGTCTGCAATCTTTCAATTATCGGCTTAATTACAGTTTTAGTGAATCTTCTATAGGATTTACAAGTTTTTTTGCACTTATTTTATATTGAGGATGTCGTATCTTCATCACTTGATTTAATCAATATTCTTAAAACTCATTAGAATAATTTGCATCTGTTGCCATCTCATAATCATAAATTGTGAACCGTTATCTGTTATTAGAAATCATCCTAGTTTTGATATAACGAATACGGCATGATTCCATAACACAAACACGCTTTCTGACTATTTTGACATATGTATTATGGAGCAATAAAAGATGAAAGGGGGATTGGATAAATCTGAGCGATTCACAAATGTCTGATGATCGTATCATACAATTCGATTAAATAGTTCAAGGAATATAAGAATAAAGATCAATGGCTTAAATAGGAACAAAAGATAACTGATGTGAAAAAGAAAGGGTGAACATGATGAATCATCATTTGATAGATTTTAGTCAGTTGATTAAAGTGCAAAAGACAGATGATATTATTTCAGATCTGAGATACATTATTGATACATCTCAAAAAAGCGCATATCAGGCTGTTAATGTTGCTTTGGTATATCGTAATTGGTTGATTGGTCAACGAATTGCTGAAGAAGAACTGAAAGGTGAAGATCGTGCTGAATATGGAGCAACACTTATAAGGAAATTATCAAAAAAACTTACAGAACAGTATGGCAAAGGATATACAAAAACAAATCTTTATAGTTTTTACTCTTTCTATAAAATGTACCCAAACATTTTCCACACGCTGTGTGGAAAATCTGGAGCATTACTAAGTTGGTCTCATTTTCGTACTCTACTACAGGTAAAAGATGATAAAGCACGTAACTGGTATGAGAACGAAGCAGTTGAACAAACATGGAATGTTAGAACCTTACAACGTAATATTTCATCACAATACTATTATCGTCTGCTTCAATCACAAGCGAAAGAAGCAGTGATTGAAGAGATGGAACAAATAACTTCAAATTATCAATATGACAAACTAGAATTCATCAAAAATCCAGTAATAGCAGAATTTCTGGGCTTATCTCAAAACACTGATTTTACAGAAACAGATCTTGAAAAAAGCATTATTTCCAATATTCAAAAATTTTTGATAGAACTCGGCAAAGGATATGCTTTTGTTGCTAGGCAACAACATATTCATACTGAGAAACAGGATTACTTTATTGATCTGGTTTTCTATAATTACTATCTGAAATGTTTTGTCCTAATTGATTTGAAAACAGAAAAAGTAACACATCAAGATGTAGGACAGATGGACATGTATGTAAGAATGTATGATGAATCGAAACGCACAGAGGGAGATAATCCGACGATCGGAATCATTCTTTGTACCGATACAGATGAAGATATTGCTCGGTATTCGGTTTTGAAAGGAAACGAGCAGTTGTTTACAAGCAAATATAAACTCTACTTGCCTACTGATAAAGAATTACGAGCAGAAATCGAGGCACAAAAAACAATATTCAAATTACAGCACCATCACAAATAAACAGAAAAGACGAATTGTACGCAATCAACACATGATGATTCGTTATCTTTATAAGAGCATATCAAATAGCATGACCGTTTGAAATAAACGCAACTACTTGTCATTTATCATAAGCAAGGCAGCCAGTCTTTCATCAAGTAATTGTGCGATAAACCATTTATTATCTCTATGGATCATTGAACAGGAAACCGCATGCGCACATGATACAAACAAAAAGAGCCATCCTATAGTCAAGTAATCTTATCTTTTATGACGACCCTTTTCCATTTTTAACTGTTATGATCGATTTCTTATAACCAACCATTCCCATGATCCAACACTATCGGACTATAAGAAAAACCCTTTCCTTACATTCGTGTTCTTCGCACTCGTATTCAAAACCACCCCGATGATGATAAAGTAAGACAATAACGATGAACCGCCATACGAAATAAAAGGAAGCGTGATCCCGGTAATCGGCAATAGTCCGATTACCATGCCGATATTTTGAATCTGCTGATACAGCAGCATTCCCAGTGTACCGCAAATGATCAACTTGTCAAACTGCTGATCGCTCATGATCAAGATCCGGTACAGCCGATAATCCAGAAACAGACATAAACCGACGATAAACAGCGCGCCGATCAGTCCGAAATCCTGCCCGAACACCGCAAAGATAAAATCCGTCTGCGGTTCCAACAAACTCACAACCTCCGACTGCATGCCATGTCCCGTGATCCCGGCAGATCCAAGTGCCAAAAGCGCCGTATATAACTGCTGCCCCGCACCAATCTTATTATTTTCCGTATCCAGCCAACCGACAAAACGGCGCAGCTTATAAGGATCACCGAACAGATCAGATAACAGCGAAAAGTGATTATAGTACAGATAGAAGAACACCGCCAGCACCGCCACAAGCAATCCCCCTGCTAAAAACAGCCATTCCCTGCGAATGCCACAGCACGCGATCATCATCGCCAACGCAATCAAGATCACCAACAAAATACCTGTATCCGGCTGAATAAAGATCAGGACAGCCGGTGCCGCCAGCCATTTAATGATCTTGATAAACAGTTGTATATCACTTTGAAAAGAATGAAATTCCTTATTTTGATTATGCTCGTCAATGACCCCTGCCGTAATGATGATCAACATCACTTTCATAAACTCGCTTGGCTGAAAACTGCCGAAAGGAAATTGAAACCACGAAACTGCCCCATTGACAGGTGTGATAAAAGGCAGATTAAACCCAAGATAAGCATTGGTCAGCTTGCCTACGAACAAAACAGCCAGCATACCCAGAAGGATATAATAGCCAAGTTTCGCCAGTTCAAATAAATTGTCATTGCCAAGATAAAGAATGACCGCCGCTACCACACAACCGATCACAAACCACATCGACTGCTGTATGATGAGCCTTGTTCCCGAAACATCTGCATTCAGCAGCGGAAAAGCAGAATAAATGGCTAACAGTGAAGTCATCCCCATTAAAACCACTGCTATGATCAATAAATAATCATAACGCTTCGGTACCTTTACATGCGCAAGAGGTTTTTCCAAACACATTCTCCTTTCTTTTCACTGTTATCTATTATAACATGTATTCTCCTGATTATTTTCAAAAGAATTGCATGAATTTTACCGGAGGCTGCAGGGAAAACGATTTCTATTTGAATCAAGTAAGGATTTCATAGTATAATAAACAAGAAATGAGGTGATGATGTGTCGAGATGGCATTCCCTGCTTGGACATGTGCAATTTCCGATCAAACTGCTGTTTTTTGCGACGCTGTTGCTGGGGATCGGTTCCGCGATCACAAATCCTGTGATTGCCGATATTCTGTGGCATGTAGAAAATGAAAACCTGCTCCTTTTTGCGGAACTGTTAAAGTATATTGGCGGATTTACCATTCAACTGATTCCCTTTTTCATGTTCATTAAGATCTTATCCCGAAAATTCGCGTCCAATGTGCCGATCATTGTCGGTATTGCCGGATATTTTATTTTCTTGATCGTCGTCATGTTTATCGCGGAAAGCGGTGATCCGGCATATTACTATGAGAGCATTCTGGGAATTGGAATCACAGAGACCATTGACGATGTAACGACCTTTTTCGCTCCTTATCGCATGGGGATCCTGCCGTTATTTATCGTTTATTGGATCGTTTCCTATTCCTATCATAAATCACGCAGTCATCTAATGGAAGGTATGTTCGGCTTTTTGGATCATGATACGTATTCCATGGTCATTGCCTTGCTGTTATGTGCAGGCAGCGCGGTACTGGTCGGCTTTGTTTGGCCCTATGTAATTGATCTGATGGAAATATGCTTTGAACTGATTGCGTCAGACACCTCCAATCCGATGAATCTGTTTTATTATGGTGTGATCGATCGCTTCGGTGCGGTATCGGGCATGCAGAATATTTCTCGCAGCATCTTCTGGTTTGGTGAATGGGGTGGCACTTATTTAGATTCTGCCGGTGTAAAATATATGGGAGATGTCAGCGTCTGGACTTATGAAATGACAGCGAAGCTGCCGGCAACGGTCGGTAAGTTCATTACCCCTTATTATGTGATCAATTTATTTTTGATGCCTGCTTTTATCCTTGGCTACTATTCCTTGGTCAGCAGCCGCAAAGATAAACTGCGTTACTTGCCGTTTATCATTTTGGCGATCGCACTGACGATTGTTTGCGGAAATGCGCTGCCGATGGAATTCGTCATGCTGATCTTATCGCCGCTTCTATATGTGGCGTATCTATTGATCGTCGGCATCCTGTATGCGACTTTTTCCTTGCTGCATGTGCAGATCGGCTATTTCTTCCAAGATGACCTGCTTTATGCCAATCCGGGAAGCAGCTTAGACCTGCTGCAATATATTCGTCTGCCGGATCTGTATGATTCCGTCATCGCCTTGCTGATCGTCGGTTTAGTTGCCGCAGTGGCTTTCTTTTTCCTGACCCGCTTTTATTTCAACAAACTTGCTGTGGGTTTATTCAATATGGGAAATGTCGCACAGTACAGCGATACCGTCATACGCGGACTGGGAGGCATCGACAACTTGATCAGCGTCGATCATACGCCGGATAAAATGACCGTGGCTTTGAAAGATCGCAGCTTAGTTGATTTCGATGAATTAAAAGCGGCCGGCGCTTATGTCATCCTAGAATCAAAAGATGGATATTTATTGCGTTTAGGCAACTGTTCGACGATCATCGCACGGGAAATGATCAAGCAAATGGAAGAAAAAGAGCATGCGTCTATGCAAACGATAGAAGAAAATGCCGTCGTTCATTAGAAGCCGTGTTTTCTTTCGATCATTCTATCCATACACATAGGATAAAGAATTCGGGGATAGCTTTGTTGTCAGTCGATCTGACAGCGAATAAGCTCTTCGGATTCTTTTTTATTAGATAAGTTACACTTTCCACATATAAAAAACAGAAAGATTATAAAAAAAGAGGAAATTTGTTATAATATAGAAGTTAAAAAAGAAAACATCTGTCAAATCAACAGAAACAGGCAAAGAAAAAATAGAAACGGAAGTGCAAAAGATGCGTAATATAGAACAATATACCCCTATGATCAAACAATATTTGGAAGTAAAAAATAAATTGAGCGATGCGATCGTCTTTTATCGTCTCGGCGATTTTTATGAGATGTTTTTTGAAGATGCACAGATTGCATCAGCACAGTTAGATCTGGTGCTGACCGCAAGAAACGGCGGCGTGGAAAAAGTGCCGATGTGTGGGATTCCTCATCATGCCGCAAGCGGCTACATTCAGCGTCTGGTACAAAAAGGTTATAAGGTCGCCATTGTCGAACAGATGGAAAATCCGGCAGATGCCAAAGGTATCGTCAAGCGCGATGTGATCAAGATCGTTACTCCGGGAACGATCATGGATGAAATCAATGATGCCAAAGCAACGGTTACGATTGCCGGCATGTATGATTTTCAATATGGTCTGGCTGTCGTGCTTTGTGAAATGACGACCGGTGAAATGCGGGCACAGATCATTGACAAACAGGCAGCTTCCATCCAAAAGGTGCTTTTAGGCAATGGTGTCAAAGAGGTTGTACTGCCAAAGCACTTCGATAAGAAAGTGGAGAAACGGATTGCCGATCTGCAGATGATCACCATTTCCCATATGGAGAATGAAGAACTGAACCCGGCTTATCAGCATTTGTTGGCTGCGCTTAACGATGAACGGATCACCAAGGCGTTCATTACCCTGACCAATTATTTAGAAGATACGCAAAAACGCAACGTTTCCCATTTGATGAGCGTAGAACTGGTAAAAGAGGACGATTATGTACAGATGGATTTTGCGACAAAGGCCAATCTGGAATTGACCCAGACATTGCGCAGCAATTCCCGTTCACAGACATTGTGGTCTTTCTTAGATCACTGTCAAAGCGCAATGGGGTCGCGTCTGCTTCGCAAATGGATCGAGTATCCGCTGTTAGATGTGCAGGAAATCAATCGCCGATTAGACGGCATTACTTTTCTTAATGAAAACTTCATTACCAAGGATGAATTAAGAGAGCAGATGAAGCAGGTCTATGACTTAGAGCGTTTATGCGCGAGAGTTGCCTATGGCAGTGCCAATCCACGCAATCTTTTACAAATCATCAAGACCTTAAAAGCGGCGCCGCAGATCATCGCTTTATTTGCGGGATGTGATGCTTATCAAGCATTTCAGCAAGTCGATGCCTGTGAAGAATTATTGAAACTGCTGGATGGAGCGATCGTGGAAGATGCGCCGATCAGCATCAAAGACGGCGGTATCTTCGTTACCGGCTATGATACGGAACTAGATGAAGTGCGCAAGATCGCCGTATCCGGAAAAGACTGGATCTTAGAGCTGGAGGCAAAGGAGCGCGAACGTACCGGTATCAAATCATTAAAGATCGGCTATAACCGCATTTACGGCTACTATATTGAAGTAACCAAAGCCAATTTAGATCAGGTAAAGGAAAGCTTTGGCTATGTACGCAAACAAACGCTTACCAACTGTGAACGTTTTGTGACCGAAGAATTGAAAGAACGCGAAGATGCGATCGTACATGCACAGGAAAAAAGTGTACGTTTGGAACAGCGCTTGTTCTTAGAGCTGCTGGAACGCACAAGAGCCTATTTGCCAAAACTGCATCAGCTTGCAGCCGCATTGGCAACGATGGATGTGTTATATGCACTGGCAGTGATCTCCTCTGAAAACGGCTATGTAAGACCGATTTTTCATGAAGGCAGCGCCATTGACCTAGAAGAAGCAAGGCACCCGATCCTAGAAAAAGCGATGAAACAAAAGCGGTATGTTTCCAATGATCTGAAAATGGAAGAAGACTGCAATGTGTTAATGATCACCGGTCCGAATATGGGCGGTAAATCGACCTATATGCGGCAGATGGCATGTATTGCGATCATGGCGCAGATCGGCTGCTTCGTTCCTGCACAAAAAGCGCACCTGCCTTTATTCGACAAAATATTTACCAGGATCGGTGCCAGTGATGATATCATGAGCGGCGAATCTACTTTTATGGTAGAAATGATCGAAGCCAATCATGCATTACAAAACGCAACACCGCATTCGCTGATCTTATTTGATGAGATCGGACGCGGTACCTCTACTTATGACGGCATGGCGTTAGCACAGGCAATGATCGAATATATCTGTCATCAGATTCATGCCAAGACATTGTTTTCCACTCATTATCATGAACTGACGGCGCTTGCGCAGCAGGAAACGGGCATTCGCAATGTTCATGTCGAAGTACACGAAGAAGATGAACACGTTACCTTCTTATATCGGGTCAATGAAGGCAAAGCAGATAAATCTTACGGCATCAATGTCGCACGTTTGGCTAAACTGCCGGAAGGCGTGATCGAGCGTGCGAAACGGCTGCTAGAATCTTACGAAATACAAGAACACACCACGACCATCAACGCACCAATCTATATTGAAAAGCCTTCTTCGCAGGAAAAACAGCTGCATGATCGCTTAGAAGCCGTTGATGTCAATCAAATGACGCCAATGCAGGCAATGCAGTTTATCGTGGAACTACAGGAACTGTTAAAGAAAGGCGGTGAAGCATAATGGGTATCATCAATCGTCTCAGCGAACAGTTAAGCAATATGATCGCTGCCGGTGAAGTAGTAGAACGACCTTCCGGCATCATCAAAGAATTAGTAGAAAACAGCATAGATGCGAAAGCGACCCAGATCAGTATCTCTGCCGAGCAGGGCGGCATCCTATCTTTAAGTGTGGTCGATAACGGCACCGGCATGGATGCACAGGACGCTCTGCTTGCATTTGAACGCCATGCCACAAGCAAGATCAAAGAAAGCAATGACCTTTGGAACATTCATACGATGGGCTTTCGTGGGGAAGCACTACCCTCCATCGCTTCTGTTTCTCATGTGCGTTTGCGAACCAATGATGGAAAAGAAGGAACTGAAGTAGAGATCAAATACGGTAAGCTCGACCATGCATCTCCGATCGGTACACCGCGCGGCACTTCCATTGAAGTCAAAAACTTATTCCAGAAAACACCGGCTCGTTTCAAGCACTTAAAAACACCGCAATATGAATTTTCCTTGATCAGTGATGTCGTGCAGAAATTTGCCCTTTCCCATCCGGAAATCGCCTTTACTTTACATCATGATGGGAAGCTGACCTTTCGAAGCAGCGGCAGCGGATCTTTGCGGGAAGTCATCATGCAGATCTATGGACGCGAAGTAGCGAAAAGCGCCATTTCCTTACAGGGAAAAGATCAGGATTATACGATTGCAGGCTACGCTGTGCAGCCTCAGTATAACCGTGCTACTAAATATTATATGCTGCTGTTCATCAACGGCAGAATGGTACGCTCCTACCGCTTACAAAAAGCGGTTGCCGATGCATATGCACCTTATCTGCCAAAAGATCGCTATCCGATCACCGTCGTCAATGTCTCGATGGACGCGCAGTTAGTCGATGTCAATGTGCATCCTTCTAAATGGGAAATTCGTCTTTCAAAAGAAAAACAATTAGAACGCCTTTTGTTCGATACCGTCAAACAGGCATTGGAAACACAGATCAGCGTACCGGAAGCAAAACCGCGCCGGGAAAAAGAAACGATCCAAGCACAGCAGTTTGATTTTACTTATACAAACGCACCGGAAAATACACGGGTGCATGAAAGCATCAATCAAAGCTTTCAAAAACCACCGTTAGAGGTAAAAACGATGACTTTGGAAGATTTACTTTCTTCCACCCAAATACAAGAACCGGACGTTCCTTATACAAGTGAGCCGGAACATGCACCGGCACCGCTTCCTTCTTTTGCGTCAGACGCCTTGCCTGAACCTGAAAAAGAAAGTCAGCATGCATCTGATGATCAGCGAAAAGATGCTTGTGATCCTCCTGCTTTGAAACAAATACAAAGCACCTCTGATGAAGGATCGAAAGCAGAAAGCAGCGCAAACAAACCAAGCGCCTTTCCACAGCTGCAAGTCATCGGCCAATTTCATAACTGCTATATCATCGCCCAAGGAGAGGCAGGACTTTATATCATTGATCAGCATGCCGCGGCAGAGCGTTTTCATTATGAACAGTTTTCGGAAATGATCTATGCCGGAAAAACAGAGGTACAGCCTTTGTTGATTCCTATTACATTAGAAGTGCCGCTCCAAGTAGTATCCGCACTGGAACAGTTGAATGAAAAACTGGCTGCGCTGGGGATCCACTTTGAACTATTCGGCAATCATACGCTTGTGTGCCGCGAACTGCCGGTATGGCTTCATGATGTTGAAGAAAAGCAGTATTTACAAGATATGGTAGATTTATTCATAAAAGAGGAAACGATCAGCATCGAACAACTGCGCAAAGGCGCCATCGCTTCGCTTGCCTGCCATTCCTCGATCCGCTTTCATCGCCCTTTGACCACAAATGAGATGAAACAGGTCATCGCCGATCTGGCTTCCTGCAAACAGCCTTACCACTGTCCACATGGCAGACCTACCATGATCATCATGAGTGAAAAAGAATTGGAAAAAGACTTTAAGCGTATTTTATGATCCTTAAGAAGGAACGATTCAACAGTTTCATACAGCTCGCCCTAAAAGAAAGGAGGCACAATGATCGTAAATCATCGCGATCATACAAACCGTTATGGAAGATGCTAAAACAAGGACCCGCCTGCTCTTAAAAGAAAAAGGCATGCAGGCTGTAAGTCATGCAACCGTTATGATCGTCGGCATCGGCGGGGTTGGTTCTTTTGCTGCCGAAGCATTGGCACGCAGCGGGATCGACACTTTGATCCTGGTCGATCATGACATCGTTGCCGAAAGCAATTTGAACCGACAGATCCATGCCGATTATGGAACCATCGGCAAAGCAAAGACCGCGGTCATGAAAGAGCGGATTAAGTCTTACCGCAAAGACTGCACGATCATTTGTCATGACTGCTTTTACAGTAAAGCGATAAATGAACAGCTGTTTTCACAAAAAATCGACTATGTCGTAGACGCGATCGATACGATCAGCGCTAAACTGGAACTGATACAGACTTGTCTGGAAAAAAAGATTCCTTTTATCAGTTCTTTGGGCATGGCAAATCGCCTCGATCCCACCAAGATCACGATCACGACACTGGATCAGACAAGCTATGATCCATTGGCAAAAATACTGCGCAGTCTTGTAAAAAAACAGCGGATCTATGGCAGAATACCGGTCATTTTTTCAACAGAGCAGCCGATCGTACAAAACCGTATCATCAATGCGGATGGAAAGACCCGCAAAGCGAAAATACCGCCTGCCAGTTCATCGTTTGTTCCTCCTGCCGCAGGACTGGCTGCCGCATCCAAGGTCGTTCGGGATTTATGTGAAAATGCTAAGCATCTGCATGAAATCGTCGTAGCAGGCGGCTGTTTTTGGGGCGTACAGGAATATTATCGCCGCGTCAAAGGCATCTTACAGACAAGTGTTGGCTATGCGCAAGGATTTACCGCAAACCCTACCTATGAAGAAGTATGCAGTGATCAAACCAATCATGTGGAAGCGTGCCGTCTCCAATATGATGATCGTCTGATCGATCTTCCTTTGATCCTAGAGCTGCTGTTTCGTATCATTGATCCTACCTCCTACCATGAACAAGGAGAAGATCGGGGCAGTCAATACCGCACCGGTGTTTACTATCTGGATCAAGCGGACGAAGAAACGATCCGCACCTGGATCCAAAAGAAGCAGGCTGACTATCCGTCGCCGATCTTGACCGAGGTGCAGCCGCTTACCTGCTTTTATGATGCAGAGGCGTATCATCAGCAGTATCTGTTAAAAAATCCAAACGGCTATTGCCATGTGGATTTTTCCAAACTGAAAAAGGAAGAACTAAAAACCTCTTGGTAATACACCTGCCGCAAATAAAACCGATTCTTCTATAAAAACTTTTTCGATAAGCTCTTTATGCAATATAGAAACAAGAAAAGAAAAACCGGTCTGCCTCACAAAGCATCCGGTTTTTCTTATGCGCGCGATCTATATAAACGGGAAATTCCCTAATAGTAGTATAGCAGGCATTTTTGTTTTTATGAGTAAAATACTGTCGAAATGTTTTTATTGCAGCTTGTTCACAAACGCTCTCACCAAAGCGATGAGTTCAGTTTCCGCACGATCAGCCGCTTCCATCACTTCCTGATGATTGAGTTCGCCTTTCGATAAGCCGGCAGCCTTATTGGTAATCAGTGAGATTCCCAACACCTTCATATCACAGTGTCTTGCAACGATTGCTTCCGGCACCGTAGACATACCGACCATATCCGCACCGATCGTTTTTAAGGCACGGATCTCTGCCGGCGTTTCAAACATCGGCCCCTTAAAGAAACAGTAGATACCTTCTTTCAAAGCGATTTGCAGTTCCTTCGCACATGCTTTTGCAAGCGTGCGCAGCGATTGACTGTAAACTTCGCTCATATCCTTAAAGCGCGGACCGAATTCATCTAAATTCGGACCTCTTAAAGGACTGGGTGCCATAAAGCCGATATGATCTTCAATTAAAGTGATCTGTCCCGGCATGAGATCATCGCGGATACCGCCGCAGGCATTGGTTACGATCAGATATTTTATACCAAGTCTGGCAAACACACGCACCGGCAGAGTTACAATTTCCATCGGATGTCCTTCATAATAATGAAAGCGTCCTTTCATTGCCAAAACCGTTTTCCCTTCCAAGGTTCCGATCACCAGCTTCCCTGCATGTCCCGGAATCGTAGAAACCGGGAAATGAGGAATCTGCTCATAATCCAATACGATCGCATCCTCGATTTGATCGGCAAGCGCTCCCAGACCGGATCCGCAGATGATCGCCAGATCGATCGGTTTTCTCACTTTGCTTTTTATCGTATTTACCGCTTCATCAATTTTTCGATACATAAATTTGCTCCTTTTCTTGATTATTCAGAATGCATGACGATGCTTCTTTCTTTTACAGTATAACAAAACGATCTGCTTTTTGGTAGAAAAAGATATTTTCTGCGCTTTTCGATCAAAAAGGAAGCAGGGGACGGGGTTTTGGTTTTGTTCATTCTTATTTCATGTTATAATAATGAAGATTGCGAGGGATAACATGAAAAAAGGTTTGTTTATCACATTTGAGGGAAATGATGGAAGCGGAAAATCCACTATCAGCAATATGCTGTATGAGTCACTGAAAAAAGCAGGCTATCCGGTCATATTAACAAGAGAGCCGGGCGGCGATCGCATCGCCGAAGCCATCCGTAATCTGATCCTTGATCCAAACAATACCGATATGGACGCACGCTGCGAGGCGCTTTTATATGCGGCCAGCCGTCGTCAGCATCTCATTTCCAAAGTCGTGCCGGCAATAGAAGCAGGAAAGATCGTTTTATGCGATCGCTTTATCGACAGCTCTCTCGCATATCAGGGCGTTGGCAGAGCCATCGGCTTTGACGCCGTATATCAGATCAATCAGTTTGCGATCGACGAACATATGCCCGATCGCACCCTGTTTTTGAAACTATCTCCCGAAGAAGGCTTGAAACGCATTCAGGATCGCTCGTTCAAAGATCGTTTAGATCAGGAAAGCCAGGCATTCCATGACCGGGTTGCCGAAGGGTATCAGCAGGTACTGCGTCAATTTCCAAAGCGTATCCATATCATAGATGCGTCACAAAGCATAGAACAGGTATTTCAGGACTGCTATGAAGAAATCATGGCATTGGTGAAAGAACATGAAAACGGAAATTCGTGATTTACAGCCGATCGCCTATCAGACGCTTACCCGCGCGCTGAAGCAAGATCATTTGGCACATGCCTATTTGTTTCATGGTCCAAAGGGCACCCTGAAAAAAGAAATGGCGCTGTTTCTGGCGAAATCACTGAACTGCCAAGAAACAGAAGCATGCGAAGTGTGTGAAACATGCAGAAGGATCGAAGCAGGACAGCACAGCGATGTCCTTTCTTTAAGCGGAGAAGCAGTCTCCATCAAAAAAGAGGACATGATGAAGCTGCAGCATGAGCTGAACAAAACCGCTCTGGAAAAAAACGGCCGCAAGGTCTATATCATCGAGCGCATGGAAAATGCTACGGCAGAAGCACAGAATGCATTGTTAAAATTTCTTGAGGAGCCCGCAAATGATCGTTTGGCGATTCTTTTGGTTGAACAGCTGGATCGGGTACTGCCGACAATCGTTTCCCGCTGCCAGATCATCACATTTCACCCCTTATCCAAAATAAGCTGTTATCGCAAATGTCTGGAGCTGGGAATGGATGATTTGGATGCTTACCTGCTCTCTGAATTGAATCGCAGTGCACAAGCCTGTATGAATGAAGCACAAAGCGAGTATTATCAAAATGCCCGCAGCTGTTTTCAAAAAACGATAGATGTGCTTTTCGATGCAATTGACGACGCAATGTTGATCTTGCAGTTAGAAGGCTTTTGTAAAAAACAGAAAGAAGAAAAAAAGTGGCTGCACGCTTTGCTGCAGTTTTATCGGATCCTGTTTGAGGACAGTATGAAAGCGCAGTGCGCCTGTCAGGATCCATGGTATCGAAAACAGCTGGCGCTGATCGCACAGAAACGCTTCGATCGCAGCGCTCTGCTGACGATCTTATTGGAAAGTGATGACTTGCTGCTTCGATCGGTGAATGTCGCAATGCTGATCGATCAGCTGATGTATCGTATAAAGGAGGTTCTCTCACATGAATGAAAATAAAAGCCATAAGCCGCAGGAACCGCGCACTTATCGCTATTTCGCATATGTTTGCTTCAAAGATTCTAAAAAAATGTATTCCTTCGGCTGTGATGATGATCATTATCAGGTCGGCGATCAAGTCGTAGTAGAAACCATACGCGGACAGGAACTGGGTACGATCGTAAAAGCATGTACACCGTTCATCGTCAATCAAAACGGCTTGGAAACAAAGCCGCTGCTGCGCAAGGCAACCAAAGAAGATCAGGAAGCGGTAAAGATCAATGAGGAAAAAGCCAAAGAAGCGCTGGTCATCTGTGATAAGCTCATCCATAAGCTGGGATTGGAAATGAATTTGATCGAAGCGGAATATACGCTGGATCGCTCTAAGATCATCTTTATCTATGTTGCCGATGAACGCGTCGATTTCCGAGAATTATTAAAGGAATTGGCAGCTGTGTTCAAGTGTCGCATCGAGCTGCGGCAGATCGGTCCCCGCAACAAAGCGAAGATCGTCGGCGGTCTGGGCAGCTGCGGGATGGAAACCTGCTGTTCCCGCTTCTTGAATGATTTTGAGGTCGTATCCATCAATATGGCTAAAAACCAGTTGCTGGCGCTCAATGTATCGAAATTAAGCGGACAGTGCGGAAAACTGATGTGCTGCCTGCGCTATGAAGATGAACAATATAAAGAACTGCGGCAGGGCTTGCCGAAAATGAATGCACAGGTAGAATACAAAGGACAACGCTATCGCATAACGAGCATGAATGTTTTGCTTCGTCAGGTCAAGATCGAAAATAAAGAAGACGTGCAGTTTTTAAGCTTTGATGAATTGTGGCCAGATCTAGGCAAACAAACGAAACAGGAACACGCGGCAGTTGCAGAGGAAAACAAACCAACAGGAACGAAGCGGCCTTCAGCAATGAAAGATGTGACAAACGAAAAAAAGCGTCCTGCGGAAAAAAAGAGCGCCGTTGAACAGCCAGCCGCAAATCAAAAGCAAAAAGGACAGAGGGAAGAAGGAAAGATGCAAAGCGGCCAAGATAAAACGCGGCGTCGGCGTAATCATCAGCATCGGCATCACCATAAACCAAAAGACAGTGAAAAGAAAGGATAAGGTGCTGCCATATGTTTAGACAAAAAAGCTTTGATGAAAAGACAGCAACTTTGTATTTAGTGGCAACGCCGATCGGCAATTTAGATGAATTTACCACACGCGCCATATCTGTTTTGGAGGAAGTCGATGTCATCGCCGCAGAAGATACCCGCAATACGATGAAGTTGCTGAATCATTTTCATATTTCAAAAAAACTGGTCGCCCATCATGCCCATAATGAAAAAGACAGCGCAAAAGGTCTGCTTCGCTATTTGGAAGAGGGAAAAGATGTAGCGGTCGTCAGTGATGCCGGTTATCCGCTGATCTCTGATCCCGGCTATGAAGCAGTCAGAACCGTATTAGCTGCCGGATACAGCGTCGTACCGATTTCCGGCGCAAATGCGGCAATGAACGCACTGGTTGCTTCCGGTCTAAGACCGCAGCCTTACTTATTCTATGGTTTTTTGAAAAGCGGAACAAAGGAGCAGTGTGAAGAACTATATGCCTTAAAAACGATGCCCTATACGATGATTTTCTATGAGGCGCCGCATCGAATCACAAAAACGCTTCAAAATTGCTTAGAAATATTAGGGGACCGCAATATGTGCTTAGCACGGGAATTAACGAAGCGGCATGAAGAATTTTTACGGGGAAGGATCTCAGAGGTGCTGGAGGCAGCGAAAGAATGCAAAGGGGAAATGGTCATCGTCATGGAGGGCTGTTTAGAAAAGAAAGAAAAAGCGATCGACAGCGCGATATTAAACGATCAGATCTCTCGCTATCTGGAAGAAGGATTATCGGCAAAAGATGCGATCAAGCGTGTTGCCAAAGAATTTGGGATCGCAAAAAACGAAGTCTATAAGCATTATTTGAATGAGTGGTCTTGATCAAACAGCATGTGAAAGAAAAGCCGTACACAAAACGGCTTTTTCTATGCAAAATCGTTTCAAAAGCATTAAAAAACGAGGCCTTCACGAGCAGAAAAGTGATGACAAATAAATGAAAATCATTTACATGCAGATAAATAGTTGAATGTTCAACTATCTAGTGCTATCATAGTAAAAGACAGGAGGATTCGACAGATGAAAGACAGTGATATTTTAATGGATACCTCGATCTTATATCGCTGCACCCAAAAGTATTATGACAAATGTCTGGAAGCCTATGACATCAATTTCTCTCATTTGCCGATCCTGATTCAGATTTATGAACATGAAGGCATTGCGATGAATCGCTTAGCAGATATGTGCGGCTATGACAAGGGAACGATCACCAAAAGCATACAGAAGCTCATGCAGAGCAATTATGTCGCAATGGCAAGTGATGAAGCGGATAAGCGTGTAAAGCGTTTATATACGACCGATCAAACCAAAGGAATGATCGCCCAGCTTTATATGGTAAGAAAAGACTGGTGGGAGCATTTGACGCAGGACATGGAGGAGGCGGATATCACTGCTTTTTCCCGCATTCAATCAAAGCTTTGTGAAAATGCACGCAGCTTTGATGATGTAAAGCGAGGATCGCTTAAGCTCTTTGAGATGCAGAAGGTATCATTTCGCGACTATCCCGGCAATCTTGCCTGTGTTCTTTATACCGGCGGCTGTAATTTTCGCTGTCCGTTCTGTAAAAACAGCAACCTCGTCTATGTAAGCGAAGGTCAAAATGAAATCAGCGGCGATACGATCTACTCTTATTTAAGCAAACGAGCAGGTCTGATCGACTGCGTCACTTTAAGCGGCGGGGAACCGCTGATGCACGAGCTGCGGCCGTTTTTAAGCAAGCTGCATGATCTCGGCTACCGGATCAAATTAGATACAAACGGCGCATATCCCGCTTATTTGAAAGAGCTGGTTAGAAACGGTTATGTCGATTATGTGGCGATGGATGTTAAGAACGGGTGGACACGCTATGGGGAAAGCGCCGGCATTGATGATCTTGATTTTCATTTGATCCAAGAAAGCATTGATTTTTTGAAGCAGGGACTCGTCCCCTATGAGTTTCGTACGACGATCGTCAAAGAACTGCATGAAAAAAGCGATCTGCTGGAAATGAAAGAACTACTGCGCGGTGCCAAGAAATGTGTATTGCAGGTATTTGAGGACAATGGGCAGATCATCCAATCCGGTCTGCATCCGGTCAATATGGATACGATGCGCACCTTTCAGGCAATTCTTGCGGAAAGTGTCGCTTGTGTGCAGATCAGAGAAGGAAAGGAGCGTGATGGCATGTGTATGAAGTAATGAAGCGTGACGGCAAGAAAGCGGCGTTTGATATTGCCAAAATTACCGCTGCCATCCAGAAGGCTTTTCAGGCAACCGGCACCAGCATCCATCCTTCGGTCATTGATCTTTTGGCACTGCGGGTAACTGCTGATTTCGACAGCAAGATCAAAAACAACGCCGTTCAGGTCGAGGATATCCAGGACAGTGTAGAGTCCATATTGATCCAGTCCGGCTATCACGAAGTTGCCAAGGCTTATATTCTTTACCGTAAGCAAAGAGAAAAAGTACGCGATATGAAATCGACGCTGCTCGACCACAAAGAGATGATCGACAGCTATGTAAAGGATAAAAGCGCGCTGACACACAACGACGCCACCGCTCCTTTTTCAATGGGAGGTCTGATTTTCAGCAACAGCGCTGCGATCAGCAGAAATTACTGGCTTTATGAGGTGTATGATGAAGAAATCGCCGAGGCGCATCGAAACGCTGATCTGCATATTCACGATTTATCCATGCTGAGTGCAGTAAGCGCAGGCTGGTCGCCGAAACAGTTGATCGAGGAAGGTTTAGATGGGCTTTACAGTGAAGCGAGTGCCAAACCGGCTCGTCATTTGTTTACCCTTTGCAATCAGCTGCATACCTTTTTAGGCATCATGCAGAACGAATGGGCAGGCACACAGTCCATGCTTTCCTTTGACACCTATTTAGCGCCCTTTGTAAAATGGGAACAGCTTTCCTTTGAAGAAGTGAAAAATGCGATGGAAGCATTGATCTACGGCATCAATGCACCAAGCCGCTGGGGCGCACGACTTCCCGATATCCATATTGCGTTTGACTGGCATGTGCCAAAACATCTTGCCGATCGAAGAGCAGTTATCGGTGGGGTTTGTGCCGCGTTTACTTATGGAGAATGTCAAAAGGAAATGGATCTGATCAATCAGGCGTTTCTCAGTGTATTGTTAAAAAAAGACGGCAAGCAAAACCCGTTCCGCTATCCGATTCCTTTTTATCCGGCAGAAGCCATCCTAACAAGCGATCACCCAAACAAACAGCTGCTGTTTCAGCTGATCAAAGAATGCGGCACACCGCGTTTGATCAATGAACAAAATGCAGATATAAAGGCGCTTTGGCAAGGCATGCACGTTCATCAAGCTAGTGCAAATCAGCTTTCTCACGCAGCCGGCGAACAACTCAGCGCCGTGCACAGCGGCTCGATCGGAACGGTTACGATCAATCTGCCGCGCATCGCTTATTTGGCGGAAGATGAAACGGATTTCTATGTGAAGTTAGATAAGCAGATGGATCTGGCGGCACGCGCTTTGCAAATGAAGCGCAGTGTATTAGACAAACTCATGGAAGCAGGCTTATATCCTTATACCAAACGCTACCTGCACAGCTTTGCGAACCATTTTGCCACGATCGGCATCGTCGGGATGAATGAAGCCGGTATTTATGCGAACTGGCTGAAGCAAGATCTATTGCACGAGAAAACGCAGGCGTTTGCGAAAGCTGTATTGACCCATATGCGCGTAAAGCTGATCGGTTATCAAAAGCAGTATGGATGCGCTTTTAATCTGGCGGAAACAATGCAATCGACGTGTCTTCAGCGCTTTGCGAAAAGCGATCGCAGCCGTTATCCGCAAATGGAAAAGGACGTGCATGTAAGCGATGCCTACAGCGCCGGCGTCTTTCTGCCTCCTCATCCGCCTTCCGACCTCTTTGAGCAGATGGATCTGGCAAACACATTACAGCCGCTCTTTACTGCTGGCCCTTTATTCACGATCCATTTAGAGGATCCGCAGACGGATACCGAAATACTCGAGCTATTGGTAAAAAAGGTACTGAAACACTATCGGCTTCCGTATTTTCAATTATCTTTATCCACGCAATGAAATGATAGTTTCTTTACTGAAAACATATCTGAACAATCAAAGAAGCGATCTTTTCACAAAGTGAAGGTGTCTGCCTTCATTTTATCCAACACATTGTAGGAGAAAATTGTAAAATTTTTGAAAATGAAGTTTCCTACTGGAAATCAAATACGAATTTCGTTAAAATATACCTGTTTGTGCAAGAAGATAATCGATTCTGAAAACAGGCAAAATGATCAACTAAGAAAGGAAGAGAATTATGATTACGATGATCCAAAAAAGAGATGGACGTGAAATCCATTTCACCCCGGAAAAAATTACACGGGCCATTTATTTAGCAGCCAACAGCGTAGCATCGCAGGAAGGAAAGGAAGCGGACTACACAACTGCCGAACTTTTGACGACTAAGGTCATTCATTATCTTGAATCACACTTTGACGCGACCCCTAATGTAGAGGATATTCAGGATGCGGTCATTAAAGTGCTGATCGAAGAAGGACATGCGAAAACCGCAGAGGCATACATTTTGTATCGTGATCAGCGTTCTCGAATCCGTAACTCCAAATCCCGCATCATGAAAGCGATCGGACAGATCACATATGCGGATGCCGATGGTGAGGACGGCGATGTCAAGCGTGAAAACGCCAATATTGACGGTAATACCGCAATGGGTACGATGCTGCAATACGGCAGCGCCATTTCTAAAGAATTCTGTATGAATGAAGTCATGAATCCGCTGCATGCGAAAATGCACGAAAACGGCGACATTCATATTCATGATATGGACTTTATGAATATGGGTACTTTGACCTGCTGTCAGATCGATCTGAATAAATTATTTAACGGCGGTTTCTCAACAGGACACGGTCATCTGCGTGAACCGCAGGATATTTTAAGCTATGGGGCATTAGCGGCGATTGCGATCCAAAGCGATCAAAATGATCAGCATGGCGGACAGAGCATTCCATCCTTTGACTACTATTTGGCACCGGGCGTACGCAAAACCTTCAAACGCGAATATATCCGCAATTTAAGCCGTGCTTTGGAAGTGCTGGTCGATGATGAAATCGATCTGAAGGATAGCTTAGAAAACCAAATCAAAGCATGGGGCATGCAGCCGGAAATCGATATGAAACAGGAATATTTGGAAAAGCAGCGTACTTTCTTGCACGATACCTATCATATCGGCAATAAACAAATGGATCTGATCGAGGAATTTGCTTATCGCAATGCTTTGAAAGACACTGATAAAAAGACATTCCAGTCAATGGAAGGCTTTATCCATAATTTGAATACGATGCACTCCCGTGCCGGCGCACAGGTTCCTTTCAGCAGCATCAACTTCGGCACCGATACCAGCAGTGAAGGTCGTATGGTATCGAAAAATCTGTTATTAGCACAGGAAGCAGGTCTGGGCAATGGGGAAACACCGATCTTCCCGATCTTGATCTTCAAAGTAAAAGAAGGCGTCAATTACAATGAAGGCGATCCAAACTATGACTTGTTCAAGTTAAGCTGCCGCGTTTCCGCAAAGCGTTTGTTCCCGAACTTTTCTTTCTTGGATGCACCGTTCAATTTGCAATATTATAAGGAAGGAGATCCGGATACGGAAGCGACTTATATGGGATGCCGTACGCGTGTGATCGGCAACTGCTGCGGACCGGAAATCGTAACCGGACGAGGCAATTTGTCCTTTACTTCCATTAACCTTCCGCGTTTAGGCTTAAAGCACGGTGTGGCATTAAACGGTAAATTCGATGAAGCCGGTTTCTTCCAGGAATTAGATGAGAAAATCGATTCTGTCATTCAGCAGTTATTAGAGCGTATGGCGATCCAGGGACAAAAGAAAGTGAAAAACTTCCCGTTCTTAATGGGACAGGGTGTATGGCTCGGCGCTGATAAGTTAAACTGGAATGATACGTTAGAAGAAGTGATCAAGCAAGGTACTCTTACCGTTGGCTTTATCGGCTTAGCGGAATGCTTGAAAGCGCTGATTGGAAAACATCACGGAGAAAGTGATGAAGCGCAGGCTTTAGGCTTAAAGATCATCGGTCATATGCGTGATCGCATGGATGAGGCGATGAATCAGTATCATCTCAATTTCTCTTTGATCGCCACTCCGGCAGAAGGATTATCCGGACGCTTTACGCGCATTGATAAAAAACTTTACGGTGTGGTTCCGGGCGTTACCGATCGTGAATATTATACCAACAGCTTCCATGTACCGGTTTACTATCACATCGGCGCCTTTGAAAAGATCGAACGAGAAGCACCATATCATGCCTTTACCAATGCCGGTCATATTTCCTATGTAGAGGTGGACGGCGATCCATGCAACAACTTGGAAGCATTTGAAGCAATCGTAAGATGTATGAAAGAAGCCGGCGTCGGCTATGGCAGCATCAATCATCCGGTGGATCGTGATCCGGTCTGCGGATACAGCGGAGTGATCGAAGGACATGTATGCCCGAAATGCGGCCGTGATGAATACAAGAGCGAAATGAAATTTGAAAAGATCAGACGTATTACCGGCTATTTAGTAGGTACACTTGACCGTTTCAATGATTCCAAGGCGGCTGAAGAAAGAGATCGCGTAAAGCATGCTTAGTGTAAGGCTTGCTTCTGATCTGCAAAGAGACAGTATCGTTGATGGACCGGGCTTACGCATGGTGCTTTGGACACAAGGCTGTCCCCATCACTGCCCAAACTGTCATAATCCTCAGACACACGATCCAAACGGCGGTGTATCAGTGGATGTAACACGTATCATCGAGGAGATGAAACAGATCCGTTTACAAAGCGGGCTGACCTTATCCGGCGGTGAACCCTTTGATCAAAGCGCGGCGCTGATTCCGATCGCTGTCTTTGCGAAAGAGGAAATGAAGCTCAACGTCTGGGCATACAGTGGTTATACATTTGAGGAACTGCTGTGTGACAAAGAGAAAAAAGCACTGCTGGAACATATAGACGTATTGGTAGACGGACGTTTCATTGAAGCACAAAAAGATTATCGACTGCGCTTCAAAGGATCCAAAAATCAGCGGATCATTGATGTGCAGCAGTCGCTGGCAAAGCAGCAGGTGATCTTGAGCGCTTATGATGAGGTCAATCAGCATCTTGATGAATAGACCATAAAAGGAACTTCTTTGCATGAGGTTCCTTTTTTGTTATCGTATAGATTTGTGTTCATTAGTAGGTTTTTATAACAGACAAAATAAAAAAACTTTAAGATTTTTCATAAAAGCGCTTGCAGTATCGTTAAAATGCGTTATGATGATAATAGAGATACCCTTTACAGATCTTTCTGTAATAACTGAACAAATCATAATGAAGAAAGGAGGCTTATTATGCTGGGCATCATCATTGCATGTATCTGCATCGCGGTTGTCATCGCGGCACTTTGCATCGGCATTCCGAAAATGGAAAAAGGTTATCGGAATGTTGCTTCCAAGAATAAAAAGTTTGAGGAACAACACCCTTCCTAGAAAGGTACTGCCTTTGTGAAGTAGTATTTCATCATGCAGATAAAGAAAAAGACTTTTCGCAGCCTGATCTTTTGATCGCTTGCGACAAAGTCTTTTTTTATGAACGTATGCTCGTTGATCTTATACGTTTTTATGCATTCTCTTTATGTCATATAAAACGCACATATGATGATCATTTTCTGATCGTAATTTTATCTTCTTTTTCCACATGTCCGATCAAGACGGAACTATTCGGATCATGCCTATGTGTATTTTCTGCTATCTTCGATTCATCATAATTGGCATAACAATAGCGGCAGCGATAGGAACAGGCATTGTAATCGCCAATATCTACGGTAGGCAGGCAGCTGCAGTTTTTCCGTACGCTTTTCCCTTTTTGAAAATAAATTGCCGTATGTAAGCGATCATTCAGATCTGCTTCCGCAAAACAAGGTCGATTTTCGATCCCATATTCCCGCAAATCCATATTTTCCGCACACGTCTGCACCCTGATCTGATGCTTTGCGGCACTGTCATAAAATGCCTTTGCCAGTTCCCGGCAGGCTGCCTCTTTCGGTGCGTACATTTTGATTTGGATCGCATGGCTGCGCATATTGCGATAATCATCTACAAAAGAGATAATGATCGTATCCACATAGCCGCTTAGTTTTTCACACAAAGAAGCAAACGCTTTTTTATGATAAGCAAGCGTATAGCGTTCCGTCAATAAAATCGGATCATAACGAACGATTACCCGTTTTTTTCCCAGTTTTTCAGAAAGGGTGCGAATTGCGGATAAAATCTGTTTTTTATCAGGGACAAACGGCTCTATATCCTGATGATACGGTGTCAATGTAACATGCACCAAAAACGGGAATGGAATCGCATCGAGTTTCTGTAATAACGGCAGGGGATTTTTGGTACAGAATACAATGCAGTCAATATGCTTCTCATCTAAAAGGATACGCGATATTTGATGCTGATCATATGGATTTCTAACATCGACAAAACCGATCTTTAGCCGATTGAAAAACCACTCGGAATAAAAGGCCGGAATGTCACAGCGGCCGCTGACAAATAAGATCATCGCCATCACCTCTTCTATCATTGTATCACAGAATCAAAAAACAGGCGTGTGCCTGCTTATGATCACGAATCAATTATGTTCCTCCTGTTTTTGATCAAATACTTTACGGCGCTTCGTTGATAAGCGCATCAATTCCTTTAACTTTTCTTCATCATCTTCGGCCAGTGCCTTTCTAAGTGATGCCAAAGCTTTCGAAAAAGCATCGATCTCTGCCAAAAGCACCGGCTTATTTAAGAAAAATAACTCGCTCCACAGCTGTTCATTGATCTTCGCAATTCTAGTTAGATCACGAAAACTATCACCGGTATATTCGGCCAGATGTGTATTATCACTTGTATTCATCAAAGCAACCGCTATGATATGCGTCAATTGAGAAAGAAAGCCGATCATGCGGTCATGCTCCTGCAAGGATAATATCGCTGTATGATGAAATCCTAAAAGATGCGCAAATTCTTTCATAAAAGCAATGGCAGCGCTACTGTTTTTTTCTGTTGGTGTAATAATGAAATTGGCGATCTTGAAAATAGAAGGATCACTGAATCGATTTGACGATACTTCTTTACCCGCCATCGGATGTGCACCGATAAATTCCAGATCATTTCGCAGCGCCGCTTGAATAGAAGGGACGATCGCCGCTTTTACTCCGCTGACATCGCTCAGCAGCGCACCGCTTTTGATATATTGCTGATATCGGCTGATCCAGGGAAGGATCGCACTTGGATAAAGTCCAAATAAGATGCAGTCCGCCTGTTTGATCAAAGCGATTACCGTACCTTCATCATCTGTGCATGCTCCTTTTACGATCATCTGTTTTTCTAAAGCGTAGTCGATCGCTTCCTGCTCTTGATCGATCGCAAAGACCGAATAGCCCGCTTTGCTTAATCCCATTGCATAACTGCCGCCGATCAAACCTAAGCCGATGATCAAAAACCGGGTATCCTGTTTAATTTTCATCCTGCAGCACGACCTTTCCTCGGATGCGTTCCAGATCAGCAAAGAAATGCGGATAAGATTTAGAAATTGCCTGCGCCCCGATAATGACACAAGGCTTCTTACAAAGCGTCGTCGCAACTGCTAAACTCATGACGATGCGATGATCATTATGCGCCTCGAGTGCAACGCCGCCTTGATAAGCAGGACTTCCCTTTATCCAGATCTCATCTTCACTGCTGGAAATTTCCACACCTAATTTTTTTAGTTCTGTTTCCATTGCCGCGATTCGATCACTTTCTTTATAGCGCAGCCGTTTGGCATGATAAATATGCGTCATACCTTTGGCAAATGCGCCCAGTACCATTAAGATCGGTCCAAGATCCGGACAGTCGGCTAAATCAATTTCACTTCCCTGTACTTCACCACCGTGAATCACGACATTTTCCTTCGTTTGATCAATGATGATTCCGCTTTTTTCCAATATCGCTAAGATTGCCTGATCTCCTTGCTTCGAGGTGACTGAGAGATTTGATAAAGTGATTCCCTTATGTAACGCTCCTAACACCGCAAAAAACGCAGCCTGTGAATAATCACTTTCCACCCGATCATGCGCCGCTTGATACTGTTGATTTCCTTTGATCATAAAGCGATTGTGACTTTCTCGCATGATCTCAATGCCGAATCGTTTTAGAACATCGATCGTCAATTCCACATAAGAAGCGGATTCAAACGGTTCTTTTACGGTAATTGAGGAAGCAGCGGGAAGCAGCGGCAATGCAAACAATAATCCGCTGATAAACTGTGAGCTGATATTTCCTTCCAGTACATAATCGCCTGCCTGTAAAGGTCCCCGCACGACGATCTGTTCTTTATTTTGTAAAAATGTCAGCCCTTGTTTCGCAAACAACTCTTGATAAACACTTTGCGGACGTTCCAACAATCGCCCTTTTCCGGTAAAGATCATGCTTTGTTCAGACAGTGCAAATAAGGGAATCAAAAAGCGCAGCGTCGAGCCGGATTCATTGCAGTCGATCATCTTCTGCGGCAGATCTTGCAACGTCCCAATCCCTTGAATCGTCAAAGTCGTTCCTGATTCTGTGATCTTCGCCCCGATCGTTCGTATCGCTTCAATGGTAGCCAAAATATCCTTTGAATAAGATATATTTTCAATGATACTGGTGCCGGACGCCAAAGCGGCGGCGATGATCGCACGATGGCTGAGTGATTTACTTGGCGGAATGACACAGGTGCCGAAAGGAGTGCAAGGATATACGATTGCTTTCATCCTAATTCCCTTTCGACGATCTTTGCTGCTTTTCGACATTTTTCAATGATCTCTTTGAAGCGTTTTGGCTTTACGCTTTGCGCACCGTCGCTCCATGCACATTCCGGATGGTCATGCACTTCAATCATCAAACCATCTGCGCCTGCCACAACTGCCGCCAAGCTCATCGCTTCTACCAGTTTCCAATCGCCGGTCGCATGCGATGGATCAATGATGATCGGCAGATGTGTTTTTTCTTTGATGATCGGAATGACGCTGAGATCTAATGTGTTGCGCGTATATTTTTCAAAGGTGCGAATGCCGCGTTCGCACAAGATGACATTGGGGTTGCCCTGCGCCAAAATATATTCTGCCGACATGATCCACTCTTCGATCGTATTTGCCAGCCCTCTTTTTAACAGTACCGGTTTTTTCGTCTTTCCGACCGCTTTCAATAAAGAAAAGTTTTGCATATTGCGGGCGCCAATCTGAATGATATCCACATGTTCGACAAATTCCTCCAACTGTTCGCTGTCCATCAGTTCTGATACGATCGGCATACCGGTTTCTTTCTTTGCCTGTTCCAAATTCATGATGCCTGCAAAACCTAATCCCTGAAACGCATATGGGGAAGTACGCGGCTTATAAGCGCCTCCTCTTAACATATCCGCTCCCGCTTCTTTTACTTCCTTGGCAATGCGGGATATTTGTTCCTGTCCCTCGACTGAACAAGGTCCGCCGATTACGACGATCTTCTCTTTTCCGCCGATCTTGATACCATTTACATCTACGATCGTATCTTCCGGATGAAATTGCCTGCTGGCCTGTTTATAAGGAACGGCGATACGCGTAACTTGTGAAATATAAGGATCTGCTAAGATCGATTTTTCATCTAATGTGGTCGTATCTCCGATCAGTCCCAATATATGATAATTGGCGCCACAGCTGTCATTGATTTGAAAGCCCTGTTCTTCAAACTGTCTTTTGATTCGTTCCAGTTCTTTTTCGGGAATATTCGCCTTTACGGTTATGATCATAAAATTCCTCCTACATGCTGCGTCCTACAACATTGGCGATCACACGCCCTTTTTCGATCAGTTCTTTGAAGCGTTTTGGTTTTAATGACTGTGCCCCATCGCTCCACGCACACTCCGGATGGTCATGCACTTCAATGATCAAACCATCTGCACCCGCCGCGATCGCTGCTAAGCTCATTGCTTCCACCAGTTCCCAATCGCCTGTCGCATGGGATGGATCGATGATGATCGGCAGATGTGTTTTCTTTTTAATGATCGGAATGACGCTGAGATCTAATGTGTTGCGCGTATATTTTTCAAAGGTGCGAATGCCGCGTTCGCACAAGATGACATTGGGGTTGCCCTGCGCCAAAATATATTCTGCCGACATGATCCACTCTTCGATCGTATTTGCCAGCCCTCTTTTTAACAGTACCGGTTTTTTCGTCTTTCCGACCGCTTTCAATAAAGAAAAGTTTTGCATATTGCGGGCGCCAATCTGAATGATATCCACATGTTCGACAAATTCCTCCAACTGTTCGCTGTCCATCAGTTCTGATACGATCGGCATACCGGTTTCTTTCTTTGCCTGTTCCAAATTCATGATGCCTGCAAAACCTAATCCCTGAAACGCATATGGGGAAGTACGCGGCTTATAAGCGCCTCCTCTTAACATATCCGCTCCCGCTTCTTTTACTTCCTTGGCAATGCGGGATATTTGTTCCTGTCCCTCGACTGAACAAGGTCCGCCGATTACGACGATCTTCTCTTTTCCGCCGATCTTGATACCATTTACATCTACGATCGTATCTTCCGGATGAAATAACCGGTTTACTTTCTTATACGGCTCAGATACACGCATGACGCTTTCGACCTTGTTATTTGCTTCAATGGTCTTCATATCCAAAATCGTCGTATCACCGACTACACCGAATACATTGTAACTTGTACCGGAAATCATATTGACATGTAATCCTTTTGATTCGATCATAGAAATGATGGAATCGAGATCTTTTTGTGTTGCTGTTTTCTTCATTGTAATAATCATACTATCATTCCTCTTTCGTTACTGCTCATTTGTTTGATCAACGCCAAACCTGCTTCTTGCTGACAAAGTGCTTCTAATAGGCCAATGGCGATCATACTGTCTACGACGACCGCCGCCCGGTGTAAAATGGCCGGATCATGTCTGCCTTTGATCGTCAGTTTTGCTTCTTTTCCGCTTTGCAGATCAACGCTGTCCTGCTCTTGATAAATAGATGGGGTCGCTTTGATCACCGTATGCAGATGAATTGGCATACCATTGGTGATCCCGCCGTTGATTCCGCCATTATGATTGCTTTTGGTCACGATTTTTCCTTCTTTTAATGCAAAGGCATCATTCGCTTCACTGCCATACAAATTCGCAAAGTCAAATCCACTGCCGAAGGATACGCCTTTTACCGCCGGTATCGAAAACAGCAGATGTGCAAGAATGCTCTCGATCGAATCAAAAAACGGTTCGCCTAGTCCCGCCGGCACATGGATCGCTGCACTTTCCAATATTCCGCCAACGCTGTCTTTTTGTTTTGCACAGGCTTCGATCTTTTCTATCATTGCTTTTCCACATATTTCATCTAATGTCGGAAATGAGCGATCTTGCAAATAAGCGATCTGCGTTTCCACTTCTTCGATCGTTTGTCCAAAGCGTACATCTTCTAAATCATGCAGTTTTTCAATATGTGTTGCGATCTGTACGCCCAACTGTTGTAAGATTTGCATAGCAATACTGCCGGCCGCAACGATCGGTGCGGTCAATCGTCCGCTGAAATGTCCGCCGCCGCGATAATCTTCAAAACCGCGATATTTTACATGGGCGCTGTAATCTGCATGCGATGGCCGCAGCAGCATTTGGGTTCGCGCATAATCCTGTGATCTGACATTTGTATTTTCAATCAGGATCGTCAAAGGTGTTCCGCTTGTATGACCGTTGAAATAACCGCTGATGATCTTTACTTGATCTGCTTCTTTTCGCTGTGTCGAAATTTTCCCTTTCGCTTTGCGCTTTTCCATCTGTCTTTCTATTAAATCAAGATCTAATGCGATCCCTGCCGGCAATCCGTCAATCACGATACCGATTGCTTCACCATGGCTTTCTCCGAACAGGGTGTACTGAATATTGCTTCCAAACGTATTTTTCATATTGTTTTCTCCTATAAACGGGCTTTGATCTCATCAAAAGACATCTTTTCTATATGACTTTTCCCTGCATCGCTTACCACTACGACGTCAATCGTATGCTTCGATGCTTTTTTATCATGTGCGATATGTGTAAATACTGCTTCTTTTTCATAATCACATGTACTCGGTAATCCCAGTTTCTCATAAATCTTGATGACTTGTTCTTTCAAACTTTCATTTTCAATAAAATAAAGCATACCCAGCGCCACCGCTTCACCATGATAAAGGGAATCCAGATAACAGGCTTCAATGCCATGTCCGATCGTATGTCCGAAATTTAATAATTTTCGCAGCCCAGTTTCTTTTTCATCTTGCTCAACGATATGTTTTTTGACTAATAAAGAGCGATAAATGATCGTTTCGATTTCTTCCATCGGATCTGCTCGTGAAAATAAAGCGAATAATTTTGCATCGGCAATCAGCCCTGCTTTTAATGCCTCTGCCAAACCGCTGACGATCTGTCGATGATCCAGTGTTTTTAATACTTCCGGATCAATGATAACCAAGGAAGGCTGATAAAACGCACCGATCACATTTTTCACACCATCTAAATTGATTGCGGTCTTTCCGCCGATGCTGCTGTCGATCTGTGCCAAAGTCGTCGTCGGAAAATTGATAAAGCGGATCCCGCGCATGTAAATACTTGCGGCAAAACCTGCTAAATCGCCGACTACACCACCTCCCAGTGCAATCACACAATCGCTGCGCTGAAAATCATGTGCAAGCATATAAGACAAAATTTTTTGCAATACCGTAAAAGATTTGCTGCCTTCTCCCTGTTCTACGATATAGCAATCGCAATCCGCAAGCTGTGCTGATACAAGCTCGATATGCGCCTGCGGTACTCCTGTATCAGTGATCAGCAGTACCTTTCCCTGTATTTTCACATAATCTGCTAAGTGGGCAAGCGCTCCTCGCTCTAATATAATATCATACTCATGATTCGGGATCATGACCGGTATTTTCATACGCATCCTCCTTTTCTAATAAAAAAAGCACAACTTCTGTTTCTCGTTTGTGCTTTGTCTGTATCGAAAAATCAAAAATAACCATGCTATTTATGGTTTCTCGACTACGATTCAAAATAAAAGTAAAAGAATTGTGAGAATTTCTGCATGGTCATCACTCCTATGCGTTTATTCTAATACTTTTATCTCTTACTTTCAATAGTTTTTCAATAATTTTTGAAACATTTTCAGCATTTTGATCTTTTTTATTGCCAAATCAGATTATTGCATGGCTATGAAGGAAAGGTTTGTCTGTTCTCTATTGCTTATTTTTTATAGCTGCATAAGCCAGTATGATTACAGCCGTAAGTGGGAAAACGATCCAAGATGGATGCCAGATACCGGTCCATAAACCAAAGCCACAGTATAAAACACCAACGATCGGCATAACGATTTCAAAATAGCGATCGGTCATTTCTTCTGTTTTCTTTTCTTTTTCTTTCTCTTTTTGATATTTTTCATGTTCTAAAAAGAACTGGTAAGAGGATTCTCGTAATCCGAAATAAATGAAGATATATACGGCAATGGCAACAAATATAAATAAAGAACCGCCTGTATAAACATCTTTTTCTATGATTGCATCAATTAAAATAGCCGAAATCAATGCAAAGATACAAAGAAATACACCACTTGCCATAGCAATGATAAAGTGATCATGGAACTGTTGATGCTCTGTTTTCAAATTACGATAATCTTCTTTTTTGATCGTTAATTCTTGTTCATATTTTTTATTAAACTGGGCATTTTTAATTCCATATATGATAAATATAATGACGCCTACCGCTACAATTAAAAACATACCGGCTGCACCAAGCGCATCTTTTAGCAGTATTTCATCAATTGCGATCCTTTGCGTTTGCTTCATTTCTGTACTGATCAAAGGCGGTAATAAAGATAGGATACATAGCATGACGCCAATACCGATCATCTTCGCAAATTTCTTTTTGAATGTTAAATAATCTTTCATTTCTGCCATACTGACTTCATAAAATGATTGTTGCGGGAACATTTCTTCATTCTTATTATGATCTGTTTCTTCATTCAACAAGTAATCGATCGAAACAGAAAACAGTTTACCGATCTGAATCAGTTTATCGGTTTCCGGATAAGCATTATCGCTCTCCCATTTTGACACTGCCTGTCTTGATACATTCAGTTCAAATGCCAGATCTTCCTGTGACATTCCTTTGTCTTTTCTTAATTGTTTTAATTTCTCACTAAATTTCATTTTCATCACCTCGCTTTATTTATAATAAAAGCCGCTTTTTCTCACTACCAATTTTCTGTTTCTTTTTGTCAATTTCAGGTTGCGGAAACATAAATTCTATCAATTATCTTGATTGTATCACATTTTATATGCTGTTTCTGTATGAATGATCTGCTTTTATAAAAAAGAGGCTATAAGTTTTCATAACAATTTCATTTTTATGAACTTGTTTGTCTCTTACAGTCTCTTTCTTGTTTTATCATTTATAATAACCCAATTGATATGATTTTCCACTCGCCTTTTACTTTCTTCAAATAAAAGTTTCTTGTATCACCGCCGTCATTATAGGTAATGCCTTCATTATTCTCATTATAAATCAGATCAAAGTCTACATAATATGTGATTTCATCTTCTTTCTCCTCTTTTTCCATTAGATGTTCGTCTTTTTCTACTACGTGTATTTCTCTTATTTTTATTTCTTTTATTCCTTTGAACAATGTTTCTGTATCTTCTGGTTTTAATGGAACCGCGAATAAATTGTTAAATCCTTCTTCATTTTTTTCATTGATATAGTTGAAGTAATTTTCTACGACTTGTTTGGAAGTCATCTTTTTTTGACAGCCTATTAGCAGAAGAAACACAGTCAAGATCAATATTATTTTTTTCATTTTATTATTCCTATCTTGGTGTAAAACTCACCATCTTAGCTGATTTATTTTTTGCGGATTCTGAAAATATTTGATTAAAATTTTCATCAAGGCGAGGTTCTGTATGTGCGGAATAATATAAAACTGTTCCATAGGTTGACGTATAGCCCTTACCAGTAACGATCATAAGATGATTATAATCACCATCACTTGCATAATCTATCGCAATAATATCTCCAACTTTTGTATTATAAGAATTTCCTCTATTTCCAGTCCATCCAACATCTTGTTCATTTTGACCTCTGAATAATGAAACAAAACTATTTGCATTTATCCAAGGAACCGTATAAGGTTTCCATGTTGCATTTGGTATCTTTCCTCCAGCTTTTAGAACTTGAGATGCAAAATTTGTACAATCACCGCCACTTACAAAAAACGTATACTCTAAATTAGGAACTTTTGCATACTGTTTTGCATAAGCAACAGCTTTTGTAGCATTATAAGTACCACCAACTGCTTTAACAGTTGCTACATTTATTTCTTCAGAATTAGTTTCATAAATATCTACAAATGCTGCTAATCCAAATAAATCATCTCTCATTTCATCACTAATATCTGGATCTAGCACACTTCCGTATATCTGTGATATAACATATTCATTAGTTAAATCTAATTGAGTTATATCTAATTTTTTTTCCATATAATTAATAGCAGGTTCATAATCAATCATTGCTTGTTTTTTAGCTGCTTCAGGATTTTTATATTCCTTCTTTTCATTTTTTACTATTAAAGAATATGGATCTTCAATTATGTCTTTTTCATCTGCATAAATATAACTAGACGCAAAAAAGCAAAAAAATGATAAAGTAAATGTAAATAGACTTATTATTTTTTTCATAAAAATATACCTATTACAACAATTATGTTGTCCTTTCTATAATTTAATTATAAATGAATACAAATTATAAAAAAGACTTAAAAAAAATATATAAATCATGTATTATTATTTGTATAGGATCATCTATCATAAAAGATAAAAAAAACTATGGACAATCTAAAAAATCATACATCATTTAGTTATCCTACCTTCTTATTGCATTTTATATTGCATGACATAACCTGAATAAAATTAAGATAGAAAAAAAGCTGTAACTTCACCCGCAATCTCATTTCTTTATGAAATTGTCTGTTTCGTTACAGCTTCTTTGTTATCTTTTATTCTGCGTAAATAATTTTTAATCGACGCTGATTGCCTTCTCCTTCACTTTGGGTCATGATATGTTCCATATCTGATAAAGCGTTGTGAATGGCTTTTCTTTCATCGGCAGGCATCGGATCTAATACTGCGTCAGTTTTAGTACGCTGTACTGTTCTGGCAACCCGTTTTGCTAAAGAACATACTTTTTCATATTTATCTTCTTTATAGCCGTTAATATCGATCAGCACTCCGATACGTTTCTTAAATTCACTGGAAACGGCAGTTTTCAACACTGTATTGATTGCCTGTAAAGTCTGTCCGTTTCTGCCGATCAAGATTGCATTGTTATCGGCATCCAGATTGATGCGATAAAAACCTTCATCATTTTCGATCGTGATCGCCACATCCATTTCGATGTTATTAAAATAAGCAGTTAAGTATGTTTTCATGAATTCTTGAATATCCGGTTCACAGTATGCACGTACTGTCACTTCACTTCCGATTCCTAAAAACCCTTTTTTCTCATCTACTAATTCATAAGTGATCGCATCGGCACTGACACCTTTTTCATCAGCAATCTGATGCAGGACTTCTTCTAAAGTCTTACCTGTATATTCTTTCATGAAAACACCTCCGTTACTTAATAAAGAATTTATCAATAATGAAATTTTGAATGATACGAGCAATGGAAGAAACCATCCAGTAGAATGACATTCCCAATGGCCACATCAGAGCGAACACCGCAACCATTCCCATGCTGACATACATCATCGTATTCATATTTTTCATCATGCCGCCATTGTTTTCCGGCTGTGCATATTTCTTTTCTTTGATGTGCATTCTCTTCTTTCTGCGCGCTTGCAGCCACATCGGAATTTTCATTGAAACAAACTGAGAAACAACCATCAGTGCAAAAATTACGATGAATGCAATATCAAATGCTTTAATACCGTCAATGGCATTGATAGAAAGATTGATGCCTAAAAAGTTTCCGTTGATGACGGTATCAGCACGCTGTACTGCCTGATACATTCCTAAAATAATCGGAAATTGTAAAAACATCACCAAGATCGAACTGAATGGATTGACTTTATATTTGGAATATAAAGCCTGCATTTCCTGTGCCATTCTCATTCTTGACTGTTCATCGGTCTTGCCGGCATATTTTGCTTGAATCTTGCTGAGCTCCGGCTGCATCATCTGCATCTTCTGAGAAGATACTTGTGATTTGATCGTAAATGCTGAAGTCAAAAGCTGAATGAGCAGCGTTGCGACAATGACACCGATACCGGCATCACTATGGGAAGCCACTAAATTGATCAACTGTGCGATCGGCCATACGATCAATCCGTCAAACCAGCTTCCATCTAAAGTAAACGGTGTATCCAAACTGATGATTTTTTCTGCTAAAATTTTTCCATCCTCACCGCGCGGACTGGAACAAGCGGTCAATACCACTAAAACCAAAACACATAACAGCAATAATTTTCGCTTATCCTTCATAATGTTTTTCATTGATACATTCTCCTCGCTATCACTTACTTATCTATTTTAACTTTTTTAAGCAATTTTTCCAAGCAGTTTTTATTGGTATTGTAATTTTCATCTAAATATTTTATCCGAACTAATAAAATCATGTCAAAATTGCCGTTAAAATCAAATATTTCATGCAATATCATCCGTACTTGACGCTTCACTTTATTGCGTACAACCGCATTTCCAATCTTTTTGCCGACTGAAATACCTACTCTTGCATGATCTTCTTTTCGTGGTTTTACATAAATGACAAAGGAAGGACATGTATAAAATTTCTTTGCACCCATGATTTCAGCAAATTCTTCACTCTTTTTGATACGAAACTGCTTTTTCATGTCTGATACCCCTTTCTTCATCTTTTACAAAAAAATCACCCGAAGGTGATTTTTATGCTGATAACACTTTTCTACCTTTACTACGACGACGCGCTAAGACTTTGCGTCCTCCAACAGTAGCCATTCTGGCCCTGAATCCGTGAGTTTTCTGGTGTTTTCTTTTGCTCGGTTGATATGTTCTTTTCATAATGAGCCACCTCCACTTCTATTCATTTTTTATACATAATTGAGCATTGCTTTTTGATTATATATAAATTTGCGGTATTCGTCAAGTATTATTTCATTTTTAAGAACAAGCTCCCAGATCTTTTTTCCATCTTATTTTAATAGGTAATCAATTTATTTTTCGAATGTGTTTTTCATCATTATTTTGTAATCATAAAATGATAGAATCGCCAGTTGTTTGAAAAAATCTCACATGATCTTATTTTATTGATTCATAGAATAGTAGTACCTTATCTGAATATTTGATATTGATTTCAATTAAATTACATAAAAAACGCCTTTGAAGCTGTATGATCATTAAAACATATTTATTATTTCATAAGTGATCTGCTTTTCCATTATGATCATTTTCATAGCAAACATAAATTTGTGAAGGAAGTATAAATGAAATAAGAACAATTTTTATTAACAAAAGTAATTGAAAATTTTACAAATGTGAATAGCAATATGAATATAACATCTAAAATAACTTCACTTTGTGAAAAATAATAATAAATAAGCTATATAAAAATGATGATTTTTCCACATTTTTACTGAATTATCAACATTTTTTATAATATTATCTATAAAAATTGATAAATTTACATAGTTTATTCACAAATGATGAACAAATTATTTCACATATACGCGATTCCACTCTGTTTTCCACTGTATAGATTGATAAAATCTACTGACAATTTCTATACTTTTCCACATATTGTCATATCTGTTGAAAAGTGTTGATTCGCCTGATTTTATCATAGTATTTTTCAACAATCAGGATGTGCAGATCCTTGTATGATCCATTTCTTTTCCACATTTTTCCACCATTTCGCTTTTCCACTGTTACTTATCCACATCCTTAGCCGGTGGATATCGGTGGAAATCTATCCAGAATACTGATTTATGCCCTCTTTTTCCTATTTTTATTGTGGAAAACTATTTTAGTTACGAAATCATCTCTATTTATTTTCCCCATTTTATTTTCTCTGCTGAAAGGATTTTTATCCAAATTAAATTTACATAGATTATTTCGCGCATTTATAGTAAAATAGATAAGCAAGGAGGATGATCTATGGTGCATTATACAGAAGGGCAATTAAATGACATTTATACACAGGTTTTAGATCATCTGAAAAAAATCTTGAATTTCCGTGATGAAGAATTCAAATACTGGTTTGGCAACTCTTATCTTTTTGATATTGACGATGATTTTGCTTCTATTGTTGTTACCACTAAGGTACATAAAACGATCATAACAAATTTTATCGAAGAAATCGCAACTGTTTTTGAACAAATCATCGGTAAAAAAGTCGGATGTCATATTTTTTTACAGGCAGAGATCAATCAGTCGATCAAGATTTCTAAAAATAATCTGTCTGACTTTGATTCCAAGTTTTTTAATACCAAATTAAAAGAAGAATATACGTTTGACAATTTTGTAACCGGTAAGAGCAATCGTGATGCGGAAGCGGCCGCAAGAGCAGTATGTTACTATCCGGGACAGTATAACCCTCTGTTTATTTTCGGTAATTCCGGACTTGGTAAGACCCATCTTCTGCATGCGATCGGCAATTTCATTCATGAAAACAATCCTGAGCTTCGTGTACTTTATATTTACAGTGAAGATCTGGTTACGCTGCTGATCAACGCTATGACGACCAAGACCGTAGAAGAACTGAAAGATAAGATATTGACCTATGATTTTTTACTGATTGATGATATTCAGCGTCTGAAACAAAGCACTTCTCAGGAAATATTTTTCAATATCTACAATAAACTGATGAATGAAAATAAGCAGATCGTCATTACCAGCGATATTCATCCAACTGAATTAAAAGGTATTGAAAATCGTTTGATTTCGCGCTTTTCCAGCGGACTTTCCGTACCGATCGGATCTCCGGAATTTGAAACAGCTAAGGCGATCCTGCGCAAAAAAATGGAAGGTCGTCAAAATGATAACATTATGATCAATGAAGAAGTGCTTGATTTTCTTGCAACTCGCTTTTCCAGCGATGTGAGAAAATTGGAAGGTTCTTTGAACGAATTATTTTTCAAAGCGATCTTATATAATCCGGAAGTGATCAATCTGGAATTTGTAACGGAAATTTTCAAAGATGATCCACAAATCAAAGTAGAAAGTGAATTGACAGCTGCACAGATCAAGCAGGTCGTTTGTGAATTTTACGGTCTTACCAAATCACAGATAGAAAGCAAAAGCAGGACCGCAACCATTGCAAATCCACGCCATATCGCCATTTATCTTTGTCGTAAGCATCTGAATATGCCTTTTGCAAAGATCGGTATGGAATTTGGCGGACGTGATCATACGACCATCATGTCCTCATATGAAAAAATGAAGAAAATGTTAAAGGAAAAAGATACTTTCCAGCAGGCGCTTCATAAGATCGAACGAAAACTCGGGGTTTAAGGTTTTGCACCGCATTCCACTTTCTTTCCCCTTAAAAAAATGATAAAATACCTTTGTATTATCACATATTTATTAGTTTTCCACCATTATCCACATGCTTATTATTATATCTTATATAGTAAAAGAATAAAGAAAGCTAACTATATAAAAATCAAGTAAATTGTATGAAAAAGTCTGAAAATAAA
>OLQA01000087.1_pt1 | contig 78771 bp, 59 predicted proteins | sample 1673151 | NCBI WGS metagenome assembly OLQA01 (sample SAMEA3136760, study PRJEB25190) | human gut metagenome | biome: human gut; feature: human-associated habitat; material: faeces | place: Austria | collected 2013
CATGGCGGCGGTGGCCCCGGTGCGGGCGCGGTCGGCTGCAAGGACTTTCTGCGCACTTTTCCTGTTTGAAAACGGCATATGCCAAGTCAAAAAAGTGCACCGCCGCTGATATGCGGACGATGCACTCTTCCCTTGATTTTTCGTTCTTTCGACATGCGTTTCCCGAGGATCATTGCTCCGGGGGCAGATAAACGATTGCCGTGGTTGCGGCGGTGCTGCGGCGCAGCGCTTCCGTATGCGTCGGCGCGTAAATATCCACATGGTTTCCCGTAACCTTGCCGCCGCGATCCTGCACGGTATAAAGCACCCCGTCGATCTCGATTTTCGTGCCGAACGGATATTCGCCCGCCATAGCAACCATGCCGCTTGCAGCGCGCTTCCCGCTTGCCGTAATCCCATTCGCCCATTCGCCGCAGCAAATGCTGCAGCTGCAATAATAGCTTACGGTTATTGTGGTCTCCGTTCCCTCATCCGTCGGCAGAGGGGTTGTGTCGCCCGCATAGCGATAGATATCGGGCGCTTCCGCCTCGGTGCCTGCGGCGCTTTCATAGCAAACGCAAAATGGCAGCTCCGCCTCATAAAGCGTGTATCCGTTCCATTGCCACAAAAGCTGCGCGGTATAGGCGCCCGCGGGCGTTTTGTGCGGGGTGAGGCGCAGCTCTCCCGTTGCCGCATAGCCGTCATATGTAATCGTATCGTCCGCGACCCTGACGGTGCCGTTTGGCCTTGCCTCCGTGCGCGTTGTTTTTGCGCTTGCCTTTGCCGTGCCGAATGCATACGGCACGGGCACAATCATGCCGCTCTCGCCCATGACAAACGCCTGCTCCGTTGAAAAGGACGGCATGGGGTAATACTCCAGCGTTTTGCTCTGCTCGGCTCCGGTGAAAAACAGCGCCGTTTCCACAGAGGTTTTGCTAAAATCCAAAAGGACCGTGCTCCCCGCGCCGACACGCAGCGGCTGCGCTGTATATAAAACAAAACGCTCGCCGTTTTCTTCATAGACCGTGCCCGCGGGGAAAGGCGCATTGTTGCAATGCAGAACGGCATCCTCCTGCCCCACCGTAAACGGAATGCGCACCTCTTTGGCATAGAGATACTGCTCTTTTTCCAAAAGAACGGTGCCCTGCAGCGTATATTCCGCGCTCGCCGCGAGTACAAAAGAGGCTTCTTTTTCGGTGCCGTCGGCGTCCGTGCAAACAACGGTAAACGAAATTCCGTCCGGGCGAACGGCGGGCATTTCATCCTTCTTCTCTTCCTGCGGCGCGGTCGTTTCTTCCTCCGCGTCCGGTTCGGCGGTTGTTCCCTGCGGCTCCTGTGTTGCAGGCTGCGTCGTCTCTTCCGTCGTCTGCGCCTGCGTTGTGTCGCCTGGCTGCGGCTCGTCCGCCGTCAGCATTTGGTCAAGATAGGACTTTGCGCGCAGCACCGAGCCGTCCTCCGCAAGCTGTACTTTGACCCAGCGGCCATCGCCCGGGTCGGTTACCCGATATTCGCCCGCGTTTGGCTCAAGCGGAATTTCAAATTCTCCGTTTTGCGCCCCGAGCAGCACCGTCTGGCGCTCTTTTTCGAAAAGGGACAGCTTCTTCTCGCCGCTTTCCGTCTGCTGCGCGGGGACACGCCCTGCCCAGCTGCTGCTTGCTGCAGGGCGTGCCAGGGCAGGCGTCAGCGCCGCGGCAATTCCTGCCGCGAGCAAAAGCGCCGCCATGATACAATTGGCTCCCTTGGCAAATTTCATCGCTGTGCTCCTTACAAATTCTCACTGAAAACAATCACAAAAGCTGCGGTTTATTCAAATTCCGTATTCTGCGCGATCAGAGTATAGGTCGTGTTCGACGCAGCCGCCCCGTCCACATGCAACTCCATGGAAACCGTGCTCAGCGCCCCGCCGGGGAGCGCAAAAGTCAGCGGCTCTGTCTGCCCGTCGTAAAACCGGTAGAGCGTCCCGTCGCCGTAGCGCCTGCCGAGATAGCTCTCCCGCTCGATTTTCTCCGCCCGCGCCGTATAGACGGCGTCTCCCACGCGCAGCGTTACCGCCGCGCCGTTATCCTGCACGCTTGCAATCACAAAAAGCTGCGCGCGCACATCCCCGGCGGGATAGCTCTGCTGCGCCGCGGCATTGGAAAGGCGGAACGAGAGCAAATATCCGTCGTCCTCTTCCTCCCGCACCCAGTCGCCGGGCGCCGAAAAGCCGCCGCTGCCCTGCAAAAGATAAACACCCGTGCCGCTTTGGCTTTTGAGCAAAACCGTCTGATCCTGCGTTTTGATATACCGCGCAAAGCTAACGCCGAAAATCAGCAAAACGCTGAGCAGCGCCGTGCCGAGCAAAAGAAGCGGGGCATACTGTGCGACCGATTTTTTCTGCGGTTTTTTTGTGCTGTTCATCCCGGTCTCACCCTGCTTCCCCTGCGTGTTTTCTCATTGTGCCGCGCGCCGTCTGCCTCGCGTTTTTTATTGCCCGCCGACACTCAGCGTTCCGATGCCGTTTGTGTTGGACTCGCCCTTGCCGCCGGTGAAGGTCCCGCGCTCGGCAATCAGCCTTCCGGGGCCCTTGCCGCTCTGCCCGAACACCTCCAAAGCATAGCCGTTTTTGCTTTCCACTTTGTTTTTCGTGCCGGCAAGCTTCACGCTCGCGCTCCAGTCATAGGTCGCTTCGATATAAATCCCGCCGCCGGTATCGGTAAATCCGCCGCCGCCGTTTTTCGCCGCAGCCCATTCGCCCGTGCCGCTCACCTGTGTATCATACAGCGTTGCGGAGCCGCCCTTGAGCACAAGCGCCGTATAGCCCGTAAGTGTGCTGCCGTCGGCAACGGTCAGAACGGAGGCTTGCTGCGGATGATAAATTGCCGCCCAGTTTCCGATGATTTCGCTGTGCAGAATCGTCAGCTCCGTACCATAGCTGCCCGTGCCGGTGGTGCGCCCGTTTCCGGCAATGCCGAAATAGCCGCCCTTGATGCGGCTGCCTTCGATCACCATGCGGCAGCGTACCGCGCTTGCAGAGCCGTTGCCGTACAGGCTGACCGGCGTTGCAGCCGTTTCAAAATCGCAGCCGAGCACACGAAGGGTGCTGTCTGCCGTTCCGTCGCAATCATAGATCTGAACCGCACCGTCAAAATCGCGTACGGTAACGCCGGAAAGCGTTGCCTCGCCGCCCGTGCATTGCACGGCAATCGAAGAAATATTCGCAGGGTTTTTCTCCTGTCCAACGCCCTTGCCGTTCCCGGTGAGCGTGCCGCCGAGCAGCTTTAGGGAAGCGCCCTGCGAAACGGTAAATAAATTATAGGTCTGCTCCTGCCCCGTATAGGCAAGATCGTAATCGCACAGGTCAATCACGGCGGCTTGTCCCGCTTCAAGTGTCACGGGTGCTGCCAGGGCAATGTCGTTTTGCAAAGTCAAAACACCGCCGCTTTCCAACCCCGCAAGCAGCTCCTGCTCCGTGGCAACGGGCGTATGCTGCGATTCTTCGTTGGAAACCGTAACCTTCATCGTCACGGAAAGCTCCGTATTTTCCGCAAAGGCATTGTCAAATGCGCTTGCCGCCTCAATTTCCGCAAGGTCACACAGATACAGCCAAACGCCGCTGCCGTCCTCCTGCGTCATCACCTTATAATAGATCCTGTTTCCGATTTTTACATAGTCCTGCGCCGAAATCGCACCGTTTTCGTCAAGCTCCGGCGCGCCGCGGAAGCCGTCGTTTTGCATCAGCTGCCGCACAAATTCCGCGCGGCTCTGCGTGCCGATACGCACCGGGGCACCATAGTCTTCTTTGGTTGCGTCGCTTTCAAATACGGCGCTGTCAAGCTCATATTCCACGGGGCGCAGATATTCCTCCACGCTTACCTTGCCGCCCGATACCGTGCCGCGGAAATAATATCCCAGCACATCATAGACCCAGCGCCATTTCAGCGGTGCATCCGAGCAATAGTCTTCGCCCAGCCGCAGCTTTTCCCCGCCGCCGAGCAAATAGGTATACGAAAGGTCAGCCGATGCGCCGAGATAGACTCTTTGCACCGTCTCCACCGTAACCGTTTCCTCTGTGCTCTCCCCCTCGCTCGGCGCGCTCGGCGTCTGTTCCGGGAAAGAATAGCTTTTGGCAGTATCAACATAGAAGAAAATCCGCTTTTGCAGCTCTTCTTCAAGCGTCGAGCGATCCGCCCCGACGCTGATGCGAATGCCGTCGGCACGGTCGCTGTTGTCCACCGCAAGGGAGATGTAGCCTCCCGCCCCGGGATATGCCGCATAGGTGCCGTCGTCCAGCTTAATTTTATCGCTGTCAAACCCGAATGCCTGCGTGCGGAAGCGAAGACCCCCCGTCTGCGCGACATTGGTGAACCACGCAACGCTCATGGCAAACAGCAAAACGCCCGCCAAAAGCAGCGCCGCAGCGGCAATGATCACCTTGCCGAGCATCGCGCGGCGCAGCTGTGCCGCGGATTTGTTATTCGGTTGTTGCGCTGTGCTTTGCAGAGGCTTCTCCCGTTTTTTCGGCAGGTGCGCCCGCATCTTTTGCCGCAGCGTTTGCATGAATTTCTTCAGGTTTTGCAGCATGCTGTGAAAGCTCCTTTGTCAGCTCTTCTTTCAGGGTGTTGAAAATTTCATCATAATCGCGCCGGGTCAGCGTCGTATAGCCGGGCAGCGGCGCGTCGGGGTCATTCTGCGCGGCAAGCCGCACGCGGCGGATCTCTTCATACAGCCCTTTGACGCTGTGCTGCAGAATCAGCCCGACAATCAGCAAAACCGGAAAGACGATACACGCCAAAAAGCCGATCTTACCCGTAAAGAAAGATAAAGTATCCGTAAAAAAACGCTCCTTTCCGCTGTGCCAGACCACGCGCCCGATCAGCGCATCCGCGCCCACCGGGTCAGCGTCGCTTACAAGATTGGCATCTCCCCGCGTTGTCAGCTGAGGCTGCCCCATATCATCCTCGGAAAGCGCAATCACGCGATGCGTAATCACCGCGCCGCGCGTTTGCCCCGCGTCGGAAAGATAGCAGATAATATCGCCCGCTTTGATCTGTTCGATCGGCGTGCGGCGGCAGATCAGCGCTTCCCCGACGCCGAGCGTCGGCTCCATGCTCCCCGTCACCACGCGAAACGCGGAATATCCGAAGAAGGAGGCGTACCCGCGCGATACGATCTGCACCGTCACAATCAGGCAAAACCCGACCGCGGCGGCAAGCAGCACGGAAAGTGCTGCGCTCCAGGGAGAAAACGGTCCGCGGCTCGCCCCGCGCGGCTGCTGCGAGGGGTTCTTTTCGGTTTGGCGATTTTTGCGCATGCTCATGCCCCCGCAAATTCCAGCCGCAGAGCAATCTGCGATGCCTCCACCGCGCCCGCAGCGGCGCAATCGCCGTCCTGCCCCTCAAGCCATACGAATACACGAATGCGCTGCGGAACATTGCGGCGTAATGTTGTGATTACCGCATGATCCGCTGCGCCCGCCTGTGCGAGGCTTTGCATTTGTTCGGCGGTGCTGTGATACAAAGCGGAAGTATCCTTGAAAAAAAGTCCGGTTTCAAGATATGAATCGAAGCCGTTTTGCAGATAGCTCCCATAAAAATATTCCTGTGCGGAAAGTGCGTCCGAAAAAGCTCTGCCCGCAATCGCCGCCGTGAATATTTCAGAGAACGGAGGCGTGTTTTTCCAGCTCGTTACGGTTTGCACTGCCAAATATTCGGAAACATCTGCAGAAGAGATCGTTTGCAAAAAAGGGTCATAACAAAGTGGCTGCGTCACAGTATATCCGTTTATTTTCCCCGAGGGATGCAGAATTCCGTTCGGCTCATAAATCACAAAATTCGTCGTTTGTGTCAGACTTTGCTTCTGCCCCTTTTCGCTGTATTTTCCCAGCAAGGTTCGATAGCGCGCATCATAAGCGTCGCTTTCGGCATATGCATTGACAGAAGCACTGTCGGCTCCATCCTCATTCACCAAAAAACCGACACGGGCAATCGCCGCAACCGTTCCGTCGCTGTACGAAAGTGTGTATGCCCCCGATTCCGTCTGCTCTGCCCGCGGCAGTTCAATCAAATACGAACCTTTATGGGTATGTGAATCGGTTGCAATACGCAGTTCATAGTCACTTCCGGGGGAAACCACCCAAAGGTCAAAATACAGATAGCCGCCGTCTTCCGCAGTGTTGGCAAATGCAAGGGAATCATCCACCGCAAAGCGCTCTGTAAGCGAAGCGCCCGCTTCCGCGCCGCTTTTCTCTGTCATAAAATATTTGCCGTCGGCAGTTGAAACCGGCCCAAGTGCTCCGAGCGTGGATAAATAGGCATATTCGTCTCCGTTGAGCCGCATTGTCTCCGAAAAGGTTCCTGGGTAATGCACCGTGTAGCTTTTCCCGTCGGCATCAATCGCCGTTTCCGAAAGATCCGGTGCAAGCAATATCGTTCGTCCGCCGCTGAGCGCCACGGTAATCCCGTTTACGACAGGGCTTTCCGAAAGCACCATCCAGGCAAACGAAACGGAAACCGCAAGCACACCGGCAGTGAACAGGGCGGCGACAGCCAGAATCAATTTTACGGAATATTTCTTCATTCGGCTCGCCTCCTCTTCTGTCCCTTTGCACGGCGTAAAAATTTTTTGCTTATCGTTTTCAGCGTTTTTCCCGCAGCTGCCCTCAGCCGGATCTCAGCCCCTCTTTTGTCCTGCGCCGAATTCACGCAGCAACGCCGCATAAATTTCATCGTAGTCCTTTTGCGTCAGCAGGGTATAGCCCGGCAAGCAGTCTTTTGCATCGGGCGCCGGCGGCGCCTGCTCAATCGGCCCGCGTGCAGCGGTATACTGCGCAATATCCAGTTCTTTCCGCATTTTCAGAACAAGCGCACGAATCAAAAAGCCGCACGCAATGAAAACAACGAACAGCAAAAGCACTGCAATGCTGAGTTTGCCGGAAAGAATTGCCTGCATTGCTCTTTCCCCCTTCGGCGCGGTAGGCGCTCTCTGTTTTCCGATAAATTTTGTTGTTAGGGCCTCTCTTTTTTGCGGTTGCCCGTTTGCGCCGGATCGGGGCTTTCCTTTTTCTGATGATTCCGTTCCTGCAGCATTTCCTGCATGATTTCCAGACGCAGCGCCTCTTCATCAATCGGCGCCTCCTCCCGGTCTGCGCGCATACTCTGTTCAGCCAAAGCAGCAAGCTTTGCACGGGAACGCGACGCTCGACGCGCCATCAGCATGATTATCGTAACTACGGCAATTATCACCGCAACTGCAATGCCGACATACAGCGCAAACTGTCCGCCGGTAATTCCCCAGCGGGAGGTGCGCTCGCCTACCTCATAATAATTGCCGTCCATCCCCATGAGCGTGTGCTCGCGGTCAACACCGTATTCCGCATATAAATTCTGCGGGATAACTGCATTGGCACGATCCGCGTCGGCGGAATCAATGGCAACATAATAAACCTCGCCGCGCCGAACTCCGTCAAAAGAAAACCACGCTCTTCCGTCGGCATCGACCACAACGGTTTGCATGTTTTTCACGCCGAACAAGCCTTTTTTGTACAAAGTTGCATATTGGCGGGCATTGCCGACCTTCACTCCGACCGCAGCTGTAGCTTCGAAATCAAGACGGTCGGAAAATTTCACACGGTAAACCGTGTCACTTTCAATTTTGGCAGGGGCCTTATCCAGCTTGTCAACCGAGAAATCAAGATTATAATCTCGATCGGAAAAATCCTTTTTGCGTTTATCGGCTGCGTCAATCTGCCAGGTGCTGCCGGAGGGCGTTACCACCGTTACGGTTGCATCCTTTCCTGCAATTTTTGCAAGATCTTTTCCGTTTACAGTCGAAGAGGGAAGCTGCACCTCTGCAGTCACGGTATCTTCGCTTGCAGCATCTGCCTTGCCAATCGCGTCGGCGAGATCGTCCCATCCGGCATCGTTTTCCAGAGTCGCGCTGATGGTTATCTTATTCTCGCTCTTTACCGAAACATCGGCATCTTCTGCGGCAGAGAGCGCCTCATCCAGGCTTGCATCCTTGCCGTCAACGGTGTAAGAATAGTCTGTTTCTGTTGTCGTCGTAATCGTTGCATTCCCGCTTGTGCTCACCGTTGTGGATTTGGAGGAATCATCGGTAATCGGCTCTGTTGTGCTGCCCGATGCGGGAAAGTCTTCCCGCGGCGAGATCGTCACATCGTCCCCCGTTTTTTCCGGCGGCAAAAGCCCAGCCGTCCCGTCATAGTAGATTCCGCTCAGATTGTCACAGTTTTCAAAAGCATATTCTCCTGCCTCTGTCACCGTTTGCGGCAGCGCAACCGCGCGCAGCGCCGTACAGCCGTAAAATGTCCAGTCCGGCACGCGGGTCAGAGAACACAATATTTCCGCACGAGTTAACCCGGTGCAATAGGCAAATGCGACTCTGCCAAGTTCTGTCACTCCTTGAGGAATTGAAACCGTAGATAATGTCGTGCAATTAATAAACGCATAATTTCCGATTGACTTCAGCGCCTGCGGCATATCAAGGCTTTTCAGTGCCGTGCAAGCCTCAAAAGAAGCTTCCCCTATTGCTTCAAGACTTTTCGGCAACCGTATTCCTACCAGAGAAAAACAATTTTTGAAAGCACGATTCCCGATTTTTGTTACGGATTCCGGCAATGCAACAAACAAAGCCTTGTCACAGTTGTAAAATGCAAGGTCTCCGATGGAGGTTATTCCCTCTTTAACAACAATACGCTTAATTGCAGACGCAGAGTCAAACCAAGGTGCCATATGCGCATCCGTATAATCACGCATTTCCCCTTTTCCGGATATCACCAGCGTGCCTGCGGAAAGCTCCCATTGAATTTTTCCGTCTGTCCCGTCTAAAGCAAAAGAGAAGAACGGTAACAAAGACAAACACACTAATACGATTGCTCCGGCAAGCGCTGTTATTTTCCGTATCCTCACTCTTTTCATGCTTCTTCCCTCGCCATATCAGTTCTTTGTTCGCTTTTGCTTTCCGCCTCCTTCTGCCCTTTGCACGGCTGACATGAACGGCGGGAGTCTTTTTTCGAAAATACAACCAGCAGCATGATGCCGAGTGCAATTGCCACAAGAGACCAAAATCCTCCGGGTGAGAGCTTCCAAACATACGGTTTTGTCTCTCTGAACAGATTGAGTCCAAATCTTGTTCCCCCGTAAATCACCATGAACCACGGATAGATTCTCCCTTCTTGTCTCCCGCGGAAAATCAACAGAATCAAAACTCCGAGAAGCAAAAGCGCGCCGCACAATTCCACAATTTGACTCGGAAAACGCACCACTTGCCCTGCTGCTGTTTCATAAAGGGTCCGTCCCTTACAGCAGCCTGTAAGCAAACACTCAACTTTCATCAATGCAAGCATGATGCAAATTGCCGGCGCGGTAATATCAAGCAAAGCCCGATACGGCAATCGCAAAAGAAGGGAGATCGGCAAAAACCAAAACGGCACCAAAAAAACCGCGCCAAAAAAAGAAAGTCCTCCCCATGTCCCGTTTTCAACAAAGAACATAATCTTTACGCTAACCACACCCACAACGGTCAAAAGCGCTGTGGCGGCCACCGTTTTCCATATTGGAAAACCGTATTTCAAGCGACAAAGCAATGTCACGCCGAGCATGAGAACCGTGCCTATTATAAGTGCTGTTACCAATTTTAAGTTCATGTTTTCCCCCTCATTCATGCTTAACAGCTTCTTTGAGCCACATCTGCCTGAGAGGCTCAAAGAAGCTTCTCCGTCTCATTCTTTTTTTGCCCAGTCGGTAAGGATTTTCTCCGTGGTTTGAATCTTGCTCTTGTCATAGGGGTTTTGGGGATTAAACCAGGTATATCCGTCCGGACACGTATACCCCTGTTTTGCCGAATCGGCATCTTTGTATTTCTGTTTGTCTCCAACCTTGCTTGACGTTCCAACAGCCACATCTTTAACTGTCTTTTTCTCATACGTTGCCGTTTCGGGTCTTAGGTACAGTTTGCTCAGTTCTCCAATGACAGGTGTTGCAACTAATACTCCGCTCACCTCGACCCGCTCACCCGGACTGTAAACAACATCGCCGATCTTCCACCCAAGCAAGCCTTCTGTCACTTTATATACCTCTGTTGTATCAACTCGGGTGTACGTGTACTGTGTTCTCTCAAATTGATAATAAGAGAACTCATAGTAGTAATACGTCGTATATCCGTCGCAAGTTGAGCCGACCTTATTCTTTTTTACCTCTCCCTTAGTCTCAGCATAGCACAGCTTGCTCTCCACCCTCTTGTCCTGCGTTATGTTTCCTGAGGAGGAAAATTCCGGCTTTTCAGCAGAAACTTTCCCAAATTCATCCTGCGTCGGAAGCGTTACCGAGAAGCTACCTCCGTTCGAAGAAACCACTGGGTCAAATGATTGATACCCGTCTCGGTCCGCCTTTTCATATGAAATGGACGGCGGTGGTGTTCCAAGTTCCCGAATCGTGATTGGAGATGCAATAGTCACTGTATAAACGGTATCTCCGTCCGCCTTCATCTGCAGCGTTTTGATCGTCTGCTCGCCGGCAGGATACTGCATTTCCCACTTTTCTTCCACATCTTCGCCACACATTCCACCGCTGTTTAGCCCAACCTTTTCTTCCCTTCCGCCAATCTCAGCAGATACGGTTTTTGCAGTCTGCAGAAATCGATAGGTCGTTCCGTATTGTCCGTCGGTCCCGTTTGGAACAAACGCCGTTGCAGATGAATATGTTGTTCCCGCCTCGCTAATCGTCAACTGAACTTTAGGCAAAGAGTACCGGATATATCCGATTTCTTTTTCATCAATTGTCTGCACCCATTCTTCAGCCGCAATATAAACATTTGCCAAAAGATTATCCGCCGATAAATAGTTTTGCACTTGCATCAGCTCTGCTTCGCTGAAATATTTAGCACTCAAATTGGTGTTAAACCGATATAAGGTCTGCACACTCGGACTCACCCCGGTAATCTTTACTGCCGGCGCTTTAGAATACGCGCTTATATTCTTCAGTTCCTTTTCTTTTTTCTCTCCATCAACGGATGCAAGCAGTACCGCCTTATAAGTACCAGCTAAAAGCGGAGTTTCCTCCGTTTCATAAACCGCCCCGATCGCATTCATCTTTACGGTGATCTTTTCATACGGGCTCTCCGTGTTCCATGAATATCCGCCATTAGGCGCGGTTTTCCCGTTTTGATAGATAAGCTGCACCTCTGCGCTGACGTTTTCAAGAATCACCTTGCTTGTATCGCTGCCGTCCTCAGTCGTGAGTGTTATTTTTGCCGTTATCCCTAAACCCTCTTTTTGCAGGAAGGTGCTCGTCACATTCTCGCCCGTTTTTCCAAGTACAGTTTTTCTCTGTTGTATATTTTCATCAGCCAGGGAAATGTTGTCGGTTCTGTATTTTTGCGTTGTCAGCGTATACATGCTCGGCACACCGATTTTATCCTCTGCGGTATATGTCAGTGTTTTTCCCCCGATGCTGACCTGCAGCGACTCTACCCTGTATTCCCCGGCATACTGCCATACATCTCCGCTGCTAACCTCACGATATCCGTCTTCAGCGTCTTGTTCATCCAATTCGATTTCATAGGTTCGGTTTGCTTCTGCTTGAACCTTATATCCATATTGACTGGATGCTGTCGGTGCAATATAATTCACCTTCAGTATAACTCCCGCAACCTTCTTCGCCGGGATTACATTTCCGGCTTCATCGGTCAGGAGAACTTTCATGCCGATTCGGTTCGTCTGAAAACGCTGCATAAATTTTGTTGTGGTTCCGCCGAGTGCTGTTGTCCCGGAAATCATCTGCACTTTGACAGAGCAGGAAACCGTCGTGGATAATTTTGAGAAATCAATTGTTTCATCCGCAAAAGAATTTCCGGTATCATCCACTAAATTTTGCGCATACTTCTTTGATTCTGCATCCGAGCCGATCCAATACAGCGGGTGATCTTCCCCCCGGAATTCTCCGTTCGCGTCATAACAATTCTCTAATTTCAAAAGAATCAGCTTCCAGGTTCCGTCCTGCGTATATTCCGCATTTTCCAACGGCTTTCCGTCGCTTCCGACGTTATTGGTATATTTCGGAAGCGAGATGCTCCATGCGTTTCCCGAAAATTTCACGCCCTCTGCGTCTACAACATAGTATTGCTTGCTTCGGTCATTATAAACAACCGCACTGATTGTTGCAGATTCCGCATTTCTGATTTTAATCATGTCAATAACAGCATCATTTGACAACGGGGCAAACTGAATCTCTCCGTAATAGCTGCTTTGGGAAGCTGTGTCAAAAATCGGAGGATCGGGACTGATAATTGTATAAACCGGGCTTTCAGAAGCACGAGAAAGCGCCTGCCCGTTCATGCGCAATTCCAAGAATTGAAATCTTCCTGCCGTCACAAATGGGAATGTTCCCTCATATTGCTCCTGGAGGTCGTTCCATGTTAAAACAGCCGGAACTGTATTCGTAGCCGAGCCGCCGTTAGAATATACCAGGGTAATATCCGTCAGCCCCATTTGCTCCTTTCCGGAGTTGTCATAAATCTTGACAATTACATCCTTGCTGTATGTTTTTCCGGATTCAAATTTTTCAATCAGTCCGCCGGATTGATCTTGAATCTTAACATACATTCCAAGCGCAAGCTCAATTGTCTTTGAAAATCCGTCATGCACCAAGTCCCGATATATGCCGTTCTTATCAAGAGAGGTCTTGTAAATTAAATACTCCAGGGTATAAGTTCCGGACATGATAAATTGTGCTTTTCCGGTCCACTTTCCGTCCGAGCCCCGGCTCAGCGGAACATGCAAGATATTGCCGTCTTGCCGCACAAAACAGGCATCCACAGATACCGGCATTTTAGAAACATCGCTCGTTGCAAATTCGACTGTTAGTTTTTCGGAGTAGGTTTGTTCCGATGTCTGAATTTTCGCGCTGTTCCCCGCTTCGCTCCAGGAAACGCTTTTAAGCGCAAAGCCTTTTACCTCAACTTTCAGCGGCTCCGCCAAGGCATAATCCACCCCATCAAGCCGTACATGACGCAAATAGTACGTGCCGGGCGCTGTAAAAACGTAGTCGGTCGTCCAGGTCCCGTCCGCTTGCTTTGTAAAACTCATCGTTTCCTCGCGGGAGCCCTGCGTCGAATTGATGGCGCGCAGAAAGAAAGCCGTCGTCTCCGTCGGTTCCGTGCCAAACACATGCAATGTAACATGTGCTTTGAGGTCGTCCGTCGTCAATGCGGAATCGTAATCAAATGTTGTTTGATCAATCTCTGCGGTCACAGAGCGGGTATCGTCCATGAGATCATTGTTGCCGAGCGTCTTCAGATCCTCAGACGAACCAAACTGAATATTGAGTTGTCCCTGAATTTCCGAAGCAGCCAGCACCTGATCATTTGTCAGGCGAATCCCTTCCAGATAAAGAATTGCTGTAATTCGGCTTGCGCTGTCGTATGTAAGCTGCTGGATTGCGCGCCCGACACGAGTAATATTTTGTTCATCTGTGTACTCATATGTCGTAGGAGAATCGACATCCAGCACCAGCGGAACCGTAACACGACCGTTAACCGCGTAATAATTAACCGTATCCATCCCCGCAGTCGCAAGCTTATTTCCGTTTGCATCGATAAACGCAACCTTGATACTGTCAAGCAGTTTGAGAGAACGTTCTTGATCCTCCGGCGTGTCTGCGTAATAGATATAGCATGAACCGCCGCCCTGTGTCGTGCTGTCAGTTGTAAGAACCGTTTTCCCGGTCTTCCCCCAAATGCGGTTAACACCGTCATAACTGAGAATGTTTCCATTCTCGTCGGTTGCAACCGCCCCTTCCAGCGTCAAATAAGTCTGTTCCGTATTTGTCCGCACCCAAAAGTCGATTGCCATTCCATAAATGTCCTGCGGTGTCTTGTCAACATTTCCCAGTTCTGTTTGCTGTGCCTTTGCAAAATCCTGCTGGAGCCAGGAGTTCCCCAACTGCTTTCCGGTCCATTTGGTGCTATCAGTGCCCTCATCTTCCGCAGTATAGGCTTTCCCGAATATTTTGAAATTGACAATTACAATTTTTTCCACCGTTATGGCGATATTACACTTCGCGTTTCCGTTCATTCGATATCCCGCATCAATCACGGTCTGCTCCATCCGCTTTAATATACCGTTCTTAATGTAAACGCTCTGCGTGGTTTTGTTGTAGCTCAGAAGATCGGTCCCCAAAGATTGAATGTTCACTACCGGAACGGCTTTCCCGCCCAGAATCATATACATTGTGCCGTAATCAATCAGGCGCGTAATCATTTGATTGATCTGGAAACCATTGTCCCCCCCATGGCTCCAGTAATAATTCGTTTTGTCCGTATCGTATGCAGTCTTATATTCTTCCAGTTTTTCGGTATCCCGATCGAGAGTCTCCTGATCTTTCACAAAGGTTGAGAATCCCGTCAGGGAAATGATTCCGTTTTTCGATGAAGAATTCAAATCAGCGGCGCTATAATCGGCATGCTTGCTCTTTAATTCCTCCCATGTTATCTCCGAGAAAGTCCGTCCTTCTTCTTGTTTTGACCAAAGGAAAAGTTGCAAATTTGCCAGCTCAACATAAACATCCTGCTGTTTTTCCATTGTCGCCTGCACAGCATGATACAAATTCAGCATGTCTCCGAGATACGGGCTCATGCTGGAATCTGTCACATCGTACTGGCTCCCGGACGGCTTATAATCAGACTTATTCACTTTGTCTTGTGCAAAACGGCTGATCATTCTCCCAAGACCTTCAAAGCTTTCAATCGCCTTGGCATACTCTTGATATACGGCTTCGCGCTTGTTGGAAACCTTCTCAATTCGCTCATTCAACTCCACCTGCGCACCAACTGACTGTCCGGTAACATACGAGGCAATGGCGCGAACGCCGTAGCTGTCGTTTGCAACATCAAACGCGCCGCCTGTTTTGTTGTATTTGGCAAATACAAAGTCGTTTGTCTTTGAGGTGATCCTGCCGTCTTCTCCGTACTTTACGCCCCGCAAAGGCTTTGTTGTCAGCATACCATCGTTCAGCTCAGCCGGTCGAAGCGTGTATTGATCCATCCCATAAGTTGGGTCGGACAAGTTGATAAGATTTCCCCATTGCAGATTTGAGGCAACAATATTAACCGAAGATGATGCTCCTTCGTCAACATCAAATTCATCCGGCTCCAAGCCATCGTCATCCGACAATGCAATTTCAAGATTTCCATTGCCAGAAAGCGTCGTTGTGACTCCGCTCACCTGCGGTGCGCGGGAAAGCGTAACCCATGCATAGGTGGCCGACACTGCCGTAAGCAGTGCGATAAACAGCATCATGCATGCAGCAAAAACCTTCTCCTTCATGCCGGGAAGAGCGGCCTGATAAAATTTGATTCTTTTCTCGGTTTGCGCTTTCATTTCCCGTCACCTCCAAACTTGGAATTCTGCTCTGTTTTCAACTTCATTTCTCGATAAACGGACTTTTCCCCGCCACGGCGAACTGTGCATGTCTGCGCGCGACTTGGCGTGTGCAGCTTTCGTTGAATTTTCATATCCCGCCCCGCCGTGTCGCGATACACAGCTCTTTCCTTTCTGAAAAATTTCCGATGTTTTTCCGTCAAAATCGGCAATACCGATTATCTTTCAACAGCAATCACACTGCAAAAATTTTTATTTCCGCATGCGCTGTGCGCGGCGCTGCGCTTTTTCGTGCTCCCACGCGGCGACCATGTCATACCGCGCCTGCTCCGCCTCTTTGCGCGCCTGTTTTCTTGCCGCAAGGGCAGCCGCAAATGCCTCTGTTTCAAACACGATCGGCTGCAAAGCCGCCCGCGCCTGCTCCTTTTGCGCCAAAGCGATGCGCGCCCGCTCTGCCTCCGCTTCCGCGCGGCGCTGCCGTTCCGCCTCCGCTTTTTCGGCGCGGATACGCTCCTTTTCCGCTTCCTTTTCGCGGGCAATGCGCGCGGCCTCCTCGGCTTGGCGCACGCGTTCGCGCTCATCCTGAGCGGCGAGACGCTCCAGCTGCTCGCGGCGGGCAAGCTCTGCCTCCTCCGCCTCTTTTGCCTCTCTCTTTTTGCGCTGCGCATCCTCCGCCGCGGCGCGTTTTTCCTTCTGCTCTTCCAAATGCTCGCGAAAATAACCAAGCTCCGCGCGCAGCAGCTTTGCGCGGCGATGATCCTCTGTGCGCTGCTCCATTTCCGCCTGGCGCCGTCTTGCTTCCTCCGCCTCTTTTTCAAGGCGCAGCCGCTCTTTTTCCGCTTCCTTCTCTTGTTTCAGGCGCTCTTTTTCCGCCTCTTTTTCTTTTTTCAGGCGCTCTGCCTCTTCCTTCTTGCGCTTTGCCTGCTCTTCGACAAGGCGGCGGCGCTCGGCGGCTTCCTCCTGCATGAGCTGCTCTTTGGTCAGCTCTTCGATCAGTACCTTGCGGACCTCCACATCGGGCAGATCGTAATCCTCCGTCAACTCCTCCACAATTTCATGAATGAATTTCGGCTTGAGCACACGGCGGCGATCCTTTGATTTCACGGGGACTGCGCGATCCGCCGGATCCTCCAAATAACCCTTGAGAATCAGATATTGAAATAAAATATTGCGATAGATATCCTCGGTGAAGCGCTCGTCCACCTGCGGGCTCTGCTCCACCACCTTAATGGTATAGCCGATATCGTCATAGCTGCGCAGAAATTCAAATAATTTCAGCACATCGCGGTAGTTCGGGTTGCGTTTTAAGATATTCGTTTTGTTGATGGTGCCCTTCACGCGCGGCTTTTTCGCAAGCGACTGCGCAAAGGAGGAATTCATAAAGACCCCAAGCACACGGTACATGCGCGAAATGCGCCCGAAAACATCGGCGTTTTTCGCATCGGTTTCCAGGGTGGATTCCGTGTCCTTGATATGCAAAAACAGGTCCATATGAACATGCTCCGTTGCGCTGTCCATATCGGATTTCACCAAAAGCTTTGCGCCGAATTCATCGCTCATGGCTTCCAGCAGCGCGTCGTGGCGAATCTTCACAAAATGAAAGGCATATTCCATGGTCGTAAAGACCAGGCGGTTTTCATAAAGCCCGAGCGATTCCTCGCGATAGCGCTGCATGAGCCTGGAGGGGCGCACATCGCCTGTTTCCTCGTCAAACGATTCGACAAGGCCGGAATGCTGCGCCAAATGCCGCACGGTTTCCGCACCTGAGTGCTTTGCGTTCGCGACATTGACAATGAGATCCTCCTCCTTGATCATGTTGCGCGGCGCAGCAAGAATATTCTGCATGGCAGGGAGCGCTTCCTCAATCGCGTCCACCCAGTCAAGGTCAACCGTCTTTACCAGCTTGCGGTTGGAAAACTGAATCTCGTTTTGCGCATGGGAGACGGCATCCATAAAATATTCGTAAAATTCCGTGCTGCCGATTGCGCGGGTAACGCCGCGGACAAACTTTTCATAAATCGGATCGATCAGCGCTTCGTTTTTCGCCTTTTTGTCCGCCTGTGCCATAGCCGCATCTCCCCTTTGTTTTCACGCTGTGCGCCGCGCGCTCAGTTATTTTTCTTCAGATAATCAACATATTCCTTGCAGATCGGCATTTTGTTTTTGCCGAAGGTGCGGTCGAGATAATTGTTGAATTTGGTCAGCTCGTCCTTCATAAACCCGAGCGAGAGCGATTCGAATTTGCGCAGCACCTTTTTTGCCACGATAAAGTCCACCGCTTCCAGCTCCGTTCCGCCGCATGCGATAAAGCACGGGACAAAATCGCCCGCCTGCCGCATGATACGGTTGCCGAATGCCAGACGGAAATTCTTGATGAGATAGTTGTTCATATCCTCAAGCTTATCCATCATCTCTTCGGAAATGGAATATTCGTGCTTTGCCTTTTCAAACAAGGCGTTGAGATGGTCGGTCGAGACGCTGACGGCCTCCGTCGCCTCGCATTCAAAGGCTTCGGCGCGGCTGTCAAGGTCGATCGGGATAGCGCGGTCATACACCTTGTCGGCAACGGCAAAGGTGGAGTCGTCATTGTTGATCGTGCCGACGAACCACACATTGTCCGGAATCTGCACCTTGCCCTTTTCGATCAGAACGGGGTCGTTTTCCCACATCGCCGTGACAATATCGACCTTCCATTCCTCCTTGCGCGGCATTTCGAGAATGGAGAGCATCTCCGCAAAATAGTATTCCACACGGGCAATGTTCATCTCATCCAAGATAACCATCTGCGGGTCGCGATAATAATTGCTTTCGTAAATGGCGCGCAGGAAGTCCGTCTCGGTATATTTGCGCGTAAATTCGTTGTAATAGCCGTAAAGCTCCGTGCGCTCGCGCCATGCCGGCTGCACAGAGACCACCGCCGCGTCCTTGCCGACAAAGCGGCCGAAGGCATACGGCAGCGAGGTTTTACCCGTGCCGGAAATACCCTGCAAAATGATGATGCGCGCCGTGCCCATGGAAGCGACAAAATAGCGCATCATGGCAAGGTCATAATAAAGATGCAGCTGCGATGCCGCATAGCGGCGAAACCGCTCACAGAACTCCGCAAGCGTGATCGCATTGTCATAAACCGGCGGCTGATATTTTGTTTTGTAGAAATTGTCCACCGAGGTCAGGCGGAAGAAGCGGCTCTCGGAGGGGTCAATCGGGGGAGAAGAGCGGGTATTGCGGTGCTCCGTTTCCACATATTCTTCCTTTTCTTCCTCCGGCTGCTCGCCTGCAAGCTCCGCGCGCAGCTGCTCCTCGGAAATGCCGAGCTCTGCGACCTTCATCTGCAGCAGGCGGTCCTTTTCGTAGTTTGCCCGCAGCAGGTCGCGCTGCAAATTGCGCATTTGCTTCATGGCTTCGTCGTATTTTTTCACCGGAACGCGGAAGCGAAGCAGCTTGCGCAGAATGCGGAACAAAAGATAGACCAGCGCCGCAGCGACGGCAAGCAAAACGATCTCCGTGATCACGAGCATCACCCATTCTCCCACGGAGAAGCTGCCCTCGTATTCACGAATCAGTTTGAGCCGCATGGGGAAATTGAACAGATAATTCACAAAGTTAAAAAACGCTGCGAATATATCGACAAACGCGCGGAATACGCGCCCCACATCCGCTAAAAAATACTTAAAAAAGTTGTCCATGTTCTACCTCGGTAATCGCCCCGCGGGGCGGTGATGCGCCGTGATTATGTCATTTTGCGCAGAAGGCTTGTATCGGGGCACCGCATGCGCAAAGCGCGCCGGAGGGCAAAGCCTGCCCTGTTCTTTCTCCTTTGGCGCAAAAGCCGCAAAAAACCGCGCAAAGCGGCGTGGTTTTCCCATGCCGCTGCCCGCCCTCCCGGGGGAGGGCGCAAATGCGCTTTATGCGTTATCGGAAGTGCCGTCGACGTTTTCCCGCGGCGCCGCCTTGGCGGCAGCGGCAGCCTCGGCGGCAGCCTTTTCTTCCATCTCTTTTTGAATCTTTGCGCGCAGTTCTGTCTCCATGGCAGCCCGCTTTTCCGCCTCTTCCTTTGCCTTTTGCTCAGCCTCGGCTTTGGCAGCAAGCTCTGCGCGGATGCGCGCTTCCATTTCCTCGGCGGTCTCCGCCTTTGGCTGCGGCTCCGGCTCTTCGGGGGCGGCGTTTGCGGCGGTCAGCTCCTCGCGCAGCTTTGCGCGCAGCTCCTCTTCCAGCCGCTTGCGCTCTGCGGCGCGCGTCTGCTCCATGTTGCGCTTTTCGTCGGCAACCAGGTCCTCCGTTTTACCGCGCTCTTTTTCATATTGCAGCTTGCTTTTAATATTGTTGTATTCAAACAGCACGCGGAAGAACTGAATCAGGTGATACAGGAAAAAGATCGCAACGGGAATCACCACCACGATCAAAAAGCCAGTGCTCGTCTGCAAATAGTCAAACACTTTGCCAAGGCCGCCGATTTTGGCGCCTTTGTACATGCCGACAATCTCGGACTCATGCACGGTCAGCGGGTCGGCTGCGGTGTTGTTATCACCTTTTGTCTGGAAAATAAGATATCCGCCGCCGTTGTAAATTTCGGTAATACGGTGCGTATTAAGCACGCGCTCGCCGTCAATTACAGTCCAATAGGTAATAATGTCGCCCGGACGCAGAGCGGATGTGTCCTTCACACCGGTATCAAAAATCAAATCGCCCGGATTAAGGGTCGGATACATGGATTCCGTCTTAATCGACAAAATCCGAATCCCCAACAGGCTCGGCACGCCATTTCCGCTTGTGGAGATATAGCTTGTGTACGTGCACAACGCAGCAACAATGATTGCCAATACCAGCACAACATTGATGACAATATTGGCAACGCGCCTTCCCTTGCTCGGCTGCGCAACCGCATCCATAGCAGCCGTGTTTTCCGCCGCTGTCTGTTCCGTTACTTCACTGTCTGCGACTTTCTTTTTCATTGATTTACTCCCTTCGTGATATGTTAACATAATACCATATTTATCGACATGCAGTCAAGGTTTACGCCCTTCTTCTGCCATTATCAATCGGGGATATCCACCAGCCCGCTCTGCCCGCTGTAATCCGTATGGAATTGCACATTGGCAAAGATTTGTGCCTGATCAATAGAGTTCACACAATCGCGATCCTGCCCCTCCAGCCAAATATACAACCGAATGCGCACGATTTCTCCCGGTCCCACCGAAAAAAGCTCCATATTATTCTGAAATGCGCCCAGCTTTTTAATTGTCACCTCGCGCTGTACGGGATTTGCCTCGCTCCATTCGGAAGCGCTTTGCAAAATCAGGCGCGAAGCCAGTGTTTCCGTTCCGTCAATGCTGGGTGTTTGTTCAAGCCCGACGGTTCCGTCCGGATGGCGGTCGCAGTTCGGCTCATAGATCGTAAACTCCGTTTCCGTCGTCTCCGCTCCGGTTTTCGGATTCACTTTATCGACAGCAAAGCCGAGACGAATTGCCGTTTCTGCACCGTTCCCGCCATCGGAATGCAACAAGCGGCGTTCATCCCAAAGCGGCGTTCCGATCACATATGTTCCTGCTCCGCTTTCCCCGCCGCTGAGCTCAACAGCCTCCGCCAAAGAAACGCGGCAGCGTTGATCCGTGCGGGCATAAAATGTGCCGACAACATAATAGCCGTTTCCGTCGGTGCGGTTTGCATGGGTTTGGTCACTAAGCTGCAAAAAACGATCTGTCATGCGCCCATCGAATCCATAATTGACGGCAAAAAAACCTTTATTCTGCTGCGAATAAGTCACCGGTTTTAATGGGTCTGCCTCGCTCACAAGATCCGGAAACGACAGCTTCTGTGTCCACTGCGCCTCCTCAGCATCATAATTGCGTGCAATTGTCAGCCCTGTCGGTGCATTGATATAAAGCGCAAGCTCGCTCACTCTCGGCCGCTTTGAGAGGCTGAACCAGGTATAGCTGGAAGCCACCAAAAGCACAAGCAATGCCAGCAGCAGCATGCAGTATAAAAAAGTGCGGGAGCTTCGCCGCGGCGGTGTTTGACTGTTCAAGGCGGCTGCCCTCCTTCTTTACGATTGCTCTTTTGGATTGCTGCTGCAGCATTCACCCGTTCTGCCGAAAACGCGGCAAAGTCACGGGGCATTTTTACAGTGCCCCCGCCGACAGGCTTACGGGGTGCCGCCGCTTTCCTCGTCCCTCGATGTTTCTGCTTCCGCGGTTGTCGCTTCTTTTCCGCGCTGCAGCTCAGTGTTCTGCATTGGCATCAGTTCTGCATCGCTTGCAAATTGCAGATTCAGCGTTCCCGTCATAGACTGCGCCGAATTTGCTGCCACCATAGAGTTGTTGACAACACTTCCGTCCAGGTAAACAAGCGCCGTGACAATCTGTGCACGGTCCTGCTGCAAGGTCGTGATTGTTGCATCGGTGCGTTTTGTGCCCAAAGAAAGTGCGCCCGTCTCATGTGCATCCTCTCCCTCGCCCTTCACGGTTTTTGAGAAGTTGTACAGATAGAGCTTTGCCTTCACCGTGCCGGTCAATGTATCAAATGTAACGGCTGAGATTCCTGCAAGCGCGTCATATTCCGCTTTTGTAATCAAATCGGAATTTTGGTAGGAGCTTGCGCTGCCGTTCAGATATGCATACATTTTCGTTTCTGTTTTTTCGCTGTCAGAAAGCTCCTTATATACATCTTTGCCAAGCGTTGTGTCCAAGGCCGCAATTGCAAACACCCGCTGCTCCTTATCCATAAAGACCACGCGAATTCCGCCGAGCAGCTTCACCATCTTCGTTGCGCTCAGCCCTGCCTGCGTTTTGAATTCCATATAGCTGCCTGCGCCCTGTAATGCAGAGTTTTGCGTGTCTCCCTCGTAAATGCGGTTTTCCGGTTCCGTCTGCAAAAGCAGCTTGCTTGTGCCTGCCGCATTCGTGCGGAATGCCAGATCAACCGCATAGCCGTAGTAATCCGTCAGTGCCGGGTTCTCTGCCCCCTGCTGGGTCGTGTAGGCGCGCATGCTGTTTGCACAAACCTGCAAATACACCGGAGATGCCTTTGTCGCCGTCTGCATGGTCGCTTTGACATCCATCGGGCCGATACTTCCGTACTTAAAATCTTTCACAACCACATTGGCGCTGTAATCACCGGCAAAGTCGGCAATGTCGGAAACCACGCCGCTGCCGCTGGGTACGGTAATTTTCACGCCGCCGTTCACCAGGGCAAATGCAGCGTCAAAGTTAATGGAACCGTCCGGGTTTTTTACGGTTTTCTTCACCTCATCAATTGTCTTGCCGCCGATTGTCATTTGATCCGGATCCGCCAGGGGACGCACAATCGCGGAAAGATCGCTCCAGCCGCAGACCTCGCCGGCATCAATTTTTGTGTCCCACGCATCACACTGGCTCAGAGCGGTTGTAACCTTTGCCCTGTCTTCCCCAAGCTTTGTGATATAGGTATCAATCGGATAGCCGTCCTGCTTGATGCCGGGATATTTTTGAAGTAACGCCTCAAGCGTGGTTGCTTCGTTTGTAATCTCGGCAAGAGCATCCGCATAAGTGTCTGCGTTCACCCCGCTGCCTTGCGATGTTATGTAGCCGGCAAACGCCTGGCGCAGCGCCGCCTTAATCTGATCCAGAGAGGCACCCAGCCCTTGTGCCAATTTGCGGATTGCAGCAACATCATCCTTGGTATAGGAAACAGTTTCATTGTCATTTTTCAGCGCATATTTCACTACAATCGTTGCAAGGTCCGCGCCGTTCTGATTCAGCGTATTGCTCGCCTCCGTGCGTGCCGCCGCAGTAGCGGTTGCGATTCCGGCGCGTGCTGCATTCAGCCCGAGCTGGAATACGGACATGCTGGAGGAAGTGCCGATAGCGCGCACACCGTACCCCTCCGCGCTGAATGTGCGCTTCTGTGCAATGCGCGTCACGGCTGCCGTTGCATCCAGGCTCTTAACGCGGCCGTCTTCTCCGTATACGGGAACCTTCAGCGGCACCGTATTGATTTTATAAGTCTGTGTGCCGTCCTCCGCCGCTGTTCCGTCTTTATCGATGGCAAGGCGGGAAGGATTCAATACGATCTGATCAAGCGCATAGGAAGCATCCGCAAGATCCACCAGGTTTCCCCAGGTTAAGTTCGCCCCGGGCGTATTCTTTCCCTGCGTCCCGCTTTCATCAATATCTCCCATATCAAGGCGGGAAAGGTCGTTCCAGCTTTCCTGATCCAGCAGCGCAATCTCAAGCGCCCCGTTCGCACCGACCTGGGTTTGAATACCCGTAACCTCCGGCGCGGTGGAAAGCACAAACCAGGCATATGTCGTGCTGACAAGCAAAATTGCGGAGACAAGCAGCAATGCGGCTGCCGAAAATAACTTTTTGCGCAGCGTAAAATAATGCGGGAACCGTTCCGTGCCTTCCCCGTTGTACATACGAGATGCCTGAATCTGATTCATATTTGTTCCTCCGATAGTATGGAATTTAAAAATTAAAACAGAAACGGTTTGAGCCGTATCGCCGTTTGAGACAGTGCTTTTGTAAAGAGCAGACGCAGCTTCACGCGCTGCTCCTTAGAAAAACGCTGTCGCGTTTTTCTTTGCGTGGATCAGTCGTTTCCGACTGAAAACAGGGGCTTATCCATTCCTAAGCACCCGGAAAACCGCCGCTCAAATGGCAGTTTTCAAATCGCGGCGTTTTCGCGGGGGCGTTGCCCCCGCGCGCCGCAGAATTCATGCTTTCTCAAAATGAGATTGTTCGAAGGGTCTCCCTTAGTCCTTCGGATTCAACGGTGTATAGTTCATCGGAGTCAGCGTTGCGCTGGATGCGAATTGCAGATTCATAGACCCGGTCATCGACTTTGCTGCATTTGCAACCTTTGCATTATCAACGGTATCTCCATCCAGATAAACATATACAGAAATCGCCTTCGGATCGTTTTGATTCAACGAGGTAATGGACTGGGTATCTTGGTATTCGTTTTTAGTCACAACCAATTTCCCGGCGTCAGCACCAGCCGTCGAAAGCGTATATGCATCCTCTTTCAGCAACATGATTTTTGCTTTCACGCCCTCTGCTTCAACGGTTGCTGTCGCTGTGTCAAGTGCTGCAACGCCGAGAATGCTGCCATCTTTATCAGCGAAAACGACACGAATCGCTCCCATGAGCGTCTTAACAGAATCATTGGAGAACTTGTCATCAACAGAATTCATCATCATATAGCTTCCGCCGCCGAGTGTGTCCTCAAGCTTACCATCAGCATATATTCTCTGCGCTGCTTCTTGCCGGAGCAGCAAATTGCTGCCCGCCGCATTGGTACGGAACGCAAGATCCAGAGCATATCCGTATGTGTCGCTGATCGCAGCAGAGGTCGCCAACCCTTCAGCGGCATCCAAAGCCTTTACGCTCGTGCTAACGGTAGAAAGAAGCGGTGTAACCGCCGGAGTTGCATTCTCCGCGGCAATTGTCTTCATTTGTGCCGGCACATTGGTCACAGCCAAAGAGTTATGCTTGATTTCTGCAATCGTAACACTTGCTGCATAATCGCCGCACAAAGACGCAATATCTGCAAATGCGCCGGATCCGGCAGGCATTTCCAACTTCATGCCATCTTTTAAAATTGCATTTGCAAGGCTGTTCTGGGCATCTTCTGTTCCCAAACTATCGACTTTGACACCGTTAACAGTCATAGATTCCGTGCTCATCACAGCTTTTAAGGGTGCGCTGATTGCGGCCCATGTGTAATTGCCGCCGGTCATCTCGTTCAGTTTTGCTTCCGCTGTTTTCACTGCATTTTCAATTGCGTCAAGCTTTATAATAGCAGCATCAAGAGAGGTTCCGATTGTTGTCGGAAGAGCCTTGTCAGCAATCTGAATGGTCACTGTTCCGTCAGAAACGGTGAAACTAACGGCAGTCGGTTCAATTGCTACATACGTATCATCTGCAGATACATTCGCTGCATAATACGCAACAACTGCATTCTGCAGAGCTGTTTTGATTTTTTCTGCGGAAGTCTTCACTCCGGTCACGGTTGCTGCAATTGTGTCTTTCTCAGTATCCGTATAAGTATCCGTTCCAGCCGCCGCGGTTCCATGCTTCAATGCAATCTGTGCAAGATCGGCACCATGCTCGTTTAATGTCCGTACAGCCTGGCTTTTTGCACCGCTGATTCCTGCATTCATCTCGGTTTTTGCATTGCGAAGATCAAGTGCAACCGCGCTCATCCCGTTTGCTGTCCCAATAGCGCGAACGCCGTATTTCGTCGTAGTCCCGGATTCAAATCCATTGTTATAAATCGCAGTTACGCTATCCTTGAGCAATTCGGTAACTCTACCGTCAGTACCATATGCCGCATAGCTGAGAGGGGCAGCAACATTAATCTTTCCATCGTTTGTAAGATTCAATCGTGCGGGATTCAGCATAATCTTATCAAAGCCATATCCCTCTTTCAAGTCAACCAAGTTGCCCCATGTAAGATTTGCCTCTTTTGCATCTTTGGGCGTATTCATAGAATCGCCTACGCCGGTTTTGATTAATGACAAATCTCCATCCGGATTCAGCAGCGCCATTTCCAGGTTGCCGTTCGCGCCGACACTGGTTGTGATGCCGGTAATTTCCGGTGCCGTAGAAAGGGTGAACCATGCATAGGTCGAAGAAACCAGCAGAATTGCCGCGACCAAAAGCATTGCAGCAGCTGCCATCAGCTTCTGCCGCATAGAGCCGGGCATTTTTACCTTGCTCTGTTTTGTTTGAATGCTAGTCATTCTTGTTCTCCTTTCGGAATAATTTTTCTGCGTGTTTTTATCCTCGCCGGGACTATATCAGCCGCTGTGCTTTGTGTGGAATGGCGCACAAGGCACGGCGGTTCATATATAAGATTGAGACATGCTCAGAATGCGCTCAGGTGCGCCAAACAGAGCCCCACCATGCGCCGATTCCGGACGCTTTCTCTGCTTGCTCCGCTTCGCTCTCCAGGCGAAAATTCATCTCCGCGCCGAGATGCCCGCCGATCATTGCGTCGGTGACATCCGCATCGTCCCCCTCCAGCCACAGAACAACGGTGTATTTATGCACCTGCATGGGCGCAACGCCGTTCATTCTGCCCGCGGCGATCTCCCGGTCGGATAGAAACGAATCGGGAATCACGCGGTAATAAATCACATCGCCCACGGTGCGCACAAGAGAAAACTGGTCGCTTTGCGGTGCCAGCTCGCGCACGGGGAGGCTGAGATAGCCGCGGCTGTTGTCCGAAAGGGGCGGCAGCGCTTCCGCTTCGCCGCTTTGGCTGTTTGCCTTGGCATAAATGCGCAGCACACCGTCTTCAAAAAGCATTGCCCAAACGCCGCTTGAAAGCGACTGCGTTTCGGAGGCAATCGAAAGCGACCAGGTGTAATCCACGGTGCTCTCGCCCTCATTGCGGATATAATAGGTATAGGCAAAATATTGCCCGTTGTGCTCGCCGTCTATGGAATCGACATTCGTCGGGATTTGGTTGATGGAAATGCAGGGAACATCCGCCGCCGGCGTTGCAAACAGCTGCACGGTGGGATGCTCAAAGCCTACGCTGTCCGACAGGGTGAAGCCCTCGCGGAACATGCCGTCGGAGAGGCTGATGGTAAAGTGCCCGCGCATATATTGCACCGCGGAAAACAGGAACAGCACCGCCAAAAACGCTGCCAAGGCGCCGAGCAGCGCCCCGAGCCAATGGCGCCCCAGCCACAGCAAAAGCCCCCATTTGGATTTATCGAAATAGAGCCCCAGCGCGCCCGCCGTCAGCTCGAATTCGCGCTTTGAGCGAATGCCCCTTGCGCGCATCTCTTTTCGCAGCTTTTTGCGGCCCGCCTTGATCGCCTTGACCTCATCCTCGGAAAGAACAACGCCCGCGCGGCGGTATTTGAACAGCCGATGCTGCTTTTTTTCTTCGCCGGTGGTCTTCGGCTCTTTTTCTTTTTCCCCGCGCGGCGCTTCGCCCTGCGGCGGTGTTCCGCCTGCCGCGGCGCCGCCCTTTTCGCGGGGCGATTGCGGCTTTTGTTTGCCGTCGGAGGAAGCGGCGTTTGCCGTCTCTTTTTTCACCTCGTCCGGAATTAAATCAAAGGGTGTCGGCATGGTTTGCTCTCCCCGTGGTTCATGGTTTTTTGCGCTTTGCAGCAATGCAGAAGGCTTTTCAACACTCTGCCGCCCGGCTTTTATGCAATGCCCTGCGCCTGTGCAAGCAGCTCGCGGATCATTGCATCCTCGTCTTGTTCATGCCCGAAAATCGGCCCGTCCAGATAGGCAACGCCGTTTTCCCGCAGCGCCTGTGCAGCCGCTTCGCTGTCTACCCCGCCCGCAAAGAGCAGAACGCCCTGAGCAGCCGCCGCGGCATATGCCGCAAGGAAAAGCGGGCTGAGCGCCTCGGGCACTGTGTCCTCCGCCGCGGCATTGTTTTGCGCCGCAGCCGCCTGCGCGCCCTCCTCGGAGGAGGCGGCTGCGCTCCTTTGCGGTGCAGACGCATCGATCCGCGCCATGGCAAAGCCGAGCTCCTTCAATCGCTCCGTCGGCAGGGAAACGGGGTTCCATGCGTCAAGCAGCAGTGAGATGCCGTTTTTGCGGTACCGCGCAAGCGCGGCAAGCACGCCCTTTGTCGCCGTTTCGACAAAATTCGCATTTATGGTTAAAATCAGCTTCTCTTTCGGCACGGGCTGATCGGCAAACAGCTGCGCAAACAGCTCCGTTTCGTTTTGCGCGGTGAAAAAGCCGGGAATCGTCTCAAGCAGAATGCCCTGAAACGGCACGGCGCAATGCTCCGTGCGCAGCAGCGCATCCGCCGCTTCATAGCAAAGATAAATAGTGACCTCTTTTGTCAGCTCCGCGCGCGCAAGCAGCGGTGCAATCTGCGCGGCGCTCTCCGTTTCGCCCGCCGCATCCGGCAGCCCGCCGAAATAGGGCCTTGCGCGATAATATGCGGCTTTGCCCGCGCTGTCCCGCACGGGGAAATAACGCAGCCCCATAGGGCGATCCTTGCGTTTTTCCACCAGCGGCACGGTTTTCGGCACCGTCAGCGTATAAAGAATATATTTATTGTAGATTGCGCGGCACTTTGCCCGCGCCCCCTTCAATATCTCGATCAATGCGGGTGAAAAGCCCTTGCCCGCCTGTGCCGTCAGCGCTTCGTAGGCATCCGCAAACGGCTCCTCCGCCTTCACCGTTGCGCTGAGGCGGTCCAGCTCCTTTGCAAGCCCGACGATCTGGGCGATGGGGCTGATCTCTGCGCCCGCAAGCCCTGCGGGATAGCCGCTGCCGTCATACCGCTCCATATGCTGCGCGCAGCTCTCGCGAATCATCAGAAAAGGGATGTTTTCCGTCGGGGCTTCCTGCGCGCTCTCCGTGCGGCGGCGCTGCTTTGCCCCGAGAGAGCTCCTGCAGCCGTGCTGCCAATGTCCGCCCGTCTGCGGTATATTTGCGATAGACCGCAATTTCCTCCTCGGTAAAATCCCGCTGCAGGATCTGATATTCCTGCGGGACGAGAGCCTTGCCAATCTGATGATACAGCCCGCACTTGTACGCAACCTCGGCATATTTGCTTCTGATGCGCTCGGGATATGCGGCGCTTTCCTGCGCGCCGAAGCCCGCCTCACACGCTTTTTGATACAAAACCTGCGTATATTCCGCAACTCTGACCGATTCCTGCCGCATGGCAGGCGCAAGCGCGCGGAAGGCTTCCTCCCATGTTGTATATTCTTTTCGCGTCCAAGTGTTGTTTTCCACGAGCCTGTCCCCTTTTTCGCTTTTCTGTCTTTTCGAAAACACATCCTGTTTTCGGAGAAATTTGGAAATGTTTCGTTTTCTCCGAAAACAGCATGCGGGCAGCCGAGTGTCTCTTCGCCCGGCTGCCGCAATACTATTTTACAGCAAGCCTTTGCAAAATGCAAGTAATTTCACTTTGCAAATCCGTCTTTTTTCCTGCCTGTTTTTCCCGCGGGAAATCAGTCGTCGTCGCCGATCCGATAATTCACCAGCGGCGTGGAATCCTTTGTGTTCTTCTTGCGCCTGAGCAGCCACAGAACCAGCAGCACAATAAATGCAACATTGATCACTGCGCTGATGATGAACAGAACGAGCAGAACCTTATGGAAGCGGATATTGCAGAACGCATAGCTCGGCTCTTTTTCCACTTCGACGATCTTTTCCTCGCCCTTCATTTCGTCAAGCGCCGCCTTCACGCCGTTCAGCGCCTCGGTCAGCGCCTTTTCCGCTGCATCCACAGCCGCCTGGTCGCCGCTTTCAAGATTCTCGCGTGCCGCTTCCAAAGCCGTGATCATCGGGTCCCATTTGCCGGCAAAATCATTGTCCTTCAGCAGCTCTTCCGTCGCGGAAATGGCTGCCTTCAGCTTTGCAAGATCAATCTTTTCCAGCTTTGCAATGGCATCCGCAAGTGCTTTCGCCCCTGCATCGACATTTGCCTGGCTGCGGCTTGTCGTCAGCTTCTCCGCCGCCTCCAGCGTCTGCTGCATATCCTGCCAGCTCTGCGCGGTATATTCTCCCTTTGCAAGCGCCTTTGTCGCTTCAATCTGACGGTTCAGCTCGGTATAATCCACAGCCTTGCCGGTCTGATTGCCGCCGGAGGTGTTGTTGCCGGGGGTCGTGTTCCCGCCGGAGGTATTGTTGCCCGGGTTAGGCGTAGGAGTGGGAGTGGGGTCGGGTTCCGGCGTGGGGGTGGGCGTCGGGTCGGGATCGGGCGCGGGTGCCGCCTTCACCGTGATCGTCGCCGTCGCCATTCCGTCGCGCAGGTTGCCCATATCATCCACGGCGACATCGCCGATCGCCGTGATGGTGCAGCTGGCGCCGACAGGCGCCGAGGCTGCAATCTTCGCGGTGACGATGATATTGACTGTAGTAAGCTCCGTTCCGCTTGCAAAATATTTTTCCGCGGTGCACGAGCCGACCAGGTTGCTTGTTACCTTGATGTTTTCAAGGATGCCCTGATTTGTGTATTCCAGAGTGCCGTTCACGCCGTACGCATTCGGAAAGGAAAGCGTCACCGAAACGGTCTGTCCCGCCTCTGCGCTTGCATCAGCCGCAAAGGTGCCGAGGGTGAAGACGCCTGCAAGCAGGGCAAGCGTCAGCGCCAGGGTCAAAAGCTTCTTCATTGTTTTCATCTTGTTTCCTCCCAATTATTTCAGCGCGGATGTGTAAGTGCTGTCATCCCACTTGTATGCATACTTTGCAGCGATGTTCACCGCGTCTCCGGATTCCACTCTGCCGTTTTGGTTGGTATCCGCAGCAAGCAGCGCATATCCGTCAAGCAGGCGCGTGCCGATGAAATGCAGGTTGATTCGCGTGCCGTCGCCGGATTCAATGCGTCCGTTGCAGTTGGTATCGCCAAGGATGATCACCGTGTAAACGGCCTCGGCGCTGCTGTACGCATTTGCCGCCGTCATCGTCACCTTTGTGCCGGTTGCGACCAATGCGCTCTCGGAAACCGTACCGTCCTCGCCTGCGAGCTGCATTTCGGTGCGGCTTGCGTTTTCCGCAGAGAATGTAACAAGCGCGCGGAACTGCTCGGCGGTAATACCGCTCGGTGCAACATCAAGATAGATCAGCTTGTTTTCCGTATCGATCTTTGCGCCGCGCACAAGCCCGTTTTCGGTAACGGCTGCCGTCGGTGCCGAGATCGTCACATCATCAAGAATTGTATTGTAGAGGAACATATTGCCCCGCGGCGTTTCGATCACGCGTCCGCTTTGTGCGGCAAGCGCGCCGAGGAGGGAGGCATCCGCCTTCAGGGTTACGCCCGTGCCGAGCAGGATCCGTCCGCCGTCGAAGGTGATATTGCCTGCGGCGCGGATGGTGATGTCGGCATTCAAAGCGACCTGCGCGGAAAGGGTTGCGGGGCCGTAGACATAGATCTCATCGCCCGTCTCTGCCTGCTGCAGAACCTGCGCAAGCTTGCTTGAGGAATCTACATACGCCGTTCCGTCGGGATGCAGCACAACGATGATGCGGCTTGCCAGGCTGTAGATAAACCTGCCGTCGCGCTCCTCTGCGCCAAGACCGTATGCCGCAAGCGCGGAATCGATTTTGCCTGCCAGGGAGGCATCGGAAACAAGGCGTGCATTCTGTGCCGCAAGCAGCAGCTTATTTGCGCCGAAGTCGATCTTCGCAGCGCCGCTGAGCGTCAGGGAGGCGGTGATTTGGATATTTTCCGTCATGGTAACCGCTTCGCGCACGGTGATTGTATCGCCGTCGCGGCGTCCGCGGAAGGCTTCGCTCAGCGAGTCGCCCTCATAAACGGTTGCGCCGTTTGCATCGGTTACAAGAATCTTCTTCAGCTCAACCGGCTTTTCGGTCAGCGTATAAACATACTTGCCGTCATGCTCGGTCATGGTGACATTGTGCGTGTCAAGCCCGGAGGAAACCTTTTCTCCGAGGTCTTTATCCGCCGTAAGGCTTGCATCCTTGTCGGTCAGCACAAAGCCGTAGTCGCCGAGAGTGATCTTCTCCGCGCCGACGATTTCAATCGCCGCGTTGATCTCGGCGTTTTCCGTCATGGCGACCGCTTCGCGCACAGTGACTGTATCGCCGTCGCGGCGTCCGCGCAGCGCCTCTGCCAGGGAATCGCCCTCGTAAACGGTCTCGCCGTTTGCATCGGTTACAAGAATCTTCTTCAGCTCAACAGGCTTTTCGGTCAACGAATAGACAACCTTGCTGCCCTGGTGCACAACGGTAACCGTATGGGTATCAAGACCGCTGAGCACCTTGTCGCCGAGCTCTGCATCCGCCTCAATCACGGCGTTTGCATCGGTCAGAACAAAGCCATAGGAGCCAAGCGCAATCTTCTCTGCGCCGACAAGCGTGATCTTTGCGGAAATTTCCGCGTTTTCCGTCATGGCGACCGCTTCGCGCACGGTGACTGTATCGCCGTCCCGGCGTCCGCGCAGCGCTTCAGCCAAAGAATCGCCTTTATACAGCACCACACCGGTGCGGTCGGTAACAACAATCTTCTTTTCCGGCTGCGGAATCTCTTTGAGGGTGTATACAAAGACATCCTCCGTCGCGGTCTTTTCCACCGTGTGGGTGTCAAGCCCGCTCATAACCGCAGCTTCAATGTCGCTGTCCGCGGTGATCTGCGCCTCTGCGGCTGCAAGAATCAGCCCGTGGCTGTTCCAGGTGATACGCTCCGTGCCGACCATGGAAATCTTTGCAGAAACGGTCGCATCCTCATCGAGATCCACAGGGGAATTGACCGTGATCACATCGCCGTCCGCACGGTTTTTCAGCGCTTCGTCCAGGCTGTCTCCGTCGTACAGAACCGCTCCTCTTGCATCGGTAACGGTGACAAGCTTTTTATCGGTAAAGAGCCGCAGGGTCGCATCGAGCGCAACGCCCTTGACCGTGGTATCTGCGTGATAAATGCCGTTTTCCCCGGTTGCAAACGAGCCGAGCGTGCGGCCGGAACCGTTGATTTCAAGGCGGTTCATCACGCCGCCGCAAACGCACAGCAGCTTATAATAAATCTCAGCCAGGGAAGCAATCTGCGGGGCATCAATGCCAAGAGACGCGAGCATGGTGTTGATATCTGCGCGCCGCGTGGCTTTCACCGCGCCGACAAACTGACTTACCGTAACCTTTTCAAGCGCCGCCTTCAGCAGCAGCGTCGATCCGGTTTCCATATAGCTGCGCACAGCCTCGCAAAGCTCTGTCTTTTGCGCATCCCCTGCACCGTATGCAACCATAACCGCCATAAGCGCCGGATAGTTGCCGTTGCCGCTGAGATCGACCCTGCCGATGCCGGATGCATCATATTTTACGCTGATCTTCTTATCCGCATAGGAGATATCGTTGATTTTGACATCTGTGCCCGTGATATCCACGGTGCGGCCAAGCTCACGTGCCAGGGTGACCAGCTCGTTCTTTTGTTCTTCGGTGGCGCGCTCGTCGATTCTGACATTGAGGCGGAAGCTCTTTTCCTTCTCAGCGGGAACAATGTCCGCCGTGATCCGGTTTTGATCTTTTTCGCCCGTGAGATACGGCGCGATGCTCCATGCATTCTGTTTGACGGTATAGCTGAGAATCACTCGATCGTTTTCGATGGCATCCGCAATTCCGTTGAAATCGCCGAGATCCGCAATCAGCTCATTGATCAGGGCACTGAGGCCTTCGGTGTCCACGCATTCCACCGCATCGGAGACAAGATCCTCCAGCGCAGCGCGATACGGGCGGCGGACATAGCTCAGCAGATCCTCAATGTTCATGCTGTACAGCATGTGATCATCGATGGAAAGCTGCGCGCCGGTATACATTTTCGCAAGAATATCAACACCGAGATCTGCCAGGAACACCTTAAACTGCGGAACATCCGCTCTCTGCTTCTCCAAAAGATCAGGCGCAAGCGCCACGGTCACATCGCCGTTTTCTTCCTCATACAAGGCGTACAGACGGTTGACGACATAGCCGTTTTCATCCTGATCGTAGCCCTTCTTGAGCTGCTCGGTCACATCCGTGGTAAAGCGCCCGCCGGTCAGCGTAAACCTGCCGCTCAGTGTTCCCTCCAGAGTGCCGCATTGATATGTGCCGACGCGGCTGTCCAGAATGGAGACACCGTAGGTGCCCGTGCAGTCGGATTTAAGATCACCCTTTAAGGTATAGCCGTTCAGATCGATCACGGCAGCATCTTTCAATACCGCCGTCTCCGAAAGCTCGGCATCCGCCAAAAGAACAACAACGGCATCCTTGTGCAGCGTCTTGAGCGCCGCATCCAGATCGGTCACAAAGCGATATTTTGCCCGCAGCCCGTCTGCTCTTGCGTCGGCGATCATTGCCACATAGTCGGTTTCCATATTTTTCAGCGTCAGCTCTACTTTTGCCGAAAGACCGGCAGGTTCTTCCGCACCCGCAGCGGTGTTTGCCTCCGCAACAAGCTTGAGCAGCGTATCGCTGAGCTTCAGTTTTTCGGAAAGCAGCTGGCGCAGGTCGTAGCGGAGCGTTCCGGTGTATTGATTGCCGTGCGCACTGCCTGTTTCCGTAGTGTTCTGCAGCAGGTTGGAAAGCGCCTTGCGCACAAGCTCCGCCGCATTTTTCAGCGATGCAAGATCAACCGTTTCGCCGAGCTTTTCCAGCGTGCGCTCCACGGTATCCGTGGAAAAATCGCCGTCGGTGATCACAGGCTCCGCCAGATTTTTGCCATAGGAAAGGACCTCGCGCAGATCCATGGAATTGATCTTTTCAATGGAGGTATGATCCGTCACGAGCATTGCCGCGATAAAATACGGATAGAGTGCCTCCGGCACTCTGAGGGAAAGCCTTGCCGTGCCCTCGCTCAGGGTAACATCCAGATATTTTTGCACCTTGACGACATTTTCTCTTGCTTTTTTAAGCAAAGAAGCACTCAGGTCAAAGTCTTCCAGGGTAACATAAAGCGGGACATTCAGCGCGTCCGCCTGCGCATTGCCAAGCTGCAGATTCGTTGCAAGCAGCTTGCCGCCGAGCAGCTCTGTGCTCGGGATAAAGGCGCCGAAGACGGGGATTGCGCCGTTTTGATCCGCGCCGATCACGCGCAAATCGGAAAGCTCCGTCATCTCCGCAATTTCGCCGTTTTCGTCGATAATTCCGGTCAGGGTGTCAAGGGAAAGGCCGCTGTTAAGCAGCATATCGATCACTGCCTGCAAATGCAGCTCGCTGTTCCAAAGCACCCGGTTGTCAAGCCCGATATATTTCACAGTGCTGTCAACAAGAACATTGGCGACCGCAGTGAGAACTGCCTTGTATTCCGCATCCGTGCGGCGCGGGGAAACGCGCAGCACCACACTGAGGTTGCCGCTTGCATCCTCCATGGGAATAAATGCCGCAAGCAGCGCCTGCTCGCCGTCTTTTTGGAAAAGCAACCCGTTTTCCGCAATTGCCGCATTGAGCTGATCAATGAGGGTCAGCGTTTTTTCGCGGTTTTGGTTGATCGTTTTGCGTGCAACCGTATATTCTCCGCCGACACCGACCAAGGCATCCAGCTCTGCAACAGAGCCGAAGGTGTAGCTTGCCGCGCGGGTCTGCGTCTGCCCGACGGTATATTCATAAAGGTAGCCTGCCTCTTCGCATGCGGGAAGCGTCAGCGTCAGCGCGCTGCCGTCCGCATAGAGCAGTTGGTCGTCGCTGCCTTCAATACGGAAAGTATACGCAATCGGCGCCCAGGTATATACAACGCTTACGGTTTCATTCAGCGCATCGCCCCGGACAGGGAGCGTTCCCTCCGCTTTGCGGGCAAAATGCACCTTGTCGATGGCATAGCCGTCTTCCAACCCTGCGGTAAGCGCCGCCAGCTTTTGCTCTGCCGCCTCGTCAAGCACAGCTCCGCTCGTAAAAGAGCGACTGCCGCTCTGCACATACAGCTCATTGCCCGCCTTGTCAACCACGCGCACTGTGATATGTACCGCTGCCGTGTCGGGCGCTTCTCCCGTTACGGCGGAACCCAGCGTCAAAGCGCCGTCAAATGAGTGTTCCGCGGTGTTTTCCTGTGCCGCTTCAAGCGCTGTGACAAGTGCGCCGAGATAATCTGAGGTTGCCTCGATTGCCGGGTTGACCGACACAAGAGCGACATCCTGCAGATCGTTCTTGATCTTTTCCAGCTTGCCCTTATATTTGCTCAGATCGGGATCGTTTGCAAGGTCATATTGGAATGCCTCGTCTTCCCAAACGGTGTTCAGGCTGTCGCGCAGCAGCCAAACCTGCTCCGCCATCTTTACGGCGTTGTCGCCGGCATAATACCAGGCAAGCCCCTTGCTCTGATATTCCAGAACATATTCATACAGATACAGAGAGTTTGTGGCAGAGGATTCATCCACGCAGCGATCCATCATCACGCGAATGGCCTCTTTCGCTTCCTCGGAATAATCCTTGGCAAGCGCATTGATCATATCCAGACGGCTGCCGTACACCTCGGAGAGCCCGCGCACCACATCGGCCGCCGTCAGGGAGGCAAGCGCTGCCTTCTGTGCAACCAGCTCATGCGCCAGGATGTTCGGCAGATTGAGAAATTCTTCCACCGTTGCCGCGGGAATATCCTCTTCGGAAACCGTCAGCGTATAATTGACCTTCACATGGTCAAATTCCTCACAGGTGAAGGTCCCGATGCCGTTTTCAAGGGTCACGGTGTCGATCACGGCGCCGGTTGCGTCGATGATCTGCGCATTTGCGGCAGTCCACTTCGCGCCGGAAAGCAAGCCGGAATCATATTCCGCCGCCATAATGCGGTAGCTGCCCGCCTCTTCCAGAGCGGAAATGTTGACAAGCGCCGCCGCCTGATCGGGCACGCGATACCAAACCGAGCTGTCCTTCAGCCCGCCTGCGGTGAGCACTGCCTTTTCCTGCTCACTCAGCTGTGCGCCGGGGGTCAGGCTTGCGGCAATGACCGTTGCCATATTGTATTTTGCAACGGCTTTGCCCTCTCTTCTGGTAATCAGCGTATCACCCGTGACGGTATAAACATCGCCCTGGTGATACAGCTTTCCGTTAACCGTATAATCATAGGATTTTTCGGTGTCCGCGTGCTCTTTCAGCGTCACGGCATAGCCGTAGGGCACGGTCAGCTCCGTTTTTGCTTCATAATTCAGCGTCAGAGAATATTCCTTCGGCATATATGAAATCACGCAGTCGCTGTCGCTCTGCAGCGTTTCGTCAAGCCCCGCAACGGTGCGCGTATAATTCTCTTCGCAAACACCGTATGCGCTCCAGGCGGAAAGCACCTCGGCTTCAAGCCCGTTTTTCGCAATCGCTTCCAGCACATGCGCGCGGCTTGTGCCCTTATCAAACACAAGGCTCAGCGTCTTTTCGCCCGTAAGCGCCGTAAGAGCGGCGTCATCCCTTGCGTCGGACGGAACCACATTTGCCTTCACCGAAACATTGACGCGATACTGCTCAACGCCCTTGGTAATATTTGTTGTTGCCGCCGTCAGCGGATTTTGAATCGTTGCATCCCCGTGCTTTTGCACGCGCGCTGTGAACCGGCCTGAAATGCCGTTTGCAATCGCCGCATTCAGTGCGCTGAACTGTGCATCGGCTGCGGCAGCGTTCAGATAGGAAGCAATCTCCCATGCGCCGTCGTCTACCATAGCGAGAGATTCCGCCACATCGGACAGATAATCAAGCGCTTCGTCGATCCGATCCGCCTCGGAGGCAAAGCCGAACTGCCGTGCAGAAGCAGACAGCTTGCGCACGGAGGATTCCGCCTCACTGATTGCACGGAAGCGGGTCAACAGCGCTGTGTTTTGCTGCTGCATCTGCTGCGCATTGTTTGCAGCCCACAGAATTTTATTCTGCGCACCGTTATAACTTGTGATCAAAGAATACAGAAGAAAATGTCCGTTGTTTGTGCTCGTTTCGTTTTTCAGAGAAATGATCGCATCGCGCGCAGCTCCCTCTTCCAGATCAATCACGATGCTTGCGCCGCTGGGATAATCCTTGCGCATTTCTCCGGTTGTCAGCTTATAAAGAGAATCAATGTTCTCCGCAACCGCTCTCATATTACCGCGCTCGGCATAAATACGGTTGAGGTTAATTGTTGCCGCAACCAAAGCATATGGCGCGTCGAGCAGCGCCTTTTGCACATCGGCGTCCACCGCGATCTGCAGATCATATTTCACATCGATATGATAGCGTTCTGCGGGGCAGGAAAAGCTGCCCGCCCCGTTTTGCAGAGAAAAGATGGCGCTGACTTCTTCGCCCGCTTCGTTTTCATAATAGACCGTTGCGCGCACGGGCACCCATGTCCCGTCGGTATCCTGCACGGAAGCCGCCGTCACGGTTTTTGCCGCCTTGTCGATCTTGACAAGGTCGCTGTCGTCCGGTACCGTCATTTCGTACCGATCTCCGCGCAGCGCACCGGATGAAAGAATTGCCTTTTCATATGCATTCAGAAAAGCATAGTTGTTTCCAACCAGCTCTGCCGTGTCGAAGCTGCCGCTTTCGCCGTCTGCAGCGGCGACGGGCAGCAAAACACCCGTGCAGCCAAGCAGCATGGCAACCATCAGAATCATTGAGACAATTCTTGTGGAAAGCTTTGTTTTCATCTTGTTTCCTCCTGTTGTTTCTGTCTATCGTCTGCGCGCAATCGCGTGCGGATACGCAAATAGGAACGGACACTGTGCCCGTTCTGCTTCATTATAATATAATATATTTCATGCCGTTTTGCAATATTTTTTCGGCTTGTTTTCCGCGTTTTTTGCCTTGTTTTTCCTTGTTTTTTCTTTTTCAGGTGTTTTCGGGGCAAAAAGCCGTCCATATTCCAAAAATCTTTCACGCTGAACAGCCGTTTCCCGCAGCGCTTCCGCTGAAGCCAACGGCATTTCCAAATTCGCAAATGCCGTGGAAATAAACGCCTGTTCCCGGCCGCAGCGTTGTCTGTTCCGCGCGGCAATCACCGCCGCATCCTTATCGGCAAAATAACAATAGATTCCTCCGGATTGCAAATGCAGTGCCGCACCGAGGTCGCGCGCTTGGTTTCTCCGGAAAAAGAAAAACGGATCCGTCTACGCAGAACTGTAACTTCTTACAGTCAAGTAGCCGAAACCGCTTGCGCAGAACTGTAACTTCTGCGAAAAGCCTTTGATTTTTCCGATTGCAGCACGGATTTATGTCGGCGGTGACCCGCAAAATGACGCAGCGAAGAAGAAAATTCACATGCGCAGAAATGCGGAAAGGCGCTCCAGCTGCGCCCGCTTTTGTTCCAAGGAGGAGTGCACGTAAATATTGAGCGTCACAGCGGCATTTGCGTGCCCGAGCAGCTCGCTCAGAGATTTTACATCAATGCCGCTTTCCACGCAGCGGGAAGCGAAGGTGTGCCGCAAAACATGGTAATGCAGCGGCGGCATCCCGCAGCGGCGCAAAAGAGCGGCAAATCGATATGCCGCGGCGCGCGGGCTGAGAAAGCGGTTTGTCCCCGTAAGCACAAAGTGCTCTGCATTGGCATCGGCGGGATGCATTTCACAAAGATATGCATACAGCGGGGCGCACAGCGGAATCTGCCGCAGGCTCGTTTTGGTCTTCGGTGTATCCAAAGCAAACTGAGAGCCGCCGTCGAAGGCGACCCGTGCGATTGTATGGCGAACTGATAAAATGCGATGCTCAAGATCGATATCCTGCCAGCGCAGCCCGCAAACCTCCCCCATGCGCAGCCCCGCGTACAGCGTCAGAAATACACCGAGCCCCGTTTCGTTTTTCTCCGCAAGGCAAGCCGCAGTGAGGGTGCATTGCTGTGCCGGAGTGAGGATGGTGATCTCCGCGCGCCGCGGCAGCGGTTTTTTCAGCGCGCGCGGCGGCAATGGAGCGCACAGCCCGCGGTCTGCGGCGTCGCTTAAAACGGCGTGCAAAAGACAGCAGAGCGTTTTGACATATGCCGCAGAGAGTCCGCAGCCACTTTTGAGATTTCCGCCGCGGAGCTTTTGCTCAAGAAGCGCATTGAGCCGCTCTGGCGTCAGCCGGCTCAAGGGAAGCGCGCCGAGCGTGGGCAGCAGGTGGCGCGCCGCAAGGTCGCGGTATTTATAAACGCTTGCACCCTTGAGCCGCACGGAATTACTTTGTAACCACGCTGCGAACACCTCGGAAAACAAAGGATCGCACATTTGAGGTTTCTCACTTTCCAGCTGCGCCTGCAGCAGTTTTTCTTTTGCCTGTGCATACGTTTTCCCGTATACGGAGCGGTACTTTGCCCGTCCGTTATCCGCAGTGCCAATCTTCACGCGGCCTTCCCATCGCCCGTCCTTTCTCTTGTGCAAATTTGTAATACTTCTTGTCATTGGTTTGTTCCCTTTCTGCGGCGCCTGCTTTTCGACACGAAATTTGACCATCGACCATCCATAATTTAATGCTTTTTTGCCTTCTTCGGCATGAAAATTTCGTTTTTCGGGGAACCTTTGCCCCGTTTGGGCGCATTCGCACTTCCATTTTATCAAATTCGGGGAATTTTCTCGGGAAAACGGGGGAAAGAGGGGTTGACAACAGCGTGAAGTTATGATAAAATGAGCAAAATTGGAAGTGTTGACATGAGCAGAAGTTACAGTTCTGCGAAAAGCCGCATTTCTTCACGTTCAGCGCTTTTCCAAGGGATATAAGGATACAGAGGAAGGTTTTTCTTCGACAAAGAAGAGATGCCTTCCTTTTTTATCTTGTCCTGTTGAAATCCCTTTATGCGGAAAATCCATACAAAAAAATTAACAGCCCGTCCGTTTACAAGCGCCGCAAACTATGGTATGATAAAAGACAGAAGAGCCGTTTCTCTTGCCGTGTGGCAGAAAGGAGCCTGTTTTGACCGTTGAAAAAATGAAACAGTTTTTAATTAAATTTGCCACCTTCGCCATCATTTTCGGCGGGATTGTCTGCCTGGTGCGCTTTGCGCTTCCCGCTTTGGTGCCGTTTCTGATCGCGCTCGTTGTAGCGCTTTTGATCAAGCCCCTGGTCAATTTTTTGCACCGCAAGGCACATATTTCCAAAAAGATCAGCTCTGTTTTGCTCGTGCTGCTTTTCTACGGCACCATCGGCGTTTTGGTTGTGCTTGCCGTGCTGCGCCTGATCGACTACGGTCAGACCCTGATCGGCTACCTGCCCGATTTCTTCAAAAACAACCTCGTTCCCCTGCTCACAAGCGCCGCGGAGGGGCTGGACGACATCATCGGCCGCTTCATTGATCACCCGGATTTTTCCATGACGCAGCATGTCAAGGAGCTTGTCTCCTCTGTCGGCACTGCGCTTTCCTCCTTCTCCGCAACCATTCTCAGCGCGGCGGGCAATGTTGTGATCAGCGTGCCGGGGGCGGTGATCAATGTCTTTATCACCATTGTCTCCACCGTGTTCCTCGCCATGGATTTTGACGGCATACGCCATTTCTTTGCGCGCCAGCTCAGCGATGCGCACCGCGCGACCGTGCGCAGCATTCTCTCCCATCTTTCCTTTGTCATCCGCAAATATATTCTCTCCTATGCGCTCATCATGCTCATCACTTTTTTTGAGCTTTGGATCGGGCTTGCCGTTTTGCGTATTCCGAGCGCTCCTCTGATTGCGGCGCTGATTGCCGTGTTCGATATCCTCCCCGTTGTCGGCAGCGGCACGGTGCTTTGCCCCTGGGCGGTGGTTTCCCTTTTTGCGGGGGAAACCGCAACGGGCGCAGGTCTGCTCGTGCTTTGGGCTGTTATCAGCGTGATTCGATATATCATTGAGCCGAAAATCGTCGGAAATCAGGTTGGGATGCATCCGCTGCTGACGCTGTTTTCCATGCTGCTCGGCAATTTCATCTTCGGCGGCATCGGCATTTTGCTGCTGCCCGTCTCCCTGGCGCTCATTCAGAATCTGAACGAAGCCGGCGTCATTCATCTGTACAAAAATCCGGAGCCGAAAGACCCAGAAGACGATACAACGCTGTTTGATTCCCTGCGGCAAAAGCTGAAAAACAAACGGAAGCAAAAATGAAACCACCAATAACAAAATCGGGACGCGCCGTGCGTCCCGATTTTTCTTATATCATCGACTTTTTTATACAAATTAAGGAAGAAAATTTTTATTCGCCAAGCACTATTTTGGCATCCGCCGCGGCAAGCTGCGCCGCTGAATGGCTTGCAAGGATCACAAGGCGCTGCTTTGCAAAGGCACAGATCTGTTCCGTCACCCGCTCCGAGAGGGTGGCATCCATGCTCGCCGTCGGCTCATCCAGCAGCACGACATCGCTTTTGACGGCGAATGCGCGCGCAAGAGAAACGCGCTGCTGCTCCCCGCCCGAGAGCTGTTCGGTTCGTTTTTGGGCAAGCTCCGCAGAATAAAACAGCTTCAGCATCTCCTGCGCGTGCCGCTGGGCGGCAGGTGGCTGTTCCTTCCCCTGCAAAACCGCAAGCAAATTCGAAAGCGCCGTCTGCCGCGGCAAAAGGCGCGGCTGCTGAAATGCCATGGAAACACTTTTTTCCTCCATGCCGAGCACCTGCCCGCCATCTGCCTGTTCCAGTCCCGCAAGAATGCGCAAAAGCGTTGTTTTCCCGCTGCCGGAGGGCCCGCAAAGCGCGACGAGCCCGTTTGGCGGGAAAGAAAATGAGAGCTCGGAAAACAAAACCTTCTCTCCGTATGCCTTGGAAAGGCGGCACAGCTCAATCGGTGTGTTCATTTGTTTTTCCTCCTCCCGCCATTTTATCAAACGCCAGGCGCAGCAGCGCTTCAAAGCAAAGCGAGAGCAGCACGATCACAGCGGTCCAGGCAAAAACATCCACCGTCTCGATATAAATTTTCGCGTCATACAGATTTTTCCCGATCGTGCGCGCCGGGGTGCAGAGCACCTCCGCCGCCACGCCCGCTTTCCAGGCAAGCCCCAGCGCCGTGCGGCAGCCCGCGCCGAAAAAGTGCATAAGGCGCGGCAGCTCATAATAGCGCAGCCTTGCAAGGGGCTGCACCGCAAAAACCTTCAGCATCTCACAAAGCTGCGCATCGCGGCTCTCCAGCCCCGCGCCAACCGCCCCGTAGACCACCGGCAGAACCATGAGAAAACAGATCAGCCCCGGCACAAGCTCTTTGCCCAAAAACACAAGCGCCAGGATGATAAACGAAGCGACAGGCGTTGCGCGGATCACCGTCATCATCGGCGCTATGATACCGCGCAGCGGAGCAAAGCGCGCTGCCAGCAGCGCCATGCAAAATGCCGTGAACGCCCCTGCGGCAAAACCGAGCAGAATGCGCCAGAGCGAATTGAATACGCTTTGATAAAATGCTGCCGTGCGGCACAGCTCCGCCAAACGCACAGCAACACGCGCGGGCGAGGGCAGCAGCACCTCTTTTCCGACAAAGCGGGCGGCTATGCACCAAAGCGCGATCCAAAAAAGAACCCCCAAAACAGCCCACAGCCGCCGTGTTTTTGCGGAATGCGTTCCGCGTTTTTTCATTTTTCTGCCAAAGCCCCGAGATAAAAGCCGTCGTCCGGCAGTTTCCCGCCTACGGATGCGGCGGAGGCATCATACAGAACCTGCAGAAATGCCGCAAGCTTCTGCTGCATTTTCTCGCCGTCAATATAAGTGATATTGCAGTTTTTCAGCGCTTTCTTTGCGATGGCTGCTTTGGGAATGATGCCCGCCGCCTCAATCAGCGCGGAACCCTCGTCCGGATTTTCATTGATATAGGAAACCGATGCCTTATATGCCTGCAAAAATTCCGCAAGCGCCTGCGGCTGTTCCTCGGCAAATTTTGTGCTGACGACGATGCAGCCCTGCATCACGGTTGTTCCGGGGGCGGCTGCCTCCCATTCCTTTGTCAGATTAAGCGCCACGCGCAGATCGGCATTCTGCACCATTGCTGTGGTCACATTCGGCTCGGGCAATACCCCAAGGCTTACCGTGCCGGCTGCCATTGCGGTTGCAAGCTCGCTGTGCTCGGTCATATATTCGATTGTAAGATCCTTTTCCGGGTCAATCCCGTTTTTCTCCAAAACATAGCGCAAAATATACTCGGGGGTTGAGCCCTGCCCGGTTGCATACAGCGTTTTTCCGCGCAGATCCGCAATCGACTGCACCGTTTCCCCGTTTTCCAACACATATAAAACACCCAGTGTGTTGACCGCCGCGACCTTGATCGCGCCCCCGGTTTTTTGGTACAGCGTTGCCGCAAGATTCGTCGGCAATGCGGCAATATCAAAATCACCCTTGATGATGCTTGCCGTCAGCTCCGTGGGAGCGGAAGCAACGGTGAACTCATAGGTATTCTTTAAGGTTCCCTCCTGCTTTGCATCATCCATCAGCTTTGCCATGCCCATGCCCGTTGGGCCCTTAAGCGTCGCAACGCGCACGGTCGTCGGCGCGGCGGGCTGCTCCGTCGTGTTCTCTTCGCTCGTCCCCTCGGCAGCGGGCGTCGTTGCATCACCTTCGCCGTTTGTCTTTGCGCAGCCCACTGCAAAAGCGGCGCACAGCATCAGTGCCAAAAGCGCGGCAAACAGCCGCAGACTCAGTTGTTTCATATTGCTCATCCCTCTCTTTTTGTTTCTTTCGCGGTTTTTTTCTGTGATTCCGCCTCCCGCGGCGGATCCATGCATTTTGCAGGATCCAAAAGGCGAATCTGTTTTCCGTTTCGCTCAATGGCGCCGCATGCCGCAAGGCTGTCCAGCGCCCGATACAGAGAAGCACGCCCCATATCCAGCTGCTTTGCAAGGCGGCTGCAGGAAAGCGGGGCGCTTTTTGTGCCGTCCGGAAGCAGCATGCAGAGATAGGCGCCCAGCCGCTGCGCCGCGCTGCCTGCCGTAAAGGCGGCAATGCGGTCATTCAAAAAACGGACGCGCCCCGAAAGAAAGCGAACATAGGAAAGCGCAAACGCGCCGTTTTCCCGCACAAGCGCCTCGATCGCCGCACCGCAGATGCACAAAAGCGTCGTTTCCTGCCGCGCAACCACGCCGGTGGGATACGGATGCGCCTCGCAAAACAGCGAGGCCGCGCCGAATACCGCCCCCGCGCTAAGCTCATTGAGCAGCACGCTCTGCTCCGCCTTTTGCCGGAAAATCTGCACCCTCCCCTGCAAAAGCAGATACAGGCAGCTTTTTTCCGTCTGCCCCGCGCTGAAAATCGCTTCCCCGCGCATATAGCTGCAAAGCGCCGTGTCCTCGCGCAAAAGCAGCGCTTCCTTTTCCTGCGCGCCGAGCGCTTCAAACAGCGGGCAGCCGCATAGGGCTTTGCGTGCCGCGGAAAGCTGTTGCTCTGTCATGGGCTCCTCCGTTTTTCAAAAACTGTATCATATGAGACAAAAACAGTATAGCAGAGCAGCGCGCATCTGTCAAGAGGCTTTTTTTCACATTGGTAAAACTCCGCGGTTTTTTTGCGCCGGTTCCGTCATTTTTTTCGCGCATTTCCATTGCTTTTTTTCCCCCGGTATGCTAAACTGTTTGCAATGCAACTTGATGTCAAAGAAAGGATACCTCGTTTCATGGAAGAAATCAAACGATATGTTGCCCCCTGGGGTGACGACACCGCCCCCGGAACAGAAAGCGCTCCGCTTGCAACGCTTCGGGGCGCGCGCGATGCCGTGCGCCGCATTCACAAAGAGCAGGGCGCCGATGCCCCCGTGTGCGTATTGTTCCGCGGCGGCAATTATTGTATGCAGGAAAGCGTCCTGTTTGACAGCCGCGACAGCGGCAGCGCGCAAGCCCCCGTGCGCTATGCGGCGTACCCCGGCGAGCACCCCCGCTTCATCGGCGGCTATACCATGCGCGGCGCAGATGCCGTCTCCGTTCCCGCAGGAGAGATGTTTGACCGCCTGCCCAAAGAGGCGCGGCAGCAGATCCGCATGCTGGATGCAGGCGCCTTCATGGCCTCTCTCACTCCGTGTTGCGAGCAGGAATATGCCTTTGCCTTTTCCGAGAAGGACAATATGTTTTTGTTCCCCTCCTCGCAGGATTCCTTCCTTTTCATCGACGGGCGGCGCTATGAGCCCGCGCGCTATCCCAACCGCGATAAGAGTCTGGGCTATTCCTGGCGCTGCGGCAGCTATGCAAGCGCCACCGATATGGTGCATCTGGGCGCCGAGGCGCGCTCTGCGGATTTTCGCCTCAGCTTTGATGAGGAAACGGCGCAGCATGTGCGGTCCTGGTCGAAAAAGGCGCTGACGCGCCTGTTCATCTGGGGTCATTTCTTTGCGGATTGGTATGATTGCTCCTACCGTGTGGACGATATCGATTTTGAAAACGGCACCCTGCTTGTCAAGGGCGGCACGGGCAGCTATTCCTGGAGCCGCGAGGCGGGCAAAAAGCCGTTCTTCTTCTGCAATCTGCCCGAGGAGCTGGATCAGGCGGGCGAATGCTATTTCGATTTCGAGGAAAAGAAAATCTATTTCTATCCCGAAGACGATTTCACCGCAGACAGCGAAATCATGATCTCCTCCATGCGCACCCCCATGCTGCATACCGACGGCGCCTCTTACCTGCACTTTGAAAACCTTGATTTTATCGGCGGTTGCGAAGCGGGCGTGCATTTCGAAAACGGCGCCCACATCACGGCGCAGGGGGGCGAATGGGCGCATTTCTCCCATTGCTCCGCACTGATCAACGATGCGCACGATATCACCCTGCGCTCTCTGCACATTCATGATAACGGTCGCGACGGCATCAACATCGAGCGCTGCGGCGATTGCAAAACTCTGACAAACGGAAATATCCTGATCGAAAATTGCCGCATCCATGATGTTTCCGTGGTGAAAAAATGCCAGACAACCACCGTCGGCACCCTGGACTGCTGCGGCGTTACCATCCGCGGCTGCTCGCTGTACAACAGCGCCATGTCGCTCATCGCCCCGTCCAACGGCAATGATCTTTTGATTGAAAACAACGATATTTATAACGCCTGCCTTGATTCCGACGACTGCGGCGCGATCTCCTGGTGCCGCACCCCCGCCATCATGGGAACCGTCATTCGCAACAACTATTTCCACAACATCGGCAACCGCTGGGCGCAGTTCGGCATTCATGCCATTTATATCGATGATTTCTCCGTCGGCCCCGAAATCTATAACAACATCTTCGATCATTGCGCCATGAGCGCACAGCCGCTGAATGTGCCGGAAGACGGTTTTTACATGATCGGCCATACCTACGGCAGCTTCATCAGCGTGCACAACAACATTTTCGTGTGCCACGACAACGAAAAGCCCATGCTCAACATGAACTGCTACGCTTTCCCGCTTTGGATTACCTTTGTCAACGACAGCGAGGCAATCGCCGCCTGGGAAAACTATCATTGGCGCGAAGTGCTGGAAAAGCGCGGCTTCTTCACCGAGATCTGGCGCCGTCATTACCGCGGCACGCAGTGGGAAAGAATGTGGGACTACTGCAACGACGCCCATCGCGATGCTTTCCGCAAACTCTTTGACGACTATCAGGGCGACGATCCCATCGAGCCGCAGGCGCAGGTGCGCATGGCGATCTATGAGGAAATTTGGGATCACCGCGACGCTAAAGGCAATATCGTCCATTCCTCCCTGAAGGAATATATCGAGGATGTCTACCGCATCGTGCTGCGCACCTATCGCGGCATCCCGAAGGATCCCAAAGAAGTCCGCCCGCCGCTTCTGCACCTGGTGGAGGACCTGCTTTATGATGATAAGATTCATTACGCATCCTCCTGGGTCTATGAAAACAATGTCACCGTCGGTATGCGGGACGAATATCTCGCCCCAAACCGCATCACCTGGGGGCACGGCGCCCGCGGCACCGAGCAAAACTTAAATCTCGTTGCCCCGACCGACGAAAAAGGCGCTTCCCTGTTCAAGGCGGACGCGCCCGACTATACCCTCACGGCAGAGGGCCTTGCCTATGTGCGCCGCACCCTGCCGGAATTCTCCCCCATCGATACCTCCGTGATCGGCTGCAAAGGCATCTGATCGCAAAGGGGCAGCCGCCCGCGCGGCTGCCCCTTTTTTCGTTTTTCGCCGCTTTCCCCGCACCCCGCTTTTCTCATTGTCGGGAACCGAAAGGGCGCAAGCCGCGCCGAATATTTCGTTGCATCAAAACCGTATTTCCCGTCTTTTGTTGAAAAACACTTCCGAATATGGTATAATATAGTCGTTCCGGAGCAAAACGACCTTTGGGAGGACAGACCATGCACGAAGCATTTTCCGAGAAAAACGAAAACATTTTTTTGGCTGCGCGCCGCGAGCTCCGTTTCACGCGGGAACGCGCCGCCGAGCTGCTGCAATGGATCAATGAGGATCGGCTTGAAAAAATCGAAAAGGGAATTTCGCCGCCCCGCCCAGAGGAGGTTCTGCAAATTGCAAGGGTTTATAAAAAGCCGGAGCTTTGCAACAAATTCTGCTCCGAGCACTGCGAAATCGGCATGCGGTATGTTCCAAAGATCGAGCTCAAAGACCTCTCCGCCATCGTGCTGGAGCTTTTGGCTTCCCTCAACGGCATTCAAAAAAGACGCGACCGCCTGATTGAAATTGCCTCCGACGGCATGATCAGCGAGGATGAATTCCGCGATCTCGATGAAATTCAGGCGCAGATTGAAAAAATTTCCGTCACCACCGAGGCGCTTCAGCTTTGGGTGGAAAAAATGAAGGCGCAGGGGGCTTTCTCCTCTCTCTGATCCGCCTTTTCCCTCAAAAAACGGCAAACGGTTCTTCCGCTTGCCGTTTTTCGCTTTTTTTGCGGAAAATCCACCGCTTTTTCGCCGGAATTGCCCTGTAAACCGATTCGTTTGTGCGATACAATGGTATCAAGAAAGAAGAGAGACCGACCGCAAACGGCGCGCCGCCCCTTCTGTCCAAAAAAATCAAATGATTCATTAAAGAAGGAGATAAAAAATGATTATTGAAATGAAAAAACAAAACGATAAGCCCCTGACCGATGAAGAAGCAATTCTGAAAAAGCTTCGAATCAACGACATTGCAGAAATCACAAAAAAAGGTTTGAAAAAGCTTTCCTCCCTGCACGTTGATCCGGAAGTCTTAAAAAAGCTCATCGAACAAATCCCGCACTTTTCGGAGCTTGCAAAGGCCGTCATGCACGACTACTCGCTCTCCTTTCAAAAGGTCCTGGAAAGCGACACCGCTTCGCAAGCCTACAGCGACGCTTGCCGCTCGATGCTGGAGAGCGGCGATCTGAACTCTGATCAGAAGCTCAAAATCCTCGAGGATATGAAAGAAATGGCACGCGAAAAAAGAGAGCACGATATGAAACTTTTTCTGATTAAAAGCACTGTCGTTTTCACCGTTGCGGCATCGATTCTCTGCTGCGCCGTTTCCGCCGCAGCGTCCTCTTCCGAGGATTAACCGCTGCCGCAGCAAAGAGCGCCTTTCCCTCCTTTTATCCCTGGGCAACTCCGATATTTTTTCAATCATCGCAATTTCTCAACCAGTCTGTCTTTCTTCCGTTTGGGCTCTTCCATTCTCCGTACATTTCAAAAGGGCAGGCATGGTCACACCATTGACCATGCCTGCCCCCGTTTTTCTTGTTGGCTTTGCTTCTTCGCGGTTCTCCGAAGCTTAGAAAATTCCTTTCTCCTTCTGTTTTCGCAATGTGCCGATTTTCATGTCGCCGCGTACATCCCGCCCGCTTGAATGGCGGATGCTACCGTGCGGTATGCCCGATTTCTTTTCAAAGGTATCCACGCGGCAATCGCTTCTTGTTTTTCGTTTCATGCTTCTTCCTCCCTGTTATCCTGTGTCTGTTCTTCTGCCGACTGCACACTGAGCTCAATGCGCAACCCTTCGCTGTAATCAAATTGCAGCATCAATGCATCCCCGCTCTCGTTTTCAGCGGAATAAGAGGAGCTTGCTTCCGATGCATTCAGGTCATACCCGCCTTGCTTGCAGAGCTCCACATAATTTGTATACTTCGTATAAGTTGCATCGGACAAAATGAGCGAGAGCTTTTGCGCAGAATTTTTTAAGATTTTCCCGCGCGTCAGCGTTGACTGCGGAATCCGTTCTCCGAGCTGCAGCTTATCCCAATTGATTACGGTATCCGTCTCAGTTTGCTGCTCCGAAAGCGTATCAAATGTTGTTGTAAAACTTTTGATTACGCCGAGCAAAACCGATGCCGTCATTCGGAACACAATTAAGGTTGTGATAATCGCAAGCGGATAAAACCACCAACGCTTCCAAATTGATCTTCTCCGCCTCTGCTGCGGCTGTGCCGCTGCCGGCCGCGGCGGTTGCTGCGCAGCGGGCTCGTTTGCGCCCGTTTGCTGTTGACCCGGCTGCAACGGCTCCCCGGGTGCCGGATCCGGTTGCGCCGGCTCTTGAGCAAGCATTCCGCATTGAGAGCAATAGCGCCCATCAAGCTCCGCACCGCAAAAGCTGCATTTCATTGTTTCATTTCCTCCTTCGGTCCTTCTTCCTGCTTTTTCGGCACTTGTGCCGCCTCGGCGCTCGTGCTCGAATCCTCAGCCTGCTGCGGCAGCGGGGGCGGCGTCTCATCTTTGCCGAATGCATCCCTGAATGTCTCGATCTCTTTTGCCATGCACCAATTCGCCATGCCGCTGCACCACAGCAGCGTTTGCGCCGTTACCTGTCCCGCGGCAATCATCTGCAAAACCGCATTTGGCTCATATGGGCCGATTGCCCTGCCGCCTTGCGCCGCATAAAATGCAACTGTGGGCGGGCTCGGCGGAGCCGATTGCTGTTTCCCGGCAAACGCATCATTGATCACGCCGCCGAGATTTTGCCCGACCGCCCCGCCAAGCGTCAGCCCTGCCATCATCGCAGCGGGATGAAATCCCGCTGCTGCGCCGAGCGCAACACCGCCGGCGCCGTTTTCCCCCATTTGCCCGAGGGCTTGCGCTCCCGCCATGCCGACCTGCGTTTGCTTTTCGATTCGGTATGCTTCCAAATTCGTGCTTTGCGTTGCTTTATGCATCGCATATTGCCCCTCTTCGCGCCGGATTCGCATCTGCTCTACATAATCAAGCGCTTCGGCGCGTTTTTTCGCGGTTGTCAGATCCCTTGTAATTGCAAGCAGCTGCACATAGCCGTCCGCTGCTTTGTTGATATCAAGGGAGGCAATGTCAAGCCCGCTCAGCTTCACGCCGAAATCTTCGGACAGCCGCGGTGCGAGCAGCTGCTCCGCAGCCTCATTGATCTGCCCGATTTTGCTCTCAATCTGCACCACAGGGCATTCGTATTGCCGCGGCGCATTGATCACAACCTGCTTGATATACCTGCAAACCGCATCCTTGATCTGCCCCTCAAAATCCGTCAGGCTGAAATGAATGAGGCGATGCAGCCGCACAAATTCCCGATAATCCGCAATGCAATAGCTGATTGTCCCACGCAGCGCAACCGGCGCCGCATACTCGGGATAGCTCGGATCATACACATCGAAAAACGGGATAACAAACCGCATCTGTATGATCTTCGCCAAATTGATGAAATAAATTTCCGCCTGAAACGGGCTCTCCCCCTCGTATGCCAGCCCGACAATGCTTGCAAGCACGGGGAAGTTTGCGGTTTTTATGGTTTGATCAAACGGTCCGACGATAAAGTCCTGCTGTACATTGTTTTGCTGCGGATACACAAACACCGCAACCTCTCCGTCCTTTACACGCAGCCGCGACCCCCATCGAATCGCGTTTTCGCGACCTGCATTTTTTTGCTCTGCCCCCATCGGGCGCCATTTCCAGATTAAATAAGAGGGTTCGTCGCAGCGAATCACATCCATAAATCCGCCGCGTTTTTCAAACAGTGCCATTGTTTTTCTCCTTTCTGCGTTTTCTTTGTTCTGTCAAAGTGCATCTTTGCCAAGCTCTTTCATTTTTGCCGTATACAGCTGCTCCATCCTTTTGAACTCGGGCGTATCCGGGAATAAAATCGATGCTTTTGCGTATGCCTGTTGCATCTTTGAAACCCATGCATTGCTGATATAAGCTACGGTCTCACCGTCCCCACGCATATCCGTTGTCTTCTTTGAAAGCTCAACATTGATGCTGCCGAGCGCCAGCAGAAAAAATTCCAGGCAATCGTCCACCGTATTCGGAATCGGGAAAGATCGAATCAATGCCACCTCCTGCTGATCGACCGGATCGGCCAGATCGGCCAGCATTAACCGTTCGAAGAAGTTTTTCTTTGCATATGTTTCCCGCTGCGCCTCTAAAGCAGCAATTTTTTGCTGAAACAGCGCCACGCTGTATACAGCCTGTCTGCCGCTGAGCTCCGCCCCGCAATCCGGGCATACCGCCATTCTCTCCGTCACAATGCAGCCGCAGTTTTTGCAGCGCTGCACCTCACCGATGTACGCCTCGCGGCTTCTTGTCGGCTCGGCCTCTTTCACCGTGGCGTCGGCAAGATGCAGCTGTGCCGCCTCTTCCGGCGTTATCTCCGTGCTGCCCGCAGGCTGTCCCGGTTTTTTGATTTTCCACCCGCAGTTGCTGCAGAAAACGGCATCCCGTTTCAGCTCCGCGCCGCATTGGCTGCAAAACCGCGGCCGCTCTGCGCCGTTTTTCGCCTCCATTTTGTCGGATATCTGCCCGACTGCGTCGATTACATTCCTGATCAATCCTTCAAACGCCACTTCATTTGCCCCCTAACATCAATGCCTTATTTCATTACTCCGGTACAACTATCCCGCACCCTTTATTCGAATACATAGGCAAGCTCGTTGCCGGACAGAAACACGCTTGTTTCGTCCATATATTCGATTTAGCACAGTCAGCCATCTAAGTTCCTCCTCACCTTCTTCATTTATCCTCACACCATCAATGCCATCTTCCGTAATACAGCTTGGATATAATACACCCGATGATAAATTTCAATAGCGTAAACATCCGTTGTTTCCTCCTCGGTTTTTTAAATCAGTACCGATCCTTTTCCTCCGAAAGCCATACCTTAAAATACGGGTTCTCCCAGGTCTCTCCGTCCTCAAACTCTGCGCTGCGCACGCAGATTTTGTATTTGACCGCATCATTGTCTGCATAGCCGTGACATTCCTTGGTCTCACCGGGCTGCAAGGCAACCTCTTTTACGGTCTCCGTCTCCGCATTGACAATTTCTTTGCCGTTTTCATCCCTGATGGAGGCCCATACAGAATCAATCGGATCTCCGTTTTCATCAAAAATCAGTATCACTGCTTCCGCTTTTTTCAGCACGCGGTCCGAATGGTTTGTCAGATTGTATTTGCATTCGTTAACAAGCCATCCGTCGATTTCCGCACTTGTAATCTCGGCTGTTACAAGCTGATGCTCCTTATCGTATTCCAGCTTTTCTTCCGAAAGCGTCTGCGCCAGCGCGTCAAAGCGGTCATCGGCGGAAAACGCCCGATAATCGCTGATTTGCGTCAGCGCCTCTTCATAGTCTCCGCTTGCTCTCAGGCTGTCCATTTGGCCGGAGATTCTCTCCGCCCACTGATCCAGGTACCCCTTTTTCTGCTGCTGCGCCTTTTCGTACGCCTCGTTTCCTTCCTTAACTTCCGCAAGCAGCTCAATTGCCTGCCTGAACTCGCCCTGCTCCGCCAAGGCTGCGCTCTGCGCAAAAGCATGCTCGGCTATCAGGGCGTCGCGCCGGCTTTTTGCTTCTGTTGCAACCGCACCGACTCGCGCGCTTACAAATTTCTTTAATTCCCCCTTTGCCGCCTCATAGGAAATGGTGCCTGCGTGATAGTCCTGCTCGGTTTTGTCAAATCGCAGCTCGCACAGTTTTTCATACGCGCGAAAGGCCTGATTGCTCTGCGCCGTCACAAAATAGTATTCCCGAATCTGCTTTTCCGCTTCGGTAAAGCTCATTTCCCCCTTTTGATAGGAGGTTACCGCGCGGCTGATTTCATTTGAGCTCCGGATCCGCTTGCCAAGCGGAATGATGAGTGTAAATACCAGAACCAGCACCAATGCAATCCCGCCGACCGCTGCCAGAACGGTATACAGCAGCTTTTTTGTCAGCACAATATGCAAGGGCCCTTTTCCCGACTCTTTTGCCGCTTCGGTTTCCGGCTGCGGGGGCACCTGCTGCAACCCGCTCTCTTCGCTTTGCTGCTGCAGCGCTTCTTTCTTTTCCTGCTCCATAATATTCTCCTTTTTATTTGCTTCGCTCATATGCCGAAATCAGGAAGGAAACGTCATCGGCACTCTCGGTGCCGTCCTCTCCCGCAAAGGCAGATCCAAGTGCGCCCAGGAAGGACAGAACCTGCTTTCCGCCCTCCGTCGGTACTCTGCGCACCAGCAGGCGGTCGCACTCCTTGTCATAGGCAAGCTCAATATGCTCTATGTATTCCGCCCCTTTTTCATCGCCCCATTGGTCAACCAGCAGCAGGTTTTTCCCGTCCTTGTGCACAAGGTGACCCTGCAGATACAGCTCTCCGTCCTCCGTCCAGCTTACCTTTCCGCCGGCGTCGATTTTGAGGATATCCTCCCCGGAAGACTCCTCCTGCGATGAATCGGTCTGCTCGGTTTGTTCGGTCTTTTCCTCTTTCATGAGAACCCATTCTCCCGCAAGCCCGCGATTTGCATTGCAAGCCGTCATCAGCAGCAACAGCGCCGCTGCGGCAAGATAACACCATTTTTTCATCTTTCGCATCTCCTTATTCCTCCGCGAATTCGTAGGACACCGTATACGTCGGGCCGTCGAAAAGGTTCCACAGCTCTTCGGCCTTCAGCGTGATGGTGCCGTATTTTTCTGTCATTTTCCAAGCCTTTTGCACCTCAATCTGAGCGCCCGGCAAAATCCGCTTCGTGCCGGAAGCAGAATCATATCCGCTCAGCCAGTACACACTCGCGCTGCTCAGCTCCACCCCATTTTGGTAGGCGTCCACGTCAAGCGACCAGTCAAAGGACGCCTCGCTGTCGGAATTGTTTTGAAATAAAAAGGTTGCAATCAGATAATAGGTATCGCCGCGCTGTGCTCTTTGTCCGCCCTTGACGCCGAACTTATAGTCACCGATTTCGACCAGCTCCACCGGAGCCGTCTCTTCCTCGGTGGTCTCCTCCGGCTCCGACTCCGGCTCGGTGACATCGCCCGCCTCGCCCGATTCCGTCAGAACAAGCTCCGCCGTGTCCTCCGCAGTCGTTTCCTCCGTTCTGTCGCCCCCGCTTGCCAAATCCGCAAGCACAAGCATACTGATTGGGTCACACGCCGTCAGCAGAGAGAGAATCGCAGCGCTCGCAAGCGCAATTGCAAGCAGTTTGATTTTTTTCATGATGTTTTCTCCTTTGTTGTTGTTATTTTTTTCGGTTTCGCCGGTTTTTTCGCTCTATCCCCACGTTTCGTTTTTTATTTTCGGCTCTTTTTCATTTGTGACAAAAGTGTTTCCAATTTCAGCACAATCGTGCAAATATAGTCATATTTATGATTATAGTCATTTTTATGATAATTGTCAAGAGTGTGACTATATTTTATACTGAGCATAACAGTCCGTTTTTGGGGAAACCTGAAAAAACCCACCGTTTTCGGAAGGAGGCGACGCTGTTATGATCAGCTATGCGCCGTTTTGGCGCACATTGGAAAAGCAAGGGGTCTCGACTTACGCGCTCATCAACAAACACGGCATCAGCGCGGCAACACTTGCGCGCATGAGGCGCGGCGATGGCATCAGCACGGCAAAGATCAACGATTTTTGTCAGATCCTGCACTGCGGTGTCTGCGATGTGATTGAATACATCCCCGATCGGTCTTCCGAACCAAGCGAAAAGTGAATCCGGAAAAGGCACTCGTCCCCACGGGTGCCTTTTCGTTTTCTGCATTCTCTTTTCCGAAAATCGTTTTCCCTCCGGCGCAAGGCCGCAGACCCCTGCTTCCCTTCTCCGACACTACGGAAGAGCGCCGGAGCCGCCGCATAGCAAACGACGGTTCTTCCTGTTTTTTCCGCTTTTGCAAAACATGAATTCTTCTCCTTTCTTCTAAGCTGTGACATCGCCTCTGTAACAGGCTCTGTAAATTTTACGAGCCCCTATCGTAGGCTTTGCGAATTTTACGAGGCACCTATCATAGGCTTTGCGAATTTTACGAGGCACCGTGCTTTGTTTTCCCGCTCGTTTTTTGCTTTTTAATATATGTTGATAAGCTTTGCAAAAAACAAAAAATCCGTTTTTCCTGCCCGCTCGGAACAGGAAAAACGGATTTTTGCCGCTGTACTATATTACAATATTATTATAATGATGTTATGAATAAATCCGGATTGCGGCAGAACCGCTTTTTATTTTGTGCGCAGCAGCTGCTCGGCACAGGAGAGCACCGTAATCTCCTCTGCGCAGCCGTGCATTTTAATCACGGGCTTTTTCGTGCCGAGGAACGCGGCGCCGCCGCGGCGATTGAGCTCAAAGCGTCTGCCGAGCGTTTCTCTCAGCGCCGCCGTCTGTGCAGGGGAAAGCTCTGCCTGCCCAATCAGCTCCATGGCAAACAGCCCCGCTGCCTCATGGCTTTTCAAAAGCACATTGCCGGCATATCCGTCGCACACGATGACATCGACCTCCCCCGTACACAAAGCATTGCCCTCCACCATGCCGCAAAAGCAATATCCGTCATTTTGCGCCGCCTCTTCCAGCGCTGCATATGCCTCCTTGATCGCGGGCGTGCCCTTTGTTTTTTCCGTGCCGACGGAGAGAAGCCCCACGCGCGGCTGCACAAGCGCGCGGTCAAGGCGTTTTGCATAGGCCGCGCCCAGGTGCGCAAAGGCGCAGTATTCCCGCGTGCCGGGGCAAAGCGTTGCGCCGCAATCCACAAGAACGGTATCTCCCCCCTGCGGCCGCGGAATGGCGCTTGCAAGCGCCGGGACCTTCAGTCCCTTTTCAAGCCCGAGCAAAAACATTGTGCCCACAAGCAGCGCGCCGGTGTTGCCCGCGCTGAGCAGCCCGATGGCATCCTCCCTTTGCAAAAGCGCCCGCAGCGCAAGCGCCATGGAGGAGCCCTCCCCTCCGCGCACGATCCGCTCGGGGGAGGCGTCCTGTGCAATCACATCCTGCGCCAAAAGAAATTCCGCCCGCGCGCCGAAGGCATCCGCAAGCTCCGTGGCATACGGTTTCGCCGCCGCGTCCCCGACGAGCAAAAGAGAAAGCTCCCTGTGCTTTGCAAGCACCTGCCGCGCGCCGTCGGCAAGCGTTCTCGCGCCGGCGTCCGCCCCGCAAAGATCCAAAATGATCCGATTTTGTTCCATAGATTTTTCCTCTCTGCAAAGCCATGCCCGACAAACGCAGCGCCTGTCGGGCAATCAAATTTTTTATTCCAATGCAAACAGATACCGCCAGGTCGGCTGTCCGCCGCGGAAAAAGCCGCATTCCGCCTGCGGAAACTGCGCGGTGATCGCTTCGCGGAGCGCGGTTTGCTCCTCCTCGGTCGGCTCCGTTGCGGAAAAGACGGTGACGACATCGCACTCCGCTTCCTGCGGAAGCGCCGCAAACAACGCTTGCACCACGGCATAAAGCTCCTTGCCCGCGATATAGACCCTGTCCTCATACAGCCCCATGTAATCGCCCGCATGAATCTGCACGCCGTCCAAAACCGCATCCTTTGCCGCCAAAGCAACGGCTGCCGTTGTAACGCCGTTCATTCCCTTTTCCATTTCCGCATAAAAGCGGTCGGCATCTGCCTCGGAGGGGTTCATTACGCAAAGCGCGCCGAATCCCTGCACGGCGCTTGTCGTCGGCAAAACGCGCGCATTGCCCTGCCAAAGCCCCACCGCCTGCACCGCCGCCAGGAGCGCGTCCTTATCGTTTGGCAGCACCACGACCTCCTCCGCGCGCACATCTGCAATGGCATGCAGAAATTCATCCGTGCTCGGGCTTTTTTCCGGCAAAATGAGGTCCGCGCCCATTTCGGTGAACAGCTTGGCAAGCCCATCGCCCTGCACGGCGGCGACAATACCGTAGCGTTGCCTCGGGCGGGCAGGCGTGCGCAGCTTCTGCTCCTCATGCTGTACGGTCATATTTTCGATTTTTACGGAGAGAAATTCCCCGAAGGGATGCGCCAGGGCAAGCGCCTCTTCCGGCGCCTGTGTATGCAGATGCACTTTCCACAGCTCTCCGTCCTGCACGCTGACGAGCGATTCCCCGATGCCGAGCAGCCCCGCATTCATCTCTTCCAGCGAAAACGGCTTTTTTGCAACGGAATGCGGCAAAAGCTGCAGAATAAACTCCGTGCAATAGCCGAGCTGATCATTTGCATCCGGCAAAATCGAGCGCGGTACATACTGCGGCCGCGCCTGCATCGATTCTACATTTTGCGGCTCCGCGCCGCGCAGCACGGCGCCCATGCCCTCAAAAATGCGAAGGAGCCCGGCTCCGCCGCTGTCCACAACGCCTGCCTGCCGCAGTACGGCAAGCAGCTCCGGCGTGCGCGCAAGGCTTTGCCGCAAACACGGTAAAAGCGCGTCAAACAGTTCCTCAAAATCGGAAAATTCTCCCGCAAAGAGCATTTCCTCCGCCTGCCGCATCAGGGTAAGCATTGTCCCCTCGGCAGGGCGAAACACGGCTTCATAGCTGTATTTTTTCCCAAGGGAAAACGCGCGGACAAAATCGCTCGGGCTCATTTGCTCACAGCTTTGCAACCCGACGGCAATCCCGCGGATAAACTGCGATAAAATCACCCCCGAATTTCCCCGCGCGCCGAGCAGTGCCCCGCGGGAAAATGCGCCGAGATAATCGCAAATGCGGCTCTCTCCCGCAAAATCACGCGCTGTGCGCACGGCATTTTCCATGGTTTTTGACATGTTTTTTCCCGTATCTCCGTCGGGCACTGGAAATACATTCAGCGCGTCGATCTCATCGGAATCGGCGCAAAGACAAAGCCACCCGCCCCGCAGCATGGCATGCAGCGCGGCACTGTCTAAAAGCTTTGTATTCTCGGTCATGAACTCGGTTCCTCCCTGGGGCGGCGGTCCCGCCTCTTTTCATTCACTTTGCGCTGAGAATCTCAGACAAAATTTCTTTTTCCCGCACACAGCCCGCCGTGCGCTCCGTGCCGAAATACATCGCCACGCAAAGCCCGGGGCCGATGGACGCTCCGCAGGCTCTTCCGAGCGGCACAAACATAATATCTTTGGGGCCGATCTCCATGCGGATGCGCTCCGCCAGCTCATTTGTCACATCCTCCCGCGCGGACTGCGTCACCACGATCGTCTGCTCCGCGGGATTTACTATGGTTTTTTTGATGTAAGCGATTGCCGCATCCAGCATTGCGCGTTTTCCCTTGGTTTTCCCCATGACCTCAACCATGCCGCGCTCGTTAAAATCCGCCATGAGCTTCAGCCCGATCATAGAGCCGAAAAAGGCCTTGGCGTTGGACACACGCCCGGTCTTATTGAGGAAAAACAAATCATCCATGCAGCCGCACTGATGCAGATGCATGCGCGCGCTTTCGAGATAAGCAACGACCTCTTCAGCGCTCTTGCCCTCTTTTTGCCGCTTGCTTGCGCCGCAGAGCAGCGCAGCAATGCCGCCGGAATAGCACAAAGAATCCACGCAGTAGATCTTCGCCTGCGGGTATTTTTCCATCACCTGCTTTGCAGCGCCGAGCGTAACGGAATAGGTGGCGCTGAGCCCGCTCGAAAGCGAGAGGCTGATCACATCTATCCCTTTTTGCGCATATTTTTCAAACACGTGCACTGCCTCGCCCACCGTCGGAGTCGCCGTGCGATACAGCGTTTTCATTTTCCCCATGGAATCAAAAAAAGCGTTAATATTCTCCCGCGGCTCATCCAGATCGATCAGCCGTTCCGTTCCGTCATTCTCATAAAAAATGCCGTGCAGATAATCGGGAATGCCGAGCTGCCCCCTCTGTTCTTTGCAAAGATCGCATGCGGTGTCCGGAATCAATACAAACTCTTTCATGTGCCCCTCCCTTTCGCGGCTCAAACCGCCGTATGATATTAGCAGTATATCACATCTTTGTCTTTCTTTCAATAAAATTCTGTCAAATTCACTTCATAACTTTCCGAAAAGAGTGGAAAGTGCAGAAAAAGTCTGCTATAATGAAATGTGTTTTCAAGAAATCAAGGAGTCTCCGGAGGTCCGCTATGCCGTATGTAATCCTTGCGCTGTGCCTTTTGGTGCTCGGCGGGCTTTGCGCCATGCTGTGTATCACCGTACCGATCGCAAAGCGCGTTTATTTTAATCAGCTTGTCAGAGAAACCCCTGAAAAATGGGGGCGCGTCTGCTCCGCGCCGGGGCACCCCGAGCAACAGCCCATGTGGGATGCAGGGCTGCGCTTCGGCGAAGAAAACCGCACACAGTGCCGCGAGGTCTCCGTCATGCAGGCGGACGGCGCGCGCCTGTTCGGAGAGTTTTACGATTTTGGTGCCGACCGCTGCGTTATCATCCTCCCCGGTCGCTGCGAAAGTCTTTGCTATTCTTATTATTTTGCACCACCGTACAAGGCGGCAGGATATAATGTGCTTGTCGTCGATTCCCGCGCGCACGGCAAAAGCGATGGAAAATACAATACCCTTGGGCGACTTGAGAGCGAAGATGTGATTCTTTGGATGAATTTTCTGCGCACGGAATATCACCAAACGCTCTTTGTGCTGCATGCGGTATGCGTCGGCTGCAATACGGCGCTGCTTGCCGCCGTGCGGCGGGATCGCCCGAAGGAGCTTGCGGGCATCGTCGCAGAAGGCTGCTATGTCTCTTTTCGGGAGACCTTCCGCCGCCATATGCTTTATATCCATAAGCCGCCATTCCCCGTGCTTGACCTTTGCATGTGGAATATCCGCCGCTATGCAGGCACAAATGTTTCCAAGATTGCACCGATCCGCCTTGTGCGCCGCCTGGAGATTCCGATTCTCTATCTTTTCGGCAAACAGGACGCCTTTTCCGTGCCGCCCATGAGCCGCAAGCTCTATGCCGCGACAAAAACACCGCATAAAGAGCTCGTGTGGTTTGAAAACGGCTCGCATTCGCATCTGCGGCTGCATAACACCGCACAATACGACGCCGCCGTGACTGCATTTCTGCAAAAGGAAGGACTGTGTGAAAAAAGCCATGAAGCATGAAAATCTGCGTCGCCTCATCCGCCAAAAGATCGCCGTGCTGGAAAACGGCGAAAAAACCATGGAGACGGTATACCGCGGAATGTTTGCCCGCCCCGATGCCGTCGCCTGCGAAACGGACGACGGCTATACCGTAGAACAAACGACCTATGCCGCGCTCGCCGCGCGCATTGATTCCTTTGCCTCAGCCCTTGCAAAGCGCATCGGCGGGGATCCGGGCTATGTTGCTCTCGCCATGGACAATTCCCCCGCGTTCTTAGCCGCCTTTTGGGGCATTTTGCATGCCGGGGCAAAACCCTATCTTGTTAATCTGCGCCACCCGCAGGCGCTGCAGGTACAGCTTTTGCAAATGCTTGACATTCACTATATCATCTCGGAGAAAAAGGGAGATTTGCCGGGAGAATATCTTTTGTTTGACGAGCTGCAAAGCGCCGAGGCTCCCCCTGCGGTGTTTGCCGATGCCTTCGCCCTTTCCACCTCCGCCACGGGCGGAAAAGCCGTCGCCTGTGAATATACGGGCACGGCTGTGATCGAACAGCTTTTGGATGCCCGCGGAATTTTAAAAAAAAGCCGCCGCGCGAAGCAGCATGCGCACGGCGCGCTCAAGCAGCTTGCCTTTTTGCCGTTTTATCATGTATTCGGGCTGTTTGCGGTCTATTTTTGGTTTGCCTATTTCAGCCGCACCATGGTTTTTGTGCGCGATCTTTCGCCGCAGACGCTGCTCGGCACCGCGCGGCTGCACCATGTAACGCATATTTTTGCTGTCCCCATGCTCTGGCATGAGGCGGAACGGCAGCTCCTGCGCACGCTGGCAGAAAAGCCCGAAAAGGAACAAAAACGCTTTTGGCGCGCACATGCCTTCTGCCTGCGGTTGCAGCAGCTGTTTCCCTATGCGGGCGCCGCCTTTGCGCGCCGCCTTCTGCATACGGTAACGGATGAGCTCTTCGGCAGAGACGTTCGCTTTTGCATCAGCGGGGGCAGCTATTTGCGCCCGAGCGCCCTGCGCCTGTTCAACGGCCTCGGATACCCGCTGCACAACGGCTACGGCATGACCGAAACGGGCATCACCTCCGTAGAGCTTGCCGTGCGGCCAAAGCGCCGCCTTGCAGGCTCAGTCGGCGCGCCGTTTGATTCCGTGCGCTATGTGCAGAATGAAGACGGCACGCTCACCGTGTGCGGCACGGCGCTCTGCAGCAGAATTTTGCGGCAGGGCGAGGAAATTTTCCCGCAGGGAAAAATCTGCACGGACGACCTTGTCAGCCACGACGAAAAGGGATGGTTTGTGCGCGGTCGGCGCGCCGACACCGTGATCGGAGAAAACGGAGAAAATATCGACCCGGATCTGTGTGAGCGCGCCTTTTCCCTGCCCGATGCCGCGGCGCTCTGCGTGCTCGGGCTCGGCCCCATTGAGCAGCAGACGCTCAGCCTTGTAATTGAGGTCTCACCGTATCTCTCCGCGCGCCGGCTGAAGGCGCTGGGCGACTATGCTGACGCCGTCAACGAAACGCTTCCCCTGCCGCAGCGGGTGCGCGCCCTCTATTATACCGTTGATCCGATTCTGCACCCGGGCGCGATCAAGGTCAGCCGCCGCGCGCTGCGCGAAGCCATCGAAAAGGGAACGGTGCATCTGAGCCGATTCTCGGCGCTGCCGCCCGAGGCGGCGGAGGCTTCCTTTGACGAGACCTCGGCGCTGTGCCGCCGCGTGCGCAGCATTCTTGCCCAGGTCTTCCGCGCGGAGGAAGAAAAAATCACGCCGCATGCCTCGTTTTTTGCGGATCTCGGCGTGTCGTCTCTTGCCTATTTTGCAGCGCTTAGTGCCGTTGCAAAGGAATTTTCGCTTCCGAGCACGGACGGCGCACAGGGCATTTCCACCTTGCAGGGGCTGTGCGAATATCTGGAAGCTCATCTTTGAGGCGGGAGGAATTGTTTATGAAACCGGACAAACGACCGCTGCAGCGCGTCAACTATCCGCTTTTGTGGTTTGCAAAGCTCACGGGAGTGCTGCCGGCGCTGCTGTATTTCCGACCGTGCGTGAAAAGAGAGGCGGGCGCGCCGCACCTTGTTTTGCCCAAAGGCACTCTGCTTGTCTCCAACCACCAATCTTTGCTTGATTTTGTGCTGTATCTTCTCATTTTCCCGTTCAACACGCTGCGGTTTCTCATTGCCGAGGTGCTTTTTTCGAAAAATGCCGTGCTCAGCGGTCTGCTCTATGCCATGGGCAGCATTTTTGTGGACCGCAGCGCCTTTGATTTTTCCTTTGTGCGCGATTCCGTCGCGGCACTGCGCCGCGGCAACACCGTCGGCATTTTCCCGCAGGGGCGGCTGCCCGTGGGGGATACTCCCTTTCCCTTTTTGCCAAGCGTCATCGTCATTGCGCTGCATGCCGATGCGCCGATCATTCCGGTATATACGGCGGGCGGCTACGGAAAGCGCCGCGCCGCGGTTGCAATCGGCGCGCCCGTTGATCTTGCCGCATGGCGCACCGGCACCGGCGAGCCGGACGAAGAAGAGCTTGCCGCGCTGAGCGCACGCCTGCAGGCGCATGTGTTTGCTCTGGCGGCGCTTTTGCAAAACGAAGATGCAGAAAAAGGATGAGCCATGTTTTCTAAGCTGTATTTATTTTTCTTTGATCTCGGGCGGGTGCTCTGCGCGCCGCTGCTCCTTTTTTTCCGCGTGAAAAAATGCGGCACAAACGGCGCAAGGGTCAAAACGGCGGATCTGCCGCGCGGCGCCGTTTATGTGTGCAACCATGTCGGCTTTTCCGACCCGATGGTGCTCGGCTGCGCGTTTGCGCCGCGTCGCCTTTTTTTTCTGGTCACAACGCAGGCGACAAACGCCCCCGTGCGCGGCTTTTTGCTGCGCCATTGCGGCTGCATTCCCATTGACCGCGCCGCCTGCGATATTGATGCAATTCGCCGCTGCACCGCGCTTCTCAGGGAGGGCGGTTCGCTCTGCATTTTCCCCCAGGGGCATCTGCAGCACAGCGGCGCGCTGCAAAGCATTGAGCAGGGCGCTTCCCTTATTGCCGCGCAGGCGGGCGTACCGATCGTTCCTATGTATTCGGATGCAAGGCGCCGCCCCTGGCAGCGCCGCCTGCTCATACTCGGCGATGCGATTGATCCGCGCCCCTACGGCGGGCGCTTTCCGAGCGCCGCAAAGCTTTCGGCGCTGAGCGATGCCGTCCTTGCAGCCATGCTGCGCTGCAAGGCATGTTTTGAAGAACAGGAGACAAAAAAATGAACACCTTCGACCTTCTCCTTGCGGTTTTCCAAACCGTTTTTGAAGACGAGATCAACACCGACGCCGTCACGCAGGACACGGCGCTGGAAACGCTCGGCATTTCCTCCGTCGGCTATCTCTATCTTGCCATTGCCATAGAGGAGCGCTTCGGCGCGCGGCTGGACAATGCGGATTTCGCCTCGTTTACCACCGTGGGAGACGTTGTGCGCCGCATTGAGAAAAAAATGCCGCGCTGAACGCCCTCTCTTTCCCGTTTTCCCTCTTGATTTTTCTGCTTTTCCCGCGAAAGGAGGTCGTCTTGATGCCGTTTTTGCCCGCGAGCGCGGAAGAGATGCGCGCGCTTGGGTGGGATTCGCCCGATTTTGTCTATGTCAGCGGCGATGCCTATATCGACCATTCCTCCTTCGGCGCCGCCATCATCACCCGCGTGCTGGAGGCGGAGGGCTTCCGCGTTGCCGTTTTGGCACAGCCCCGCACCGATACCGATGCGGATTTCCGCAGCTTCGGGCGGCCCCGCCTCGGCTTTTTGGTCAGCGCGGGAAATTTGGATTCCATGGTTGCGCATTATACCGTGGCAAAGCGCCGCCGCAGCTATGATTATTATTCCCCCGGCGGAAAAACAGGGCTTCGCCCGGACCGTGCCTGCATTGTATATTCAAACTGTATCCGCCGTGCCTTTCCCGATGTGCCGATTATTTTAGGCGGGCTGGAGGCTTCTCTGCGCCGCTTTGCCCATTATGATTATTGGGACGACCGCCTGCGCGCCTCCGTTCTCATTGACAGCGGCGCCGACCTTCTGAGCTACGGCATGGGGGAAAATATTCTGCGCCGCATCGCGCATCTGCTCGACCGCGGCATTCCCGTCAAAAAGCTGCGCGATATCCGCGGCACCGTTTGGGTGGGAAAGCGCGGAGATCGGGTGCATTTCCCCGTTGCGGGCGCCTCCGACTTTGATACGCTGCGCACCGACAAACGCGCCGTTGCCAAAGCATTTTTGCTGCAATATCAAAACACCAATCATCAGAATGCCGACGCCGTTATCGAATATTACGGCGACCGCATGCTCGTGCAAAATCCTCCCATGCCGCCGCTGGAGCAAAAAGAGCTCGACGCCGTCTACGCGCTGCCCTATGAGCGGGCATGGCACCCCATGTATGCAAAGGACGGCGGCGTGCCCGCGCTTGCGGAGGTCAAATTCTCCGTCACGCATAACCGAGGGTGCTTCGGCGGCTGCTCATTCTGCTCCATCGCCTATCATCAGGGGCGGCAGGTGCGCGCCCGCAGCATCGAAAGCGTTGTAGAAGAAGTGCGCGCGCTGAGCGCTCTGCCCGATTTCAAGGGCTATATTCACGATGTAGGCGGGCCGACGGCAAATTTTCGCCGCCCGAGCTGCACCTATCAGCAAACGCACGGCGTTTGCAAAACGCGCCATTGCCTCGCGCCCTCCCCCTGCAAAAACCTCATCGCCGATCACAGCGAATACCTGCGCCTTTTGCGCGCGGTGGGGGAGGTGCCCGGCGTGAAAAAAGTATTTATCCGCTCCGGGCTGCGCTTTGATTATATGCTCTGCGATCAAAGCGAAAGCGGCAAAGCCTTTTTCAAAAAGCTGGTGCGCGACCATGTTTCCGGGCAGCTGCGTGTTGCGCCGGAGCATTGCTCGGATGCGGTGCTTGCCTGCATGGGCAAGCCGCCCGTGCGCGTATTCGAGCGCTTTCGCGCGCAGTATTACGCGCTGTGCGAAGCGGCGGGGCTGAAGCAATACCTTGTGCCTTATCTGATGTCCTCGCACCCCGGCTCAACGCTTGCGGACGCCGTCAGCCTTGCGCAGCATATCAAAAAATGGGGATGCGACCCGGAGCAGGTACAGGATTTTTATCCCACTCCCGGCACCGCCTCTACCGTGATGTTTTATACCGGGATCGACCCGTTTACGGGCAAAGAGGTGTTTGTGCCGAAAAGCCGCGAGGAAAAGCAGCTGCAGCGGGCGCTGCTGCAGCCGCATAACCCCAAGAATCAACCCCTGGTGCGCAAAGCGCTGCACCTTTGCGGGCGGGAAGACCTCATCGGGTATGGAAAGGACTGCCTTGTGCCCCCCGCGCGGGAGCAGCATGCCGCGCCGCAAAGCGCCGAGCGGCAGGGGAAAAAACCGCGCGGCGCGCAAAAAAACAACCGTAAACAGCACGGTGCCGCGGCAAACGCGCCGCTGCGCCAAAACGGGCAAAAGAAGAGCCGCAGCCGGCAAAAAGGAGGATGCAAATGAGCGAGCTGAAAGAAAAATTCATTCAAATCTATCGGGAAAACATTCATCGTGAGGGCGCGGACAAGCTGCTGGACTGGCTTTGCTCCCCCGCCAGCGACTTTTTCACCGCCCCCGCTTCCACGCGCTTTCACGGCGCCTATGAAGGCGGGCTTTGCGAGCATTCGATCAATGTCTATGAATGCCTTTGCGATTATCTTGCGCGGCAGCGCGTCAAGGAGGTCTACGGTCTTGCCCCGAGCGCGGAAACCGTCGCCATCGTTTCCCTTTTGCATGATCTTTGCAAGGTCAACTGTTATAAGCCCTCGTTCCGCAATGTCAAGGACGAGCACGGCGCCTGGAAAAAGGTGCCCTCCTTTGAATATTCCGACCCCATGCCCTACGGGCACGGCGAAAAAAGCGTTTATATCATCAGCGGCTTTCTGCGCCTGAGCCGCGAAGAGGCGTTTGCCATTCGTTTTCATATGGGCTTTTCCGCCTCGGACGAGGCTCGCCTTGTGGGCGATGCCTATGAAAAGTTTCCGCTTTGCATCGCCGTTTCCACGGCGGATTTGGAAGCATCATATTTTATTGAGAGCCGCAGCTGATCTGCACCGCATCGCCCCCCGCGCAGGCAGCCCCAAAATCAAAAAGAAAGGAGGCGCGCCGTGTCCTTCAGCATTATCATCCCGATGTATAACGAAAGCTCCTTATGCGAAAAGACCGCGCAGGAGCTGCTCGCAGCTTTTTCCGACGCTTTCCCGAAAGAGCCGTTTGAGCTGATTTTTTCCGACGACGGCTCCACCGACGACAGCGCCGAAAAAATCGCCCGCCTTGCCGCCGGCGATGCGCGCGTGCGCCTTGTGCGCGCCCCGCGCAATATGGGAAAAGGCGCCGCCGTGCGCCGCGGCATGCTTGCCGCAACGGGAGACGATATGCTCTTTACCGACTGCGATCTGGCATACGGCACCGCACAGCCGGTCGCGCTCTTGCGCTTTCACCGCAAAAGCGGCGCCGCCGTCACCGTCGGCAGCCGCGCAAAGCATAAAAACGGCTATGCGGGATACGGCGCTTTGCGCCGCCTTTTCTCCCGCGCCTTTCTCCTCTTGTGCCGCATGCTCAGCGGGCTGCGTCAAAGCGATGTGCAAACCGGGCTGAAATGCTTCCGGGGCGATACGGCGCGCGCTGTTTTTTCTCAGGCCTCTCTGTGCGGATTCGGATTTGATACCGAGATTTTACTGCTTGCCCGGGCGCGCGGCGCCGAAACCAAGGAATACCCCGTTTGCATCGAACGCAGCGATGCGTCGCTCGGGCGCCGCAGCCGCGTGCATCTGTTCTCCGATGCTTTTTTGATGCTGCGCGATATTCTGCGCGCAAAAAAAGCGGTACGCGCCGCAAAAAACGAGCCGCGGCAAGCCCCGCGCGCTTGACAACCGCCGAAAAACAGGCTATCATTAAAGCAGAACCGTCGGCGCTTTCGCGCTTTTGAAATCCGAGAGAATGACAGGAGGGGCTCCCATGAGCAAAAAAGACAAATCCGAGAAAAAGAAATCCATTTTTGCCGAGTTCCGCGAATTCATTTCCCGCGGCAATGTGCTGGATATGGCGATCGGCGTGATCATCGCAAGCGCATTCGGCAAAATCACAACAAGTCTTGTCAACGATGTCTTTATGCCGCTCATCGGCGCGGTGCTCGGGAAGATCGACCTTGCCGCGCTCAATATCACGCTCATCCCCGCACAGACGGACGGGGATGTCGTCACGCGCGAAGCGGTTGTGATCGGAATCGGCACATTTCTCACCGCCGTGATCGACTTTCTGCTGGTTTCCCTGGTCGTTTTTCTGATCGTCAAAACCTTCAATACCGTACGTGCAAAGCTTGAGAAGCAGAAAAAAGAGGAAGAAGAAAAAGAAGAGGAAGAAAAAGAGGCGGAGCCCACCAGGGAAGAGCTTCTTTTGACGGAAATCCGCAATCTTCTGGCGGCAAAAACCGGCGCCCCGGGTGAAACCGACGAGACACAAAAGGAATAACCGCAGCCTTTATCCGTTTTACAAACAAGGAGAAACAATATGGATCATGAAATTATTTTCAGCGAAAAAAAGGGCTTCCTGTGCGATATGGACGGCGTCATCTACCACGGAAATATCCTGCTTCCCGGCGTGACGGAATTTGTCAACTGGCTGCAGGCACAGGGAAAAGAATATCTGTTTTTGACCAATAACTCAAGCTATACCCCGCGCGAGCTGCGGCAAAAGCTTTACCGCATGGGGCTGGATGTGCCCGAGGAGCATTTTTATACCAGCGCCCTTGCCACGGCGAAATTTCTGCGCCGCCAGTCACCTGGCTGCTCCGTATATGCCATCGGCGAGGCGGGGCTGTTCAATGCGCTGTATGACGCCGGCATCACCATGAACGATGTCAACCCGGATTATGTCGTCATCGGCGAGGGCAAGGCGTATTCGCTGGATACGCTCACCAAGGCCGTCAACCTTGTGATGAAAGGCGCAAAGCTCATCGGCGCCAACTCCGATGTCTCCGGCCCCATTGAGCACGGCATCGCGCCCGCCTGCCGCGCCCTGACCGCCCCCATTGAGCTTGCGACGGGCAAGCAGGCATATTATTGCGGTAAGCCGAATCCTCTGATGATGCGCACGGGTCTTCATCTGCTCGGCTGCCACAGCGAGGACGCCGTCCTTGTGGGCGACCGCATGGATACCGATATCGTCTCGGGCACCGAGACCGGCGTTGACACTGTTTTGGTGCTCAGCGGCTGCTCCACCCGCGCAACGGTTGACACCTATGCCTACCGCCCGACCATGATTTTAGACGGCGTGGGCGATATTGTAAAGCTGGACGCCGCGCAGCGCGCCGCAAACGCCTGACCGTTTCGCGCCTTCCCGAAACATACAGCGAAAATACGCACAACCGCGACGGCTGTGCGTATTTTTTATATTGCGCAAATAAAACGCGGGAAAACCGCGGCGAAGTCTTGAAAAATTTTACTGCCTGCGGTATAATATGTAGGTATGATAGGGTTTTTATGACTGCGCATCCCCCCGCGCCGTGCCGCGCAAAGCCCGCAGCGGGAAAAAGCCCCTATACTTGCTTAAAAATCGCACGAAAAAGGAACAAAGAAAGCCTATGGCGGACAGAGAACATATTCGCAATTTTTCCATCATCGCGCATATCGACCACGGCAAATCGACCCTGGCAGATCGCCTTTTGGAGCTGACCGATTCCGTCACCGCGCGGGATATGGAAGAGCAGCTGCTGGATAATATGGACATTGAGCGCGAGCGCGGCATCACTATCAAGGCGCGCGCGGTGAAAATGAATTATCGGGCAAAGGACGGGCAGCAGTATGAGCTCAACCTCATCGATACCCCCGGCCATGTCGATTTTAACTATGAGGTTTCCCGCTCCCTGCAGGCATGCGAGGGCGCGATTTTGGTGGTGGATGCAACGCAGGGCATCGAGGCGCAGACATTGGCAAACGCCTATCTCGCCGTTGACAACAATCTTGAAATTCTGCCCGTGATCAACAAAATCGATCTGCCCAGCGCCGATGCGGAGCGCGTGCAGAAAGAAATCGAGGATGTGATCGGCATTCCCGCGCAGAGCTGCCCCTGTGTCAGCGCCAAGGCAGGCACCAACATCGGCGATGTGCTGGAGCATATCATCACCGATATCCCCGCCCCGGGCGGAGACGAAACGGCGCCGCTGCGCGCTTTGATCTTTGATTCGTATTATGATTCCTATCTCGGCGTTGTGGTTGAGGTTCGCGTCTTTGACGGCACCGTGCGCGCGGGCGACCGCATCCGCATGATGCACACGGGCGCGGAATTCGAAATCGTGGAGGTCGGCGCCATGGGCGCGTTCGGTCTTGTGCCGCAGAAGAGCCTTGGCGCCGGCGAGGTCGGATATCTGACCGCCTCCATCAAAAGCGTGCGGGATACGCGCGTGGGCGATACCGTCACCCTGTGCGGTACCCCCTGCAAAACGGCTCTGCCCGGCTTCAAGCAGGCGCAGCCCATGGTGTTCTCCGGCATTTACCCCGCCGACGGCTCAAAATATACCGATCTGCGCGAAGCGCTGGAAAAGCTGCAGCTCAACGATGCCTCTCTCACCTACGAGCAGGAGACCTCGGCGGCGCTCGGATTCGGCTTCCGCTGCGGTTTTTTGGGGCTTTTGCATATGGAGATCATCGAAGAGCGGCTGGAGCGCGAATTTGATCTGGACCTCATCACCACCGCCCCGAGCGTTATCTATGAGCTGAAGCTGCGCTGTGGCGAGGTCGTGCATATCGACAACCCGCTCAATTTCCCCTCCCCCGATGAAATTGCGGAGGCGCGCGAGCCGATGATCCGCGGCACGATTATCACCCCGACGGAATATGTCGGCGGCATCATGGAGCTCTGCCAGGATCGGCGCGGCGTATTTGTCGATATGAAATATGTGGACGCGGACCGTGCGGAGCTGCACTACCGCCTGCCGCTGAACGAAATTATCTACGACTTTTTCGATGCCCTGAAAAGCCGCTCCCGCGGATATGCCTCTCTTGACTATGAGCTGTGCGGCTATGAAAAGTCAAACCTTGTCAAGCTTGATATTCTGCTTGCCGGCGAGCAGGTGGATGCGCTCTCCTTTATCATCTTTGCAGACAATGCCTATGCGCGGGCAAGAAAAATGTGCGAAAAATTAAAGGAAAACATTCCGCGCCAGCTCTTTGAGATTCCCGTGCAGGCTGCCATCGGCGGCAAGATCATTGCGCGCGAGACCGTCAAAGCCATGCGCAAGGATGTGCTTGCCAAGTGTTACGGCGGCGATATCACCCGTAAGAAAAAGCTCCTGGAAAAGCAAAAAGAAGGCAAAAAACGCATGCGCAAATTCGGCTCGGTCGAGGTGCCGCAGGAAGCGTTCATGGCTGTTTTGAAATTGGATGAATGATGCACAGCACAGGAAAGGACGAGTTTGCTTTATGAAAGAAAAGAAAATCTACGAAACGCTCGGACTGTATGTCCACATTCCCTTTTGCCGCCACAAATGCGCCTATTGCGATTTTTATTCCACCGACCGCCAGGGCGACGACGGAAAAAGCGATGAGATGAAGCAATATTGCAAAGCCCTGCGCTATCATCTGCGCATGGTGAGCGATAAGGTGTCGGATTACAACATCGATTCCGTCTTTATCGGGGGCGGCACGCCCACCGCCCTTTGCCCAAAGCTCCTGCTTTCCGTCGTCAATGAGATCAAAGACGATTATTATGAATCGGAAAACATGGAGTTCACCGTGGAAATGAACCCTGCCACCTCCGATTATAAAACGCTGCGCCGCCTGCGCCGCGCGGGGGTCAACCGCATTTCCGTCGGGCTGCAAAGCGCCGATGAGGCGGAGCTGCGCGCGCTCGGCCGTATTCACACAAAGGAAGAATTTGAAGAAAGCTTTCTGCAGGCGCGCGACGCCGGGTTTGACAATATCAATATCGATGTGATGTTCGGCATTCCCGGGCAGACCGAAAGCTCACTGCTTGAAACGCTTTCCTATGCGGTTTCCCTCTCCCCGGAGCATATCTCCCTTTATAATCTGATTCTTGAAGAGGGCACGCCGCTGTGGCGCAAACGCGCGCAGCTTGCCCTGCCGAGCGAAAACGAAGAATACGGCATGTACGAAGCGGCAATTGCCTATCTTGCCGACAACGGCTATGCGCAATATGAGATTTCCAACTTTGCGCGCCCCGGCTTCGAATGCCGCCATAACCTGCGCTATTGGCACAGCGAGGAATATCTCGGGTTCGGCCCGGGCGCCCATTCCTATTTTGCGGCGCGGCGCTTCGGCATTGTCAAGGACACGGCGCAATATATTGAAATTATGAAGGGCAAACCAAAGCAGCTGCCCGCCGATATGCTCAGCGAAAACGAGCATATCGACCGCCGCGGCGCCCTGATCGAATATATCATGCTGCGGCTGCGCCTGTGCGAGGGCATCGACCCCGCCGATTTTAAGGCGCGCTTCGGGGGCGACTTTGAAGCGGTGTTCGGCAAAAAATGCGAGCTTTACATAAAGCACGGATTTATGAAGCATGAAAACGGCCGCTACGCGCTGACGCCAAAGGGCATGTTTGTCAGCAACACCATTCTGGCATCGCTTTTGCCCGGCAGCGCCGATGCCGCAAAGAAAGGCAGCCCCGCCCGATGAAACAAAAGCAAGCGCCCGGCGCAGCCGATGGAAAAAAGCGGCGCTTTCCCGTTTGGAAAGCCCTGCTGATGTTTTTGCTCATCGTCGGCTATTTTATTCTCTATCGGCTGATTTTGCCGTTTTTCCCGCCGATTATGTATTTCAACGGCGGCGCCGCAGCGCTGCTTTTCGTCGCCTTTTTCATTGTGAACCGTGGGCTTGACGCAAAGCCCGTCAAGGCGGCAAATCTGCCGAAAGAGTGGCCGCGGGAGAAGAAAGAGGCGTTTGTCGCCTCCGATATCAAGCGCAAAAAAATCGGCCGCGTGATGCTGTGGTTTTTGGTGCCGATGCTTTTTGCGATTTTACTGGATTATGCCGTTTATTTTCTCTATGAGAGCGAAACCGCCCCGTTTTATCCCGGCAAAAAAGCCGCAGCGTTTTTGAGGTGGCCCAAATGAGCGGCGCGGAATTTTCGCAAGCGCTTTGCCGCGCATTTGCGGCAAACGGCCTCGCGGAGCCGACCGCGGCACAAAGCGATGCCTTTTTTGCGCTGTTTTCCCTGCTGCGGGAGCAGGGCGCGCATATGAATCTCACCGCCGTGAAAGAAATGCATGATGTGATTCTTCGCCATTTCGTCGATATCGCGCTTGCCGCCCCGTATTTTCCGCAGGGGGCGCGCGTTTGCGATGTCGGCGCGGGCGGCGGCTTTCCCACCCTGCCGCTTGCGATTCTGCGGGAGGATCTGCGCATTCTCGCCGTGGATTCCACGGCAAAGCGTATGGCATTTGTCAAGGCGGCTGCCGCAGCGCTTTCTCTGCCGAATGTCTCCGTGAAGGCGGCGCGGGCGGAAGCGCTCGGAAAAGATCCGCTTTTTCGCGAGCGGTTTGACTGCGTCTGCGCAAGGGCAGTCTCCCGCCTGAATATTCTATGCGAGCTCTGCCTGCCGCTGTGCCGCACGGGCGGCGTGTTTTTGGCGCTCAAAGGCGCAAAAGCGGCGCAGGAATGGCAAGAGGCCGAAAAGGGCGCCGCGCTGCTGGGCGGGGCGCTGCAAAAGGATGTGCCCCTCGCCCTGATCGACGATTCCCTGCCTGCCGACGACAAAGACGCCTCTGCCGAGCGCCATGTGCTCTGCATTGCAAAAACAAAAACGACCCCCGCGCAGTATCCCCGCGCCTACGGCGCCGTTTGCAAGCGGCCGCTTTAACGCATCGTATTTTTTAAGCCAAAACATTATTTTGTAAGGAGGCTGTATGATCACGGAATTTTCTCCCGTTCAAAACGGCTCTGTCCTGTATTATGCCGATCCCGCGCTCAGCGGGGGCGATCCGTCCCTTTTGCACGGCTTTGCGACCCGCCGCGGCGGCGTCAGCACCGAGGAACATCTTAAAGAGATGAATCTCGGCTTTTTCCGCGGGGAAGCGCGCGCGCTGACCGAGGAAAACTATGCCCGCTTTGCAAGCGCCGTCGGCATTCCCGCGGAGCATCTGGTCTTCGCAAATCAAACGCACACACACCGCATCGCGCAGGTCGGCGCGGCGCATCACGGCGTCGGCGTGACAAAACCGCCCGTCTATTTTGCTGGCAAGGACGCCAACGACCACGAAAACGAGGTTGACGCGCTGGTGAGCGCGGAGCGCGGCGTGGCGCTGGGCATTCGCGTGGCGGATTGCGTCCCGATTTTATATTTCGACCCCTGCGCCCATGTCATCGGGGCGGCGCATGCCGGTTGGCGCGGCACGCTTTCCCACATTGCGGCGCTGACGCTGTATGCCATGGAGGAGCTCGGCGCCTGCGCCGGGAACATCCGCGTAGCAATCGGCCCGTGCATCGGGCGGTGCTGCTATGAGGTCGACCACACCTTTTATGAGCAATTTCTCCGCGAATTCGGCGCAGGCATTTGCCAGAGGGTCTTTGACCGCGCAGAGAGCGAGCACCCCCATGCGGATCTTTCCCTGCTCAACGAGCTTTTGCTGTCGGATTGCGGCGTAAAGGAGGAAAACATTCACCGCAGCGCCCTTTGCACCTGCTGCAACGGCGAGCTGTTCCATTCCCACCGCGCAAGCGGGGGCGTACGGGGCACGGGCGGCGCGCTGATCTATATGAAAGAAGACTGAGCGCCCCGCTCGGCATCGCTTACGGAAAGGAGGGGTTCTATGCAGCCGTTGGCAGATCTTTTGCGCCCGAAGAATTTCGACGAAATGGTCGGGCAGAGCGCCTTGGTCGGCACGCACGGTGTTTTGCGGCGCTTTATGGAAAGCGGCCGATTTTCCAATATGATTTTTTACGGCCCGCCCGGCGTGGGGAAAACAACGGCGGCGACCATCCTTGCCAATGCAAGCGACAAAACGCTGCATCGCCTCAACGCAACCACCGCCTCTCTTTCCGACATCAAGGAGGTCATCGCCTCCACCGCTTCGGTGTTCGGCTCCGGCGGCGTGCTGCTCTATTTGGATGAAATTCAGTATTTCAACAAAAAGCAGCAGCAATCCCTGCTTGAATTTTTGGAGGACGGGCGCATTACCCTGATTGCCTCCACCACGGAAAACCCGTATTTTTATGTCTACGGCGCGCTGCTTTCCCGCTGCGCCGTGTTCGAATTCAAAAGCGTTACTCCCGCCGAAATTCTGCCGGCGCTGCAGCGCGGCTTTTCCCTGCTTTGTAAAAACGAGGGAGAAAAAACCTGTGAGGACGGCGTGCTTGAAACCATTGCGGCCAGCGCGGGTGGCGATGTGCGCCGCGCGCTCGGCATTTTGGAAAACGCATTTTATGCAAGCGATGCAATTCTCACCGCCGAAAACGCAAAAACCTTCACCCCTGCGGCGCTCAGCGCATTTGATCGAGACGGGGACGGCCATTACGATATTCTCTCCGGCTTCCAAAAATCCATCCGCGGATCCGACCCGGACGCCGCCCTGTTTTATCTTGCCAAGCTGCTTGAGGGCGGCGATCTGCTCAGCGCCTGCCGTCGGCTGCTCGTCATCGCCTCGGAGGATATCGGCCTTGCCTATCCGCTTGCCGCCGTGGTCACCGCCTCCTGCGTGCAGGCTGCGCGGGAGCTGGGGCTGCCCGAGGCGTCCATCCCGCTTTCAAACGCAACCGTTTTGCTTGCCACCTCTCCGAAATCCAACGCCGCAAACGAGGCATATTGCCGCGCGGCGGCGGATGTGCGCGCGGGGCTTGGAAATGAGGTGCCCCCCGCCATCAAGGACAGCCATTACAAGGGCGCGCAGGCGCTGGGGCGCGGCATCGGTTATCAATATCCGCATGATTTTCCCGGGCATTATGTCCCGCAGCGGTATCTGCCGCTGGACCTCGGAGACAAACGCTATTTCACCTACGGCGACAGCAAGCAGGAGCAGGCGGCAAAAGCCTATGCCGAGGCTGTCAGAAAACTGCATGAGAAAAAATAAGGAAACCGAAAAGGAGGAATTTCACCATGGAAAAATTTTCGCAAATGCCCTATCGGCGCCCCGACCTTGCGGCGGCAAAAGCGCTGATTGAAACCACTGCAGAAAAGATCCGCTCGGCGCAAACCGCAAAGAGCGCCCTGGAGGCCCATGCCGCATACCGCGCAGAGAGCGCCGATCTTGAAACCATGTATACCCTTGCAAGCATCCGCAACACCATGAACACGCTGGATGAATATTATGAGGGAGAGATGAACTTCTTCAATGAAAATCTTCCCGCGCTGAGCGTTGCGGAGAAGGCGGTTTCCGCCGCAATTTTGGAAAGCCCGTTTGTGGATGCCTTCCGCGAAGCATACGGTGAGCTTTGGCTGCATGATCTTCGGGTCGCACAGCGCCTGGCAGACGAAAAAATCGTGCCCGAGCAGATCGAGCAGGCGAAGCTTTGCCAGGAATACTCCAAAACCGTCGCCGCGTGCGAGACGGAATTTCGCGGAGAGAACTGCAATTTTTATGCACTGCTCAAGCATATGCAAAGCGCCGACCGCGAGGAGCGCCGCGAAGCGTTTCTTGCCTGGAGCCGGCTTTATGAAAGCGTTTCCGACAAGCTGGACGAGCAATACAGCGCCCTTGTCGCCCTGCGCTGCCGCATGGCGGAAAAGCTCGGCTACAAAAATTACATCGAGATGGCATACGAAATGCACAGCCGCTATGACTATACCCCGCAGGATGTCGCCGCTTTCCGCGATGAAGTGCGGCGCGTGATCACCCCGCTTTGCGAAAAGCTCTATGAACAGCAGAGAAAGCGCCTGGGCGTTGACAAGCTGCATTGGTATGACGAGGCGCTGGTGTTCCCGCAGGGCAATCCCACCCCGCACGGCACAATGGAGCAAATGGTGGATGCGACGCAGAAAATGTATCGCTCCCTTTCCCCGCAAACCGGCGAATTCTTTGATTTTATGAAGCAATACGAGCTGTTTGACCTGTGCACCCGCCCCGGCAAGCATATGGGCGGCTACTGCACCTATCTGCCGGCATACGGCGCGCCGTTCATCTTCTCCAATTTCAACGGCACCTCCGCCGATGTCGATGTGCTCACGCATGAGGCGGGCCATGCTTTTGAAGCGTTTACCGCGGCAAAATGCGTGCCAACCATGGATTTGATCTGGTCCACCAGCGAGATCAACGAGATTCACTCCATGACCATGGAACTTTTGACCTATCCTTATATGGATTTGTTCTTCGGCGAGGACGCAGAAAATTACCGCTATGCACACCTGTGCGACTGCCTGTGCGTCATTCCGTATCTGTGCTGCGTGGACGAATATCAGCACAAGGTTTTTGAGCATCCCGAAATGACCCCCGCCCAGCGCCGTGCCGCCTGGAGAGAAAGCGAAAAATCGCTGATGCCCTGGAGAGATTACGAAGGCTCGGACTTCCTGCAAAACGGCGGCTTCTGGATGCAAAAGCAGCATATTTTCCTCTATCCGTTCTATTATATTGACTATGCCCTGGCGCAGCTTTGTGCCTTCCGCCTCAATGCGGACTATTGCAAGGACCGCGAAAGCGGCTGGCAGCGCTATCTGGCTCTGTGCCGCAGCGGCGGAACCAAGGGCTATTTCGAAACTCTGCGCGCCGCAGGACTTCGCCCGCTGTTTGAAAAAGGCGCGGTTGAAGAGGCGGTTGCGCCCGTGGCGCAGATGCTGCACATCGATATGGAGTGAACCATGGAGCAAAACGCGCTCTCCCTGCCCGCGCTTGAGAAAAAAGCCGAGGCGCTTGCCGCGCAGCTGGTTGCATCCTTGCGCAGCCGCGGCAAAACCGTCGCGGCTGCGGAATCCTGTACAGGTGGGCTCTTTGCAAAATATATCACCGATATTCCCGGCTCCTCCGCCGTTTTGGATGGCTCGGTCGTCACCTATGCCAATCGCATCAAAACGCAGTTTTGCGGCGTGGAGGAAGAAACACTGCGCACCTGCGGCGCGGTCAGCGAACCGGTAGCGCGGCAAATGGCGTGCGGCATCCGCGCGTGCATCGGCGCCGATTTCGGCATTGGGATCACAGGGCTTGCAGGCCCCGGCGGCGCAAGCGCCGAAAAGCCTGTCGGTCTTGTATACCTCGGCTGTGCCGATGCCGCGCGCTGCACCGTGCTTTCGCGCATCACCGTGCCGCCCGACGAATATGACCCCGTCTCGGCGCGCGCCTATGTGCGCACGGCAAGCGTCTGCTCCGCCATGGAGCTGCTTTTGGGCATGCTCGCCGACAAAGGGCAAAATCGGGAACGCTCTTTTTAAGGCCTGTTCAATCAACTGTTCAATCAAAATTAAAGAAAGGAATCACATCATGAGTATTTGCAAGACCTGCGGAAAAGAAATTCCGGCAGATGCCCGCTTTTGCACCTACTGCGGCACTCTCCAGGATTCTCCCGCCCCCGAAGAAAAAACAGCGCCCTCCGCTCCGCTGACGGAGCAAACCCCGCCCGCCCCTGCGAAAAAAACAGATGCCGCGCCGAAAACCGACGCCCCGAAAGAAGAGCCGCCGAAAGTCGAACTGCCGAAGGCGGAAGCACCAAAGGCCGAGCCGCCGAAAACGGAAGCTCCGAAATCGCAAAGCGGTGCCGCTCTCTCTCCCATGCCCTCTTACCCGCAGGCGCCCAAAGCGCCCGCGCCGAAAAACTACGGCGATGACGCCGATTATGCCCCCAAATACCGTCCTCTCGGCGCCTGGGCATATTTTTGGCTTTCCGTTTTGTTCGCCGTTCCCGTGGTCGGCTTTGTCTTTATGATTGTGTTCTCCTGCAACAGCAATCATATCAACCGCCGCAATTTTGCGCGCAGCTATCTCATCCGTTTGATCTTTGCCGTTTTGATCGGCGCTGTCACGGTGCTGCTTTGTATGCTGCTCATCAATCTCGGGCACGGTGAAGATTTAAGTTATTGGCTGCATAGGGTTGCTCTCGAGTCACTTCTTTACTGAGGCTGCGTTCCAACCCCCTCAAGTTTTATTTTGCCGCATCACGGCTTGCGGCAATTTTGC
>OLQA01000088.1_pt1 | contig 78367 bp, 75 predicted proteins | sample 1673151 | NCBI WGS metagenome assembly OLQA01 (sample SAMEA3136760, study PRJEB25190) | human gut metagenome | biome: human gut; feature: human-associated habitat; material: faeces | place: Austria | collected 2013
TCCTTCTGAATTTGAAGGACATGAAGGGAAAACAGTAGAGATTAAAACCTTTGATAGAATGTTTGAGAATTTGATGCAGCCTCATCCGGATTTTCCGGAGTTTTCAGATTGGATTCTTTCTAATAAATTGACTTCTTTGAAAGTCGGAACAACTGACAAAAAGGTAAAAATGGGTACAGAGAGTCTCGATAGTGCTTTTTATTATGCAGATAATGATATTCAATGTGAGTTTATAAATCTGTTTTCTGTTGATTTAAGTGGGTTAGATACAAAAAATATGATTTCAATGGATGGTCTATTTCTTGAATGTCATAATTTGGAAACCGTGGACTTAACAGGACTTGATACAAGCAGAATATCTTATATGAAAAGATTATTTGATGGTTGTTATAATTTGAAAACAATTAAAGGATTGGATAGTCTTGATATGAGTAATGTAGAAGAAACAAATTTTATGTTTTCACATTGCCGTTCGCTTAAAAACATTGATTTTGCTATTTTTGATGGAGCGAAAATAACTGATTTTGAAGGTATGTTTTTAGGTTGTTATAGTCTAGAGAGCGTTGATCTCAGTTATTTTGATACAGAATCATTAAGACAAACAGCCAGTATGTTTAAGGGATGCGAAAATCTGAAAGAAATAAAAGGTTTAGATCAATTACATATGGAAAATGCGATATATACAAGCGCTATGTTTCAGAATTGTGATAGTCTGACTTATTTCGATTTAAGTAATTTCCAACTTGATTCAGTAAAAACATATGGTAATTTATTTGACAGTGATGCGCATGTGGACGATCCGATTCCTACTATTATCATTACGGAAGATGAAAAACTGATCGAACGATATAATGATCCTGACAGTATAAAAGGGAGAATCCCTTATTTTGGCAATGTGTCTTTTGATGCCAATGGCGGTGTATTTGCAGATGGAAGCACAAAGCAATTTACGGTTGTAAATGATGAAACCAATCACTTTATCTATGCAAATGAAGCAGAGATCGATCAAGCAAAAGCTTCTGTATCCGCAGTGCCGGGAACTGACATTCTGACAAATGACCCATCTACTAGCCTAAGCAAAGAGGGAAGTGTATTCAATGGCTGGTATTTAGATGAAGCATGTACGAAGCCATTTGATGAAGCAGCAACGATCGACTTTACGACATTAGCGAACGGTACGCTGCACTTATATGCAGGATACAGTGAACCGCTTCAAGCAGTCGAACTGATCGCATATGAAGGAGGATCGGGAACCGACGCCAGCAATCATGGCGATGCCTTGCCGGAACCGCAATGGGAAGAAGGCTTGGAAAGCTATGCGATCAGCGTAGATGGAGAAGCATGGGATCTGGAAGAAGAGGGAGTGCCATTTGCATGGGAATATCGAAACAGTGAGGGAGAGAAGGTAGAGAGCGCAGCGAAAGCGGGAAGCTATGCACTGTATGCATTACCAAGAGTAGATGATAAAGAGATCCGATTAGATGAACACTTATTGAGCCTACCGGAAGAAGGGATGGCAGTAGGGGAAGTAAAGGTAAGAGAAGTAAGCGATGAAAGTGCGGAGACACTGAGCAGTGAGATCTATAAGGGAGTATATGAAGAAGAAGGAGCATGCCAGATCAAAGAAGCGCATGCACATGTAAAAGCAGGGACGCAGTTTTATAAGAACGGGAATACGATGTATCCGGTGAATGAAGATGCGAAGATCGTGCTGTTATGGGATGAATTGATCGAAGAGGTATTGGGATCAGCAGAACGGATGGAAGCGCTGCATGCAAAGGGAATGGAAGCAGTGAAAGGGATAGATGAAACAAAGGAAGTAAAAAGAGAGTTTCGGTATTTGGATCTGGTCGATCAAAATGACGGGAACTTATGGGTAGGAACGGAAAAGGAAACGGTAAGCGTATATTATCCATATCCGAAAGGAAGCGAAGCGGGGGATCGGTTTGCGGTCGTGTATTATGAGGGATTGACAAGAGATTACACGATGCAGATGAGCGAAGAGGCTTTGGATGAAGAGATCGCAAAGAGCAAGGCGAGAGAGATAGAAGTAAGAAAGACAGAGGGTGGATTGGAGTTTGAGGTAGGAAGCAAGGAGTTTGGAACATTTGAGGTGATGTGGCAGAAGGAAGAGAAACCGACAGAGCCGGAAGAGAAACCGACAGAGCCGGAAGAGAAACCAAGTGAACCGGAGGAGAAGCCGAATACACCAAATGAAGAGAATAAGGGAGAGAACAATATAGAGGAGATCAAGAAAGAGGAGAGCGAAGCGGTAAATACAGGAGATGAAGTAAGCAAGGGAATGTATTATGTACTGCTAGGAGGAAGTATGATCGTATTCGCTGCAATGTTACGCAAGAACAGAAGCAGCGAGCAGTAGCATTTAGATGCTAAAATAAGATTGAGATGAGAAAGCGGAGCGTAAAAGACTTCGCTTTTTCATAAAACAAACATAAAGACACCCCTTGTCCGCATATTTTCCTCGAAAGAAGGCTTTGTGTTTTGTTATTGAATTTATGATTTTTTCTTGATAATCTTGAATAACCACCTATGAAACCTTGCATCTAAATAAAGATTGCAGTATAGTATGTCTTGTAAAATTGTATTTTCGCGAAAACAAAGGATTTCACTATGGATCACAACTTTGAACTGGTATGCAATGAAAGAAATAATGGAATATTTGGGTGTTAGGCATGATACGAGCTTTCACTGGTTCGAGCGTGTAATATATGCCTGCCGCAAAAATCATCTGATTATGGAAATTCAAAATCAGCGAAGTTGATGCTTGGATGAAATCCGGTGTTGCCGCTGATCAGTGATTGATTTTGGAGGTGCATGATGCCACTTGAAAATAAATTAGGTATTACATCTTCCCCTGAACTTGCCGAAGCAGAGGAACGCATCAGCAAGAGGAAAGCGCTCGCGCTTTTTGAAAAAGGCATACTTGATACATTGGATGCAGGAACAGTTTCAGCTCTTAAAACGATTCATAAGTATCTCTTTGATGAGATTTATGACTTTGCCGGTGAACTTAGAACTGTTAATATTGCAAAGGGTAATTTCCGTTTTGCACCTTTGATGTATCTTGAAGCAGCTCTACAGAATATAGATAAAATGCCGCAATCCACTTTTGATGAAATCGTTGAGAAGTACGTTGAAATGAATATTGCCCACCCTTTCAGAGAAGGGAATGGGCGCAGCACACGTATTTGGCTTGATTGCATTTTCAAAAAAGAACTTGGCAAGGTCGTTGACTGGAGCAGTGTTGATAAAGAAGATTATCTGCTCGCTATGGAACGCAGTCCTATTAGGGATATTGAGATCAAGCACATTTTGAAAAACGCTTTGAGCGATGATATAGACAGCCGGGAAATCTATATGAAAAGCATCGACCATAGCTATTATTATGAGGGGTATACGACCTTTAAGACAGAAGAATTAAAGTAAGAAATGAGGTATCAATATACCCGATCAGAATTGGCAATTTGGGCTGTACTTGAGAATAACTTGTGACAGTGGCTTTCATAAAAAAACATCTGTGAGAAATAAACTATCCGCAAGAGCAGATGGAAAACACTGCGGCAAGCATAAAATATTGATTGATAAAAAATGAGACCCAATCGGTATCGTACCGATTGGGTTTTTCAGTTGTTTCGTGATTCTTGATGCTTTGTTTTGAAAGGAAGGAATTGTGTATGGATATCCACGATCTGAATCAATAGTGAACTTGCTTTTGGGTATTGCAAGCCACTTGATGAAGTGTATCGAATATGAGTGGATGATCGTTTCTATTATGGATGCTCTACAATCATTGGTGATCTTCCCATAGAAAATCCCACCTCCATAGACATCCTTTTGTGTATTGGCATGTCTACTTTAGTGGGATTCTATCACGAATATCGTGTTTTTATTTGGTGATTAGCGTTTTACGATAACCGCAGTACCCTGTCCGCCGCCGATGCAAAGAGATGCAAGACCGATATGTTTGTCAGACTTGATCATCTCATGGATCAAAGTAACTAAGATACGGTTTCCGGAAGCACCTACCGGATGACCCAATGCGATCGCACCGCCGTTTACGTTTGTCTTAGCCATAAATGCTTCACGGTCAATTCCGTGTTCTTCCACCAATTCGTGGATCACACCTAATGACTGTGCCGCAAATGCTTCGTTTAATTCAACCAATTCGATATCATCTAATTTCAGGTTGGCATATTTCAAAGCGTTGCGAATTGCCGGTGTAGGACCTAAGCCCATCGTGAGCGGATCAACACCGCCCTGTCCGATACCGATGATTTCGCATAATGGTGTCAGATTGTATTTCTTCAAAGCATCTTCGCTTACTACTAATACAAAGGATGCACCATCATTGATACCGGATGCGTTGCCGGCAGTAACGGTTCCGTCTTTGATGAATGCCGGACGCAGCTTCGCCAGTTTTTCCGGGTTGGATTTACGATTCGGATGTTCATCTGTATCAAATACCACATCTTCTTTGCGCAGATGTACAGTGATCGGAACGATCTCATCTTTGAATCTGCCGCTATCTACGGCTGCGATTGCTTTCTGCTGAGATGCGTATGCGAATTCATCCTGCATTTCACGTGTGATGTTGTATTTCTTTGCAATGTTTTCAGCCGTAACACCCATGTGGATGTTGGCGCGCGCATCCGTTAATGCATCGTAGATCATGTGATCGGTTGCTTTCCAATCACCCATCTTATTTCCGGTACGGGTATTTGCCGGTACCAGATAAGGCGCTAATGACATAGATTCCACACCGCCGGCTACCACTACATCATTGAAGCCTGCCTGAATTGACATAACGGCTTCCATGACCGTTCTAAGACCGGATCCACACACCATGTTCGTAGAGTGGGCACATACCGTTTCAGGGATGCCTGCTTCCAATGCGATGGTACGTCCGATGTTTTGTCCAAGTCCCGCACCTAATACATTACCGCAGATCAGTTCATCTACCTGCTCCGGCTTTACGCCTGCATCTTCCAATAATGCTTTGACAACGGCAGAACCCATATCCTTTGGATGAACCGTTGCAAGCCCGCCGAGAAAACTGCCGATCGCAGTACGTTTTGCGCTTACGATATACGCTTTTTTCATTTCCATATTTTGATGTCCTTTCTGTTATGAGAATACCATAACCATTACATGAAAATGGTACTCAAAATTCATGGAAATGTCAACTACTTATTAAAAAATTCACAAGTGTTTTTATAATGTAAACGCTTACAAAAGAAATGTGGAAATGGGAGGGGAAAAAGCGGGCGGAAGCAGGGCTTTTTTAATTGTTAAATTATTAACAAAGTAGTTGACTATCCTTTCAAATAGGGATAAAATGGAGTAGGTTACAGGGTTTGTGGAACAAGCCGATTTGTTGATGTAACAGAGGACGAAACAGAATTCTTAGAGAGGAGAAAACGTATGGATTTCATGTTAACAGAACAACAAAAAATGATGAAAAAGTTATTTTCTGAGTTTGCTGAAAAAGAAGTGAAACCACTTGCGGCAGAAATTGACGAACAGGAACGATTCCCAAGAGAAAACGTGGAGAAAATGGCTGCTTGTAAGATGCTTGGTATTCCTTACAGCAGAGAATACGGCGGAGCGGGAGCCGATTATCTCTCTTATATCTTGGCCGTAGAAGAATTAAGCAAAAAATGTGCGACGACAGGCGTTGTCTTATCTGCACATACTTCTTTAGGTACATGGCCGATCGCACAGTTCGGTACGGAAGCACAGAAGCAGAAATATCTGCCTGATCTGTGTACCGGAAAGAAGCTGGCGGCATTTGGCTTGACTGAACCGAATGCCGGAACGGATGCGGCAGGTCAGCAGACAACGGCGGTAAAAGACGGCGACGACTATATCTTAAACGGTACGAAGATCTTTATTACCAATGCCGGTGAAGCTGATGTTTATATCATCTTTGCCATGACTGACAAATCACAGGGGACACGCGGTATCTCCGCTTTCATCGTTGAAAAAGGCATGCCGGGCTTTACCGTGGGTCAGCATGAAAAGAAGCTGGGGATTCGCGGCAGTGCAACCAGTGAATTGATCTTCAACAATGTGCGTTTAAGCAAGGATCAGCTGCTGGGTCAGGAAGGCAAAGGCTTCAAGATCGCGATGATGACTTTGGATGGCGGACGTATCGGTATCGCTGCACAGGCGCTTGGTATCGCACAGGGTGCGATCGATGAAACCGTTCCTTATGTAAAAGCACGTAAACAGTTCGGACGTCCGATCGCCAAATTCCAGAATACACAGTTCCAGCTGGCTGATATGCAGACGAAAGTCGATGCGGCTAGATGGCTGGTATATGATGCGGCAATGAAGAAAGAAAAAGGACTTCCTTATTCCGTAGAAGCTGCTAAGGCAAAACTGTTCGCTGCCGAAGTGGCAATGGAAGTAACGACCAAAGCGATCCAGCTGCTGGGTGGTTATGGCTATACCCGTGATTATCCGGTAGAAAGAATGTTCCGTGACGCGAAGATCACCGAGATCTATGAAGGTACATCAGAAGTACAGCGCATGGTCATCAGCGGCGCAATGCTGAAATAATAAGAGAAAGGAAACGATACTTATGAAGAAAATAGTAGTTCTAGTAAAACAGGTTCCGGATTCAACGGAAATCCGTGTTGATAAAGTAACCGGTACATTGATCCGTGCCGGCGTGCCTAGTATTATTAACCCTGATGATCTGGCAGGGGTAGAAGCCGCATTGCAGCTGAAAGAAAAATACGGTGCAACCGTAGACATCATCACGATGGGGCCGCCGCAGGCAACGGAAATGTTAAAAGAGCTGTATGCACGCGGGGTTGATAACTGTATTTTGATCACTGACCGTAAATTTGCCGGTGCCGATACCTGTGCAACCTCTTCTACACTGGCGGCGGCATTAGAGAAAAACGGCTTTGATCTGATCATCGCCGGACGTCAGGCGATCGATGGCGATACCGCGCAGGTAGGACCGCAGACCGCAGAACGTCTGAACATTCCTCAGGTAACCTATGTAGATGAAATCATCGATCTGAAAGAAAACAGCGTTGTCGTAAAGAAATCATTGGAAGACAGCGAAGAAATCTTAGAAGCGAACCTGCCTTGTGTTTTAACGACCTTGAGCGGTATGAACGAGCCTCGTTACATGAACTGCAACGATATTGTCGATTCATTTAACAAAGAAGTAAAAATCTTGACATTTGATGACTTAGGCATTGAAGAAAGCAAAGTAGGTCTGGCCGGATCTCCGACAAAAGTACATCATACTTTTACAAAAGAAGTATCTGCACAGACAGAAACATTCAATGTTTCTGCACAAGAAGCTGCTGAAATGATCGCTAAGACATTAAAAGAAAAGCAGATCATCACGAAATAGGAGGGTAAAGCAAAATGGCTAAATTTGAAGGATATAAAGACATTTACGTTTTCGTGGAACAGAAAAACGGAGAAATCGCAAATGTCGGTTATGAATTGATCTCTGAAGCACGCAAATTAGTTGCTTCTATTCCTCACATGAATTTTGAAGTAGTCGGTGTATTGTTAGGAGAAGGCATTGCTGATAAAGCACAGGATGTCATTGCCCATGGTGCGGATAAAGTGATCGTTGTCGATCATCCGTTATTAAAAGGTTATTCTACGCAGTTTTATGCAGATGCGCTGACACAGGTAATCGAAACGTATAAACCGGATTCTTTATTGACGGGAGCGACGGTATTAGGCCGTGATCTGGCGCCTCGTGTAGCGGCGCGTCTGAATGCGGGATTGACTGCCGATGCAACGAAGATCGAAATGGATCCGGAAAAAGAAGATGAAGCATTGTTATTGGTAACGCGTCCTACTTTCGGCGGAAATCTGTTCGGTACGATCATTTGTCCGGATACGCGTCCGCAGATGGCAACGATTCGTCCAAACGTATTCTCCATGGATGCACCGGATCCGACAAGAAAAGGTGAAGTGGTGATGTTTGAACCGAAATTCCAGTCTACGCAGCCGCAGGTCGTTGTAAAAGAAGTGATCGAAAAAGTGGTGGAAGGCGTAGATATTACGAAAGCGGATATTCTTGTGGCAGCAGGCCGCGGGGCAGAAGACTGCCTGGATCTAGTAAAAGCGGTTGCCGAAGAATTAGGCGGTGAACTGGCGGTTTCTCGTGCCGTAGTAGATGACGGCTATGCGGAAAAAGACATTCAGGTCGGACAGACCGGTAAGACCGTGCGTCCTTCTCTTTACATCGCATGCGGTATTTCCGGTGCTTGCCAGCACGTTGCCGGTATGGAAAAATCGGATATGATCATTGCGATCAACCGCGATCCGCAGGCAGAGATCTTCAGCATTGCCAATATGGGATTTGTCGGTGATGTCAAAGAAGTATTGCCTTTATTAAAAGAAGAAATCATCAAAGCGAAAGCGAACTAATCATAAGATAAAAAGCCAAGCATCCGTGCAGCAGCGGATGCCTTATGGCTGATAAAGGAGGATAACAATATGAAAAAAATTGGTGTAATCGGCGCAGGTACAATGGGACAGGGCATTGCCAACGCATTTGCGTCAAACGGCTATGAAGTAACAGTATGCGACATTAAGATCGAATGGGCACAGGGCGGTATCGATAAGATCGCCAAGAAGCTGGATAAGCTGGTAAGCCGTGAAAAAATGACGGCTGAGGCTGCCGATGCGGTCAAAGCAAACTTGAAAGCAGGCGAATATCAAGATTTAGCTGATGCGGATCTGATCGTGGAAGCCGTATTGGAAAAAATGGAAGTGAAGAAAGATCTGTTTACCCAGTTAGATGAAATCTGCAAAGAAGGCTGCATTTTCGGTACAAACACATCTTCTTTATCAATTACGGAAATTGCCAAGGGCATCAAGCATGATGTAATCGGTATGCACTTCTTCAACCCTGCGGATCGTATGAAACTGGTAGAAGTCATCTCCGGTATCAATACACCGGCAGCGGTAAAAGATACGATCTTAGAAGTATCAAAATCATTAGGCAAGACACCGGTTGAAGTAAATGAAGGTCCGGGTTTTGTGGTAAATCGTATTTTGATTCCGATGATCAACGAAGCAGCCTTTATCTTACAGGAAGGCATCGCATCTGCGGAAGACATTGATACAGCGATGAAATTAGGTGCAAATCATCCGATGGGGCCTTTGGCGCTGGGTGATCTGGTCGGTCTTGACATCGTGGAAGCGATCATGGACGTGCTGTATCATGAAACCGGCGATACGAAATATCGCTGCTGTACGCTGATCCGCAAGATGGTGCGCGGCGGTATGCTGGGACAAAAGAGCGGAAAAGGTTTCTACGATTACACAAAATAACAGTGCAGCAATAGGAAAGGTGAAAAAACATGAGCAATGTACTATTAGAAATGAAGGATCATGTTGCAGTGATCACGATCAACCGTCCGAAAGCGTTAAACGCGTTGAGTACGGAAGTGCTTTCTGATTTGAACAGCGCTTTGGCAGAAGTATGCCAGACCAAGAGCATTTATGCGCTGATCATTACCGGTGCCGGAGAAAAGAGCTTCGTGGCCGGTGCGGATATTGCGGAAATGAAGGATAAGAATACGGATGAAGCCGCAACGTATGGCCGTTTCGGAAATCAGATCTTCTCTCGTATTGAAAATTTCCGCTGTCCGGTCATTGCGGCAGTCAATGGCTTCGCGTTAGGCGGCGGCTGTGAATTGGCAATGGCTTGCGATATTCGTATCGCTTCCAGCAATGCTCGCTTTGCCCAGCCGGAAACAGGACTCGGTATTACACCGGGATTTGGCGGAACACAGCGTTTACCGCGTTTGGTTGGTGCCGGCATTGCCAAAGAACTGATTTATTCCTGCCGTCAGATCAAAGCCGATGAAGCGTTGGCGATCGGTTTGGTCAATAAAGTGGTAGAACCGGAAAACTTAATGGAAGAAGCGATGAAGCTGGCAAATCGGATTGCCGCAAATGCACCGATTGCCGTGGCAAATGCGAAAAAGGCGATCAATGACGGCTTACAGACAAATATGGACGCCGGTGTTTCCATTGAGGTAAAGGAATTCTCCGCTTGCTTTGCAACGGAAGATCAGAAATTGGCGATGAATGCTTTTGTCAATAAAGAAAAAGTAGAGCAGTTTCACAATAAGTAATCATATCGATCAGGCAGATGGCAGATGCCCTCTGCCTATTTTTGAAAGGAGCAAAAGGATGAGTAAAATCATAAGCTTAGAACAAGCGGTATCCATGATCAAAGACGGCGACAAGATCGGCATCGGCGGTTTTATCGGTTCCGGGCATCCGCAGGAGTTTTCAGTCGGGATCGAGGAATCCTTTTTGAAAAGCGGGCATCCGCGTGATCTGACGATCATGTTTTCTGCCGGAATCGGTGATGGAACCGATCGTTTGGGACTCAATAAGCTCGGTCATGAGGGACTGTTGAAGCGTATTATCGGCGGGCACTGGGGGTTGATCCCGAAACTGCAGCGACTGGTATTTGAAAATAAAGTGGAAGGCTATAATCTTCCTTTGGGAACGATCTCACTGTTGTTTCGTGAAATTGCCGGACATCGTCCCGGCGTTATCACCAAGGTCGGTCTAAAGACGTTTGTCGATCCGCGTTTGGAAGGCGGCAAGATGAATGAACGCTCGAAAGAAGACTTAGTAGAACTGATGCACATTGACGGGGAAGAATGGCTGCGTTATAAATCGTTCCCGTTAAATGTCGCCTTGATTCGTGCCACGTATTGTGATGAGGACGGCAATGCGACAATGGAAAAAGAAGCGGCGACGCTGGATTCTCTTTCGATTGCGCAGGCTGCTAAAAATTCCGGCGGCATCGTATTGCTTCAAGTGGAGAAAGTCGTACAGAACGGTACGCTTGATCCCCGTAAAGTAAAGATACCGGGCATTTATGTCGATGGTATCGTCGTATCACGTCCGGAAAATCACTGGCAGACGTATGAAGCGCCTTATAATCCGGCATTAAGCGGTGAAGTAAAGGTGCCGGTTGACAGTATTGCACCGATGCCGTTAAATCCGCGTAAAGTCGTATGTCGTCGGGCAGCGATGGAATTAGACCCTAAAGCCATCATCAATTTGGGCATCGGGATGCCGGAAGGCATTGCCAATGTTGCCAATGAGGAAGGACTGCCGGGCCTGAAATTAACCGTAGAGGCCGGCGGTATCGGCGGTGTGCCGATGGCGGGAACGGCTTTTGGTACTTGTACCAACCCGGATGCGATCATCGATCAGCCATATCAGTTTGACTTTTATGACGGCGGTGGTCTTGATCAGGCTTTCTTAGGATTGGCGGAATGTGATAAAGACGGCAATATCAATGTATCACGCTTTGGTCCGAAGATTGCAGGCTGCGGCGGTTTCATCAACATCACGCAGACAGCACCGGTCGTTGTTTACTGTGGTACTTTTACCGCAAGCGGTCTGAAAGAAAGCTTTGCAGATGGAAAACTAACGATCGTGCAGGAAGGAAAGATCAAAAAATTCAAGGAAAATGTGGAACAGATCACCTTCTCTGCTCAGTATGCGCATGAAGTCGGACAAAAGGTCATGTATGTGACAGAACGCGCTGTGTTTGAATTGCTGGAAGGAAAATTAACACTTACGGAAATTGCGCCGGGCGTGGATTTACAGAAAGATATTTTAGATCAGATGGAATTTATGCCGGCAATATCAGAAAACTTAAAAGAAATGGACGCCCGTTTATTCAGAGAAGAAAAAATGGGACTGGTATAGTTGAAAGAAAGCGGAGGAACTGCTGCGGCAGGGAATCTGCTTTTTTATTTGCGGAAGCAGGAGTAGCTAAAAACTTTAATGTAAATAAAGAAAATATGCGCTAAGATAAAGACCTACCATTCAACTGATTTGCATCTCTTTTGATAGAAATCCAGTTTGGCATTGTGAAAAGTGATGCAACGCGATAGAATAAAAGAATCAAAGAGGAGGGATTGGATGAAATACAGTTTCGCAAATGATTACAGCGAGGGATGTGCCGCAAAGGTGTTAGATGCCCTGATCGAAAGCAATGCGGTGCAGACATGCGGATATGGACTGGACGGGTATTGTGAAGAAGCGAGAAAAACGATTCAGAAGCTGATAAAGTGTGAAGAAGCAGACGTACATTTTTTAGTAGGCGGCACACAGACGAATTTAACGGTCATCGCTGCTGCGTTAAGGCCTTATGAGGCGGTCATTGCCGTAGATAGCGGGCATATCCATGTGCATGAAACTGGTGCAATCGAAGCGTGCGGGCATAAGGTCATCGCCGTCAAAGGAAACGATGGGAAATTGGAGGTCGAAGCGGTTAAGAGCGTATTGGATGTGCATATTGACGAGCATATGGTAAAGCCGAAAATGCTTTATATTTCTAATGCTACGGAAATCGGTACGATTTATAAAAAAGCAGAATTGCAGGCGCTGCGGCAATTTTGCGATCAGAACGATCTCTACTTGTTTTTAGATGGGGCAAGACTGGGATGTGCACTTAATGCGGAAGGAAATGATCTATGTTTTGCGGATCTCGCTGCATTATGCGATGTGTTCTATATCGGCGGAACGAAAAACGGTGCCTTGTTTGGAGAAGCGGTGGTCATTGTGAATGAGGCATTAAAGGCAGATTTTCGTTATATGATCAAACAGCGTGGCGGTATGCTTGCCAAAGGACGACTGCTTGGCGTACAGTTTTTGATCTTATTAAAGGATGGGTTATATGCGGAGTTGGCGAAGCATGCCAATGAAACGGCGCAGCATTTACAAAAAGGCATGAAAGAATTGGGATGTCAGCTGTTATTGGAATCACCGACCAATCAGGTGTTTGCGGCGCTTTCTCATGAAGAAGCCAAACGCTTATCACAAAGCTATACGTTCAATCACTGGGAAAAGATCGATGCCTGCTGTGATTATTATCGCTTTGTTACTTCGTGGGCAACACCGATTGAGGCAGTTGATGGATTGCTGGAAGAGCTGAAACGAATCAAAGAGGAAATCGCATGCGGCTTGTAATGGCGGATGAACATCACTTGCCGGGCATGCTTGCCTGTATCGAAGCAGCACGTGCTTATTTTAAGGAAAAGCAGATTCCGCAGTGGCAAAGCAGTCATTATCCGGGACGAGCAGATCTTTGTGCGGATATCGCAAAGAAAAATGCCTATGTCGTGATCGAAGCGGATCAGGTCATCGCAACGGCGGCGATTCAATTTACGCAGGATCCAAACTATGACAAGATTGACGGTGCATGGATCTGTGATGGCAAATATGCGGTGATCCATCGCATTGCCGTATTGCCAAAATGGAAAGGGCAGCAAGCAGCGGCTTTATTTGTGGCATTCGCAAAGGGAAAAGGCAAAACCATAGGCTGTAAAAGTCTGCGTATTGATACGCATTGTCAAAATATCGCAATGATCCGTTTCATTGAAAAATGCGGTTATCGTTATTGCGGCGTCGTTGTTGTGGGAGATGGAACCAAGCGCAATGCGTATGAACTGCCGTTATAAGCTCATATAAGATGAAAAACAAAAAACAACATGCCGGTAAAACGTACATGTTGTTTTTGATTGCTTTATTGATAAGTAATCTGTTTTTGTATTTGCGAAGTGGCGATGATTTCATAATCACCGCTTTTTTTACGATCTGCTTCGCTCGGTGCCTTGCAGGTATCATCATATACCCAAATTGCCTCTGCTTGGATGCCTTGCGCTTTCAGGTTTTCGATCAATGCCAGTCCTTCTTCATAAGACATCGTAAACAGCGTGGTCGATAAAATATCGGCAATCGTGGAATCTTCACAGATTACGGTTACGCTGCGGGCATAGGTGGCAGGCATAGCGGTAGCAGGATCGATGATGTGATGATAACGAACACCATCTACTTCAAAATAGCGCTGATAATCGCCGCTGGTAACAAGCGAGGTTTCTTTTGGCAAGGCTACCTGCAATAAGGAAGTGCTGCTTTGCGCGGCAGGATCGGGAATTTGGATCCCGACATTCCAGTCGCCTTCAGGTTTCGTGCCGATCAGTTTGACATTGCCGCCGGCATCGACGATCCCGCTTTTCAAACCGGCTTCTTTTAATGCTTCGGCACATTTCTGTGCCGCATAGCCTTTGGCAATGCCGCCTAAGTCAAGAGAAGCACGGGGATCATTTAAGTAAACCTGATGACTGCTTTCCTCTAATTCTACATAAGCAAAGCCGGTATAGGCGCGTGCTGTTTCCAATTCTTCTTGATTAGGCAGCTGCGCGTTTTCAGGATCAGCCAAAGCCGCTTCTCTGGCATCATGCCAAAGCGACAAGACCGCTCCATAGCTGATATCAAAACGCTGATCGCTTAACTGGGCATATTCCTTTGCCAAAACGATCAGATCAAATAATTCCGCATCGACGCTGATCGCTTCTTTTCCGGCATGATCATTGATCGTTTTGACATTATTGACGCCTTCATAGGTGTGATAGTTGTCAAATAAGCGGTTATAATGCAGAAAGGTCTTTTCTGCTAAAGCGAAGTATTCATCAAATTCACTTTGGCTCTCACAATAGGCATGAAGCGTAATTGCCGTATCAAAGCCCGCTGATAAAGTCGTGCGGGAATAACGCTTTGTTTCATTTTGTGATGCGCAGCCGTTTAGGGCAAACAGTCCGAGCAGCAATGTGAATGACAAGATTATTTTTCTCATAAGATCACCGTTTCAAATTATAGCATAAAATGAATAATTGTCTATTTAGAAAAGATAGGGATGTTTCGATTTCACATGATGTTTCGTGTATTTGGTATAGTGGGAAACAGCATTTTATTGTATAATAATATGGATTATGAGAATGAGGTGATGGTTTTGTCATTCGTAGATCAGTTGAATGAAAAGCAAAAAGCGGCGGCTACCTGTGTCGATGCACATGTTCGCATCATTGCCGGAGCGGGAAGCGGAAAAACCAGAGTGGTTACGACGCGCATTGCTTATTTGATAAAAGAATTGGGTATTTTGCCTTATCGGATCATGGCGATCACATTTACCAATAAGGCAGCCAATGAGATGAAGCAGCGAATGGAAGAGATGCTGGAAGAAAGTGTCGGGATCCAGATTTCTACGATTCATTCCCTCTGTGTGAGAATGCTGCGGGAAGATATTGCGGTATTGGATTATCCGCGCAGTTTCACGATCTTAGACAGCGATGATCAAAAGGCGATCTTAAAACGAGCGTATAAGGAGTATGGCGTCGATGCGAAAACATATAGCTATGGCAGTGTGATCGGCTATATCAGTGCCAATAAGACGGCGTTTGTATCAGTGGAAAAGGCGAAGGATCTGGCCGGTTCTTTTCAGAGCGAACAGATCAAGGCGCAGCTGTATGCGTATTATGAAAAGGAATTGGCGCAGATGAAAGCGCTGGATTTCGATGATCTGCTTTTATTTGTGTATCGGATCTTGGAAAAGTATCCGCTGATTCGTGAAAAGTGGCAGAATCGCTATGATTACATTCATGTGGATGAGTTTCAGGATGTGGATCGTTTGCAATGGGGGATCATTCGTCATCTGGTTTCTGATCAGTGCAAGCTATGCGTAGTCGGCGATCCCGATCAGACGATCTATACGTGGCGCGGTGCGGATATTGACATCATCATGCGTTTTGATCGTGATTTTCCCGACTGCAAGACGATCGTGTTAAATGAAAACTATCGTTCTACGCCTTCGATCTTAAACGGCGCCAATGCGGTCATTGCCAATAACCGCAACCGGATCGAAAAAGAATTGTTTACCAGAGCGAAGGATCAGGGAAAGATCGTGCATTTTTCGGCGATGGATGATGCCAATGAACCGGTCTGGATCGCTGCCAAGGTGCGGGCGCTGCATGCGTCCGGTGCGCGGTATCGGGATATTGCGGTGCTATATCGCAGCAACTATCTGTCACGTTCATTAGAAAAAGCAATGCTGGATGCGCAGATTCCTTATCGGATCTATGGCGGCATGCGTTTCTATGATCGTGCGGAAATCAAAGACGCCTTATCTTATTTGCGGCTTTGTCTTGATCATGCCGCAATCGATCTGGCGGTAAGAAGGGTCATCAATGTACCGAAGCGGGGCGTCGGCGACCGTTCGCTGGAAGCCTTGGAAGCGTATGCCCTGACGCATGGTGTCAATCTATATGAGGCGGTAAAAGCGGATGCTGTGGTAAAAGGCAAAGCGCGCGCAGCTTTAGGTCAGTTTGTGGAAGCGGTGGAAGCGGCACGCGCCAAGGTGCATGATGTGGCGATCTCGATCTTATTGCAGGAGCTGCTTTTAGACAGCGGTTATCTGCATGCCTTGGAAGAAGCAAATGAACAGGAACGCATCGAAAACATCAAAGAACTGATCGCGGACATCGAGCATTACGAGGAAGAAAACCCAGACGGCACGCTGGATGACTATATGCAGATGATCTCGCTTTATACCGATAAAGAGGAAACGGAGAGCAACCAGGATTTTATTCAGTTAATGAGCATTCATGCCGCTAAGGGGCTGGAATTTGATTATGTATTTGTTTACAGTTTGAGCGAAGGGGTCTTTCCCAATGAGCGCAGCGTGGCGGATGGCGGCGCAGCGGCGTTAGAGGAAGAACGCCGGCTTGCTTATGTGGCGTTTACCAGAGCAAAGAAAAAGCTGTTCATCAGCGATGCGCAAGGATACAGCTTTGTGCTGGATCGCTTAAAAAAGACCAGTCGTTTTGTTGCGGAGATCGACCCGGACTGCATCGAACATGTCGGCTTGGCAAAGCAGGAAACAAAACGAGATGGACAAGAGGCTGGCAGTGCCAACGCTTATATCAAAGCGAATACATGGCAAAACACGCAGATGGAAAGCAACAGTCCTGCGAAACGCAAGGCACAGCTGCGCAAAGGGGATAAGGTTCAACATCAGGCGTTTGGGGAAGGCATCATCGTGCGCGTAGATGATGGACTGGCGACGATTGCCTTTGCTCATAAATTCGGGATCCGCAAGATCCGCATCGATCATCCTTCGATCAAAAAGATCGGATAACGAAGCGAAGCAGTCATGGTATCAAAAAAGAACAAACGGGTATGAGATCGGTTGGATCGGTTATCATAGAAGCAAAACGAAAGGAGCAGTATATGGAAGCAGAAAAACGAATCAAAGAACTGCGGGAATTGCTGGAAAAGTTTTCGTATGAATATTATGTGCTGGATCAGCCCAGTGTAGAGGATCGTGAGTATGATCGCTATTATCAGGAATTGGAGGAGCTGGAAAAAGCGTATCCACAGTTTCAGGACGCCAATTCGCCAACCCAGCGGGTCGGCGGTACGGTGCTTGCGGGATTTGCGAAGGTCGTTCATGAAAAGCCGATGCTTTCCATGGGAAACGCGTTTAACCTAGAGGATCTGAAAGCATTTGATGAGCGTATCCGCAATGAAGTCGGCGAGGTACATTATCATGTGGAATATAAGATCGACGGTCTGGCGATTTCTTTGCTTTATCGCGATGGACGTTTTGTAAGAGCCGCAACCAGAGGCGATGGCACGGTTGGAGAAGATGTTACCAATAATGTCAAGACGATCAAGAGCATTCCGATGGCAATCGCGGAAACCAAAGAGATGGAAGTGCGCGGCGAGGTGTTTTTGTCAAAGGCGCAGTTTGCCCGCATCAATGAAGAAAGAGCGGCACGCGGGGAAGAACTGTTTGCCAATCCGCGCAATGCGGCAGCCGGCAGCATTCGACAGCTCGACAGTGCGATCGTTGCCCAGCGCAAGCTAGATGCTTTCCTGTATACACTGGTCGATGCGGAAACATTCGGCATTGCCAAACACAGCGACGCACTGGCTTATCTGGACCGTTTGCATATCAAGACCAATCCTAACCGTTATCTTTGTGATACGATCGAAGAAGTATGGGAGACGATCTTAAAGATCAGTGAGATCCGTGATACGCTGCCTTATGAGATCGACGGCGTTGTGATCAAGGTAGATGAACTGGAAAAGCAAGAACGGCTGGGCGCAACGGTCAAAGTGCCGCGCTGGCAGATCGCTTATAAGTTTCCGGCAGAGGAAGTGGAGACCAGACTTTTGGATATTGTCTTAACGGTCGGCAGGACCGGCCGTATCACGCCGAATGCGGTATTGGAGCCAGTGCGGGTGGCAGGCACCAGCGTCAAAGCAGCGCAGCTGCACAATGAAGATATGATCAAGGAAAAAGACATCCGTATTCATGATAAGGTCATCGTACGCAAGGCGGGCGAGATCATACCCGAGGTCGTGCGCGCATTGACGCAAAAGCGGGACGGCACGCAGGTTCCTTATCAATTCCCGACTACTTGTCCGATCTGCGGCGGGCATTTGGTGCGCTATCCGGATGAAGCGGCGCATTATTGCATCAATCAGGACTGTCCGGCACGAGTGGTGGAAAGCATGATCCATTATGCGAGCCGTGATGCGATGGATATCGACACATTGGGTGAAAAACGGATCAAGCAGCTGCATGATCTGGGTTTCTTGAATACGATCGAAGATATTTATCGCTTAAACAAGCGAAGAGAAGAACTGATTGCATTAGAGGGCTACAAGGATAAATCAGTGGATAAGATGCTGGAAGCGATCGAAGCAAGCAAGCAGAATCCATTAGAAGATGTATTGTTTGGCATGGGAATCAGGCAGGTCGGCAAAAAAGCTGCACAGATTTTAGCAAAGCGCTATGGAACGATGGATGCGCTCATGCAGGCGAGCGAAGCGGATCTGACAATGATCAAGGACATCGGTGCGATCACGGCGAAATCGATTCGTGATTTTTTCGATGAATCAGGCAATCAGGAGCTGATCGCGCATTTGAAAGGCTATGGGCAGCGCATGGACAGCGAAAAGGAAGAACGCATCGAAAGCATCTTTACGGATAAAACGGTCGTGCTGACCGGTACGCTGCAGCACTATAAGCGCAGTGACGCCAAGGCGTTGTTGGAAAAGCTGGGCGCCAATGTCAGCGGTTCGGTCTCGGCCAAGACAGATTATGTCATCTATGGTGAAAATGCCGGCAGCAAGCTGAAAAAAGCCAATGAGCTCGGTGTGGAAACGATGAGCGAGGAGGCGTTCATGGAGGAGGTGCAGGCGTATGAAGTGGAGTAAAGGAATCATTTTTGCCCTGAGTGCAGTGATGCTGTTAGCGGGATGCGGCAGTAAGGATAACAGCGGCAGCTCGGACCAGATCAAGGTCAAACCGATCGAAGAGGGCGACTATGAAACGATCCTGGGGCAGGAAAGCAACCAGGCGCGGATCTTGAATAATAAGTCCAGCGGCAGTATGTTTGATGTCTATGAGATCGGCAAAGGACTGCAGGAACTTGCCAAGGCGCACTTTTCAGCAGACAGTTATCAGGTGCAGGAAGGACAGCTTCTCACTTACAGCAGTTTGGCAGCCTCTCAGAATGGACTTTTGGGAAATCAAAGCGACGATAACAAGACCGGCTTAAATCCAAAAGTCGGCGAAGCTTTTGATTTAGGAAACGGCGATACGACGGATGATCCTTTCATCTTGACCGGGATCCAGGAGATCGACTTCCTGCAAAACGGCGATCTGTCCGGTGTTGCGATCGCCATGGTGATGCGGCAGGAATGGTACGAGGATCATGAAAGCGGCTTGTATCAGGTAAAGAAGGAAATGACCGATGAAAAATTCAGACTGTTTGGCGAAGAAGCAGCGCGGAAACTGGTCAATTATTTAAGAGCGCTGCCGGAGGTCAGTGATGAAATGCCGATCTATGTTGCGCTTTATAATGCCAACAGCGCTGATGATACACTGCCCGGTCATTATTTTGCGGAAGGTTATTTTGTTTCAAGAAGCACCAATTTTGAAGATATTGACGAACAGTGGTATATTTTCCCAAGCGATGCGGGCAGTGAGATCGACAGTGTGACAGCCGGCCGTATGGATACGCTCAAAGCATCGCTCTACGATCAGCTGCCGGAAAACATCGGCGTTGTCGGCAAAGGCAAATATGTGGATAAAGAGCTGCGGCAGTTACATATCACCATTACGATGGATGCGAAAACCTATGTGGAGTGCAGTGCGATCGTACATTATACGCTGTCACTGATGAAAGACTTTAATCAGGATGATTATGCGATCAAGATCGAAGTTTACAGCAACAAGGATTTGATTGCCACGATGGTACGGGCAGAAAACGAATCGGATTTTACGACACATCTCATGCTTTGATGATGGAAGCGGGCATGGGAAACTAACAGTGTGAAGAAGAACAAATATAGAACGAATAAAGAAATAGAAAGGAAATGAAGGGAAAAGCGTATGGAACAGTTTGATGATGCGTATTTTCGGAAACTGGCGAATCAGATCATGTTTGATTTGTCAGAGGAAGAAATCAGGGAATTAAAGGAAGAATTTACGACTTTATTGGAACAGCTGGATCTGTTGAATCGAATTGATACGGAAGGTGTAGAGGAAATGATCTATCCTTTTGAAACACCGACTCATTATCTGCGCAAGGATGTGAGCGATCATGTTATATCCAAAGAGGAAGCGCTGCGCAATGTCGCTTCCGTAAAAGAAGGGCATGTTGCAGTGCCGAAGGTGGTGAAGTAGGATGAAGTATGCGGATTATCAAAGACAGGATGCGGCTGAAAATGTGAAAAACGCTTATGCGGATGCACAAAGGCTGCAAAAAGCGCTCAATGCGGTCGTTACTTTTGTCGATGTGGAAGCGCAGCTGGAACATTTGCGTGATGTTGATGAAAATGCGCCGCTGTATGGCATTCCGATCGTCTTGAAGGATAATGTATCCACGAAAGGGATCCGCACGACCGCATCATCACGGATCTTGGATAACTATGTACCGGTATATGATGCAACGATCGTGAAAAAACTGCGGGAAGCCGGGGCGATCTGCATTGCCAAGGCAAGCATGGATGAACTGGGCATGGGAGGAACCAACTTGAATGCTTACACCGGCAAGGTAAACAATCCTTATGATCTAGAGCGCATCTCCGGGGGCAGCTCCGGCGGCAGTGCGGTTTTGGTAGCAGCCGGCGTGGTACCGATGGCAATTGGTACGGATACCGGCGATTCGGTGCGCAAACCGGCGGCATATTGCGGCGTGGTTGGCGTGAAGCCGACCTATGGCAGAATTTCCCGTTATGGGATCATCCCTTATGCTTCTTCACTGGATCATGTCGGTTATTTTAATACGAATGTGAAAGACGCCGCTAAAACATTAGAAGTATTGGCGGGCCGTGATGATCTGGATATGACTTCTTCATCAGCGCATATCCCTGCTTTCAGTGAACAGTTAAACAGCGACCTGCATGGAAAGCGGATCGCGGTATTAGGCAATGTCCAGGACGCGATACAGGATACGCGGATCAAAGAACAGTTTACGGCGATGATAAAGAAATTAGAAAGCCGCGGAGCGATCGTGGAAACCGTTTATCTGAAAAAAGAACTGATGGAGGCGCTGCTTCCGACTTACTATATTATTTCTAATGCGGAGGCGGTTGCCAATCATTCTAACCTGGATGGCATTCGCTTTGGCATTCGGGAAGCGGGCGACAATCTGGAAGAAATTATGATCCATTCCCGCACCAAAGGCTTTTCCAGTGCAGTGCGCAAGCGTTTTGTGATCGGCAGTTATTCTTTGTTTGTGGAAAATCAGGAGAAACTGTTAAAGAAAGCACATCGGGTACGGCGGGTGATCGTAGATGCGTACCGGGAGCTATTTGCTTCGCATGACGCCGTTTTGGCAGTTGCGGCGCCGACAACAGCGCCCTATCCGAATGAAAGTGTTGATGAGCAGTTATCCGCATCTTATCTGATTGCGGAAAATCATATGTTGTTGGGAAACTTCTCCGGTTTTCCAAGTATGAGCGTACCAAGCGGCTTGATCGACGGCTTGCCGATCGCCATCAATGTCAGCGCCAAAGCGTTTGATGAGCAGACGATGTTCAATGTGGCCAAGGCCATCGAAGAAGAAAGCGGCATGGCCGGAAACTGTGTGGAGGTGAAAGCATGAGCTTTGAAACAGTGATCGGAATTGAAATTCACTGCGAATTAAAAACCGCAACCAAGATGTTTTCCGGGGCGCCGGTTTCTTTTGGAAAAGAAGCGAACAGTTGTGTGAATGAGATCGACTTAGGACATCCGGGATGTTTGCCGGCAGTCAATGAAAAGGCGGTGGAGTTAGCGATTCGCGCTTGTACGGCGACGCATTGTGAAATCGACCCGCTGATTACATTTGACCGCAAAAACTATTATTATTCGGATCTGCCGAAGGGCTTTCAGATCACCCAGCAGTTTCATCCGATCGGCAGCAACGGCTATGTGGAGATCGATACGGAAAACGGCCCGAAAAAGGTACGAATCAACCGCATTCATATGGAAGAGGATACAGCGAAGCAGTTTCATTATGCCAGCGGCACTTTGATTGACTTTAATCGTGCCGGTACACCGCTCATTGAGATCGTAAGTGAAGCGGATATGCGAAATGGGAAAGAGGCAGCCGCCTACGTGGAAAAACTGAGAACGCTGCTGTATTATCTTGGGGTAAGCGATGTGCGTATGGAAGAAGGATCGATGCGCTGTGATGTCAATGTTTCGATCAGACCGCATGGTTATGATGGTTATGGTGTCAAAGTGGAAATCAAGAACTTAAATTCTATTTCCAATGTGCAAAAGGCGATCGAGGCGGAAGTCGCAAGACAAAGTGATCTCATCCTGCATGGAGGCGTAGTAGAGCAGGCAACGCTGCGCTATGATGAAGCGAGCAGAAAAACGGTAATGATGCGAAAGAAAGAGGGCAGCATTGATTATAAATACTTCCCGGAGCCGAATATTTTTCCGATTCAATTAGAGGAAGCGTGGATCCGTTCGATTCAGGAGCATTTGGGTGAATTGCCGGATGCGCGCAAGAAACGCTATATGGAAGTATGCGGTCTGAGTGAAAAAGACGCAAATCAGTTGGTTGCCAGCAAAGAAGTTTCCGAGTTCTATGATGAAGTATGCACGTACAGCAAGGAATATAAACTGAATGCGAATTGGGTATTGACGGAATTATTGGCGGTCTTAAATAAGGAAAATCTGACGATGGCACAAAATCCATGCCGGGCGGACTATTTGGGTGAAATGATCCTGATGATCAAAAACGGTGAAATTTCCGGGAAACAGGCGAAGATCGTCTTTGAGGAAATCATCAAAGGAAAAGATCCGAAGCAGGTCGTAGAGGAAAAGGGCATGAAGCAGATGAGCGATGCCGGCGCATTGTTATCGCTGATCCAAACGGTGCTGGATCAAAATCCACAGTCGATCGAGGACTTTAAGAACGGAAAGGATCGCGCCGTTGGCTATTTGGTTGGACAGGTCATGAAAGCAAGTCGGGGACAGGCGAATCCGGCCATGACCAATCAACTGATACAAGAAGAACTGAAAAAACGATAAAAAGATGGTCAAACGGGCATTTTTCTAGTACAATAGGTATTGTTAGGAGTGATAATCTTGGCTAAGAAGGAAAAAAGTAATCATTCAGCACCGGGAAAATCAGGAACGGGAAAAGGAAAAAAGAATCGCAAGAGCAATATCATTTTGTGGATTGCGCTCATCGTATTTTTGATCCCGTGTTTGATTTTAGGATATATCATTTTGGATTCGACGGGGAATCAGCATGAGCCGGTAACGGCGGATCGTTTTAAGGGCGATCTGGATCCGGCGATCAAAGATGAGGAATTAAAAGAGATCGAAACGGCGCTGAAGAGTGATACGGTGGAATCGGTCAGTGTGAACTTGCGGCAGGCAACACTGCGCATTTTGATCGATACCAATGATGATCTAAGCAAAGAAGCGATCGCGGCCATGGCGGAAAGCGCATATGGACAGGTTGCGAATGTGCTTCCGATCGATACTTATTTTACTAATCAGAAGCAGAAGATCATGTATGATCTGGAAATCCATGTCTATAATGTGATTCCGGACGGGGAGACAAGCACGGCGCAGATCTATTATCTGAAGTCGAAAAATGCGGCGGAAGAGGAACCGCTTTTGGAACTGCTGAGCGAAGCAAAAAATCCGGAAGTGGCAGATCCGCTGTTGAATCCGAAAACGGAACCGGAAGAAACGAATGAGGATGCGCAAAATCAATAAACAAGAGGGCAGTTTGCCCTTTTTCTATCGAAAGAGCAGGGATATGTATGAAGAAAAATGAAATTGTGGTCGGTGTTTGTGAAGATTATACAAATGAAGGACTGGGGGTTGCCAAGGTTGACGGCTTTCCGCTTTTTGTGAAGGGGCTTTTGCGCGGGGAAAGGGCGCGGCTTCTGGTCATGAAGGTCAAAAAGGGATATGGGTTTGCGAAGATCGTGGAGCTTTTAGAGGAGAGCGGAGAACGGCAGAAACCTTTTTGTAAGATCTATCAGTGGTGCGGCGGTTGTCAGCTGCAGCATATGTCGTTGAAAGAGCAGGCTTATTTCAAGCAGCAGAAGGTGGCGCATGCACTGCGGCGGATCGGGAATTGTGAGGCAAAGGTGGAGCCGATCTTGGCGATGGATGCTCCTTACGGCTATCGCAATAAAGGGCAGATTCCGGTCGGGGTGGACGCATATGGGGAAGTGGTATGTGGTTTTTATCGGATGAACAGTCATGATATTATTGATATGGAGGTTTGTCCGATTCAAAGTGATTTGATCAATACTTGTGTTGCGGTGATGAAGGAAGGGCTGCGGCGCTTTGGCTGTGCGGCTTATTTTCGGCATTTGTTAGTGAAGCATGCGTTTGCGAATGATACGGTGATGTTAGTGTGGATCGTGCGGGAGCGTGTGTTTTCGCAGATGCAGGAACTGTGTGATTGGGTAGTAGGGAAGCTGCCGATGGTGAAGAGCATTGTGCTGAATGTGAATCAGCGAAAGGATAATGTGATTTTAGGGGAAGAGGAATTTTTGCTTTATGGGGAGCAGATGATCTATGATACGCTGGGCGGTATTGAGTTTGGGATCTCGGCAAAGTCGTTTTATCAGGTGAATCCGGTGCAGACGAAGGTGCTGTATGAGCAGGCGCTCGCATTTGCGCAGTTGAGCGGCAGCGAGGAGGTATTGGATCTATATTGCGGGGTTGGAACGATTTCACTGTTTTTGGCGCAGCATGCCAAGCATGTAACGGGAATTGAGATCGTGGGGGATGCGATTAGGAATGCCAAGGAAAATGCGCGGCGAAATGGGATAGATCATGTGGACTTTATATGCAGTGATGCGGCGCAGTATGCGGCGGTTTTGGCGGAAAGGGGGAAGAAGGCGGATGTGGTCGTGGTGGATCCGCCGCGTAAGGGGTGTGATGAATTGACGCTTGCTTCGATCTTGCAGATGGAGCCGAAGCGGATCGTGTATGTGTCGTGTGATCCGGCGACGCTTGCGCGGGATGTGCGTTATTTGGAGGAGCGGGGGTATGAATGTGTGCGGGTGCAGCCGGTTGATATGTTTGGGTGGAGTTATCATGTGGAGACGGTTGTACTTTTGTCCCACAAGTCACCGGATAGTGTTATAAACGTAAAGGTGGAATTTGGAGAAAGCGATGATAAGATATCGTTGGATGCGATTGCAGAACGGGCGAAAAAGTATCAGCCGAAACCGAAAATTACATATAAAATGATACAGGAGTATGTTTAGAAGAAATATGGATTCAAGGTACATACTGCATATATCGCAGAAGTAAAAAGGACTCTGGGGCTGACAATGTATGATGCCTCTAATGCTGTTGAAGAATTGAACCAACCGAGAAAGCATCCACCGAAAGAGAAAGTGGAGGCAATAAAGGATGCTCTTAAATATTTTGAGGTGATTTGATGGAAGAAAGTACATATCAGATTGCAGAGAAAATCAGTAAACTTTATCAAGAAGCGTATGGTGTCTATTTGCCATTGGTTGAAGATGTGTGTAGCAGAAAAGTATCAGAAGATGAACTGTCACATATTCTAGATTGTTTACTGGATTTTGCATGGGATGAAAAAATATTGGGGCTGTATAAAAAGGCGTGTAGAAGATATTTATATGTTTACCCGAGATGCATCAAATTTTATATTGAAGCGTATCGGGAGATGTGGGAAGATGAAAGTAAGAAGTAAAAGACTTTAAGTAAGATGTTAGTAACAAGAAGAAAATATTGGACATGGTTGTAGGAGGTACAATGGGAAAGGTAATAAAAGAAACGATTCATGCCAATGGGATAGATATCGGAATTTATACGCAGGACTTTGAAAATGAATTTATTTCATTGACAGATATCGCTCGATATAAAAGTGATGACCCAACAGCGGTTATACAAAATTGGATGAGAAATAGAGATGTAATAGAATTTTTGGGATTATGGGAAAGACTGCACAATCCAGATTTTAAACCCCTCGAATTCGAGGGGTTTAGAAAGCAGGCAGGAGCAAACGCATTTACAATGTCACCAAAGAAATGGATAGAAACTACGAATGCGATTGGTATTGTATCAAAAGCGGGACGTTATGGCGGAACGTATGCTCATAGTGATATTGCCATGTCTTTTGCAACGTGGATTTCTCCAGAATTCCAGTTATATATCATGAAGGATTACAGGAGATTAAAGGCAGATGAGAATAGCCGGTTATCTTTGAATTGGAACTTAAACAGAGAAGTATCTAAACTAAATTACAGGATACATACAGATGCAATTAAGGATAATTTGATTCCACCAGAATTAACAACTGCGCAGGTGGCATATACCTATGCCAATGAAGCGGATATGTTGAATGTTGTTTTGTTTGGTAAGACAGCGAAACAGTGGAAAGATGAAAATCCAGCAGCAAAAGGGAATATGCGGGATGTGGCAACTCTAAATCAGTTGTTGGTGCTTGCAAATTTGGAAAGTTATAATGCAGTATTGATTAATCAGGGGAAGATGCAAAAAGAGAGAATGGAATTACTCCGGCAGTTAGCTGTACAGCAGTTGCAGACGCTGGAAACGGTAAGTTTAAACAATCTGCCACAATTAGGAAAGTGATTAATGAGAAGAATAGAGCGATAAGAAAAATCAGCAATGTGTATAGAAAGCTGTTTTGGTGATCAATGACAGCAAAAGATAAAAGGGAAAGGAAAATGATTAAATGGACGGATTGGATAAATTAGCACAAGGAATGGGAAAGGCAATAGACAAAGTACCAGAGGTATATGATGATGGTTTAAAGGATGCAACTAAAGAATCTGGAAAAGTACTTGCATTAATTCCGCAAACCATTAATGCAGCATTGGCACCACTTAGACAATGGATTGCACAAAAGGAATACAATGTTGCTGAAACAAAAAAACTATTGGCTCAAAAACTAGAAAAAGTAGAATATGAAAAAATTATATCACCAGAGTCATATGTTGCCGTTCCAGCTATACAGGCTATTGCATACAGCATGAATAGTGAAGAATTGCGAAACTTATATGCAAATCTTTTGGCAAAATCAATGTACATTGAAACGAAGGAATTAGTACATCCATCTTTTGTCGAAATAATTAAGCAGATATCACCTCTTGATGCTCTTATATTTAAGAAAATTATGGAGAGGGAAATAAATCCAATGATTAATTTGGTTATGAAGAATAAAGAAGGACACTTTAGAACAATTATTACAAATGTTACGGATATCAATATTGCATCGCAAGAATTAGTTGGTGTATCAATTGATAATTTAGCCAAACAGAATTTGATTTCTGTTCCTGCTGATGATTATTATACCAATGAAAAGGTATATGATAGTATCATACAGACTAATTTCTATAAAAATCAGAAAAATCTAAATCGTAAAACCGTGGATGGATTTGAATTTTCTTATTCTAAAAAGATGATAAATAAAACGAATCTTGGAAAATTGTTTTATAAAATATGTGTAGCAGAACTGTAGTTTTTTGTGGGAATCTGGTAGTACCGTTGAGACGGTTTGTTTGCTAGTGAAGAATTGCACAAACGAATAAGCCTGTAAGTAAAGGTTTTTTGGTACATTGAGTCAGCAAAAAACAGCAACTGATAAAAAGTGTTCATGAAAAAACGAGATTTCATTAGATATGAGAAAAGCTATATCGAAATGTCGGTTTGAATGTCGGTTTGAATGTCGGTTTGAATAAAACCGAAAAGAAAGTGATTTCGCTGCTAATAGAAAATGCAGAATACACATCTGATGAATTGGCGGTAAAGATAGGTGTCTCAAAAAGAACAATAGAGAGAGCATTTAATTCTTTACAGAATAAAAAAGTAATAGAAAGAATTGGGTCGAAGCGTGATGGTAATTGGATTGTAGTTAAAGAATAGGCTTCAACAAGGAGCTACTATATCCACTTCACAACCATTTTAGTTATATGAGCCGAGGTGGAGAGCATAGTATTGATGTTGCGGGTTAAAGGCAAATAGCCGCGAAAGCCCAGTGATACTGCGGTTTTCAGGCATTCGGTCAAAATTGGTATCAGCCAGACTATACGCTCTGAGGTAACTTATCCAAGGGAAAAAAGGCTCGAAAAGTGTGAGAGTTGAGTTGCCACGATAGATGTTGGGGAGTTGTGACTGTGAGATAGATGTCAGAGGAGGAGTTGGATGGATTTTACTACAGATATATTTTTATTAGATAAGCCATCAGAGGTGAAGCTAGTGCCGATTCAGACGGACATTGGCATACCGGTTCCTGAAACGGATACGCTCACACATATCCTCGAATCGTTCTATGATGTCTGGGGAAATTGTGACTGGACGGATGAGGACAAGATCAAGAAGCAGATTCAGGAAATTGCCGAAGAGGTCAAAAAGGACGAGCGCTATCAGAATGCGATGCAGTTCTCGGATATCCAGAATACCCGCGATGAGAGTGAACGCGCTACATTGGAGGTGATCCTCCGCAATATGTCCAGTGGAATGGAACTGTATACTGCTTATCAGGGTGACACGAGGAGCCGCCGTAACCAGTCCTTAAGGGATTGGATGCTGGATTTGATTTTTAATGCGACATATCAGAAGCCGCCCACACCTAAGCCCGGCACAGGAAAAGTCTATTTATTTGACTATGAGTCTCCGATTTCAATGGTGGCTGAAGATCCAGCCCATATGGAGCTAAGAAGGAGGACAAACGATATATGAAAGGTTCAGAATGTAAATTCGTTAAATACATGGAGGGCTCTGACAAGCGGTTTGTCATCCCGGTCTACCAGAGGAATTATGACTGGAAGACCGAGAACTGCAAGCAGCTGTACGATGACCTCGTAAAAATCATCAAGGGACACCGGAAGAGTCATTTCTTCGGGAGTTTCGTTTCCGTTTACAATCCGGATGGACACAATGAGGAGTTCCTGATTATCGACGGCCAGCAACGCCTCACGACGGTATCGCTGCTGTTCCTTGCCATGTATAATCTGATTGATAAGGGTGTCATCGTTTCGGAGACCGTTAACCTGAAGCAGAGAATTTTCGAGGAATACCTCGTAGACAAGTGGAAGCCGGAGGATACCCGTATTAAACTCAAGCCGGTCAAGAATGACCAGATGGCTTTCGGGAAGTTGTTCTCAGATCCGACGGAGCACATCCGCGAGTCCAATCTGACCGTGAACTACGACTATTTCTATGACCGGATTCAGAAGCAGGAAATCACCATCGACCAGCTCTACGATGCAATCTGTTGTCTGGAAATCATAAACATCCGGCTGGATATGGATGACAATCCGCAGCTCATTTTTGAGAGCCTGAACTCGACTGGCCTTGACCTCAGCGAGGGTGATAAGATCAGGAACTTCATCCTGATGGGGTTGCCGTCTAAGGAGCAGGAGGATTACTACGAAAAATACTGGAATAAGATCGAGGTATGCACGAAATATGATGTGAGCGCCTTCATCCGTGATTACCTGAGTGTAAAGCAGCAGGCTATCCCGCAGCAGAAGAAAATCTACATCAATTTTAAGGATTTCGTGGAACTCAGTAAGATCGATACTGAACCGCTACTCGCCGAGATGCTGGCCTATGCAAAGAGGTATCAGATTCTCCTTGATGGTAATTCAGGTAGCGCGGCACTGGATGCCTGTATCGACCGTCTGAACCGTTTGGAGACGACGGTAACAAGGCCGTACTTCCTTGAAGTGCTGCGCCTGTATAACGAGAACAAACTAACGCTGGCTCAGATCTCAGAAATTTTCCTGACGACAGAGAACTATCTGTTTCGCAGGACAATGTGTGACCTTCCGACTAATGCCTTGAATAAAATTTTCCTCATGCTGCACCGGGAGATCATTCGATACGACGGTAGCGAGGACAATTATGTCGAGAAGCTCAAATATGCGCTTCTATCAAAGAAGGAGCGTGCCCGCTTCCCGGACGACGTGGAGTTCAAAGCTGCATTTGAAGAGCGTCCGGTCTATCTGATGAATAGCAAGAACAAGATATATATCCTTGAGCGCTTCGAGAATTTTGGCACCTCGGAGGATAAGGATGTATATCGTCACTGCGATGACGGCACCTATTCGATTGAGCATATTATGCCGCAGCACCTGACACCGGTATGGCAGAAGGAACTGGGCGATGATTACGAACAGATACATGAGTTATGGCTCCATCGTATGGCAAACCTTACGCTGACGGCTTATAACTCGAAGTACGGCAATAGCTCCTTTACCGAAAAGAAAACGATGCAGAACGGTTTTGATGATAGCGGTATCCGCATGAATACTTGGATTGCCAAGAAGGATAAGTGGACTCTGGCCGAGCTGGAAGAACGCAGCGAATATCTTATGGGTAGAGCTTTGACCATCTGGGCAGCGCCTGTTACAGAGTACAAGCCGAAAGAAAAGCAGCTTGACACATATACTCTTGAGGATGAGGGTGAACTGACCGGTCGTCTGATTGTCAAGTTTACCTTCAAGAATACCGAACAACCAGTAACGAGCTGGGTGGAAATGTTCCAGAAGGTCATCCAAATCCTCTACGCCGAGGACAAAACCATTATCACTAAGTTGGCTATGTCGGAGGAAGAGAATATTGCACTCCATTTCAGCACGAATCCGGATGCGTTCACGAAGTCACTGGAAATCGGCGATGGTATCTATGTATGGACAAATAGCAGCACACAGAGCAAGCTGTCCGTCCTGAGTCGTCTGTTCAAGCTCTACGATGAAGATCCCGCAGACTTGGTGTTTTATCTGCGTGATGAGAACGAGACCAATGCAGATGAGCCGGGAAGCCGCCATGAGCTCCGGAGGAAATACTGGACTTATGCACTTCCGATTATTCAGAAGGCACACGGTGATGACAACTCCTTCTCCAATGTAAATCCGTCGAGAGAAAACTGTATCTATGGCTTCTTTGGCATTGGTGGATTCTATCTGTGCTGCGTAGCAAACTATGATGCAGCACGGGCAGAGGTCGTATTTGGTAGAGGCAATAAGCAGGAAAATAAGGATGCCTTTGACAGCCTTTATACGCATAAAGCGGAAATCGAATCAGCGCTGGGCACGACACTCCAATGGAACCGTGGTGATGACATCAAGTTGTCCAAGGTGTTCATTCAGTTGAGTAATGTCAGTATCGAGAATGAGACCGACTGGCTTCAGATGGCAAACTTCCACGCCGACTGGACAAAGAAGTTCTATGACGTGATCGTGCCGTATATTCAACAGGCAATCTAATCTTGTAAGGAGATGATTCTATGATTTCAGAAGAATTAAAAGCCATTGTTGATAGCTTTAACGAACAAGGGAAGATGATTTTCCTTGAAGGAGCTACAGAAGAGCAGATTACGCAGTTCGAGAAAGAGCATGAAATTTCACTTCCTGGAAAGTATAAAAAGTGGCTTATGTACTCTGATGGTGGTGAACTATTCCTGCCAGCTGGAGTTCAACTTTATGGCGTAGCACATAAACCGGTTATCGATGTAAATGAAAATGACAGGCTTGATGAAAACTATATTGTCATTGGTGCTTTAGCTTCAGGTGATCCGGTATTATGCGAGAAATCGGGAGAGAAAATTTCGATATATGATCATGAGACAGGAAGCGTTGACGACGAGCTAATCTATGATGATTTTTATGCCTTTCTGAATGACTTTTATGACTTGCTTGGTATAGGAGAGTGAGCCTATGTTAAAAACAAGTATAAAGGAAAGAAATAAGGCAATACGTCTTGCTTGGGAAAGAGAGCAAAAGTTAGTCGCTGAGGGCAAAGGAACACGTGACTGGTCGCAGGCTCAGCAAAAGGATATTCTTGATCCTGATAAAGGAAAAGCCTACGACGAAAATGGACGTGCTTTTGAAGGCCAGCACATGAAGAGCGTTTCTGAATTTCCTGAATATCAGGGTAATCCGGATAATATACAGTTTCTTACAAGAGAAGAACATCTGGAGGCTCATAAAGGTAGTTGGCAGAATCCGACTAATTGGTACTATAATCCGGAAACAAAAGAGTTAGTGGATTTTGGGGATAACAGGGCTATTTCCTGTTCAGCGATTAGCCTTAGTGAGCCAATATGCAGTCCCGTTGTTGAGAGCAAGAGCAAAGTCGGCAAATTAAAAGAAACTACCACGGGGGAAAAGGCGGATATAGAGCGCACCAAGCCTTCTAGACAAGAGGATACGTCACACCACTCAGGAAGTAAAACTCAAACAAAAACTACGGTAGCTCCGCCAGAGGTACACGAAAACTTTGGAGATAAGATTCTCCATGTGGTTGAGGCTGCAAAAGGGCTTAGTGAAAAACACCCTATCCTGACCGAAATAGTGAAATGGGGTGGGGCTGCTGCTGTGGTAGCTGCAACAGTTGCTGTTGCAAACAACAGTTCAGGTGGAGGCAGGTCATCTGGAAATGGAGGATCTGATTATTCTTCTCCAGATTCATACGATGACTGTAGTAGCCAAGCCGATGACAATGACGATGATTACGGCGGTTCATCTGTCTCAAGAGATTTTCCCGATGAACATTCGTCATTACGAGAACACGATGTATCAGGATATGATCGTCAACAAAATGGGAAGACGGTACATGTAAATCCATATAGACGTGGTGGCAAACACGACGAGGAATAAACCTTTTAATGTTTCCTACGCAATTTAAGGATTGCCAGTTAGGGGGGGCGGAAAGGAGGCAGAGCCGTAATGAGTATATCGACAGCAAGCTCATATCAGCCGCATTTCGTAGGCCGGTTTATGACTTTTGAAATGCGAAAAAGCCCGCAGAATAAGGCTTTCTACGAGCATCGAAGCACATACTTGGAAAAAGCACATTGTATCAAAGATAGAGTCTTGTTAGACGGCACATGTAGAAGTGGAGGATTCCGTGCATGTTCAAATTAAGAAATAGCGAGGTGAGTTCACATGGACAAAGATCCATTTAAGGAATATATAAAAGAGTCCGAACCGGATAAGCGGGATAAAGGCTATGCTTGGCATACGGCCATTGGCCTGCAGGCGGTTGACGGTCTCAAGACATCTGAATATCTGGTGCAGACAGCTGTCCGGAACATTGAGGGCGAGATAACTTTTGAAGAGGCGAATGAACTCCTTCAGTCCTATTATAAGGAAAATCCTGCCCGTGATGCATCTGAACGTACTGAAGAGGCGGACAAAGTTTCCGCAAGGATAGCAGCACTTCTCACCGAGCGTGCATTCAGCTTCACGCCAAATGAGTATCTGTCTATCCATAGAAAATTGTTTACTGGGATTTATTCTCACGCAGGTAGGATTCGGGATTATAACATCACAAAGAAGGAATGGGTGCTGAATGGTGCGACCGTCCTTTACGGCAGTGCTACGGAACTGCGAGCGACACTGGACTATGATTTTTCAGAAGAGAAGAAATTTTCCTATAGAAATCTCTCAATGGATGAAATCATCCATCACCTTGCATCTTTTGTTTCCAGACTGTGGCAGATCCATGTGTTCGCAGAGGGCAACACAAGAACCACGGCGGTATTTTTCATCAAATATCTGCGTACACTAGGCTTTGACGTGACAAACGATATTTTTGCTGAAAACGCGTGGTATTTTCGGAACTCACTGGTCAGAGCGAATTACAATGACCTAAAGAATGGCATTCACGAAACAACTGAATTCCTTGAGGTGTTCCTCCGCAATCTCCTGCTGAACGAGAATCATCCGCTTCATAACCGGACATTGCACATCAGTGGCACCTTTAAAGAGCCGGGAAAAGTGAACATTGACTCTGAAAAAGCGAACATTGGGAAGCAAAAAGTGAACATTGAAGATACTTTTACATCAAAGACCGCTTCGCATGTTCGCAAATTACAAAAGGCATTAGGTGCAGAATCAGTATTTGGTAGATCGGATGTTCAGAAAGTGCTTGATCTGAAGCCGACCAGATGTACTGCACTGCTACGTGAAATGGCAGAGCACGGGATTATTGAACCGGTGACCGGACACGGTAAGGGTAAGTATCGCTTTCGACAGTCGGAGAGTTGAGACGACGGGAATTAGTGGTTTCTTGGACTTATTCCCTCGGATCAAATTCATGATACGATTGGAAAATCTGTACGTCTGCATTATATTGTAGGGACAAGTATATCGACCTGTTTCCGAGAACGAACGGATTGATTATCCAGAGATTGCCCGATTATTTGACATCCATCTGGAGCAATCGAGCCATGTTGAATGTGCGTGTCTGTTAGTGAAGAATTGCACAAACGAACAAGCCTGTAAGCAAAGGCTTTTTGGTACATTGAGTCAGCAAAAACAGCAACTGATAAAAAGCGAGCTAAACTGCTATTAAATAGATATTGACCTGATTTTCATCGTAAAGTCAGGTTTTTTCGTATTCAAAAAGTGTTCGGAAAAGGAGTAAAGGAATTACCGGAGAAACTACAAAATATAACAAAGAATATTCAGGAATAAACAAGAATTTTCTGATGAGTATTTTTGAATAGAGAGTTTGCATATGCATACAAACTAGGTAAAATAACGCATTTTGAAAATCCTAAAAAATCAAGTGATTTTGATTGCGTCAGTATACCGCGATCATTTATATATAATAAGCTGTCCATAACTTATTATGCAGGAATAAAGTGAGTTTTCGTAAAAGCTATAACTAAAGTCAGTTAATAAAGATAACGGTTTTCATTGAAGGATCGCTATACTGCATTTCACAGATATTTTATTCACTTGAGCCATGTTGATCAAATGGCTTTGGTGTCAGCTTTGATAAGCAATGTGTAAAATAATTTGAAATGAAAGTATTTCTTAGCATTAGGTTTGAAAACGCAACTCTTGTTTTTTATTTCAAGGCCAAATACGCAAGATTAGGAAGTTATCAGATTTGTAGGCTTGCTTGTAATATGCCGCATTATATCACTAAACGCTAAAGAAAGAGATAGATAGCAGTTCCTATTTGTGCTATGATTTTGATGAAGACAAGCGGATAGAAAACAGGAGGATATGGTATGAACATCAAAAGAGTGTGTGTCCTTTATTTCAGCCCAACCGGCGGTACTGAGAAGATTGCTCGTCTTGTGGCAGAAAATTTATCTGAAAAACTGAATATAGAGTGTACGTTTTTTGACATTACACAACCAAAGAATCGTTGTAATGAATACCATTTTAGTGAAGATGATCTGGTGGTGATGGCATCTCCTGTATATGCAGGACGTCTTCCTAATAAACTGGTACCGGAATATCGAGCTAAGATTTGGGGTGAAGGAACACCAGCAGTTCCAATCTGTGTTTTTGGTAATCGAAGCCCGGACGAAAGCTTAAGAGAGTTAATGATTTTGATGGAGGATAATGGGTTTTCGATCGTAGGAGCAGCGGCTTTTGCCGGTCGTCATGCCTTTTCAGATCAAATTGGAGCCAAGCGACCAGATGAAAACGATTTGGATGAAATTGCAGACTTCACTTCTAAAGTAGTACAGAAACTAACAGATCATAGAAAAATGTTTTTGAAAATAGACCATAGTGAATTAGGCGCCTATTACACACCGCTCAAAGAGGATGGCACACCTGCGAAATTTCTAAAAACTAGACCTTATACAGATGCAGATCGATGTATCCATTGCGGTTTATGTGTTGAAAAGTGCCCTTTGGGGAGCATTGATATCAATACTATGGAAACTGTCGGTTTATGTATAAAATGTCAGGCTTGTGTCCGCTGCTGTCCGACGCATGCGAAATATTTTGATGATACTGATTTCCTTTCTCATGTTGCGATGCTGGAAAAGAATTATAAAAGACGGGCAAAAAATATCATGATCATTTAATGTTGGGGGCAGTTGGCAAAGATAGTGGCAAAATCGTGGAGCGTTTTTCGTAGGAGAATCTGATGTACCTCCTATTTCCTTATGTTCCACGTCAAGTCCTTTATCAGTTAAGGAAAATGAAGAAAATCAAATCTGTTTATAACGATGTGAGTTGTTAATAACTTGCATCTTTTTATGTATGAAAGAACTGAAAGAAAAAGTAGCATATAAATAGCTAAATAAAAATGCAAATCATCGAATAAAATCTATAAATAACTAAAAAAGCTAAAATTCATACTATCCTGTGCAATATGGAAATGAAATCACTCCTCTAACTGATCATATTTCAAATTCAAATAACTCATCGAAAAATGATAAGTTCATTTTCCATTACTTGTATAATATTCCTCGAAATGATAATAGGAGGACTTTATGACAAAATACGCATATATACGGGTATCATCAAAAGATCAAAATATTGCAAGACAGGTTGAAGCGATGCTTGCGTGCGGGATTACCGAAAAACAAGTCATTCTTTCATTTAAGCAGCACCTTATCTGTAAATAAAATGTATTTTTTCCATTGTTATAAGTTCACTTTACTTATTGCTCTTTTATTGAAAAGTGTTGATAAAAAGCTTATGTCATTTTCTTTGTATTCAAGCAACAAAAGCGCCAAATGCAGAGAATGATCAGCAATCACCTCTGTACTCACTCCTACCTCCAAGTAAAAATAAACATTTTCCTCAAAACAGTGAAACCGATTGCACAAAACAAAAACAAAGATTGGGCTTTATAATCTTTCCTCCTCCGTATATACTTTAATTGCCAATAAAAGCGAGGTGGGACGATGATAAAAGATTTACTGAAAAAAGAAAACATAAAGATGTTAGACCATGCACTGGAGTGGGAAGACGCGATCCGATACTGCGTGCAGCCTCTGGTCGACTGTCATTGTGTCGAAGCAAGATATGCAGAGGAAATTATTGCGAATACATTAAAAATGGGCCCTTATTATGTAATTGCAAAAAACCTTGCATTGATTCATGGCAGAAGTGATCAAGGCGTCATTGCAAAACAGCTTGCGATCACCCTTTCCAAAGAAGCAATCGTCTTTTCAAAGGAAAAGAAAGCCAAACTGTTGGTGGTGCTTGCGGCGGAGGACAGCGAATCACACATCGGTGCGTTGAGCAAGCTGGCTGAGATCTTTATGGATGAATCGAGGATTGAAAAAATTTGTGGATTTGACAGCATTGAGGAAATTTATGAGGAGTTTCTGAAAGCAGACAAAGGAAAGTAGGCGAGTTTATGCAGTTTTTGTCAATTATTTTGAATATTTTAGCCACTCCGGCTATTCTGGTCGGTCTTGTGGCATTGCTTGGATTGATTTTACAAAAGAAACCGATAGAGGAGGTCGTAAAAGGGACCGTAAAAACAATCGTAGGTTTTCTTGTTCTTACAGCAGGTGCAAGCTTTTTACAAAGCGGTTCGTTAAATGATTTTGGAACACTATTCAATTATGCGTTTGGCATTCAAGGCGTTGTTCCAAACAACGAAGCGATCGTATCGCTTGGGTTGCAGCAATTTGCTTCTGAAACCGCGTTGATCATGTGCTTGGGAATGGTCGCAAATATCGTGATGGCAAGATTTTCCAGATTAAACTATATTTTCTTATCCGGCCATGTAACCTTATACATGGCATGTATGCTGGCGGTGATCCTGCATGTCGGCGGTTTGCGCGAAACAACTTTGATCATAACCGGTGGACTGTTACTGGGGCTGATCATGGTTTTGTCCCCGGCAATTTGTATGCCGACGATGAAAAAGGTAATGAAAACGGATACCATCGCACTGGGACATTTTGGCGGTGTAGGCTATTGGTTTGCCGGTCAGGTCGGACGCATTGTGCGTGGAAATAAAAAACAGATCAAATCAACCGAAGATATCAAATTCCCGCAGCGAATCAGTTTTCTGCGTGATACGACCGTGGCAATCGGATTGACGATGGTGCTTTTCTTCTTGATCGTTACCGGTGTTGCGATCGCCAAAGGCGGTTTACACGATCCGGTGATCGCGGCGATGTTTGCATCAGGAGATACCAAGACGCATTGGATCGTATGGGCGTTGATTCGCGGCTTCAATTTTGCGGGAGGGGTATTCATCATCTTGTCAGGGGTTCGATTGATCATCGGCGAGATCGTTCCTGCATTCAAGGGAATTGCTGAAAAGCTCGTGCCGCATGCCAAGCCTGCGCTGGATTGTCCGATTATATTTCCTTCGGCGCCAAATGCGGTACTGATCGGATTTTTAGTGTCATTTTTAGGCGGTGTCGTCGGGTTATTCATTTTAGGACTTATGAATAATGCCGGTATCGCGATTGCATTGATTTTGCCGGGCGTCATTCCACATTTCTTCTGCGGTGCTACAGCAGGTGTCTTTGCGAATGCCGAAGGCGGTTTGAAAGGATGTATCATCGGTTCCTTCTTACATGGACTTTTGATTACCTTTTTACCGGCGCTTTGTATGCCGGTAATGGGGTTGCTGAATTTTGCGAACTGTACTTTTTCCGATGCCGATTTCTCGGTGGCAGGCATTTTATTAGGATACGTCGCGCAGTTGGTACATGGCAATGGTTTATTGATCTTAGCGATCATTTTGTTTCTGCTGCCGATCCTGTATCACTATATCGTTCCAAAGAAATATCCAAATGAAGAAAAGGGAGAATAAAGGAGAAATAGAAAATGACAGTCAAAAGTATTATGTGTTGCTGCGGATCAGGCCTGGGCTCCAGTCTGCTGGTTCGTATGAATGTAGAAAAAATCATGAAAGAGTTAGGATACAGCGGCATCGAGGTGCTGCACTCCTCCTTGTCAACTGCTGCTAACGGTGTCGCTGATTTGTTTGTGATCGGCAAAGACTTAGAAGCAAGTGCAAGTGAATTAGAGAATAAGATCGTATTGGATAATATTCTTGATATGACGGAATTAAAAGAGAAACTGGAAACAAAATTGAAGCAGTCATGCAACTAGTCGCTGCTTTATCAATGCTTTTCCATATGGAAGCATAAAGTATTTATGCATACAGAATATATTGATAAAATAGTATACAGGTGCGTACAGAGAAAATGTATCAGAATGAAGCAAGGTATGAGTGAAGATTTCATACCTACAAGGAAAGAAGCCTGTGAGGAATGTGTCCTGTAAACATATTGCGGCGGGGGTCCATACTGATTTGATAGTAATGGGCCCCTCAAATTGTTAGAGAACAGAGCATTGATGTAAAAAAGATCACCTGCAAGAAAACTTTAAGTGTGATCGAGAGGAGGACGCCATGCTGTTGGATTCACGAAGCAAGGATATTTTACACTTTATATTGACACAGTATGAATATGTATCGTTAGGCGCTTTGATGAAAGAGTTTGACATATCAAGAAGAACGACTTATTACGCAATTCAAAAAGTGAATGCCTGGCTTTCCGAAAATGGAGTTGCCGAACTCGAAATCGAGAGAAACAAAGGGATCTTCTTAACCAATATTCAAAAACATGCGATTCAAACGAAATTACAGGAAGAAAAGCATATGAGTGAATATGTCTTTTCTCCTTTGGAAAGAATCTATATTATGATTTGTTTGATGATTGTCATAGATGAGCGCATCACGCTTGAATATTTGATGAACTATTTTTTTGTCAGCCGTAATACGGTCATTTCTGATTTGAAAAAGATCACAAAGATACTTAAACAATATCATCTCTGCATGACAAATGAAACGAAAAAAGGATATCGGATCATTGGCGATGCAATCAAAATAAGGGCGGTCTTTTTTCTCTATATCAATATGTTAGATCCTTTTATCAAAAATGAAATCATGAATCTTTTTGACAGAGAAGATATGAAACAATATTGCGCAAAATTAAAAAGCATGGAAGCGGAATTACAGGTAACTTTTGTGGAAGGAACGCTTGAAACGCTGGCGATGCTGTTGCCGCTGATGCAGACAAATGCACAAAAAGTGAGAATAAAAGGCATTTCGCATAAAAAACTTGCCTCTACACAGGAGTGCTGCTTGGTAAAAAAGTATTTTCCTTCGCTTTCTGATGAAGAAGCCTGTTATCTGACGTTACATTTGTTAGGATCCAGACTGCAGTCGATTCCAAGTGATGTCGTACAGTACGGTGAGGATGAGGAAACGCGGGAACTGACAAGACTTTTGGTCAATGAGTTTAAGCGAGTGGCTTGCGTCGAATTTGAAAATCAAGCGGAGATCGAGCGAACCCTGTTTGCCCATTTGCATACTTCCTTGTATCGTTATAAATATGGAATCCAGTTGGGGAATCCGATGATGGAAGAAATCATGAATCAGTATGCGGCACTTTTTGCGATTACAAAAAAGGCAGCGCAGGTATTGAGCGATCATATCGGCACTCCGATCCCTGATTCGGAAATTGCGTATTTGACATTGCATTTCGGTGGCTTTTTGCGGGCGATGAAAACAAGTGTAAATATCCTTAAAATTCTGCTTGTCTGCCCAAACGGCGTTTCGACCGGCAATATGTTAAAAGCAGAGCTCCAAACCTTATTGCCAAATGCAACGATTACAGCGGCGATTTCATCAAAAGAATTTATGCAGGGGAATTGGGAATGTGATTTGATCGTTTCGACGATTCCCTTAAAAACAGATCTTCCGTTAGTAGTGGTGCACCCGATCATGACTGATGTAGACCGGATACAAATATTGAAAAGAAGCATGAGCAAGACGTTGCTTCAAAATCGATCCGCGAATACGAAAGAGCTCTTCCAGATCGTTAAAAAATATGTAGATCCTAGTCAGTATAAAAATTTATACAGTGATTTAGAAAACTATATCGTATCACTTCATATGATCGAATCGACTGCATCATCACTACTCAAATCTCACGCATTGATGGACTTTTTAGATCTGACGCATGTTGCGATCGTAAAGGAACCGATGGGATGGGAACAGGCAATTCATTACGCATGCAGAACCTTGTTAGAGGAAGAGGCAATAACAGAAAATTATTGTGCATCTATCATAGCGCAGTTACAGAAATATGGACCTTATATGTTTATTACTCCTGATGTAGTGTTGGCACATGCCAAAAGTGAAGATGGTGCGAATCAGTTAGCATGCAGTCTGGCTGTTTTTCAGGAGAAGGTCGTATTTGCAAAAAAACGAGAAGCAAAGATCATCCTTGTACTTTCAACACCTGATGCGGAGAGCCATCTGGCGATTTTGCAGGACATCAATCAAATATTCAGTGATCCTGCGAATACAGAGAAACTATGCAGGTGTATGGAGGAACAGGAGATATTGGAGGAATTAAGTATGATCTTGGATCAGTTGCAGGAATCATTTGAATGACATGGTATTTGCCATAAAATATTGATATAAGCAGGGTGCTGTCTTTATGAAGCAGTACCTTTTGTTTTCCGTAATTGCTCTGGGTGTAAACGGTCTAACGATCTTGCTTCATCCTATACTGATTTAAGAAAGAAGGTTAGGAAAGCATTATCATTTTGACTTGTAGGTTTGTCAATAGTTTATTGTAAACCTATATCCTGTAATTCTTTCACTTTTCGCATAAACTGCTCCGCCGCTTTTGAGAACACTTGGTATTTTTTCCACACGATAAACATCTCCGCTTCCACGCTTGGATACAAAGGTCGAAAACACAGCTTGCTGTTTTTGCCGGTGTGAATGATCTTGTCAAGACCGATCGCATAGCCAAGTCCTTCTTCTACCAACAAAGAGGCATTAAACAACAAATTATAAGTAGCGATGATGTTTAACTGCTCTACATCTTTTTTTAGCCATGTGTAAAACGCACCCTCCTGATTTTTTTGGTGGGAGAGAATCAAGGGCAGTTCCCATAAATCTTCAGGGGTGATCGCTGCTTTTTTTGCAAGTGCGCAATCCCGCCGCATCAGCACACCCCAAGTATCTTTCATCGGTATTTTCAAAGCATTATATTTTGTAAAATCAACATTGCCGAACACGATCCCAAAATCAATCAGCCCTTTTTCCAACTGCTCCAGTACAAATTCCGCATTGCCGCTGGAAAGATGATAATGAATACCGGGATGTGATTGGTGCAGCGCTTTGGCGGCTTGGGCAAGCAGTCTGAGCGCATCGGTTTCTCCGGCACCGATATAGACATCGCCGACTACGCCATGATCAGAAAAGGTGATCTCTTTTTCTGTTTTTTCAACGAGATGCAGAATTTCCTCAGCACGCTTCTTTAAGATCATCCCTTCTTCGGTCAAAGTTACCTTTCGCGATCCCTTACTGCCGCGCACCAATAACTGTTTGCCTAATTCCTCTTCCAATTTGCGGATCTGTGTAGATAGTGTCGGTTGTGATAAATGTAAGGAAGCAGCTGCTCGAATGATGCTTTGTTCCCTCGCAATCGCAAGAAAATAGCCAAGTACCCGTAGTTCCATATCGTTTCCTCCTCTTGTTCTGCTGTTTACAGTAATGACCTGTTATCAGCATAGCAAAATATTGTATAGTTTTCAACTATACAAGTCTATTATTTATAAGTATTTGTTATTTTATATAAATTCCTTTATGATAGGAGCGGATAAAAAGTAAAGGGTGATGATATGAAGCTGGAACAATCGATCTGTTATGGTTCGCGGCAGGCAGTCATGCAAAATCTGATCGATGCCGGTTGTTCAAAAGACATGATTGACGATCTGATGAAGCAGCTGGCAGAGGATGATATGGAATCATTGTTGCAGATGTTGGAAAAGCATCGTGCGTGTCTGCTTAGCATGGTACATCAGAAAGAAAAGCAGATTGACTGTGTGGATTATCTGGTTTATCAGATCAAGCGCAGTAAAGAGGAAAAATAGAGGAAAGGAAGGATGAATATGAAGATCATAAAGGAACAGCGTTTTGATGAAGAACGGGCATTATACGGTTTGAACGAGGCATTGGTGAAAGAATGTATTTTTGATGGGCCTGCTGACGGCGAGAGCGCTCTAAAAGAGTGTCAAGCAATTACCGCAGACCACTGCTTCTTCAATTTGCGTTATCCGTTTTGGCACAATCATGATTTACAGATTGATCATGCGGAAATGAGCGAGCTGTGCCGGGCTGCTTTATGGTACTGTGATCAGGTAAAGATCGAACATACGCAGCTGCATGGCATTAAAGCGCTGCGAGAGTGTGCCAATGTGAGCATTGCGCACTGTGATATTGATTCTATGGAATTCGGCTGGTTTACCAAAGGCATCAAAATGAGCGATACTGATGTTAAAAGTGAATATTTTATGATGCGTTCCAATGATCTGCATTTTACCAATGTGCAGTTTCAGGGAAAATACTCGTTTCAATATATCAAAGATGCTTATTTTGAGAACTGTGTGTTAGACACAAAAGACGCATTCTGGCATGCGGAAAATGTAACTGTAAAAAACAGTGTTGTGAAAGGAGAATATTTAGCGTGGTACAGCGATGGTCTGACTTTGATCAACTGTAAGATCATTGGCACGCAGCCGCTTTGTTATTGTAAAAATCTGCTGCTCATCGACTGTGAGATGATCGACACCGATCTTTGCTTTGAACGTTCTGATTTGCAGGCAGTCGTTACTTCTGCCATTGACAGTGTGAAAAATCCATTAAGCGGATTCATCTGTGCACCGCAGGTAGGGGAAGTGATCATGGATCTGGATGCTGCCAAAGGTGTGGTCTTGACAAATAAGATCGATCAAGACGACGCAAGCGTACAAAAACAAATAGATAAAAACAAAGCATTCGTCGAATGTTTCATCGAAACACAGCTTGCGCAGATGCAGATGAGCCCCTATGCGGATACCGATTATTTACAGCTGCAATTGATCGAACCATCGATCTCTGAAAAAGATTTCGCAGCTTATCTGCGTGAAACCTACGATCTTTTTCTTCCTTATGGAAAAAACCATACGGCAGATGCAAAAGGCTTCTTACGCATCAACACTGCCTGTTCCTTTGAAGATCTAGAAGCATTGATGATGCAGCTGAAGCAGGCATTGACAGATTTTATGATGCTGCATGAGCAGAAGGAGAAATCCGCATGATGAAAAAAAGAAACAAACTTTTATTATGCATGGTGTTTGCGCTTTTGTGCTGTGCCGGGTGCATGAGATCAAAATCATCGACAGCGGTGGAAAAAGAGCAGACATCACAAAGACAAGATCGCGAAGAAAATGACGCTTCACAGGAAACAGATACCGCAACATCTGCGACAAAGGAGGAAGAAACGATGAAAATCAGCATCCGTACAGATACGATCACACTCATCTATGAACTGAATCAAAGCCAAGCTGCCCGCTCTCTTTATGCACAGCTTCCACTTACCTTAGAAATACAAGACTACAGCACCAATGAAAAAATCTTTTATCCGCCGCAGGAACTGTCTTTAGAAGATACACCGCTTGCCGATGCAAAACAGGGAACGCTTGCCTATTATGCGCCTTGGGGCGATGTCGTTTTGTTCTATGATGATTTTGGGAAAGGAAGTCAGTTATACGCATTAGGTGAGATCATCAGCGGGAAAGAACAGATAGAAAATTTACAAGGAAATGTCACGATTGCTCCCTATCAAGAATAAATAGGGAGCTTTTTTTAGCTTAGCAATGCGGCTTCGATCATGGATCATCTTCCTTTTTGCTTATCTTTTTCGTCGGCATGAAGGCATCGCTTTTTTATAGCGCTTCTCTAAAATGCACGATCTTTTCATCTTTTTCCTTTTCTCATTTTACGTCCATTTAACAAACGCTTGAATACAATCTGATAATCAGCGCTTTATAATAAGCGTGCATGAGGAAAGACATACACAGTATGCAAAAGGAGGAATCAGCATGCGTTTTATGAAGAAATTGATGGCAGTAGGATTTGCCTGCTTGATGAGTGTATCACTAGCGGGATGTGGCGGAGATGAAAAAACAAGCGAAGGGGTAAGCGGCGCATTCCAGGTTTACACCAGAGATTCATCCAGTGGTACCAGAGAAGCGTTTGAAAAGGGAGTAGATTTTGAAGGGGAACTTACGAAAAAGGCGCATGAAGTTGCCAGCAATGATGACATGGCCGCAAAAGTCGGTGCGGATCTTAATGGGATCGGTTATACCTCATTATCTACTGATTTTGAAAAGAACGGGGTAAAGGCGCTGAAATATGAAGGTGTTGAAGCGAGCACCGAGACCGTATTAGATGGTTCTTATGGCTTACAGCGTCCGTTCATGTTCGTTACTCGAGCAGCAGGTGATTTCGAAAGCGAAGAAAAAGAAACACTGGTAGCCGCATTCTTAGATTTCATGCAGAATTCAAAAGAAGGTATGGCAATCGTGAAGAAAAACGGCGGAGAAGTAGATGAGAGCAAGGCGGTTGCATGGAGCGAACTGGCGCCGAAATATGAATCGGTATTGAATCAGGACAATTCCGGCATCACCATTACGACAGCAGGCTCTACTTCCGTAGAAAAAACACTGAAAGCATCTTTGGAAGCATTTTCGCCGATGGCTGGAAACTTCAAATTCGTGATGAATCAGTCAGGAAGCTCTGATGCTTATCCACGTGTGTTAGGGTCTGAAAAAGACGGTGCGAACCGTGCGGATATCGGTTTTGCATCCCGTACCTTTAAGGATGAAGAACCGGTAGATGGTGCGATGCTTTCCGGACAGTACTGCATTGATGCTGTTGTGGCGATCGTAAACAAAGACAATGCGATCGAAAATCTGACACAGGAACAGTTAAAGGGAATCTTTACCGGTGCCACCAAAAACTGGGAAGATTTAGAGAAATAAGCGCCGCAAGCGTAAAATGGAAGAAACGGCCTGGTGATCTGGGCTGTTTCTTATTGAAGATGATAGGATTGGTGAATGATGAAAAGTTTTGTGAGAGATGTGATCAGCACAGAGAAAAATGAAAAGAAGCTCAGAAAAGACAAACGAATGCGTGCGTGCTTTTTTACAGCTGCGCTGCTTTCTTCCAGTGCGATCGCAGTCATTGTCATATTTATCAGTATGAAAGGCATTACGCCTTTCCTCCAAGAAGGAGTGGATTTCTTTTCCTTTTTGTTTGGAACGACATGGCGCAAGGATCAGGGAATCTACGGTGTCGGATTCATTATTGTCAATACGTTGGTTTCTTCGTTCGGTGCACTGCTGCTGTCGTTTCCTTTATCGGTGCTGACCGCTTTGTTTATTACGAAGATCGCACCTAAAAAACTGTCGGCGATGATGACGACGGTCATTGAGCTGCTGGCATCGATTCCTTCGGTCGTATATGGGGTGTTTGCATCCGGTACGATCACGCTGCTGGTCAGCACATTGGCAGCGCAGTTCAATTTGGTGACAGCTGGGGGCAGTTCGCTGCTGGCAGTCATATTACTGCTGGCAATCATGATCTTTCCGACGATTACCTCGCTTTCCATTACGGCGATACGGGCAGTTGATAAAGATGTAGAACTGGGTTCTCTTGCTTTGGGCGCGACTCGCACGCAGACGAATTTCAAAGTCGTATTGACCAGTGCGAAGTCTGGCATATTTGCCGGAGCGATATTAGGACTTGGACGGGCGTTTGGCGAAGCGACGGCAGTGGCAATGGTCGCCGGTAATAAAATGTTCGGTCCGACATTTAATCTGTTTGATACGACGCGGACTTTGACGACGACAATGCTTTCCGGGTTAAAAGAAACGACCGGTCTGGATTATGATATTCGCTTTTCGGCAGGGCTGGTCTTAATGGCAGTGATTCTGCTTTCTAATTTGATTTTGAATCTTGTGAAGAAGAAAGTGGGGAATATGAAATGATGCAGGTAAATGCGGCTGTAAAAAAGAAACGGAAGATCAAAGATGCCTGTTTGAATGCCATTACTTATTTATCCAGTGGCTTAGGCGCGTTTATTCTGATCGCCATCTTTGTTTTTATTTTTTCCAAAGGGTTTTCCTCACTGGGCTTTGATCTTCTAAAAGGCAACTACTGGTCTAATAATTATTTGGTAAGCGTTGAAGAATCCTATAATCAGGCGGGGAATTATCAGGCGCCGGCTGATCTGAATGAGGGCGCTGCTTTCTCAAGCAAATGGGGGATCGCCTTTGTGGATGCGCAAGATCAAAATAAGGACAATGTGATTTTGATCGAATATGTAGATGAAGCTTCTCCTTTTGCAAGGCTGTTAGATGACAGTATCAAAGATAAGCAGGTAACGCTGTCTGCGGAAAGCGGCTTTCAGGTGGAACGCATCAGTTATCAGGATGAAAATGGAATCACCTATACGGCAGGCAATATCATGTCGCAAAATGCAAAAGAGCTTTGTGAAGCGTTGGATCAGGCGGACGTGATCGAACAGGCATATTTTAAGACGCCGGGCGGCGGTATTCGCGGTTCGATCCTTTCGACCCTGTATTTGATCCTCGTTTCCTTGCTGATCGCTTTGCCGCTTGGCATTGCGGCGGCGATCTATCTGCATGAATATGCAAAGCAAAATAAGGTAACGGCGCTCATTCGCAGTGCGATCGATATGTTGACAGGCGTACCGAGCATTATTTTCGGTTTGATGGGGGTTACTGTTTTATTCCCAGTTACCCAGCTGTTTGGCGCCACGACCACCAATATTTTATTAGGGGCGTTTACGATGGCGGTCATCTTATTGCCGACGATCATACGATCGACGGAAGAAGCGCTGATCGTCGTGCCGAAATCAATGCGAGATGCTTCGCTTTCTCTAGGAGCGAACCAATCCCAAACGATTTTCAAAGTTGTGCTTCCATGTGCGATTCCCGGAATCTTGACCGGTGTGATGCTCAGTATCGGGCGCGTCATCGGTGAAAGCGCCGCTTTGATCTATACGATGGGGACTTATGTGAACGATGCACCGCATCTATTGTCACAGGGTACATCACTGGCTGTGCATATCTATAACATCATGAGCAGTGAGCAGCCAAACTTTGAATTAGCAAGTGCGATCTCGATCGTGATCCTGATATTTGTATTGATCTTAAATATCACGGTAAAACTGCTTTCTAAGAAATTGAATAAAGCATGGTATTAGGAGGAATGGATATGAATGCTGAAACAATCTTTCATGTAGATCATCTGGATTTGTTTTACGGTGATAAACAGGCGTTAAAGCAAATCAAGATGGATATTAAACGAAACAAGATCACGGCCTTGATCGGTCCCAGCGGCTGTGGCAAATCGACTTTCCTGCGCTGTTTGAATCGCATGAATGATCTGGTGGACGGCTGTAAGGTCAGCGGTACGATCGAACTGGATGGAAACGATATTCACAGTACGCAGATGAATGTCGTTGATTTGCGTACCAAAGTGGGCATGGTTTTTCAAAAGGCCAATCCTTTTCCGATGTCGATCTATGACAATATCGCCTATGGGCCAAGATGTCAGGGCATCAAAAGCAAAAAAATACTTGATGAGATCGTCGAACAGTCTTTGACAAAGGCAGCTTTGTGGGAAGAGGTAAAAGATCGTTTACAGGAAAGTGCATTTGGCTTATCCGGCGGTCAGCAGCAGCGTTTATGCATCGCCAGGGCAATCGCAATGGAACCGGAAGTGATCCTGATGGATGAGCCGACCAGCGCCCTTGATCCGATTTCCACCAGCAAGATCGAAGAAATGGCGATGGAACTGAAAAAAGATTATACGATCATTATCGTTACGCACAATATGCAGCAGGCAGCCCGTGTCAGTGATGAAACAGCTTTCTTCCTGATGGGTGAAATGGTGGAATTTGATGAAACGAAAAAGATCTTCCAGCAGCCAAGCGATAAGCGTACGGAAGATTACATTACCGGACGATTCGGATAAGGAGAAAACACATGATTAGAATTGAACGCAAATTAGATAAAATGGAAACTTGTATTATGCACATGTCGGAAAAAGTCATCCAGATGCACAGCAGTGTCATGGATGTCCTGCTGAAACCGGATAAGACAAAAGAATTAGATATCATTCAGGCAGATGATCGCATCAATCGTCTGGAAGAAGAAATCAACGATATGGCGGTAGAATCACTGGCTCTGCTTTCTCCGGTTGCCAGCGATCTGCGTAAAGTGATCGCGGCGATCAAGATCACTTCGGAGCTAGAACGGATCGGCGACTATGCCAAGCATATTGCCATTTATTTGATCAAGCATGAATCATTAGATGAAAAAGTACGCGGCGCGGCGCACCAGATGGAACAGAATCTGATCATCATGCTGGAAGAAGCAATGCAGGCATACATGGATCATGACAGTGAAAAAGCATTTCAGATCCCACAGCGCGATGCTTTGATTGACGAGCAGTATCAGGAATTAAAGCAGCTCGTAAAAAACAGCGATGACCTGGTCGATCTGGTATTTGGCATCAGCAGCATGCTGCGCAATATCGAACGTGCCGGCGATCATGTAAAAAACATCTGTGAACATATCATTTACATGATCAAGGGACAGCACTACGATTTCGGTTAAATAAAAAACGATGACCGGCACGTAACGCAAATCAAACCTATGCAGTGTTTGATTGCAGTGTAAAAGAGTCATCGTTTTTCATTCATCACTCTAAGCATTTGTTGAACGCAGATTTTTAATTGCTCCGCTGAGATAGAAATAAGCAGGCAGGATCATGATCAAGTTGGTGATTAGTTCAGCCAATGTCTGCTCTTTGGCGAGAAAGGCAAAGCCATGTGCAAAGAACAGCAGGATCCCTAACACAACACTCAGCATTGACTTTTTATTTGCGCATATTAGAGCAATCACACCCGCAAGAATCTTAAATGCATTCACGCCGTAAATATAGACCAGTCCCCAAAGCGCGTCATGTGCGACTTCATTAGAGAACAGCACCAATTTCTCATCTTGATGCAATAAAAATCTGATTAAAACGATCGAAATGATACCGGCTGCGATTTCTAAAGCACCACCGGCCAATAAATATTTCTTACCTAATCGATTCATTGTTATTTCGCTCCATCCTTTCATGAGTTTAGTTTACTATAAAATCGAAAAATGTAAAAGAAAAAATCAAATATTTACAAATCCTTATTTTTCACATATACTAAAACGGTAAAAATAATTCATGAGAAAATAAGGGCATTTGATGCGCGTATGGGCGCTGATATGAATGATGATGTTGTTTCATGAATGATGTTTATGCAAAGCTGCGGCTTCTTTTCAGAAGAAAGCAGGATTTGCCTTGCATAAAGGAAAGGATATTTAAGGAGTTTGATTATGAAAAAATTTATTCAGGAATTTAAGGCGTTTGCGATGCGTGGCAATGTGCTGGATATGGCAGTCGGTGTCATTATCGGTGGTGCGTTCACTTCAATCGTTAACAGTTTGGTGGCAGATGTATTTACACCGATCATCGGTATCATTACCGGTGGTGTCGATTTCAGCAATCTGTCGATCGGCATCGGCGGTGCGCAGATCATGATCGGTAATTTCATCAATGCCATAGTTTCTTTTCTGTTGGTAGCGTTCAGTGTGTTCTGTTTTATCAAAGCGATCAATTCGTTTAAGAAAAAACAGGAAGAAGCGCCGGCAGAAGCACCGCAGCCAAGTGCGGAAGAAGTATTGCTCACCGAGATCCGCGATTTACTGAAAGACAAGCAATCCTAAGCTTTCATAATCCCTCCCCTCACTTCATAAGATAGAAGGGGAGGGATTTTCAGTGATAAGCATGAAAACCATGCAGCTGCACGGAGAGTATTTTATCGCCGTTACGATTCGTTTGCCGCATAATGAGATACGTCTCATTACCTGTACACATGGCATTTTATGTACTGCGCAGTTTTCCGTTTCCTTTACGCAGGAGCATCGCAGTCAGTGTGTCATGGCAATCGTGGAACAAGGGGACAGCTTTGAAGAATTGTTGGAAAGTCAGATCATTTCCTGTACGGCAGCGGCAGCAGCTAAGGGCATTACGGTAGGGATGAGCGGGGAAGAAGCACTGTTTGGCATGTTTTCATGAAACAGAAAAAGAAACGCATCCGTTTGTTTGTGCTCATCGGTGCGCTTTTGTATTTGCTCATCAGCACCAGTATTTCCTTTAATCAGTTTATTCAGCCCCGCTTAAAGGCACAGGCGAAAACACAGGTGTCTTTAGCGGTAAACCGTATCGTATCCAGTGTATTAAGCAATATTGATTATGATACAGAGGATCTTTTGATCATCAACCGCGATGCACAGGGGAATATCACTTCGGTCGAATATGACACGCTGCTATTAAATCAGCTGTTGTATTCCGCTTTACAAACCATTGATGAAAGCTTGATTGCCGCACAAAACGGCAAAGATGATCCATTGCTTGATGAAGTGTTTTTTGCGGATGGCATCATTTATGAAATGCCGTTAGGCTATTTAAGCGGCATTGGCTTTTTACAGGATCTTGGACCGAAGATCCCGATTCGCATGAAGCTGCTCAACGATGTGAACGGAGAATTGAAAACAAAGACCGAAGCGTATGGCTTAAACAATACGAAGATCGAGATCGTTTTGGAAATCAGTATCAAGGCACAGGCGATCACTTCTTTAAGTGTGGAAGAAATGGTCGTTTCCACCCAAGTTCCACTGGTAATCCAGCTGGTAAATGGAAAAGTGCCGCAGCTTGTTCCTTATAGTGATTTGCATAATCAGGACAATTAGTATATGATAAGTGCAAGAGGTGAGAGCGATGAAGAAAATTCTATGGATCAGCGCTTTTCTGCTAGTGCTTTGCGGCTGTAATGACAAGGTTGCATTCAGTGAATTAAAACGGCTTCATTTTGATGAACTGGATCAGAAATTGGAGCAGCGGGAAGATATGGTCGTCTATTTCGGATGGACGCAAAACTGTGAAGACTCCATACATTTTCAAGAGAATTATCTGGCTGATCATTTAAGCGAGGATTCTGCCTTTTTAGAACTGTATGTCGTTGATCTGGATGAAGAATTGCCGGATGCCTTGACGGATAAGGAAAAACGGGAGCCGATGTTTGAGCGCTACGGAGTAAAATATTCTCCGACATTGGTGCAGTATGAAAAAGGGGAAATTGTAAAGTTATTAGAGTGGACGCCGGAAACGACCGATAAAGAAACCGGTATTTTGGCGTCGCGGTTAGATCGCTTTTTCACGGAAGTCGGTTATTTGAAAAAGTGATAGAGAAACATCATAAAAAAGCAGTTGGAGCGATGGTATATGCATCTATGCAACTGCTTTTATCCGATCATGGATCAATGTAGAGAAGATATGGACATGCATCGAAACGATCTTTTAGATTATTTTGGCCGGATGATCGCCGTCTTGCATTTCCTGTTCCATTTCTTTTTCATTATAATAGAACGTATGTTCATCAAGGCCGCGGTTTTCGATCGGAATCTGCGGCTTTAACTTTTCATAGAACGCTTCCAGATGAAGCGGTGAAAGAAAGACAAGATGATAGCGCGCAACCCCTTTTGATTTATATTCAATGCGGATCCGTTTGGCACTATATGCGGTAGCCGGTGTAAAGTTGGTGCAGATCGTGCCGTTTTTGATATTTTGATAGGGGATCACTTCTTCAAATACCAGCATGCTTTTAATCACCAGCGCATCTTCACGCAGTGTATAAGTGGTGCTGGCATAAAGGAAGAAAGTCAGTAATAAAAGTCCAAGCGGCGTTGTCAGTTTGGAGATAAAATCGACATCCTGATGCGAAGTGATGATGACAAAAAGGCTCCATGCAGCTAATAATGGCCAAATGAGCAAAAAGATCCCAAATTTTGAATGTTCTTTCATAGTGGATTCCTCCTTGTTTGATTAGATGTAATAATGATAGCACATTTTATATAAAAAGGCACTGCTGTTTCCAAATGCATGCAATAAAAAAAGCACCGCAGTGCTTTATTCAGCCAAACGCACATCGACAATGCCCGGCACTTCCTCTAAGAGCAGGGAAGCGACACTGTCCTGCAACGTAATGGAGCGAGAAGGACAGCCGGCACAGGCGCCGGTCAAATTGACATAAACGATGCCGTCCTCCAATTTCACAAATTCCACATCGCCGCCGTCTCTTTGAATAAAGGGGCGGATCTTGTTGAGCGTACGCAGCACTCTGATGACCGTTTCTTCCATAAATAACCTCCTATAACATAAATACGAAAAAATAAAATACAGTGGATACCAAGATACCTAAGAAAATACCGCCCAGCGCTTCGACAAAACGATGGCCCAGCACATCTTTGATCTTTTCATCATAGATCGGATCATGAAAGCGCAACTGGGTATTCGCCTCCAGATCCTCGATCAGCTGTTTCGTAAGCTGAATGTTTTTACCTGCGTAGTAGCGCACATTGACCGCATCATAAATGACGATGAAGGCAAATACAGCGGTTACCGCAAACAAAGAAGAAGAAAACCCTTCACTGAATCCGACCGCCATCATTAACGCGACGACGGTGGAAGTATGGGAAGATGGAAAACCGCCGCAGGCAATCGTCTCATGAATATCGAATTTACCGGTGCGGATATAGAGAAAAACCGGTTTGAGTCCTTGTGCGATAAAATTAGACAGCAAGGCGGCTGCCAGCACAAATAAAGAACCGTTCATACTTTCACCTCAATCTCTAAAAAACACATCTCATTATAACACAAGTGAGAAAGATATGATATAATGTGTTCAATAAAAGAGGTGATGAAATTGCTGTATCCGATCGGCAGCGTCGTTGAAGGGATCGTAACCGGAATCAAGCCGTATGGCGCATTTGTGAGCATTGATGATACGCATACGGGACTGATCCATATTTCTGAGATATCCGGCGGCTATGTAGATGATGTATCGAAATTCGTGCATCTGCATGAGAGAGTAAGAGTCAAAGTATTGGATATAGATGAAGATCAGCACCTAAGGCTGTCTTTGAAAGCCCTGCACCGTAAAAATAAACGGGTAAAGAGCGCAAGAGCGTATCGCCTGCCGAAAAGTGAAAAAGGCTTTTCCACACTGGCGGCGCATTTAGATGCGTGGATCGAAGCGGCTTTGCAAGACTGAAGGAGGTTAAACATGATTCGATTTGATGAAACACATGCGTTTTTGAAGGAGGATTTTGACGCTTATCAGGAAGCGGTAAACCGTTGTCATGCGATGTTGATGAACAAAAGCGGAAAAGGCAATGATTATGTGGGCTGGGTAGAATGGCCCAATACCTATGATAAAGAGGAATTTGCCCGTATAAAGAAACGCGCTGCGTGGATTCGGGAAAACTGTGATGTATTTTTAGTTTGCGGCATCGGCGGCAGTTATTTAGGCGCAAGAGCGGCAATCGAGATGATCAACGGCTTATATCCAAGTCAAAAACCGGAGATCATCTTCATCGGCAATACATTTTCTTCCACTTATATCGCACAGGTCTTACGCTATATCGAGGGCAAACGTGCCGTTGTGAATGTCATTTCAAAATCCGGTACGACAACGGAGACCGCACTGGCATTTCGCTTATTGAAGCAGTACATGGAAAAGACGTATGGCAAGGAAGAAGCCGCAAAACGCATCGTGGCGACGACCGATCATGCCAAGGGCACATTAAAACAGATCGCAGATCGGGAAGGCTATGACACTTATACGATTCCCGATGATATCGGCGGCCGTTTTTCGGTCATGACTGCAGTAGGACTTTTACCGATCGCGGTTGCCGGCATTGACATTGATGAACTGATGACAGGTGTGCAGGCGGCTTATGCGGATCTGAGCGATCCTGATTTGCATCATAATCCGGCCTATCGCTATGCGGTGGCACGCCGTATGCTGCAGAATGCCGGAAAAGATGTGGAAATGCTGGTAACTTATGAATTGCAGATGACATCTTTCGGTGAATGGTGGAAGCAGCTGTTTGGAGAAAGTGAAGGAAAAGAGGGAAAAGGCATTTTGCCGCATTCCGCTACTTTCTCTACCGATCTGCATTCACTCGGTCAGTTTGTGCAGGAAGGCAAAAAAGTATTGTTTGAAACGGTCATCAATGTATCGAAGCCAAGTGAGGATCTGATCTTCCCAAGCGATGAAGAAAATATGGACCAGATGAATTATCTCAGCGGCAAGAACTTGCATTGGGTCAATCAGATGGCTGCCAAAGGAACACTGGAAGCCCATGTGGAAACCGGAAAGGTGCCGAATTTGTTGATCGAAATCCCTGATATGAGCGCACATTCTTTCGGTTATCTGATCTATTTCTTCTTCAGAGCGATCGGTATGACATCCTATCTCATTGACGTGAATCCGTTTAATCAGCCGGGCGTGGAAGTGTATAAGAAAAATATGTTCCGTCTGCTCGGCAAACAATAATAAAATAACATACGATAAAAGACGCTGTTTCCGATCGGGGAGCCGTCTTTTTTCTATGTGTGCAGGCAGAGCGCTTGCTTTTGTTTCTTTTGAACGTGGAAAGCAAGTGTTTTTATGCTTTTCACTTTGCATTCAATTTCCGATTTTAGTATAATACATAAATATCAGGAAAGGGGCTGACAGAATGATAAGACGCTTTATTGCTTATTACAAACCGCATCGGCGATTGTTTCTGCTTGATCTGATCTCGGCATTTTTCATTTCGGTCTGCGATCTGTTTTACCCGATCATCACCAGAGACATGTTGAATGATTTTATTCCTAATCATGAGATGCGTTTATTATTTATCTGGGCATTTGTTCTGCTTGTGATCTACATCATAAAAGCTTTGCTTGGTTATTTTGTGCAGTATTATGGACATTTGGTAGGAGTTTATATGCAGGCGGATATGCGCCGCGATATTTTTATTCATTTACAGAAACTGCCGTTTTCTTACTATGATGAGCATGAAACCGGGAAGATCATGAGCCGTATGATCAATGATTTACAGGATATTGCGGAATTGGCGCATCATGGACCTGAGGATCTGTTTATTTCTTTGATCATGATGATCGGCGCTTTCGCTTACCTTTGTACGATCAATGTTTCCCTTACGATCATTATCTTTATTTTCATACCGATCCTGATCTTCTTCTGTATGCAGATTCGCAAAAGCATGACGGCAGCCTTTATGGAAAGCAGGGTAAAGGTAGCGGTCGTGAATGCCAATTTAGAAAACAGCATTTCCGGTATCCGGGTATCGAAAGCATTTACCAATGATACTTTTGAAGTGGATAAATTTCAAAAGGGCAATCGGGCTTTTGTCAAAGCACGGGAAAAAGCTTATAAGGCAATGGGACATTTTTACAGCGGTTCGAATTTCATCATTGATTTGTTGAATGTGGTCGTGCTGGTGGCAGGCGGCTATTATACGTTTCAGGGGTGGATCAATTATGGAGATTTTGTTGCTTATATGCTGTTTATCAATCAGTTCATCAATCCGATCAAAAAGCTGATCAACTTTATGGAACAGTTCCAAAACGGCATGACCGGCTTTCAGCGCTTTTGTGAGATCGTCGATGAACCGATAGAGGAAGAAAGCGCTGCGGCGCATGAATTGAAAAACATTAAAGGAGAAATTACTTTTGATCATGTTTCTTTCCATTATGCGGATGGCAAAGAAGTGTTGAATGATGTTTCCTTACATATCAAGCCGGGTGAAAAACTGGCGTTAGTTGGCCCTAGCGGCGGCGGCAAGACGACGATCTGTCATTTGATTCCGCACTTCTATCCGCTTGATCAGGGAACGATTGCGATCGACGGACAGAATCTGAGGGATCTTACTTTCGCATCACTGCGTAAAAATATCGGGATCGTACAGCAGGATGTGTTTTTGTTTAACGGTTCGATCAAAGAAAATATCGCTTATGGCGATTTGGGGGCAAGTGAGGAAGCGATCATCGAAGCTGCCAAGCGCGCCAATATCCATGACTATGTGATGACGCTGCCAAATGGTTATGATACCAATATCGGCGAACGCGGGGTCAAGCTGTCGGGTGGACAGAAACAGCGATTGTCGATTGCACGGGTATTCTTAAAAAATCCGCCGATCTTGATTTTAGATGAAGCGACCAGTGCATTGGATAATACGACAGAAATTTTGATTCAGGAGGCGCTGGATGAATTATGCAAAGGCAGAACGACATTGGTAGTGGCACATCGTTTATCAACGATTAAAAATGCCGATGAGATCGTCGTCATCACCGGCGGAGAAGTACGGGAGCAAGGAACCCATGAGGAATTGCTTGCGCAAAACGGCATTTATCATAAATTATATGAAAGTCAGTTCCGCACCCAGGAGGAAATGCGATAAAAACGTGTTTCCTTTTTTTATTTTATAAGATAATGTTAATGGGAAGTGATCCACCAGTGCGGCGTCAATTCCCCTAAAGAAACGGTTTTCTGATTCTTGATATCTGCCATGATCTCAATATTTTGATAAGTGTGCGGCATGAGCTGTACCATCAATTCCCGGCAAGCGCCGCAAGGCATGGCACAAGAGCCATCCGGCATCAAAGTCAATATTTTTTGAATCTCCTGTTCGCCGTTTGTGATCATTTGAAAGATCGCATTGCGTTCAGCACAGATTCCCAAAGAGCAGCAGGCATCAATACAGACACCGGTATAAATATTGCCTTTCGCGGATAACAGGGCGCACGCTGTTCACCTGCTTCTATATAGGCGGAAAAGACCCTGTCATTTTGGATGCGGCATGCTTCGTCATATAAAGTGTTCCAAATCGATTTCATTCTGATGATCTCCTCTTTATTTTTGAAAATACGCTTTTAATACCGCAATGCATTCTTCCTTTAAGACACCTGCGGTTACTTTCGGCTTCAGATAAGAATGTGCAAAGACCATTTCACTGCAGGCACATCCCTGTTCACCGATCAGATTGCATAAATCGATACTGCTGGCTCCATAGACAAGTCGTCCCAGTTTGGTCCACACCATTGCACCGCTGCACATAAAGCAAGGCTCACAGCTGGAATACAGGGTATAATCGCTTAGATCAGTGATGCCGCTCTCTTCTGCGAATTTTCGAATCAGTCCCAATTCCGCATGATAAGTGAGGTCATGACGCGTATAGATCTGATTTTCATTGGTACAGACGATTTTTCCGTCTTTTACCAAAACCGCACCAAAAGGTTCATTGCCATGTGCTACCGCGGCTTTGGCTAAGCGCACTGCCTCTGCCATAAACTGATGATCAAGTTCCATAATAAGATCCTCCTTTGCATGGCGGTTACATCCATTGTATCATGACATTGAGAAACTGTCATCGGGATATAAAAATAACGCAAAAGGGAAGGTATGGCAAAGTCTAAGGGAACGTGATACAATAATAAAAACAAAGAAAGTAGGGTGTCATATGAAACTGGAAAATGCTTCGGCAGTCGTAACATTTTGTGAAAAGGGCGCAGAGATCGCCAGCTTTATCAACAAAGAAAACGGCCTGCAATATATGTGGCAAGGTGAGGAAGCGTATTGGACGGGAAAGAATCCGACCTTGTTTCCGATGGTAGGCAATACTTATACGAAAACGTATGAGATCAATGGAAAAAAATATGCGATGAAAAATCACGGATTGCTTCGTTACGTGGATTTTACCTGTATCAAAGCGAATGAAGAAGAAGTGATCTTTCAATATGAAGCGGATCAGGATGCGCTCTCGCAGTATCCTTTTCCTTTCACATGCAGGACGATTTATCGCTTAGATGGTCTTACCTTAACGGTTCGCTATGAAATAGAAAACACCGGAGATCAGCCGATGCCGTTTCTATTTGGTCTGCATCCGGGATTCAACTGCCCGTTGGTGCAGGGAGAAACATTTGAAGATTACACGATTTGTTTTGATGAAAACGAGCATTTGGAACAGCTGATCATCGATCCTAATGCGCCAAAAGGGGTAACCTGCAAGATGTTGGAATTAAAGGAACTGCCGTTAGACTATGCGTTATTTGAAAAATACGGGACATTGATCTATCGTGGCATGCACAGCGCCTATGTCACCTTAAAAGGGAAAGAACACGGTGTGCGGGTAAGCATCGGCGGCTATCCGCTGCTGGCTTTTTGGACAGCGAAACGCGGCGCGCCGTTTCTCTGTATTGAACCATGGTATGGACACGGCGATTTCTATGACTGCAAAGAAGATTTTTATCATCGTGAAGGAACGATGCTATTGGCGAAAGGGCGGATGTTTACGACCGCTTATACGATTACTCTTTTTTAGAGACAATCGGGTCAAAGTGTTACATTGAAATTCATTTGATTTCGTGATATGATGAAAACAGTTAGAAATAGGAGGAACGAATTGTGGAAGTAATTGTTTTGAAAAATTATGATGAAGTATCAAAAAAAGCGTTTGAAGTGATGAAAGAAGTAGTCGCAAATAAGAAAAATGCGGTACTTGGTTTGGCAACCGGTTCTTCACCGATCGGCCTTTATCAGAACATGATCAAGGATCATCAGGAAAACGGCACCAGCTATGCGGATATCACCTCATTCAACTTAGATGAATATGTGGGCATCGACCGCAATCATGAACAGTCCTACTATACATTCATGCATGAGAACCTGTTTAAGGGAATCGACATCAAAGAAGAGAATGTGCATGTGCCATACGGCGATACAAAGGCTGACTGCGATGCTTATGAAAAAGCAATGGAAGATTACAGCGTAGATATTCAGGTGCTGGGAATCGGCGCAAACGGACATATCGGTTTTAATGAACCGGGAACACCGTTTAGTGAAACAACGCATATCGTTACCTTGACTGAAAAAACCCGTCAGGACAATGCTCGTTTCTTTGAAAACGACATCAATCAGGTGCCGACGCACGCGATTACGATGGGAATTGCTACGATCATGAAAGCAAAGAAGATTTTGCTGGTGGCAACCGGCAAGAATAAGGCAGACGCGGTTGCGGCAATGGTAAACAAAGCACCGGATGTGAATTGTCCGGCATCGGTATTGCAGAATCATCCGGATGTTGTCGTGATCGTGGACGAAGCAGCAGCCGCAAAACTGTAAATTGGAGAAGATAGAAACATCTGTGATAAGCAGGTGTTTTTTTCATGAATGAATCGAAAAAGAGACTTTATAAACAGTGAAAAGAAAGCAGGTGTTTTTAGGATCATCTGTCATTTCATGTTGATACGATATGCCTAAGGATCATTTGAACAATAAGCAACGCTTCGACACTTTCTAAAATGAGAAAGATAATTTTAGAAAATTGTAAAAAAAGAACAGGATCATCTTGACAAAGAAAGTGATTTAATTATAATAGTAATTGATAATGAGTATCAATAAGGAGGTTGTATATGAAGCGTAACACATTACAAAGACAGATCGTTATGAACGCCTTAAAGAAGATGCACAATCATCCGACTGCCTCACAGGTCTATGCGTATGTGCGCGCCGATTATCCGACGATCAGCAAGGCAACCGTCTTTCGTATCTTAAATCAAGAGAGCGAAGAAGGTACGATCATGAAGGTGCCGGTAAATGATTCGGAAATGCACTATGAATTAAAAAATCCTCCTCATTATCATCTGCGCTGCCGTATCTGTGGCAAGGTAATCGATGCACCATTCCCTTATCAGGCGCACATGGAAGATGTAGAGCAGGTAAACGGTTTTTTGATTGAAGGACATTCAATTGAGTTTTATGGGATTTGTGAAGAATGCCGCAAAGCGGAAAAAGGAGAATGAGATGAGCAGACATGAACCATTGAGCGTCAGAGTTGCGATCGATTCCGATAATCCGGCGATCGTAAGAGTTGAAGAAAAATGTATTCGCTGCGGTATGTGTAAAGAGGTCTGTGAAAAACAAATTGCAGTACACGGCACATATTCGCTGGAGGAAACCGGTGATCGGGCCATTTGTATTTACTGCGGACAGTGCGCCAATGTCTGTCCGGTAGACAGTATCATGGAAAGAGATGATACAAATGGCATCAAAGAAGCGCTGAAAGATCCAAATCAAATCGTGATCGTATCCACTTCACCGGCGGTCAGAGCTGCCTTGGGCGAGGCGTTTGGCATGGAAAGCGGCGCCTTTGTAGAAGGAAAGATGGTGGCATTGCTGCGCAAACTGGGATTTGACTATGTGCTGGATACCAATTTCGCTGCCGATCTTACGATCATGGAAGAAGCGAGCGAATTAGTAGAGCGCATTCAAAACGGCGGTGTCCTGCCGCAGTTTACGAGCTGCTGCCCGGCATGGGTCAAATTTGTTGAAACCTATGAGCCATCGATGCTCGCAAATCTATCATCGGCGAAAAGTCCGATTTCCATGCAGGGACCGACGATCAAAACTTATTTTGCCAAGCATCGAAATATTGATCCAAAACGTATCGTCAATGTCGCATTGACGCCGTGTACGGCGAAAAAGTTTGAGATCAAGCGTGAAGAAATGCATGCGGCGCAGGATTATCTGGGATTAGAAGATCTGCGCGATATGGACTATGTCATGACGGCAAGAGAATTGGCGCGATGGGCAAAGGAAGAAAACATCGCTTTCGAAGCACTGGAGGATGCGTCCTATGATGCGTTAATGTCAGATGCGTCAGGGGCAGGCGTTTTATTCGGCAACAGCGGCGGTGTTATGGAAGCGGCATTACGTACGGCTTATTATCTGATTACCGGAAATAACCCACCGGCTGATTTACTGCATTATGAGCCGGTGCGCGGTTTAGAGGGTGTAAAAGCCGGCAGTGTAGAGATTGCCGGTATCCCGTTGAGCTATGCGGTCATCTATGGCACGGCGAATGCCAAACAGGTATTGCAGAAATTAAAAGCAAAAGAAGTGCAGTATGATTTTATCGAGGTCATGACTTGTCCGGGCGGCTGTATTGGCGGCGGCGGTCAACCGAAAGAAGCATTATTGCAGGAAAATGTGCATGCAAAACGCATGCAGGCGTTGTATGATCGGGATGAGGCGATGACGATTCGCTGTTCGCATGACAATCTTGAGATCATACAGATTTACGAAACGTTTTACGCAAAACCGCTCAGCGATTTGGCGAAACGAATATTACACACCACTTATGTGGATCGCTCAGGCGACTTAAAGAAAGGAAAGGTACAGAAAATGAAGAAATTTAAGTGTAAAGTATGTGGTTATGTTTATGAAGGAGAAGCGCTTCCGGCTGATTTTACTTGTCCGTTATGCCATGTTCCAGCTTCCCAGTTTGAAGAAATCGTAGAAGCAAAACCGGCTGGCGCAAGCAAATATGCAGGTACAAAAACAGAAAAGAACCTGATGGAAGCATTTGCCGGTGAAAGTCAGGCAAGAAATAAATACAAATATTTCGCACAGAAGGCGGCACAGGAAGGTTACGAACAGATCGCGGCGATCTTTATGGAAACCTCTGAACAGGAATCGCAGCATGCGAAAATGTGGTATTCAGAATTCCATGGCATCGGTGATACTGCCGCAAACTTAGAAACGGCAGCTCAGGGCGAAAACGATGAATGGACTGATATGTATAAGCGTATGGCGCAGGAAGCACGTGAAGAAGGCTTTGAAGAACTGGCAAAGAAATTCGATCTGGTTGCCGGTGTGGAAAAAGCACATGAAGAACGCTATCGCACATTGTTGGATCGTCTGAAAAAAGGTGAAGTATTTAACGAAAACGGAGAGATCTTCTGGATGTGCCGTCAGTGCGGACACCTGCACTTTGGCAAAGAAGCACCGGAAGTATGCCCGACTTGCGGATACTCACGCGCTTACTTTGAAAGAAAATCAACAAACTACTAAGATAGAAAGAGGCTGGGATTCAGCCTTTTTCTTTTGGGGAAAAGAGAGCGGCTCCTTTTACCCTGCCTGTTGTAGGAAAAGGGGTGGCAGTAAAAGTACATCGTTTCAAGAACCATTCTTCTTGATCCTGTTTTGTTCAAACCTCGGATGCCATGTATTTATACAAAAAAGCGGGACAATTTACGAATTTACAGCAATAAAAAACAAAAAAAGGATAAAAACTGTAAATTATGAATGATTTTTCTTTCAATATGATGTAAAATCTATATTGTGAAGATTCATAAGAAAGGATTTATGAATAATTGGAGGATTATTATGTATAACGATCGTGATGAAATGTATGAAGTGAGTGATTTAGATCAGGACATCGCTTTGCGCAAGGAATTGATTGTGGAAGCGAAAGAACTGATGGCGGCAGAAGAACCGGATGCGCGTGCCGTTGCAAATTTAAGAAAGGCATGGAACCGCATCGCTTATTGGGAAAGTGTGTTGGAAGATGAATTGATGGAAGAATTTGATCAATATCTGGATGCATACTATGCAAAGAAGCGGGCGAGTTATGAAAGCATCCAGGCAGTAAAGGAAGCGATCATCGAGGAAGCAAAGGCACTGTTGGAATCACAGGATTTCAATAAAGCGGCTCAGGAAATGGATGCGCTGATGACACGCTGGAAAGAAGCAGGCAATGCCGGAAAAGAAAAAGATGATGAGCTGTGGGAAACATTCCACGCAATTCGTAAACAGTTTTATGAATTGAAACGTGCTTATTGGGCAAATCGAAAAGAACAGTTTGAAAAAGCGCGCGCCGTAAAAACGGAATTGATCGCCAAAGCACGCGAGTTAGCCGATTCTGAGCAGTGGCAAAAAACAAGCAACGCATATCGTGAGCTGATGGAAGAATGGAAGGCAGCCGGCAGTGCCGGTCGAGAACATGAAGATGAATTGTGGGATGCGTTTAAGGAAGCCCGCCAGCAGTTCTATGACAGAAGAAATGCACATTACGATGAACTTCATGAGGAGCAGCATCAAAAATACGAAGCGAAACAGGCGCTGATCGCACAGGCGAAAGCCATTGCCGATACAAAGGAATATACGAAGGAACATACAGCGGCGATGAAAGAGCTTGGCGTCAAATGGAAAGCGGTTGGCTCTTGCGGAAAAGAAAAAGAAGATCAGGTATGGAAAGTATTCCGTTCCATCATGGATGATTATTTTGCGGGATTGAAGGCTTGGAATGAAGAAAAGCATGCGAACTGGTTACAACACATGCAAGAGATACGAAACCGCAAAGCAGAACTGATCCAAAATCAGAAGCGCCAGATCGAACACATGAAGCAGGATATGGTCGGATTGCTTGGTCAGCGGGCAATCGATGAGATGGAAGAAGCCATTGAAGATAAAAAGGCGTTTATTGAAGAACTGGAAAAAGAAATTGCGGATATAGATGCACGATTAACAGAAGCATAAACAAAAAACTGTTCCATAGGATAGATCAATGATGATCTGAGTAGAGGAACAGTTTTTATATGAAGCAGTATGCGGGAAAGGGTATAGCGTGCTGTGAGAGCATCTTGTTTCCTGATCTTTGAAAGGGCGTTGTGAAAGCAGCACTTACCCATATTGATAAATGTCTTTGAACAGACGCAAATATAACAAAGATACAAATAAAGTAAGCAGCTCAGCCAAAGGGATCGAAAGCCATACACCATCCACACCGATGAGAGATGGCAAGATCAAGACGCATGCGACAATGATGACAAAGGTGCGTAAGAAAGAGATGATGGCTGATACTTTTCCATTGGAGAAAGCGGTAAATAAAGCAGAAGCAAAAATATTGATGCCCGCAAACAGGAAATTGATCGCAAACAGATAAAAGCCGTGCAGCGCAATATCATGAGTCGGATCCTGCGGCGTGGTAAAAATGGTGATCAAAGCTGAAGCACAGAACATCGAAATCAATACGACGACGATCGAACTGTCGATGATGAAACGCATGCAGATCCGATAAAGCCGGCGCAGGACATCGCTGTTTTGGGCGCCGTAATGATAGCTGATAATCGGTGCGACTCCCATCGAGAAACCAAGATACAGCCCATTAAATAAAAACTGGGCGTACAGTACGATGGTAATTGCGGCAACCCCGTTTTCTTTTAACAGCCGCATCATGATCAGGTTGAACAGATACGTGATCACGGCATTGGAAAGATTGCTGACCATTTCACTGGAACCGTTGGTACAGCTTTCAAACAGCACGCGTCCATTCCACTTTGGCAGCACATAATGTAAACCGTTATGATTGGTAAAGAAGAAAACAGAACCGACGATCACCGGAATGAGCTGACCGATACCGGTGGACAATGCCGCTCCCGCAATCCCCATCTGCATCGGTCCCATAAACACATAATCCAATACCATATTGCTGATACCGCCAATGATCGTAACACTTAAACCAAGAGCAGGTTTTGATGCTGTGACAAACAGGGTCTGGTAGATGAGCTGCATCATCGTAATCGGCGCAAAGCAGCCCATGATCAGCAGATACGTTTTGCTGTCCTGCAATAATAAATCATTTGCTCCAAGTAAGCGGCAAAGCGGTTCAAGAAACAAGACGATCAACAAACAAATCACAGCGCTGATCACAAGTGCCGCCACACTGATCAAAGAAAAGTTTTCATAAGCTTCTTGCTTTTTATTTTCTCCCAGCTTGCGGGCGATGATCGCACTGCCGCCGGTTCCCAACATGATACCGATGGCTAAGATTCCACTGAGGATCGGATATACGATATTCAAAGAAGAAAGCGCATTGCTGCCGAGCAGTCTTGATACAAAGATTCCATCGACGATCGTGTATAAGGACATAAATACCATCATGATGATCGTCGGGAAAACAAATCTCATCAAAGAAGGAAAGGTAAAATCCTGTGCAATATGATTTTTCATTTGATCACTTCCTTTCGATATCGACATGTGCTATCATAAACGATAGGGTAACCCGATAGTCAAGAGGTGATAGCAATGAAACCGGAAAATGATCGTTATCTGTCATGCGGCGAATTTGCCAAAACGGTTGGAACGACCAAACACACGCTGTTTCATTATGATGAGATCGGCTTGTTTCAGCCTGAGCTTATAAAGGAAAACGGATATCGCTGTTATTCGATTTCCCAAATCGATCTTTTTCATGTGATCGAGCTGTTGAAAGAATTAAACATGCCATTGAAAGAGATCAAAGCCTATTTAGATAATCGTGATCCGAAGCGCTTTCTCGCTTTGTTAAAGGAAGAAAACCAGTTGTTGGATGCGCATATCCGCAGATTAAAGGAAATGAAATTATGGGTCAATGAGCAGATGCGCGTGATCGAAGAAGCACTGTCGATCAATGTAGAAGAAATACAGATTGTGTCATTTCCGAAGCAATATTTATATGCGGCTCCTTTGTCTGCTTATGATCATTATACGCTTGCTAAACAGATCAGCGAATTGATCATAAAAAGCAAGAGCGGCAGTTTTTGTTCACCTTACGGCATCGGTGCCAGCATGAAACGGGAAGCGATCGAGAAAAAGGGATATGGATGCTATGAACAAGTCTATTTCTTGATGAATCATAGACCGAAGCGTCTTTCTTATACGATCAGGGAGGCCGGTACTTATCTTTGCGCCTATCATGTCGGTTCCTTTGATCAGGCATATCGCTGCTATGAGCGGTTGATGCAGGCGGTTTCAAAGAATGGCTGGCGGATCGATGATCGTATTTATGAGGATGTACTGATGGATGAAATCGCGGTAAAAGGGGAGGATCATTATGTATTGCGGCTTTGTGTCAGAAAGATCGAGGATGAATCAAGCCTGATGGAAAAGCAGTCAATTCACGATCGTCATAGGAAATATGAGAAATAGGAATCTATTGATAAAAGCCGTTTGCAGTGATAAGCATCATCGCCTTGTTGCCTATAAAGAAGTTTTCTTTACGGAAATGATATTCGGCAAACGGATGAGTGCTTATTTCAAGAGATACGATCAGCGCTTGCTTTTTATAGCATCGCCATTGCGGTTGCTTGCATGTCCAAAAAAGAAGGACTATAATAACAGCGGTAAGGAGTGAGAACATGAAAACGGGTTTGGTGTTAGAGGGAGGCGCTTTGAGAGGTGTTTATACGTCCGGTGTATTAGATGTACTGATGGAGCACCATTTATATTTAGATGATGTTGTCGGCATTTCGGCCGGTTCTTTGAATGGCCTTTATTATATTTCAAGACAGAAAGAAACATCGATTCAGTTAAATTTGAATTATGTCAATGACAAGCGTTATATGGGTGTCGGCAATCTCGCAAGGGATCGCAGCTTTTTTAATTTTGATTTTGTATTTGATGAGATCTTTTCTCATTTACTGCCCTTTGATTTTGAAACATTTTATGCTTCCAAGCAGCGTTTTTATGTCGGTATTTCAAATTGTGAGAGCGGAAAATTAGAATTTGTGGAAAAAGGTGAGTATGAAGATTTTTTGAAAGTTTGTCAGGCAAGCAGCAGTATGCCGTTATTAAGTGCCCCGGTCGTGATCCGTGATCAAAAGTATCTGGATGGAGGCGTTACTTGTGCAGTACCGCTGTTTGATGAGCTGCCCTTTGCATGTGATCAGCTGGTATTGATCTTGACGCGCAATAAAGGATATCGCAAAAGCAGTGTACCGCCTATTTTACAAAGCATTTACCGCAATCACTTTAAGTCTTCACCGGCGTTGGTGGATCGTTTGATCACCGCTCCGCTTCGCTATAATGAACGAATGGACGAGATCGATCGACTGGAGGATGAAGGAAAACTGTTTGTGATTCGTCCTAAGGAACCGGTCAGTGTATCGCGTATCGAAAAGAACCGTGAAAAGCTGGAACAGCTTTATGAACAGGGCAGAAATGATGCCCAAAATGCTTATGTGCGATTATTACAGTTTTTAGGCAGACAGGAAATCGAATAAATTGTTGGGCAATGCTGTTGCGTTTCTTGATGATGCTGTTATAATGGAGATAGAAAGCGATCATTTGCATCGCAAAAGGCGAAAGCCATAGGAGGATAACATGAAAGTATATAAATGTTCAGTTTGCGGTAATGTAGTGGAAAAAGTATTTGATAAAGGGGTTCCGGTATTCTGCTGTGGGAAACCGATGGAAGAATTGACACCAAATACAACGGATGCGGCAGTGGAAAAGCATGTACCGGTCGCAAGTGTGGAAAACGGTGTTGTTTCGGTCAAGGTTGCTGATGTTGAGCATCCGATGACACCGGAACACTGGATCACTTGGATCGCGGTAGCTTATGATGGACATGTGGCAAGAGTGAATCTGAGCGCCGATGACAAACCGCAGGCGGTATTCCCGATCGGAGATTATCATGGACCGATCACTGTGTATGAATATTGCAATCTGCATGGTCTTTGGAAGAGCGAAATCGAAGCATAGGCAAGCGTACTAAACAAGAAGAAAAACACTCCGACAGATGTGGAAAGCACGATCGTGTTCCTTATCCAAAGGGTGTTTTTTTACTTTGTTTGGCAATAGCCGTTAGGATATAGACAGATAGGTAAAAAGGCGGTTTGGCTTGCTTGCGCATCACGATAGATGTTTTTTCTGATCACTGATCTTTCATGATCGCTGATCGGATGGAAAGAGGTAAGAAAAAGAAAGGAACTGCTTTTTAATTAGATATTTTCAATTAGGGTTTTACATGTTAAAATCTACTGGTATAGATTGATGAGATGAAAAATGCGATGAAAGGATCGTCTTGGAAGGAAAAGGAGGGAAATGGGATGGCTTTTTTACCGACAACGAAAGAAGAAATGCAGGAGCAGGGCTATGAACAGGTCGATTTTATCTATGTACTGGGTGATGCCTATGTCGATCATCCTTCTTTTGGCTGTGCCATCATTACCCGCACCTTGCAGGCATTTGGTTATAGCTGTGCCATTCTTGCGCAGCCTGACTGGCATAAGGATGAGGAGTTTTTACAATTCGGTACGCCGCGCCTTGGCTTTTTGGTGTCCGCCGGCAATATCGATTCAATGGTCAATCATTATTCAGTGAATAAACGAAGAAGGGATCAGGATGCTTACAGTGATGATGGGATCATGGGGAAACGTCCGGATCGGCCGACAATCGTTTATACGCAGATCCTAAAACGCTTATTTCCCGATGTGCCGGTACTGATCGGCGGGATCGAAGCAAGCTTGCGAAGACTGGCGCATTATGATTATTGGGATGATAAAGTACGGCGGTCGATCTTGATCGATTCACAGGCCGATCTTTTGATGTTTGGGATGGGAGAAAATACGATCGTTGAAGTGGCTGATGCTTTGAACAGCGGTTTGGCAGTGCAGGATATTTGTTATATCAGGGGAACGGTGTGGAAAAGCAAAACTTTGGATATGATCGTTGATGACTATATTCTGCTGCCGAGCTATGAGCAGGTAAGAACCGATAAACGCGCCTATGCGAAAAGCTTCATGATCCAGTATGAAAATCAGGATGCGATCAATTCTAAAATGCTGATTGAAGCTTATGAGGGCTGGTATGTGATCTGTAATCAGCCGCCGCTGCCATTGACACAGGAACAGATGGATTTCACTTATTCACTTCCCTATGAGCGCACCTTTCACCCTAAATATCATTATGTGCCGGCGATCGAAGAAGTACAGTTTTCCATTACGAGCAATCGCGGCTGCTTTGGCGCATGTGCATTTTGTGCCATTACCTCTCATCAGGGGCGCGTCATCTCGACACGAAGTGTGGAAAGTGTTGTAGCGGAAGCCAAAACGATCACACAGATGAAAAACTTTAAGGGATATATTCATGATGTCGGCGGACCCAGTGCTAATTTTTCCCGACCTGCCTGTGATAAGCAGCAGACACATGGCGCCTGTGCGAAGCGGCAGTGCTTATGGCCGACGCCATGTCCGAATCTGAAAGTGGATCACAGTCATTATGTCGATATGCTGGATCAAGTCAGAGCGCTGCCAAATGTCAAAAAGGTATTTATTCGCTCCGGTATCCGCTATGATTATCTGATGTATGACAAGGATGAAACCTTTTTCGATCGCTTGGTGCAGCATCATATCAGCGGACAGTTGAAAGTAGCACCGGAGCATGTCAGTGCACCGGTTTTGGATAAGATGGGGAAACCGCGTAAAGAACTGTATTTGCGTTTTGTCGATCGTTATTATGAGAAAAATAAACAGTTCGGCAAGAAACAGTTTCTGGTGCCCTATCTGATGAGCTCACATCCGGGCTGTGATCTCAACAGTGCGATCGAATTGGCGTGTTATCTGAAAAAGATCCATCATACACCTAAGCAAGTGCAGGATTTCTATCCGACGCCCGGCACTTTGGCAACCTGTATGTATTATACCGGATTGGATCCGCGTAATATGAAACCGGTCTATGTTGCGAAAACCTATGAAGAAAAGCTGGAACAGCGGGCGCTGATGCAGTTTAGCTATCCGAAAAATTATGAAATCGTTTATCGGGCATTGAAAAAGGCTCATCGTGAAGATCTGATCGGGAATGGCCCGAAATGCCTGATTCCCAAAAACAAACCAAAGCAAAATGCTTCATTCAAGCAGGAACGCGCGCATCGACAGAAGCGCTATTCAAAAACATGAGTACGAGGCAGCTGACCCGTACGGCGATCATGGCGGCGGTACTGTATGCGATCTTTCGGATGTTTGCGGATATTTTATATCTGGAATTGATCACCTTTTCGCTGCTGTTATTTGCGCTGGTATTTGAACGCAGAGAAGTGATCGCTGCGGCGGGGATCTTTGCGCTGCTGCAGTTGCTGCTTCATGGCATCATGCTATGGAATATCGCATACCTCATCATCTTTCCCACTTATGCGCTGCTGTTTTCGCTTTCACGGAATTGGCTGCGAAAGCATGAGGGGATCATACCGCTTTATTGCGCATGTTTTTCGTTTTTATGCGGACAACTGGTCGATCTGCCGTTTCTTTTGTTTGATGCAAGAGTTACGATGCTTTATGCTTTGATGGGAATGAAGACCTCTTTGATTCAGGCAGGATTGACTTTTATCACTGCCCTGTTCCTTTATGAACCGCTGTTTCATGTTTTGACGAGGATCAAAAAGCAGGTTGGCTGATAAGGAGCAGGTAAGCGGATCCTAGCGAAGAAAAGTGAAATAAGATGTGTACACGATGCGGATAGCAGCGATAGGTCGAGCATCCAAGGTAGGGGAATTTAAGAAAAGGAGAATTGGGATATGAAAAGAAAAATGGTATATGCGCTAATGGCACTGCTTCTGATCCTTTGTGTGGTAATCGTATCTGAATGGATGAAGCCATCTGCGGAAACAGGAGAAAAACAAATCACGGTCATCGTCATGGATGAAAGCGGGAATACATCAAAACAAGTATGGGAGAAAACCTATCAAACCGACACAGAGAATTTAACGGCTTTTTTGAAAGAAAAAGAGGAACTGGATGCGGCGATCGTTGAAAGTGAATACGGTTCGCTGCTGAATGAGATAGCCGGATTAAAGCAAGATATGGAAAAAGGACCATGGCTTGTGTTTGAATCGGAAAACAATCGTATTTGTGTGGAAGCGGGGATGTGCCCGGCAATGGATGATGTGTTGATAGAGGATCAAGATGTCTTTGTATTTCGCTTGATCTCATCTTTTTCTTCATAAGCGGAAGATGAAGTGCTCATGATACGATGAATGAAGCAGAGAAGTATGCTGGTTGAAGGTAGTTTCTTTATTTATGCAAAGGGAATGACTGGATAAGCGGCAAGAAGTGAAAAAGGGAGTGAATGACAATGAAACGATTAGAGGAGCGGATCCGTAAAGACGGCGTGGTCAAAACGAGTCAGGTATTGAAGGTAGACAGTTTCTTGAATCACCAGATGGATGTTACTTTCTTTTATGAAATGGGAGCAGAATTCAAACGGTTATTTGCGGATCGGCCGATCAATAAGATCTTAACGATCGAGGCGAGCGGAATCGGAATTGCGATCATGGCAGGTCTACATTTCGATGTGCCGGTCGTATTTGCGAAGAAAGCACAGACAAGCAATATGGATGAAGATGTCTATGCGACACAAATTCATTCTTTTACGCATGATCGAATGAATCGGGTCGTGGTGTCAAAGCAATATCTGCATGCGGATGATCACGTATTGATCATTGATGATTTCTTGGCGAATGGCTGTGCACTGGAGGGGCTGATCGATTTGGTGAAACAGGCGAACGGAACGGTAGAGGGCATCGGCATCGCCGTGGAAAAAGGTTTTCAGAAGGGCGGCGATCGTTTGCGAAAGCAGGGATATCGCCTTGCATCATTGGCGATCGTAGAGTCGATGGATGAAACAAGCGGAGAGATCGTATTTCGTGATCAAAAGGAGCAGTAAAAGTGAATCAGATCAGCAGAAAGGCATTAGGCACACTGCTGATCTTGTTTTCTCTTTTCACTTTATTTCTGCCTGTTTTGCATATGAAATCGCTTGTTTACAGCACTTGGAAGCGAATGCGGATCGACAGGAAAAACATTAGTAAAAAAGGGTAAAAACACACTAAAAATACGCTAAAATACAGTGGTTCAAAAAGTGGAAAAAAATAAAAAAAGTTATTGACACCATATAGGTGCCATGATATTATATATGAGCACCAAGCAAGGATGTTAAAAAGATGGAGGTTTAGCTCAGTTGGGAGAGCGTCTGCCTTACAAGCAGAGGGTCAGCGGTTCGAGCCCGTTAACCTCCACCATTTATTTGCCGACTTAGCTCAATTGGTAGAGCAACTGACTTGTAATCAGTAGGTTGTGGGTTCAATTCCTATAGTCGGCACCATTTTTTTATTATGACCCCTTAGCTCAGTTGGTAGAGCATTTGACTTTTAATCAAAGGGTCGGGCGTTCGAATCGCCCAGGGGTCACCATCTGCTTATCGTGGAAGTCTTGCAAGTAGGAGATTTCCTTTTTTTTATCGGAAAGGGAAAGGGCAGATGGAAGGATACATTTGAATAAGAAATGTGAGGTATGTGAAGAAGGCAGTGGCAGGATCCTGTTTTTTACATATAGATAAATACATGGCAGCATGCATGAGCAAAGGAAGCATGCACCATCAAACAGGGAAAAAGGGGAGAGGTCAATATGCTGGAAGCACTGAAAAATCTGTTAAAGATCAAATCGATTATGACGTTAATTGCCGGATTTGTATTTGGATATATGGCAATCAGCGGAAAATTGCAGGCGGAAACTGCTGCCGGAATCATCACAATGGTGTTCACGTTCTATTTTACCAAAGAGACAAAATGAAACAAATATGGCATTGCGATGAAATGAGCGAATCGCATCTTAAAAATAAAGCGTAAATGAGATGAAAAAGGAAGCATGAAGAACGGTGGCGCGGCTATCGTTCTTTTTTGTTTTCTGTCCTGTTGCTTTTGGATGTGAAGGACACGATTGGGAAAGCGGTTAGGATATTGAAAGCATAGAAAGATGTACAAAAGTTTCTATACGCTTGTTTTTTTTGATCCAAACAGGAATGAAGGATTATAACTGTTTCAAAAAGAAGGGGCATTGCATCTTACGCTATTTTGATCCTTTTCAGGATTTTTTGCTCAGCTGAGATGAAAGCAGAAGAAAAGCATGATACAATAGAACTATAAATCAAGTATAGGAGGGATCGTGTTGAGAGAGCAGATCACAAAAGAAATTGAGAGTCATTTAGAAACGTATATGTCTTATGTAAAACAGATGTATGCACATCCGGAAGTGGGCAATGAGGAATTTGAATCTATGAAAATGCTGGCACAGGGATTAAGAGAACAAGGATTTCAAACACAGGAAGGCTATATTGTTCCGACCGGCTTTATCGGCATTTATAAAGGGAAAAAGAAAGGACCGGTCATTGCCTATTTATGCGAGTATGATGCGCTTCCGGAAGTCGGGCATGGATGCGGACATAATTTGATCGGACCGATGTCATTGGCGGCCGGTGCGGCACTGAAAGATGCTGTCGATCAATTCGGCGGGGAAATTCGTGTCATCGGCACGCCTGCAGAAGAAAATTTCGGTGGAAAAGTATCCATGGCGCATGCGCATGTTTTTGATGATGTGGATGTAGCGATGATGATTCACCCGGATACAGATGATCGATTGGGCGGCAGAACCTTGGCTTTGAATCCTTTGAAATTTGAATTTCATGGCGTGAATACGCATGGCTGTTCCCCGGAGAACGGCAAGAGTGCCTTGGATGCGGCGGTTTTGAGTTATTTGAACATCAACCTGCTAAGACAGTACGTATTGCCGCATACTTATATTCACGGCATTATCAGAGAAGGTGGAGAAGCGGCGAATGTAATTCCTGCGTATGCGTCATTGGAGTATTATTTCAGAGGTACGACAATGGCTTATGTGAAGGAATTATCGCAGCGGGCGATTGATTGTGTGGAAGGAGCCTGCAAAGCAAGCGGATGTACTTATGAGGTTTCTACTTATGAGTGTCCTTATGAGGATTGTCGGATCAATTATACATTATGCCGGTTATTAGAGGAAGAATATCATCAGGTTGGCAGAATGAATGTGGAGCCGGTGGAAGAAGAACCGTTTGGATCAAGTGATATTGGAATCGTAAGCTATATCTGTCCGGCTTTGCATGGCTATGTAAAGATCGCGGAACACGGTGTAAACGGTCATTCTAAGGAAATGGCAAGCGTAACGATCAGTGAAGCAGGAAAAAAGGGACTGCGGGATGGTGCGATTGCTTTGGCGATGATCGGTTATCGACTGCTTTCGGAGCAGGGTCTGTTAGAGGAAGTCAAGGCTGAATTTCAGCAGCAAAAAGAAGCGGGGTGCAAAAAGATTTGCGAAATAGGAAAAGGGATCGCTGCAAATGACTAGATGTTAAATAAAATAGAGGATAATCAAGATAACATGGATAATCAAATAGCATAGGTGATCAAGATAACATGGATAATCAAATAGCATAGATGATCCATGAGATAAAATAATAAATAAAGGGAAAACAGATAGAGACAAAAGGGGTCATAGCAAGGACGCCCTTTTGTTTTTTATGCTTAGCTGATAAATGGAGTGATGTAATAGTGATGAACAGGGTAGAAAGAACAATGTATGAATCAATAGGAGAGAAAGCAGTGTGAAATCGAAAAGGCTGGGGGGATAAAAGCGCATGCTATAAAAAAGAGATCATACGAACAAGAATATAGCTGATTAAGAGCGCATCATCGAGTGGTTGATTTGGAAAGGTATAAGGGAAGTGGGCAAAACCATCAAAACGTATTTTGGAACTTTGCGGATTGACTTGTCGTTTATGACGCATACTACAAGCAAAGGAGTGAAAATGATGGATAAGAAAATGAAAGATGAGCTGGAAAAACTGCTGAAAGGAACACATATGGGGATTTTTACGTTCGATGACCTTTTGGAAAAAGCGGATTGTAAAGAACTGCGGGATCTGCTGCGTGAAGCAATCGCATTGTTTCATAGACATGAGGAACATCTGATCTGCTATTTGCATGATCTAGGAGAGGAAACACCGAATGAAAAAGGTATGGACGAACGGTTTGCGGATCTTATGACGATGGTAAAACATCTGGTTGTGAACAATGACCGCGAAATTGCCGATGAGGCGTTAAAAGCGATCAACATGGGAAAAAAGGCACTTCGTGATTTCAAGGAACGCTATCAAGTACCGATGGCATTGCAAAAGCTGCTGCAAGTAATGGGTGATGATTATGAAACGATCTATCATAGGCTGCATCGCATCGTTTTGATAAATGAATAGGATCTGCATCTGCTTTCCTTTTGTGCAATCACATTGGAAATGATATAATAGCAGCAAATGGAGGTAGAAATATGACGGTAACGGAACGATTTTTAGATTATGTCGCATATGACACACAGTCTGATGGAAAATCAAATACTGTGCCCAGCAGCGAAAAGCAGTTGGCATTAGGTAAACATCTAGTGGAAGAACTGCATGCGCTCGGCATTGAAAATGCGCATTTAGATGAATACGGCATCGTGTATGCTTGGCTTGAGGGAAATGTAGAAGGCGTGGAAACGATCGGTTGGATCGCACATATGGATACAGCTTCGGAGATGTCTGGCAAGAACGTAAAGGCAAGAGTTGTGCGAGATTATGACGGGAAAGATATCCTATTGAATGAAAAGGAACAGATCGTTATGAAAACAAGTGAATTTCCTTTTCTGAAGGAATATGTCAATGAGGATTTGATCGTAACCGATGGTACGACGCTGTTGGGCGGTGATGATAAGGCCGGCATCGCGATCATTATGGAAGCGCTGGATTATCTGGTGCATCATCCCAGTGTTTTGCATGGACGCATTGCGATCGCTTTTACACCGGATGAAGAGATTGGCCGCGGCACCGATCATTTTGATATTCAGAAATTCGGGGCTAAATTTGCTTATACAGTGGATGGAGGACCAATCCAAACGATCAGCTATGAGACTTTTCACGCAGCATCGGCATTGGTGGAAATTCACGGCAGCAGCATTCATCCCGGCAGTGCAAAAGGAAAGATGATCAATGCGGCTTTGGTAGCGATGGAGCTGCATCAACTGCTTCCGGCTTTGGAAACGCCGGCTGCCACCGATGGTTATGAGGGCTTTTTCCATCTTTGTGAACTGCATGGAGCAGTGGAAGAAGCGCGGATGGAGTACATTATCCGCGATCATGACAGAGAGAAGTTTGAGCGAAAAAAAGCGCTGATGGCAGCGGCAGTTGGCTTTATCAATACTAAATACGGTACGGATTGTGCGGTGTTAACAATGGAAGACTCTTATTACAATATGCGTGAAAAAATAGAAGAGGATATGAGCTGTGTGGATTTGTTGGAAAAGGCATATGCGTCGCTTGGTATTGCCTTTGAAGTGGAAGCGATTCGCGGAGGAACGGATGGCGCACGTTTGACATATGAAGGCCTACCATGTCCAAATATCGGAACCGGTGATCATAATTGTCATGGAAAGTATGAATTTGTAGTAGTTTCGCAGATGGAAACCGGTGTGAAGTTATTAGTTGAAATGGCTAAGCTGCAGACGGAATAAAATGGGCAGTAAGGAAGGATGAATACTAATTAACATTTATAGTATGAATAATTGCCGGATGGCAGTGATCGTGTGAAATGAAATGATGTTATATTTTTATGATAGGATGCAACAGATTTGATGAGTGAACAGTAGGCAGCGTCTAAAAGGGCGTCGCTTTGATTGCTTGACTATGTGGAAGAAACACTTATTTTGTGAAAAAAGAGCATCCTGTGGCATAGAAAGCAGGATAAAAGCAAAAACAGAAGAGCCGATCTGAGTTGGGAGATGTGTATAGGGCCATTGAGATGGTGGCGCATTGATTGATCAGATCGGTTTATTGTTGGTTCTTGATAAGACGATTGATGTCGGGAAATGAAATATGTGATGAGCGATATGGATACTTTTCATTTATGACTGGCTGTATATTAGGAAAAGGGGATTTTTGGTGATGCGGTTGATGGCGCAAATTGATCGCGCTGCTCATACTGATGATCAATGCCGATATAGCAGGATAGTGGGGCGCATGATGTTAAACAATTTCGATGCCGAGCAAAGCGACCAATGAGATCGCCTGTTCCTGATTGACTTTCATTCCTTTGATGGTATCCAGTGAAAGGAGAATTCCTTCGATGGTACTGGTAGAAAGATCGACACAATTCATTTTTGTATGATGAAATTCACACTGATTCAAATTGCATTCCTGAAAGATGAGATGCTGCTGCTCACAATCGTTAAAAGAGCTGTTGGATAAATCGCATTGAATAAAAGCACATTGCTTGAAGGAAGAGCAGGCGCCGTTGAAGTAGGCTGCGCTGCAATTTTGAAAGGTCGTGTTGCGAAAAGTGGTATTGGTGAAATCGGCGCCAGTCAAGCGACAATCGATGAAGATGCAGCGATGAAAAACAGCGTGGGATAAATCGAGATTGGAAAGATCGCAGTGGTCAAATAGGAGATCCATTCCGTCAAAGCGTTCTAAATTGCACTTGGAAAAGATGCAATGATCAAATTTGCATGATGAAAGATGCAGGCGTTCTCCACATTGTTCGATGTGCAGATGATCAAAGCATGTTTGTTCGTAGTAGCTGTCTGTCAATCGGTTCTTTTGGTAAGGAATCAGCTGATCGTTTGAGAGCTTTGGCATTTCAATGACAGTTGTTTTTTTCATGGTAGTCCTCTTTTCTTTAGGGAGATGTTCACTGTTATTATAAAAGGAGAATGTGGAAAAAGAAAGAGGGGATGATGGGAAAAGCGGCGGGAAAGTGATGAGTAAGAGCGGCTTAAGGAGCAGAGGAAGGAAATCGATTGGAAAATATAAAAAAGTTGAAAAAAAGGGTTGCGTTAGCGAAAGATATTTGGTATTATATACAAGCCTGATAACTGGCTGATAAATGTGCGCCCATAGCTCAACTGGATAGAGCGTTTGACTACGGATCAAAAGGTTGCGGG